>Ga0187893_10003307_pt1 | contig 33025 bp, 26 predicted proteins | sample MA1701074metaG_FD_139574 | JGI IMG/M metagenome (GOLD analysis project Ga0187893, IMG submission 139574) | White microbial mat communities from a basaltic lava cave in the Kipuka Kanohina Cave System on the Island of Hawaii, USA - MA170107-4 metaG ...
CGCGATCGCCGGCGTCGGCATCGGTCCCAAAAGCAGAATATCCACTCCTGCTGCCGAAAGCCCTGCTTCCAGCGCAGACTCCAGCATATAGCCAGAGATCCGAGTATCTTTCCCAATGAGAACTCGTCCTCCTCGGCCTTGTGTGAGCACGCAACCCGCTGCCCATCCCAGTTTCATTACAAAATCCGGTGTCACGGGAAACGAACCAACCTCCCCACGTACCCCGTCGGTGCCAAAGAGCTTGCGATCTACACTCATCGAACGGTCTCCTTTTATGCGTTAATGGCGCGAACAACCGTTGGCGAACTTCGCCAAACTCATCTACCCGGTCGCCTTGTGAGTTGACGTGTTATCCGTTTTTCAGTTAGCGCTTGTCGAAAGGTTTCGTTATGGGCACTTCGATTAATTCGGAATTTTTCGAGGTGCTCTATATATACCTATCGACCCGCGATAAAAAAACTAAACCCCCCAACCACACAGGCGATTGGGGGGTTTATAAGGAGACCAACAAAAATGAGAACGCGGATTATATTTATGCTTGGTCCTCCACTATATCGCCGATTGGGCCTTTTGGATCGGCTTTCTTCACGCTCGGTTTCACCCCCGAGGACTTATCCCTGCTCTCCTCGTTCCATCCCTTTGGCGGACGGGGTTCCTTGCCCGCCATCAGGTCGTCGATTTGCTCGCTCTCAAGGGTTTCGTATTTTATGAGCCCCTCGGCCATCGTATGCAAAATGTGTATATTATCCTTGAGAAGCTGCCGAGAGCGCTGGTAGGTTTCCTCGATGATGCGTCGTATCTCTTGATCGATGGAATGGGCGGTTTCATCCGACATCATCTTGTGTTTAGTCACTGAATGCCCTAGAAAAACCTCCCCTTCGTCTTCGCTGTAAGCCAATGGGCCCAAGCGTTCCGAGAGTCCCCAACGCGTTACCATGTTTCGGGCTAGGGTGGTCGCTCTTTCAATATCGTTCGACGCCCCGGTGGTTACGCGCTCAGTCCCGAAGATCAGCTCTTCGGCGATACGTCCGCCAAACAGGCTGCAGATCTGGCTCTCCAGTTGACGTCTGCTCATGCTGAGTCGGTCCTGCTCGGGCAAAAACATAGTGACTCCCAAGGCGCGTCCACGTGGGATAATGGTCACTTTGTACACGGGGTCGTGGTCTGGCACTAAACGACCAACGATCGCATGGCCAGCCTCGTGGTACGCGGTCAGCTTCTTCTCCTCATCGCTCATCACCATGGAGCGCCGCTCTGCACCCATTAATATCTTGTCTTTTGCTTTCTCAAAATCAGCCATTTCCACCACCCGTTTACTTGCACGGGCCGCGAAAAGTGCTGCTTCATTGATAAGATTCGCTAGATCGGCACCCGAGAAACCCGGTGTTCCTCTTGCGATGATCCCCGGTTTTACGTCCTCGGCCAGGGGGACTTTTCGCATATGCACTTTTAAGATCTGTTCCCGGCCTCTGATATCGGGCAGCGGCACCACGACCTGCCGGTCGAAGCGGCCGGGGCGTAGTAGGGCGGGATCCAGCACGTCGGGGCGGTTTGTCGCGGCAATGATGATAATGCCTTCGTTGCCTTCGAACCCGTCCATTTCCACCAGTAGCTGATTCAGCGTTTGCTCGCGCTCATCGTGACCACCGCCGAGCCCCGCACCCCGATGGCGACCCACGGCATCGATCTCATCGATGAAGATGATACAGGGAGCATGCTTTTTTGCCTGCTCGAACATGTCGCGCACGCGCGAGGCGCCCACACCCACGAACATTTCAACGAAATCAGAGCCGGAGATGGTAAAAAACGGCACCTTGGCTTCCCCTGCGATAGCACGGGCTAGCAGGGTCTTGCCGGTCCCCGGAGATCCCACCATCAGCACCCCTCTGGGTATTTTTCCACCGAGCTTCTGGAATTTCGCCGGATCACGGAGGAACTCCACCAACTCCACCACCTCTTCTTTTGCTTCCTCAGCGCCAGCAACGTCGTTAAACGTCACCTTAACCTGGTCCTCGCCTAACAGCCGGGCACGACTTTTTCCGAAGGAAAGAGCTCCACGCCCGCTTGAGCCACCCTGCATCTGGCGCATGAAAAATATCCACACCGCGATCAGCAACAACATCGGGAACCACGAAATGAAGATCTGCATCAGCATGCTCTGCTGCTCTGGTGGCTCGGCTTCGATCGCAACACCATTGTCTAAGAGTTCGCCAATCAGGGCGCTGTTACTGGTTTCTGGACTGAACACCGTAAACTTCGTGCCATCGACCATTTCGCCGTGTATTGTTCGTTCATCAAAGTTGACCAGCTTGACCCTTCCTCGCTTTACATCGTCGACGAACTGCGAGTACTCGATCTGTGGCCCGACGCTTTGACGTGGCCCAAAATTATTGAACACCAACATCAACACAAGCGCGATAATGACCCACAACAGTATGTTTTTCGCCATCTCATTCACGATTAATACCTCATGTGTAGGGAAAACTGCTCCTTGCAGTTAATAAGACTCGGTCTCTGGACCACCTCGGCATTGTTGGGAATCTAGATTCGCTTGCGATTATAACCAACTTCTCCCAATGATCCTTGCAAGCAAAACGTTACGGGCATCTCGGGAGCCTCTAGGGATCTGCCGCGACAAGATGCGTGTTCCCCTTACCTAACATAGTAAACCACAGCACTCCTTTTCTCTTTTTCGCAAGAGAACGGGCGAAGAGACAATCTTCACCCGTTATCGGAAACCACGCGCGAGCACATATACTTCCCGGGAGATATCTCGCGACGCCTTTGGTTTTCTCACCAAAACGCATCTAAAAAAAGGCGCTAGCGATTTAGTGAAGGGAGCAAGGCTCTCGCCCATAAAACCTTTGACCAGGAGATCCCCCCCCGGTTTCAGAGCGGCCCGCGCAAACTCGCGAGCCTTCTCCACCAAATCTAAGGCGGCCGCCTGATCGACCGCGACAATACCACTTATATTGGGGGCCATATCAGAAATCACAAGGTCCACCTGACCAGGGCCCAGAGTCGCCAGCAGGTGTTTTCGAAATTCCACCTCGCCCAAGTCGCCTTGAACCATACTCACGTTTGGCAGGGGCTCCATCAATTGGCGATCGACGGCCACAACCCGCCCGTGTAACCCCACCAACTGGACCGCTACCTGGGACCAGCCCCCTGGCGCCGCACCGAGGTCGACAACGGTCATTCCCGGGCGAATCAATTGAACTCGTTGATTTAACTCTAGAAGTTTGTAAGCTGCCCGCGATCGATAACCGGCCGCACGTGCCGCTCTGACATAGGGATCGGTCGCGTGGCTGCTTATCCAACCGTGCCGACGAGATGATTTCGATCTGCTCAGGATGGGCCCAAACCGTGCGGCACCGAGTTTAATAAGCATTTCGACTCATGCGGTCGCGATTAAAAGGCTCGGCAAGGGCGCCTTGCTTCCCGAACCTTTTTTAGAGCCCGAAAAATTCCATCCGTGGATTTTCTCGATCGCAAAGCAAAAATGCGATTCTTTCTTTGCTCCATGTCTCAAACAGTTACCTGTTCGAAGTGCCCTTTACTCATAACGCACCGACAGAATTTCATACGCTATTTCACCCCCTGGGGCCTTGACACAGATCACTTCGCCTGCGGTTTTGCCGATTAGGGCACGCGCCACTGGTGATTTGATCGAGATGAGGCCGACCCTCGCATCGGCTTCGTCTTCCCCCACGATGCGATAGGTGATTCCCTGATCGTCATCCAATTTGCAGATCTCCACGGTGCTTCCAAAGACTACTTTGCCGTTTGCGTTGACCAGGGTAATGTCGATGATTTCAGCATGCGCGAGCTTGGCTTCGATCTCGGCTATCCGCCCCTCGATAAAGCTCTGTTGTTCGCGAGCCGCGGCGTATTCGGCATTTTCGCGCAGGTCACCCAAACTACGCGCGTGGGCGATCGCTTCGATGACGCGCGGCCGCTCCCGTGTCTTGAGCCGATGCAGTTGGTCGCGAAGCTGCTGCGCGCCGTTGATAGTCATCGGTGATTTAGTCGTCATTTTTCCTGCTTCAAACCATATCTTGCAGACAGATCACCCCTTGCCTATTTCCGTGTTCGATTGCTAAAACCATGGCTTCCGCTCCAGCCAGGGTCGTGGTGTAGGCAACTTTATGTTCCAAGGCCGTGGCACGGATGGTATAAGAGTCCGCGATCGCCTGTCTACCTTGGGTGGTGTTGATGATCAAGTCTATTTCATCGTTTTTGATCATGTCCACGATGTGAGGTTGTCCTTCAATAACTTTGTTTACGCGAACACAAGGGATCCCGGCGTCGCTTAGGACCTTTTGGGTGCCTTGCGTGGCCACAATTTCAAAATCTAGCATCCACAGGGCCCGTGCCACAGCCACCACGGACAGCTTGTCCTGATCGCGCACGCTGACGAATGCCTTGCCTGAACGCGGTAAATCAACCCCGGCGGCCTGCTGTGCCTTGAGAAAAGCCTCTCCGAACGTCGTGCCAACCCCCATGACTTCACCGGTGGATTTCATCTCCGGTCCTAACAGCGGATCTACTCCCGGAAATTTTACGAAAGGGAATACCGCTTCCTTTACCGAAAAATACTTCGGCTTCGGCTCATCTATCGCACCCTGTGCGACGAGCTTGCGCCCCACCATGCAAGCGGCCGCTATCCGCGCCAAGGGGACCCCCGTCGCTTTTGAAACGAAAGGCACGGTTCGCGAGGCGCGCGGATTAACCTCCAAAACGTATATTTTCTCTCCTTGAATAGCAAACTGGACATTCATCAAACCCACTACGTTAAGCGCTTTCGCGAGCTCTGTCGTCTGTTCTTTAAGTCGTTGTTGTGTTTCGCTGGAGAGGCTACGCGGTGGCAGTGAGCAGGCCGAATCGCCCGAGTGCACACCCGCCTGCTCAATGTGTTCCATAATGCCGCCGATAAATACCGACTCTCCATCGCACACGGCATCGACATCTACTTCAACAGCCGCGTCCAAGAACTTATCGAGCAGCACCGGAGAGTCGGGAGATACCGCCAGCGCCGCCTGCATATATGTCGCCAAATCCTCTGCGTTGTAAACGATCTCCATGGCCCGCCCGCCCAAAACGTAGGACGGGCGTACCACCAGAGGGTAGCCAATGGTTTGCGCCGTTCGCTGAGCTTGTTCAACGGTGCGTGCGGTGCAATTCGGTGGCTGTGCCAGACCGAGGCGCTTAAGCATGACCTGAAACCGCTCGCGGTCTTCGGCTAGGTCTATGGACTCGGGGGAAGTACCGATGATCGGTGCGCTGGCGGCCTGCAACGGCCGCGCAAGCTTCAAAGGTGTCTGGCCCCCGTACTGAACGATGACGCCAAGCGGCTGCTCCAAACGGACTATCTCGAGGACATCCTCGAGCGTAATCGGCTCAAAATATAGGCGGTCCGCGGTGTCGTAATCCGTCGATACGGTCTCAGGGTTACAGTTGACCATAATGGTCTGATACCCCAGATCCCGCAGCGCCCGAACGGCCTGAACGCAGCAGTAGTCGAATTCAATCCCTTGCCCTATGCGGTTGGGCCCCCCGCCCAAGACGATGATCTTTTCCCGGCTCACCGGGGCTGCTTCGCACTCGCTCTCGTAAGTGGCATACATGTACGCGGTGCTCGCCGCGAATTCGGCGGCGCAGGAATCCACCCGCTTGTACACGGGGTGGATGGCATTGCGATAACGCAAGTCGCGCACCGCTTTCTCGTCAATACCCACCAGATGCGCGATTCGAGCGTCGGAGAAACCCTGGCGCTTCAGGTTGCGGAGAATCTCGTTCGTTAATCCTGGGTGACCACCCGCATGAACGCGCGCTTCGGCATCGACCAGATCCGCTATCTGGCAGAGGAACCAAGGGTCGATGCGTGAATGTTGGTAAACCTCATCAACGGACATCCCCTGTCGAAATGCATCGGCGACATAGTGGATCCGTTCCGGTCCGGGCACGCGCAATTCCCGTTTGAGGACAGTGGCCCGATCAGCGGCCTTCGGGTTGAGGCGTTCATCAAGCCCCACCACACCGGTTTCCAGCCCGCGTAATGCTTTTTGCAGGGATTCTTGAAACGTTCGCCCGATCGCCATCACTTCACCGACAGATTTCATCTGGATAGTCAGGCGATCATCGGCCTGGGGAAATTTTTCAAAGGTAAACCTTGGGATCTTGGTCACTACATAGTCGATGGTGGGTTCGAAAGAGGCAGGTGTGACCCCCCCTGTTATATCGTTAGCAAGCTCATCCAGGGTGTAGCCTACCGCTAACTTGGCAGCGACTCTTGCAATGGGAAAACCGGTTGCTTTGGAGGCTAAGGCAGAAGAGCGCGATACGCGGGGATTCATCTCGATGACGACCAGGTCACCGTTCACTGGGTTTACGGCAAATTGCACATTCGATCCGCCGGTATCCACGCCGATCTCCCGTAGCACGGCGATGGCGGCATTGCGCATGCGCTGGTATTCCTTATCCGTGAGGGTCTGCGCCGGTGCCACGGTGACCGAGTCGCCGGTGTGGATCCCCATGGGGTCCAGATTTTCGATAGAGCAGACGATGATGCAGTTATCGTTGCGATCCCGCACCACCTCCATCTCATACTCTTTCCAGCCCAAAACAGATTCTTCAAGCAAAGCCTCATGCGTAGGGGAGGCTTCCAACCCGCGTCGGCAGATGAGCTCGAACTCCTCGCAGTTGTATGCCACTCCGCCACCCGTGCCCCCCAAGGTAAAAGAAGGGCGCACGATGACGGGATAGCCGATCTGAGCCTGCACCTGAAAAGCTTCCTCCCGGCTATGGGCGATCGCCGAGCGCGGCGTCTGCAAATCGATCCGCTCCATCGCCTTGCGGAACCGTTCTCTATCTTCGGCCGTGTCTATGGCTTGCCGAGAGGCGCCGATGAGCTCAACACCGTGCGCCTCGAGAACCCCTTCGCGAGCGAGATCCAAGGCGCAGTTCAAAGCCGTCTGGCCCCCCATGGTGGGCAACAGTGCTTGCGGCTTTTCCTTGGCGATAATGTCCGCGACCACCTGCCAGCGGACGGGCTCGATGTACGTCGCATCGGCTATCTCCGGATCGGTCATGATGGTGGCCGGATTGGAATTGACCAGGATGACCCGGTAGCCTTCTTCACGGAGCGCCTTGCACGCCTGAGTGCCGGCATAATCAAACTCACAGGCCTGGCCGATGATGATGGGGCCTGCGCCGATGATCAATATGCTTTCTAAGTCGGCTCGTTTAGGCATCGGAGCGATTTGCGTTTGGCCATCAAATCGACGAAATAATCGAATAGGCCTTGCATGTCCTGCGGGCCGGGACTTGCTTCAGGATGCCCCTGAAAGCCAAAAGCGGGCTTTTCCTTGTGGTGGATCCCCTGCAAGCTGCCGTCGAAAAGCGAACGATGGGTCACCCGTAGGGAGTCCGGCAGGCTTTCGGGATCCACCGCAAAGCCATGGTTCTGGCACGTGATCAGCACCCGCCCGGTGTCGAGATCTAACACCGGATGGTTGGCGCCGTGGTGACCGAATTTCATTTTCACGGTCTTGGCGCCGCAGGCCAATCCTAACAGCTGATGACCTAAGCAGATCCCGAACACGGGGAAGCCTTGCTGCACGATTTCTCGGATCGCCTTGATCGCGTAATCACAGGGTTCGGGATCACCAGGACCGTTCGATAAGAAAACACCTTCTGGCTTACTGCTCAAAGCTTCGGCCGCGGTGGTTTGAGCCGGGACCACGGTCACTTGACAGCCACGGTCCACCAGCAGGCGCAGAATAGTGCGCTTGATGCCGAAATCAAATGCCACGACACGATAAGTCGTCGCCACGGGTTGCCTGTGGGACTTAAGGAGAGGAGCGCTGCCTTGCGACCACCGGTATGGGGTTTTGGTAGAAACATCCCGTGCCAGATCTGCGCCGACTAAACCGGGATAATGACGCGCCGCTTCCACAGCCCCGCTCATGGAAACGCCTGGCCCTGACATAAGACAGCCTCTTTGAGCGCCTTTTTCTCTCAGCAGGCGGGTCAACGCGCGGGTATCGATACCGGCAATTCCAACCACCTGGCGCTCGTTTAAGTATTGCTGCAGAGAGCGCTGCCCGCGGAGGTTACTGTACTGCAACGCTAGATCTCGGATAACCAGTCCGGATGCGTAAACACGCGCGGACTCTTCGTCCTGGGAATTAGTGCCTACGTTACCGATGTGGGGATAAGTCAAGGTAACGATCTGCTGGCAATACGAGGGATCGCTCATGATCTCCTGATAGCCAGTGAGGGCGGTATTGAACACCACCTCACCCACCGCTCGACCGAAACTCCCTATCGAGACGCCCTGAAACACAGTTCCGTCTTCGAGTGCCAGGATTGCCAGATGATTCAACATGAATAACCCACCGCGGATGTATAAAGCGGGAGTAGCCTTGCGGCCACTCCCGCCGGATTAACAGGCCTAAGCCGTCAACGAACTATACTTTACCGCTGAAACGTGTCCAACGGAGAGTTCGGTGGAGAAGCCAACTCCTAGCTACGAGCATGTGGTAACTACTCTGCGGTTGATCGAAGTGCCCTAACGCAATCCCAGCACATCCTGCATATCAAACAAGCCCTGCTCCCGTTGCATCACCCAACGAGCCGCCCGCAGCGCACCGCTTGCAAACGTCTGCCGGCTCGAAACCTTGTGCACGAATTCGATGCATTCCCCGGCGCCGGCAAACATCACCGTGTGTTCCCCGAGGATCTCCCCTGCCCGGACCGTGGAAAATCCGATGGTCTTGCTGTCCCGTTGCCCGATCAGGCCCTGGCGACCGTAAACAGCGCAATCAGGTAGCTTTCGGCCCAAGGCTTTGGCCACCACCTCTCCCATACGCAGGGCGGTGCCGGAAGGGGCGTCGATCTTTTGGCGGTGATGCGCTTCTAGGATCTCGACATCGAACTCGTCGCCCAATACCTGCGCGGTGGTCTCTAGGAGCTTTAGACACAGATTCACACCCACGCTCATGTTAGGCGCGAATACTATCGCGATTAGTTGCGCGGCGTCGGATAATGCCCGTTTTTGCTCATCCGATAGCCCCGTGGTCCCTATGACCATGCGTTTTTTCTCTTCCGCACACGCTGCCGCGTGGCGTTTGCTTGCCTCGGGATGGCTGAAGTCGACCGCAACGTCCAGGTGCCGGAGAAATTCTTGTAAATCGGCAGTTACCTTTACCCCTCGCGGACCGATCCCAGCTACTTCTCCGGCATCCATGCCTATGCAAGCAGCGCCTGGCCGCTCAAGTGCGGCGCTAAACGCCAGTTCAGCGGCCTGATCACAAGCGGCGATCAGCGTCTTCCCCATGCGCCCCGCCGCTCCACAGATGCCGACCCGGATCACCGCTCGCTTCCCCTCATGAACGCATGTCCTCGAAGAACTTCTTCACGCCATCCACCCACGAGCTCTCCCTCGGGTGATGGCGTCTTCCTTCCTTAGTCAAAGTGTTCTCGAAGCCGCGTAAGATCTGTTTTTGTTCTTCACTCAGATCGACGGGGGTCTCAATAACCACGCGACAATGCAAGTCGCCGATTTCTCTGCCTCGAACCGTCTGCACACCTTTGCCCCTAAGGCGGAACACTTTACCAGTCTGGGTCCCTGCCGGGATCTTTAGTGCTACCTTCCCGGCTAGGGTCGGGACTTCGAATTCTCCTCCCAAAGCGGCTGTCACAAAACCGATAGGAACCTCGCACAGGAGATGCGGCCCCTCGCGGGTAAAGATGGGGTGCGCCTTAACGTTTACGCTGACATAGAGATCTCCGGGTGGACCGCCTGCCTCTCCAGGCTCCCCTTCTCCCGTTAAGCGGATGCGATCTCCGGTATCCACCCCGGCCGGCACTTTGACAGATAGGGTTTTTTGCTCTTTGATCCGGCCTTGGCCGCGACATTGGCGACAAGGATCAGCGGTAATTTGACCCCTACCGCGGCATTTGGGACAGGTTTGCTGAATGGAAAAGAACCCCTGCTGCATGCGCACCTGCCCGTGGCCACCACAGGTCGAACAGGTGGTGGGAGAGGAACCCGGGCGGCCCCCACTGCCGCCACAGGCGTTACACTTGGCCAGGGCGGGGACCCTGATCGAGGTCGTAGTGCCGAACGCGGCTTCCTCAAGGCTAAGCTCGAGCTCAAAGCTGAGATCGGCTCCACGATACACGCGTGCCCCCCCGCGCGCACTGGCTCCGAAGATGTCTCCGAAAACGGAGTCGAAGATGTCGCTAAAGCTCGAGCCTCCCCCCATTCCAGCCGATGTATCCACACCCGCGTGACCAAATTGATCATAAGCCGCCCGCTTGCGGGGATCCGATAACACCTCGTAGGCTTCCTTAGCTTCTTTAAATCGCTCTTCTGATCGGCTGTCTCCCGTGTTGCGATCGGGATGATATTTCATAGCCAGCCGGCGAAACGCCCTCTTTAGCTCGGTCTCGCTGGCGTGGCGAGGAACGGCTAAGACTTCGTAATAATCGCGTTTTGCCAACGTGCTTTACGATAAATGGCAGAACCCGGGGGAAGGATTCCGACCCGGGTCATCAGAGTCACCTCAAGGAGAACGCTTACTTCTCTTCCTTCACTTCTTCGAAATCGGCATCCACCACATCGGATTTTGCCGCGCTGTCGCCGGCGCCACCGGGGGCACTTTCTGCGCTGCTTTTTTGCTCTGTGCTCTGCTTGTAGGCACGCTCTGCGAGCCGTCCCGACAGCTCCGCCAGGCGCTCTGTCTTGGACTCTATCGCCTGCTTGTCATCGCCTTTAGAGACTTGCTTCAATTCTGAAATAGCGGCCTCGATGTCTGTTTTCTCCGAAGCCTCGACCTTATCACCCAAATCCCTCAGCGACTTCTCGCTGGCATGGATTAGATGATCGGCCTGGTTACGAGCCGTCACCAACTCGTGGAACTTGCGATCCTCGTCGGCGTGCGCTTCGGCGTCCCCGACCATACGCTTGATCTCAGCTTCTGAGAGGCCGCTTGAGGCCTTGATTATGATGGACTGTTCCTTGCCGGTGGCTTTATCCTTCGCGGAAACATTGAGTATGCCGTTGGCATCGATATCAAAGGTCACTTCGATCTGGGGTACCCCACGTGGAGCGAGGGGGATATCGCTAAGGTCAAATCGTCCCAGCGACTTATTCGCCGACGCCATTTCGCGCTCACCCTGCAGAACATGCACCGTAACCGCCGTCTGATGATCCTCAGCCGTCGAGAACACCTGGGCCGCTTTCGTCGGTATGGTGGTATTTTTTTCTATTAATTTGGTCAGGACACCGCCCAAGGTCTCGATCCCCAAGGATAAGGGCGTGACATCCAGCAGCAATACGTCCTTCACTTCCCCGCCCAGAACACCCGCCTGGATGGCTGCGCCCACCGCCACCGCCTCGTCCGGATTGACATCCTTACGCGCTTCCTTCCCGAAGATGTTCCTCGCCAACTCCTGCACTTTAGGCATGCGTGTTTGCCCGCCGACAAGAAGAACGTCTGTGATTTCAGAGGCTTGAAGCCCCGCGTCCTTCAACGCGATGCGGCAAGGCTCGATCGTGCGTTCGATGATATCCTCGACCAAGGATTCGAGCTTAGCCCGGGTCAGCTTAATGTTGAGATGCTTTGGCCCGCTCGCGTCTGCTGTGACATAAGGCAAATTGATATCCGTGTGCTGGCTCGAAGAGAGCTCGATTTTTGCCTTCTCGGCCGCCTCTTTTAGGCGTTGCAACGCTAAGGGGTCGTTGTGTAAATCCATGCCGCTTTCTTTTTTGAACTCATCAGCCAGGTAATCAATGATACGGAGATCGAAATCTTCACCGCCCAAAAAGGTGTCTCCGTTGGTCGACAGCACCTCGAACTGATGTTCTCCATCCACATCGGCTATCTCGATGATGGAGACATCAAACGTACCGCCGCCCAGGTCATATACGGCGATTTTGGCGTCGCCTCTGTTTTTGTCCAATCCGTAGGCGAGCGCCGCGGCCGTAGGCTCGTTGATGATGCGCTTTACCTCAAGTCCGGCGATGCGCCCGGCGTCCTTCGTCGCTTGGCGCTGCGAGTCGTTAAAATAAGCGGGCACCGTGATCACGGCCTGCGTCACCTCTCCCCCGAGATAGTCCTCGGCGGTTTTCTTCATCTTCTGCAGAACCCTTGCGGATATTTCGGGTGGAGCCATTTTCTTTCCGCTCACCTCAACCCAAGCATCGCCGTTATCCGCCGCTACGATCTTATACGGCACCATATCGATGTCTCGGCGTACCACATCGTCGTTATACCGACGTCCAATAAGGCGTTTGATCGCGAACAAGGTGTTTTTCGGGTTGGTGACCGCCTGGCGCTTGGCGGGCTGCCCCACTAAGACTTCGTTATCCTGGGTAAATGCAACGATGGAGGGTGTGGTACGGCCGCCTTCGCTATTCTCTATCACCTTAGGTTTATTACCCTCCAAGACTGCTACGCAGGAGTTGGTGGTTCCTAAGTCAATACCAATGATTTTGCTCATGCTGGTCTCCGTCTGGCGTTAGCTCACTTACCGTGGATATGGGGTCTGGCTTTCTGTTTTCAAGGCTCTGGGGTCTTCGCAACAATGACCATTGCCGGCCTCAGCAATCGATCATGCAGCAGATAGCCTTTTTGCACCACGCTGAGCACTGTCCCCGGCTCTGCCTCCGGTGCCTCTTGCACGGTCATCGCCTGATGGAATTGCGGATCGAATTTCTCCCCAACCGGGTTAAGTTCTTGCACGCGGCACTTCTCGAGCGCGCTATCGAGCAGCTTGAGTGTGAGCGTCATCCCCTCCTTGAGGCTTTCCAGATCGGCGGCCTGCTCCGAGGCGCTGAGCCCTAGCTCTAAACTGTCCTTCACCGGCAGAAACTCCGACACCAGCCGCTCTGAACCGAACTTAAGTGCGTTTCCGACTTCCCGTGCGGATCGTTTGCGTTGATTCTCCAACTCCGCGCGAGTTCTAAGCAACCCCTCCCAATTCTCTTGCGCCTTTTGTTGCGCGTCCTCTAAGGCGGCCTGCAACTGCTCTAGAGTAACTTCCTTTTCGCTGCTTTCCTCTGCCGCAGCAGTTGCAGGATCCGAATTCGTATCCAGTGACTCCGACGAGATTTCGCTTGCTTGGCTGTTGTCGGGAGTACGGGTTTCTATGTCTGTCAGTGCATCTTCGTTAAGCTGCTGTTCACCGCTCACGCCAGTGTCCCCTCGCCGTCCGTTAAAATCACCACCGCGTGGCTTCCCCTCCCCGTCACGGGACAGGATGCCACTCTAACGTGATGTAAGGTCTAATGAAAAGATTTCAAGGCCGATCCCAAAGCCTTCGCAGCGAGGTCAACGATGGGAATCACCCGCTGATAAGGCATACGAGTCGGCCCAATGACGGCGAGCACGCCGAGCACGGCGCCGTTGGATTCGTAAGTAGAGGTAACTGCACTGCAACCTCCAAGAGCCTCGTAACCGAGTTCTTCCCCGATAAATATCTGCACCCCGCTCGCTTTAAGGGCTTGATCGAGAAGATGAAGGATATCACGCTTTTGATTGAACGCCTCGAACAAGCGGCGCAACATTTGGATGTCGGAAAGTTCGCTTGCTCCCATCAAGTGGGTCTCGCCGGCTAACACATAATCGTCTTCCTTGTCCTCGACCCCCCCGAACGCCTTTTCCGCCATTTCAATGACAGTTTGCATCAAGCGATCAAGTTCGTGGCGTACGGCGCTCATTTCTTGAAGCACACCGGAACGGATCGATCGCAAATCACGGCCGGTAAAGGTCTGGTTGATATAATTCGCCGCTTGCTCTAGTTCCATCCGGGTATACTCGCGGTCCGTTTTAATGATTCGATTTTCTATTTCATCGTTACTTAAAACCAAAATAAGCAGTACTCTCTTGCCCGATAGAGGCAAAAATTCTACATGCTCCAAGGCTCGATTATTCTTCCGCGGAACCATGACAACACTGGCCAAGTGAGTAAACTCAGACAGCACGCTGGATGTTTTCCTCACCAAGCCTCTAACGTCCGGTTCCGATCCCAAATCGTAAGCGAGTCGCTCTACCTCCCACTCGCGCAGGTCCACCCTAAGTAAGGAATCAACGAAAAATCGATACCCCAAGTGTGTAGGCATGCGGCCAGCCGAGGTATGCGGAGAACACACTAAGCCCATATCTTCTAAATCGGCCATCACGTTGCGGATGGTGGCCGGGCTCAGCTCAAGTTTGGCATGACGCGCCAGGGTGCGCGATCCGAGCGGCTGGCCTTCCGCAATATACCGTTCCACTAAGATCTTAAACAGATGCCGGGAGCGCTCATCGAGACCCCAAATAGCCCCTTCTTTTATACTGATTCTGCCCTTAATCATGGCGATCTCTGCCCGCGACTACCTAAAGACAACTTCGAAATGAGGGGTGCCTCGTCAAAGCTAGAACAACTCAACACCGCGCTACCCGCAGCGGCCCGTTCGCATTTCTCTCACACAGCCTCTCATCGATTATACTCCTCCCGCTCTCGTATCCCGGAAGCTCCAAGGGAACGGGCCCTTACATGAAGGCACTTCGAAAAATTCCACCATGGAGCTTTTCGAATCGCAAAGCAAGAATGTGATTTTCGCTTTGCTCGATTTTTCAAACAGTTACGTGTTTGAAACCGTGCGGCACAACCCCATACCATCGGGCACTTCGAATCGATCGAAGTACCCATGAGAAAGATGTTACCCCAAAACATCGGTTGGCTCATAGAGGCGAAAATGCTAATTTTCAAAAATGCCTTCTTCTTCAAATCCCGCCTTTAAGCGGGTTGGGCTCATTGCTAAACCGAATGACCAACGTGTGGGGACGATCCTCCCCGCTTTGTTCAAACTGCTTCGTTGGCGCGGCGTCGATGTTGCGCTGGATGGTACCTGCGCCGGAATACTTCAGGCGCGCCATCTGGAGCTTGCAACCCCGAATGGAGAAAACGGGCGTGAGCTTCTTATCACCATCGGAGGCGATGGAACATTGCTACACGCCGCCCACATGCGGTTTGGTTATGATGTGCGACTGCTCGGGATCAATCTCGGCAAGCTCGGGTTCCTGGCAGATATCTCTCCGGAGGAGGTCAACGACCGCCTGGGAGCCATCCTCGATGGTCATTACATCGACGAAAAACGCGCCGTTTTGCGCTGCGCGGTGTTTCGGGATGCGCAGATCGTGGCCCAATATGACGCCATCAACGATACTGTCATCCATCATTGGAACATCGCACGGCTGATCCGATTGGATACGCATATTAACGGCACCTTCGTTCACAGTCAGCGTTCCGATGGGATCATCATCGCCACCCCAACCGGGTCGACTGCCTATGCCCTTTCGGGCGGAGGGCCAATTGTGCACCCCTCCTTGGACGCCATACTGCTAGTGCCGGTCTGTCCTCACACCCTGAGTAACCGGCCGATCGTCGTTGCCGGGAACAGCCGGATTGAGATCGTTGTGGGAACCGAGCAACTTGGGCATGCGCGACTGACCTGCGATGGCGATAGCGGATTTGATCTCGCTCCTCAAGACCGCGTGGTCGTGGAACACAGTGACCGCCATATTCACTTGGTGCATCCCGCTGATCACGACTATTACGCCACCTTGCGCGCCAAATTGAATTGGGGGTGATAAACCCGTGTTGAGGGAGCTTCACATCCGTAATTTCGCGGTCGTGGAGCAGATGGAACTGCGCTTGCGAGAGGGTATGACCGTCTTTACGGGTGAAACCGGCGCGGGCAAATCAATACTCATCGAGGCTGTCGGCTTAGTGCTAGGAGACAGGGCACGACCTACCGCCATCCGCCAGGGCTGCACTGATGCCGATATCGCGGCGATATTCGATGTCCGAGACGATCCTGTGGTAAAAAAACTGCTCGCCTCCCACGGTATTGAATATACGGAGGATGAATGCATACTAAGGCGCCAGCTGAGCGTCGATGGCAGATCGAGAGCCTATGTCAATGGGCTTCCGGTGCCCTTACGGGTGCTACAAACCCTCGGTGAGCGGCTGGTCGACATCCACGGTCAGCACGCCCACTATTCCTTGCTCCACTCGGCGGCTCAACGGCAACTGCTGGATGATTTCGCCAACCATGGGCCATTTTTGGATGATACAAAAAAGACCTATCAGGATTGGTCCAAGCTGACTGTCGCCCTCGCGGACCTGGACAAAGCGGAGGCAGAAGACACACACCGCTCAGACACGTTAAGCTACGAAATCGACGAATTACAAGCGACTTTCATAACAGCGGAACAGCTCCAAGCCCTAGAGCAAGAACACACAACACTCGCCAATTCGAACCTCATTCTCACCCAATGTCAACGCGCGATCACCCTTTTGGAGGCTGAGGCGGGAGTGACAGACAAACTCCGAGACGCGTTAAAGGAACTGCGTCGTCTGCAAGCGCTGCAACCCAAAATCGTTCCCGCACTCGAGTTACTTGAAAACGCCGCGATCCAGCTTGAGGAAGCGGGTAGCGAGCTCCGGCACCACCTACACGAATTAGAACCGGACCCAAAGCGGCTTGATCACATCGAACGCCAACTATCAACTCTGCATGATCTTGCGCGTAAACACCACACCGCTGTCCAGGAGTTACCTCAAACCCTGGTGGAGCTAAAACAGCGTTTAAGTGCACTGCGCGCCGCGGAATCGAAACGCGTGGAACTGCAACATAGCCAAGCCCAGCTCCTTAAACGATTCCACCATCTGGCAGCTCAATTAAGCGCAAGTCGAGCCCGCCACGCAAAGGAGCTCGCCATTGCTTGCAACAAGCATTTTCAACAGCTAGGCATGCGAGATGCTGAATTGTGGGTCCGTGTTACTCCGACGGACAGCGATGAGCCGTCGCCAGAAGGAGTGGACACGGTTGAATTTTTGATCTCTACGAGTCCCGGGCAGTCGCCACTGCCGCTGCGCCACAGCGCCTCCGGAGGCGAGTTGTCGCGTGTGGGACTAGCGCTGCAAGTGGTTGCCGTACGCAAGCACGGGATCGGGACGCTGATTTTTGACGAAGTGGATGCTGGCATAGGAGGCCGTACCGCGCAGATCGTGGGGCGACTTCTGCGCCAGCTCGGAGAACACAGGCAGGTATTGTGTGTAACCCATCTGCCGCAAGTTGCGGCAGAAGGGCACCATCACGTAGGCGTCACGAAGCGCGTAAATCGGCACACTACTCAGACGGTTGCCAGGATCTTGGATCTGGACTCGCGGATCGGCGAAATCGCCCGCATGTTGGGTGGCATAGAGATCACAAAACAAACTCTCGCCCATGCGCGGGAGATGCTGCTTGCCAGCCAAGATCGTGAAGCCGCTAAGCTTTCTCGATAGGCCTGACGTAAAGAACCAAGCTGTGGTCTTCTATCCGATAACCGTGGGCCAGGGCGATCGCGCGCTGCCGTCGTTCTATTTCCTCATCACAGAATTCGATAATCTTGCCAGTTTTTAAGCAGATCATGTGATCGTGATGATCGCCGCGGGCCAGTTCAAAAACCGAATGCCCTTCCGCAAAGTGATGACGATAAACGAGTCCCGCTGCTTCAAACTGGGTCAACACGCGGTAAATCGTTGCCAATCCAACCTCTTCTCCCGCTTCCAATACGGCCCTGTACATATCTTCCGCGCTCATGTGGCGTTGGCCGCTACCTTCCAGGATCTGCAGTATGCGCACCCGCGGCAGCGTCGCTTTCAGCCCTACCTTTTTGAGGTCTTGTGACTCCACGTTGGCCGGTTCCCGATTCCTCCGGCGCTTAGTATACCCCATCGGCTTAGCTGAGCCTAAACGTAGGAATAATCAGAGTCTATAAGCTAGAATACATCGACTGGTGCAACGCCAAGACCGCGGGTTGGCCAGCGGACTTTAAACGCAACGAGATGTTAAAAAAATACGCTAATAGCCTTTCTCACCACGGCTCCCCGCAACGAGTCTGCGTTGCGGTCCCATTTTCTAACAGCTAACGCGTTGAAAAACGAAGCGGTACATCCTTCTGGCACCTTCCGAGCGGCGCCTCGCCAGCCTGCGAATACCTTAAATCTGTGCGCATCGATAGCGGCATTTGGCGCGCTTGCAATGACTGTTGGGGCCGGCTGTGCGCCTGCGAAACGCATTCCTTTGGTCTACCAAATCGATGTCCAGCAGGGGAACATAATCACTCAAGAAATGCTGGCTATGCTAGAGCCCGGAATAGACAAAGCTAAAGTGCGATTCATCATGGGTACACCGCTGCTCATGGATGCCTTCCATCACGATCGCTGGGATTACGTTTACAGCTTGCAAAAGGGAGGCGGGGATCGCGTTCAGCGCCGGGTTGCGCTGTTTTTTGCGGATGACCGTTTGCAACGCGTTGAAGGCGACGTCAAGCCAGCTTCGGGGGCTATAGCGGTCGAACCCCGCCGCGATGTTTCCGTTGATGTCCCGGGCGAGGAACGCTCGAGCCTGATGGTGCGGTTGAAAAACACCGTGGGCCTCGGGGAACGAAAGGAAGCTAACACCTCCCCGCCTCAGGGTACCAAGAGTAAGAGCGGAAAGGGGTTTTTTCGAACCTTGAAGGAGCGCATCGGATTAGGGGGCGGCGACAAACCGGAGCACGACAAGGGCTCACCGCCGTATCAGGACCCCACAAACCCCGAAGGCCTCTAACAGAGACTCGTTTTTACTCGCCTCGGGACGACCCCTGTTCGTGTCGGGCTCCGCTTTTCATCGAACTAAAGGCTCCTGGTCCTTCGGCGCCGCATCTCCTTTGGATCGGCTAACAACGGGCGGTAGATCTCGATGCGGTCGCCCGCACGTGCGGGATTGGTGAGCTTGGTCAATCGACCAAACACTCCCACCCGGTTGATCCCTAGATCGATTTCTGGAAATCGCCCAAGTAAACCAGAACGTTCGATCGCTTCCGCAATGCTTGCCCCCTGGGGAATACGGACGGTGACAAATGCGCCTGTGTCCGCCCGCGCATAGGCGATCTGGACGCTTATACTCTCAGTCTTCGCCATAGCATTCCCGGGCGCGGCGGCAAAAAGCATCTACTAGGGAATCGGCAACTTCGGCAAAAACTCTCCCAAAGGCGATACCTAACAGTCCGCTCTTATACTCAAACTCCATATCCAGAGAAACCCTACAACCGGATTCGCCTAAGGGTTCAAACTGCCAAGCTCCGGACAGTCGACTAAAGGGTCCCTGCACCAGGTCCATATCGATGCGGTGCGACGGCGCTAAGCGGTTCAAGGTGGTAAAGGATTGTTTTATCCCCCCTTTCGATAGCGAGATGGTAGCCTTTAGCTGAGAGGCATCTCGGGAGAGCAAGCGCACGGATGCGCACCACGGCAGAAATTTTGGGTACGATTCCACATCGTTTACCAAATCGTACATTTGAGTAGCGCTATAAGGCACTATGGCGCTTCGTCTAAACATAGGCATGGTTTCGGCTAGACGCTAAAATTCTAACTTACTATAGGCACTTCGAAAAATTCCATCCGTAGAATTTTTCGCATCGCAAAGCAAAAACGCGATTTTTGCTTTGCTCCATGTTTCAAACAGGTACCTGTTTGAAACAGGTGTGGCATATCGCTATGCCACCGGGCACTTCGAATTAGTCGAAGTTCCTATAGTGGTCGACCAACCGCACCCTTGTAAACAATGGCAACCAAGACAAAAAACCGTTCCTCAGCACCATCCACTATTGCGGTAAACAAAAAAGCCAAGCACGACTACTTCATTGAACAGCGTGTGGAAGCCGGGTTGCAACTAGAAGGTTGGGAAGTCAAGAGCTTGCGCGCCGGAAGGGCGCAGCTTCGCGATAGCTATGTGCTGCTCAAAAACGGCGAGGCCTGGTTATTCGGCGCCCTGATAACCCCCTTGCCCACCGCCTCGACCCACATTCAGCCGGACCCCACGCGTTCGCGCAAGCTGCTGTTGCACGGCGATGAGATCGCAAAGCTTATCGGTGCCACCGAACGCAAAGGATACACAGCGGTCGCGACCGCCCTGTACTGGAAGCGGGGCCGCGCTAAGCTCGAAGTCAGTCTGGCGAGGGGGAAGAAAGCTTACGATAAAAGGGCGGTAGAGAGGGAAAGGGATTGGCAGAGAGAAAAACAACGGCTGCTAAAAAAGGTTTGAGCAAGCATTCACGCAAACGCTAAAGTACGCCTGTTTCGTCTTCGTCCCTTTGCCGACCATTTGTAGCCTTCAGCGGTGCATTCCCTGAACATCCTTTTACGGTGGGTTTTCGGCCTTGGAATGGTTCCCGGCGATCTATAATGTCTTTGCGCCTTACACGATCTTTTTTGCGCAAGGTCGGTTACGAGAAACTTTTTTGCGCATATCCTATCGAAGCTGAAGGAGAGGGGGCGACAAGGTTTCGACGCGGGTCACAAAACCTGAGGGGCATGTCGAGGGGCAGCACACCTCGTAAATCCAACTGCGAATCAAGATAGTTGCCAACGAAGACAACTACGCCCTAGCGGCTTAATCCCCGCTAGCCTCTGACTGAGGCCGTGCTTGTGCGCTCATCTCAGGGGTCGACTCTCACAAGCTCGCGGCAAAGCCAGCCCGGGGTGGCGCCGCTAAAACCCGATCTGGGATCGCCGTATGCATTTCCCCGCCGCTCGGATAGCCTACGGTTAAAATAAAAGAGCCGGCTAAACATGTAGAACCGATGGCGGAGGGCTTGCGGACGCGGGTTCGATTCCCGCCGCCTCCACCAATTAAGGATCCAGAGCAATCCAGCAACATTCTGAAGCCCGTGTAACTGCGGGCTTTTTTGTTGCCTATGCCGTATCCCGACGTGGACTTGAAGGATGCGCGTGAGCGCAGGGACAAGACCCGCAAGCCTCACCCTGCGTCATTCCTTTGCACCACCTCCTTCAGTCGGGCTATGACATCCGCACCGTACAAGAGCTGCTCGGCCACAAAGACGTGAGCACGACGATGATTTACGCCATGTGCTTAGTCCGTGCTGGGGAGGGGTACGTAGTCCTTCTCAAAGCACAACGGCGAACCGCTGCCGTTGCGCCACGACCCCCAGCCATCAGGAATGCCTTGGCGCTGGTGCCCTGTCTACCCTAATTTGATGGATCTGAGCGGAGCCTGAAGGCCCGGGGCAAAGCGCAGCGGCGCCTATGGCCTGGATCGGTTTCCACGTCCAAGCGCCGTCGCGGGCGATTTCGAGAACCGCATCATAGTAGTCGAGCGAGCCGTTGGCCTCTCCGAGGCTAATGTAGGTAATCGAGCGCTGGGAGAGGATTCTGAAAATCTGCTCGAGCTGTCCGGGACCGAGACTAGCGCTTACCCGGTGCAGGAAAGCAAAGCGCGGGGCAGCGAGGAGCAGGCGTGCTACCGCGAGGACTTGCTGCTCGGCGAGCGAAAGAAGATTCGCCCAGTCCTGCTCGGCATCCAACCCCCCGCAGCGCGTCAAGACCGGCTCGATGCTCAACGCGTGCAGGGTGCGGAGGATCCGGCCGTCTGACATCACCCGTTTCTTTGCGGTCTGCAGCAGAACTTCGCGCAGCGTTCCCGGAGGCAGGTAAGGCCGCTCGGGGAGGAAAAGAATATGCTCAGGGCGAGGGCGGATGATGCGCCCCTCGCCCGTATCCCAGATCCCGGCGGTTGCCCGCAACAACGCCACTTTCGCAGCCTCGTTGGGACCGGAGATGAGGACTCTCATCCCCCCTGGGATCGATACCGACAGCGCTTTGATCAAAAGGCGGTCATCCACGGGGGACAGCAGCGTCAATCGCTCGTAGGTGATCCCACAGTCCGCATCGCCAACGCAAAGTTGGATAGCCGATTCTGTCGAGGTGACACAGGCCGCGCCGATCGGTATTTCGGATAGCTGTCGGTTAAGTCCGCCGGCCTCAAGGGCGGGTACTGGAATCGATTGCGCTTGGTCCATGGCTTCCATCAGAGAGCCGAGACGCGCGACCACGGCTGTGAACGAGGAAATGGATTGGAAGTGGGTGACGATCAGGGAGAACGCACCCATGAGATGCGCGAAGGCCATAGCCGACTGCGTGATCACACCGAACTCGACCTGCCCCCGGATAAAGAGCGGGGCCACGACCAAGGCAGGGATGATCTGGATGAGATAATTGTACCCGGTAGTGAAGAACCCCAGGTTGCGATGAACCGCAATGATGCGATGCAAATTGGCCGCGAGCTCATCCAGATGACGCAATAGCCTGACTCTAAGCCGACCCTCGCGGCGCAAAAGCGCCACCGATACGGCATTTTCGCGCACGTGGATCAGGTCGGCCCTGAAGTTTGCCTCCTTATCGAACTGCATGTAGTTCAGCCCAACGAGTGGCCGCCCCAAAGCGATCGTCAGGAACGATCCCACCGCGGCGTACAACACAGCCACAACGAACAACAGCGGACTGATCGACCACATCACGCCCGAAAACGCCACCACCGTCAAGGTGGCGTTGAGAAGCATGAGCATGAAGGAGAGGGTCGTGCCCGTAAAGGCGCGCACGTCTTCGGCGATGCGCTGGTCGGGATTCACGGTCTTGCCGTTTGCGCTCCCACCGTTGTTGAGACGATAGTAAATAGGATGCTCCAGATAGCGGTTAACTAGCCGCCGGGTTAGCCACTCCCGCCACAGGAGCCCCAGGCGGTCCTCGCTGAAGCGGTAAAAAACCACCACCACCGTGGTGGCCGCAAACACGCCTACGTAGAGGACAGCCTGCCAGATGAATTCCGCCGTGTTGCGGTTTTCGATGGCGGTCATGAAGTCACGGCCAACATAGCTGTTCACGACGTTGAAGCCGTTGATTGCGAGCAAAAATAGGATGATCGCTGCGAATTGCCGTTTAGCCTTCCCGCTGACCTCCGAGCTTGCGAACTTTTTGATGCCTCGCAGCAATCGATCTCGATTCAGGCGGTTGTTCGGATCCTGTCGTACATCCATTCTTTGCGTATACCATCGGGAGACAAGACAAGCGCCCGGCGGAGCCCCGTAATATCCGAGCCGTGCAAGTGTTTTCCCGCATTTTTTATACCAGTGTGGTTCAGTCTGATGTCATCCGCAAGGAAGAGCGTCTCAAGTCGAGCTTGCGGGTGCGGTAGTAAACTCCTATCGTTTCTCCAAGCGCGCTGATCAAAGGAGCCGTGACGATGCAGACCGAGGTACTAGATGACTTTGAAGATCTGTCCGGGTGGAGCGCAGTGGCATCGGGACAGGCGCAAATACGGATCTCACCGGACGAAGGTCTTAAAGGCAAAGCCATGCGGCTCGACTTCGACTTCAAAGGAGGTCACGGCTTCGTTGTCGCGCGCAAACATTTTTCGCTCTCGCTGCCAGAACGCTATGCCTTTCGCTGCAACATGCGCGGTTTCACGCCTGCTAACACCTTCGAGCTCAAGCTCATCGATCCGCCCGGCAATAGCGTCTGGTGGTATCGCCAGAAGGTGTTTGAGCCGTCCCACCATTGGCGGTACTTAGAGATCAAAAGCAGCGAAATCGAGTTTGCTTGGGGCCCTGCGGGAGGTGGCGCGATGACCCACGTGGGGGCGATCGAGATCGTCATCGTGGCCGGCTCCGGAGGTAAGGGAACGGTCTGGATCGAGGACTTGCGCTTTGAGGACCGGAGCTATGTCTTGGACCCCGTGGCGCGCGCGTCCAGCGCCTTGCTGGGCTACCAACCCAGGTGCGCCGTAGATCATGCCCCGCGAACCAGTTGGCGCAGCGAGAGCAGCGGCGAGCCGCAATGGTTGCTGCTGGATTTTGAGCAGGAGCGCGAATTGGGGGGCGTGATCATTCACTGGGTGCCGGCTCTCGCGGCGCGGAATTTTGACGTCCAGATCGCAAACGACGCAGCCACATGGCGAACCGTCTACACAGTGCGCCAAGCGCAGGGCGAACGCAGCTATATCTACCTGCCCAATACCGTATCGCGCTATCTCCGGGTGACCCTTTATCCACAAGGCATCCAAGAGCAGGGCTTCGGTATCGTCGACATCGAGATCAAATCCTATGAGTTTTCACGCTCTATCAACGCCTTTTTCCAGAACCTCGCCAAGCTTGAGCCCAAGGGCTTCTATCCCAAGTACTTGTATGGAGAGCAGACTTACTGGTCGCCGGTAGCTACCCCGGAGGGCGACGCCCGATGCCTTCTGAACGAAGAAGGCATGGTGGAAATTGACCGAGGCTCTGTCTCCATCGAGCCCTTCTTATACATTGACGATAAGCTTCTTACGTGGGCAGATGTGGCTCTCGCGCAGGAGCTGGAGCAGGGATCCCTGCCCATCCCATCGTCCCTGTGGCGCAAGGACGGCATCGCGCTAAAGATCACGGCGTTTGCGGCCGGCGATCCGGGCGAGCCCGTTTTGTATATCCGTTACCGGGTGGAGAACGCGCAACATAGACCCCGGCGTGTATGTCTTTTTGTGGCGGTCCGCCCGTTCCAGGTCACACCGCCTTGGCAGGCCTTCCATACCCTGGGCGGAGTAAGCCCGATAACAGAGCTCGCGTTCAGTCAGGAGGGCCTATGGGTCAACCGCAGCAAGATCATCATTCCTGTAAGCGCCCCCGACCGATTCGGTGCCGCCACCTTTGATCAGGGCGGCCTAAGCGAATACCTGAAAACCGGCGAACTACCCCGCTGTCCAGGAATTAAGGACAGTTTTGGCTATGCCGTCGGTACGCTGTGCTACACGCTTGATCTCGGCTCCCTGGACGCACAAGAAATCTTTGTCGCCGCACCCTTCGGCGCAACGGACTCGGAGCGATCCCGAGCGCTGCCAAAAGAGATCGGTGGTGCCTGGCAATTCGAGCAAGCGGTACGGGCATGGCAAACCAAGCTGGGATCGATCGAAATTCGTCTGCCGGCAGCGGCGCGAGGATTGACCGATACCTTCCGGACAGCGACCGCTCATATCCTGATCAACCGCGATGGCCCTGCCTTACAACCCGGCCCGCGGCGTTACACGCGCTCGTGGATCCGGGACGGCGCCATTATGGTGGCTGCCTTGCTGCGGGTGGGTGCTGCGCAAGAAGCATGCGATTTCATCCGCTGGTACGCCCAGTATCAAGCATCGGATGGCAAGGTACCCTGCTGTGTCGATCGCGATGGGCCCGATTGGCTGCCCGAATATGACAGCCAGGGGGAGTTCATCTACACCGTTATGGAATGCTTCCGCTTCATCGGCGATAAGGGTTTACTCACCGAGCTCTGGCCCAAGGTCGTGAAGTGCGTCGATTACATCGAAGAATTGCGCCGCCAGCGCCTCACGCCCGAGTATCAAATAGCAGAGAAACGGGCTTGTTACGGGCTGTTGCCGGAGTCGGTTAGTCACGAGGGGTATCTGGCCCATGCCGTTCACGCCTACTGGGATGATTTTTGGGCGCTGCGGGGTCTGCGCGACGCTGCTGCCATGGCGGAGATCGTGCGCGATGAGGAGCAGGCGCTGCGCCTGGCGGCCTCGCGCGATGCCTTCGGCGCGACCCTACGCGCTTCCATAGCAACGACCCTGGCCGAGCGCGATATCGCTTATATTCCTGGCTCTGTGGAATTGGCCGATTTCGATCCCACAGCGACCGCCAATGCGGTGGCGCTCATCGAGGAGATGCCGGCTTGGTTTGAATCCGCTATCGGCCATACCTTCGATCGGTACGTGTCGGGATTCCGAGAGCGGTTTATCGAGAACAACGATTGGACCAATTACAGCCCCTACGAGATCCGCACCATCGCGGCGCTGGTGCGTCTCAATCGGCGGCAAGAAGCGCATGAGGTCCTCAAGTTCTTCCTGGCCGACCGGCGCCCGCCGCCTTGGAATCAGTGGGCGGAGATCGCATGGCGCGATCCCAAAAGCCCTGCGCATATCGGCGATATGCCACATACTTGGATAGGCGCCGAATATATCCTCGCTATGCGCAGCCTATTCGCGTTCGAAAGCGAGGCGAACCAAGCCTTGATCCTCGCCGCTGGGATTCGCGATGACTGGTTGGCCGATGATTTTGAAGTCCTGGTCAAGGATCTGCCGACCTACTACGGCCGGCTCTGCTACACCCTCCGCCGTGAGAGCGCTCATGCCCTGCGTTTCTCGCTTTCCGGGGATCTGGCGGTACCGCCCGCCAAGATCATCGTAAAACCACCGCTGTTACACCCCATCGAGCAGGTAAAGGGCGACGGAGTAGCGGCGTTTGATGCGGCAAGCGTGACCCTTAGCCGATGTCCAGCGGATGTGACCATCAAACAGTCGGTGAAGTCAGCGCGATCGTAAAATTGCACGCTACGGCAAAAGGGGTAATTGCCGGATAAAAAACGAACGACCCATCCGGGGCTAGTGGCTAACAAGTCCCCACACCGATCATCCGGCGCGCGCCACGCCGCGCTCGGGAAAGCGACCGCGAAAGAGCGCCGGATGCAGGATCTCGGCGAGGATCTCCAGGCTGTCCACGATGCGCGGTCCCGGGCGGCTGAAATAGGCGCAGCCGTCGACGACGTACACCTCGCCGCGTTGCGCCGCGGGTAGCGTGCCGAAGCCGGGACGCGATCGAAGGATCGGAAGGTCTGCGAGGGCCCGCTCTACCGAGTAGCCACAGCACGCGACGACGAGCACCTCGGGTGCCGCCTCCAGGATAGCGTCCCACGGGATCGAGACGGCGTCTGCGCCGCGGCGTCCCAGAAGCTCGGCTCCTCCGGCGAGCTCCACCAACTCGGGCCCCCAGTGACCGGTACAGAACGGCGGATCGATCCACTCCAGGAGGACGCAGCGACGTCGTGAGGCGTCTGCCGTGCGCTCGCGCACGGCCTCGATGCGACGGCCCAGGGAGGAAACCACTGCCTCGGCGCGCTCGGGGACTCCGAGAACTTCGCCCACCGCGCGAATGTCTTGCAGGATGCCGGCGAGGCTCGAGGGCTCCAGGTTCACCACCCGCGGCGGACCCGGCAGGGTCGCCGCGAATCGCGCCACGGTCCCGTAAGCGACGGCGCACACGTCGCACAGCCGCTGCGTGAGGATGGCGCCCGGCCGCAGCCGGCGCACCAGATCCTCGTCCATCGTGTAGAGCGTCCCGGAGCTGCTGAGCCTCTCGCGGACCCAGCGGTCCACCTCGATGCTCGGCAGGCCCGACCCGTGGATCTCGCAGCGCGTCACCCGCGGCTTGCCGTTCACCTCCAGCGGGTAGTCGCACTCGTGGCTCACACCCACGAGCGCATCCAGCATATCCAGCGATCCGACGATCTCGGTCGCCGCAGGCAAGAGCGAGATCACCCGCGCCCCCGGCTCGAGGCGGCCTTCTTGGCGTGCGGACATCACGTGGTTCATGGTCCGGCAGTCCCGAGCGCTCGCTTCAAGCGATCGCGATCCTTCGTATAGTGGTAGCCGATCTGGTCGTCGCTGTAGCGGTGCTCGCGGCCAACCGGGCATGCGTCCCGAACCGAAAGCCAAAGCCGCCAGTGCTGCTCCACGGCCGCATGAGCCTCCGGCGTCGACCTGGCCGCAGCCACCGCGTGGCGGAACTTCGGCAGGCAGTCGCGCGCGCAGTCCGGGCACGGGTTCGGCGGCTCAGAGGACGGCCTCGGAGGCCCGTCGATGTCGATCAACACCGCAGCCCGAAGGGCGATCCACGACCCGAACAGGACGTGCACGTTGAGGTGACTCGGCGAGAGATAGCCGAGACCGGAGAGGTGGGCGAGCCGCTGCATGGCGACCCTGCGTGGCGGAGGCTCCTGCGCGAAGCGAACCTCCCACCGATGGGCGAGCGGCTGCAGCGCCTGCAGGACGACCTCACCGACATAGCGCTCGAGCGGATGGCCCTCATCGAGCCTCCGCGGGCTGGCGCGCAGCCAGTCGAGGAAGCGCGGCCAGAGCGCGCGCGTGTTGCCTATGAGGACGCCGAGTGCCGACGACCGCCCGAGGTCCGGGAGCTTGAATGATTCGCCGACGGCGCGGTTGTACCAGGCGACCTGAAATGGCTGCACGAGATCGACGCCGGCCGGGGAACACCGAGACCGGAGATCGTAGACCACGCTCTGCCAGGGCGACTGCACGAACCGGATTATGGCACGCTTCGGTGCTCGCTTCGCGTCATGGCGTTACCCTCGTGCTGAAGGTAATTACCCAAGGTCTGTGCAGCCACTTGGTGACCCAGCTCCGTCCAGTGCGTATCGTCTTCCAGGAACACAGATTGGCCGTGCCTTACCCTCTCCGCAAAGACCGTTGTTAAATCAACGAACCCGATATCGGGCGCTGTATCCGCTAACATGTTCCGTATCCGCTGCGGCAGATCATCGCTCGCCGCCGGTAACGTTGAGTTTTCCGGGATCCTGGTTGCGCCCTCGTATACCCTGAATTTTGTCGGCAAAAAGGCAACGACCAATGTGACCCCATGCTGTGCGGTCACGCGATGTGCTTCCGCGAATATATCCCGCAGCCTGTCCAATGCAAGCAAATCTCGTATGGTCAGGGTCATTCCCCTCTGATCCATGAACAGCACTCGTACCACATTCCCGTCTTGCTTCTCAAACTCCCCGGATCTCGCGCTTAGGTCGGCCTTGCATGGCTTGAACACCAACTCCCATATCACCCTTAAGCTATTATTCAAAAACGACCTATCCACCGTTGAACCATGGGACCCCCGATTGCTTTCGATCTTAGCGATGATTTTTTCGTATTCGTGTATGTCCTTGAGGTCATTCCCTTCATAAAACGCCCACACGATGACCTTGGGTCTCAGCGGAATGGCGTATCGTTTTAGCACCGCAAGCTCTTGTTGGGGCCCATAACCGCTCCTACCTAGATTCGCCACGCGGGTGCTCATGTAACGCTGCAGCACCGAAGTAGCAATCAAAGCGTCATCGCTTATTTGAGCACCTTCGATATAGGAATCTCCAACCACGGCGATGTCGGCTTGAGAAATATCCCTCGCATTGCGAAAGCCGTTTCTGTCGTAACGAAGATCGTATTCGTACGTCCTGGCCGGGACACAATATTGCTTTGCAATGTTGGGAATCCGTTTACCGGAGGCTTGTGCATAGGGCTTCCGCACAACCAGCAACTCCGGATCGAATTCGTTATGCGGAAGCAACCACCCGGGCGCGTTTGATGTCCGAAAAATTTCTCTGTAATCGACCAATCCGGCAAACGAAAGCGCTTCGAGACTCCCAACGGCGGCACAAGAGGAAGCGGTAATGAGCACAAAGCGACCGATCAACTCCCCTCGAGACTGCTTTGAGAAGGACCAAATAATTCCCCACACCAAGAAATAGGAGGCAACGACGTTTGAAACAAGGTGGGACCCTGTCGTTACGCCCAGCTCCCATACGCCAACCAACCCGCCCAAAAAGAACAGCGATGCAAATATAGACAAAAACACTCCTTACCTATTTCGCTTTTCAGCACCCAGGGCGTTATTCCCCATTAGGCGCGTCATCGACTCGTCCACGAGAGGGCGAGCGATCTGTAGCAATCAAAACAACGTATAAATAAACGGCGCTACGGCAGAGCCTTGCGCCAACACGATTAACGCACCGAGCAGCACCATGATGATGATGATCGGCATGAGCCAGAACTTTTTGCGCTCGCGCATGAACAACCACAGATCTTTGAGTAGCTCTAGCATTAGAACGGCCTCTCCATCTCATGTCTCGGAGATTTTCGACTCGCGACCCGGTAGCTCGAAGCATTCTTGTCAAAGGAGCGCGCCATCGGATCGCGATCGAATAGCCGCATGCAAAATCCTGCCGGCGTGATCACCAGATAAAACACGAGTCCCATCAGGGCCGGCGACGTGATCCGGTTAAGGATCATCCCAAGCCTCATCCATCCCGCATAGACACCCTGTAATGTGTGGGGTGCGGTTAGGGCCCAAGCCGTGAGCCCGCCGGCTAACCACCAAGGCCATCTCGGGTAGGCCGCCTCGAACATCCACGGAAAGAAAAGCCCAAACAGACCGACGATGAGCGACGAGGTCACCAGCCCAAATGCCCGCAGCGCTTTGCGATCCGGCTTACGTCCGTCTAGCTCTGGCATCGCTCACGCCCATCAATCCAACTCAAACTCTTGTTTCCAGGACTCGTCTCGCTCCCATTTCGGCTGCTCATTCTTGGCTAAGAGGAAATTCTCCATCACCAGATAATCCATCTCTGTTCGCATGAAACAGCGGTAGGCGTCTTCGGGTGTGCACACGATGGGTTCTCCACGTACATTGAACGAGGTGTTGACCAGAACCGGACAGCCGCTGCGGGCGGCGAACGCCTCGATCAATGCATAGAAACGCGCATTCGTTTCCTTGTGCACGGTCTGGATACGAGCCGAGTAATCGACGTGCGTGACCGCGGGGATGCTGGAGCGCGACACGTTCAGCTTTTCTATTCCGAAAAAGCGCTGCTGATCGTGCGTCATAGGCACCCGCAACTCCTCCCTGACCGGTGCCACGAGCAGCATGTAGGGACTGGGTCGATTCAGCTCAAAGTAATCCGAGGCGCGTTCTGCCAACACAGCGGGCGCGAAAGGCCGGAACGACTCGCGATATTTGATCTTCAGGTTCATCACGGACTGCATCTTCGGGCTGCGCGGATCGCCTAGGATGGAGCGCCCGCCCAAGGCTCTAGGCCCAAACTCCATGCGTCCCTGGAACCAGCCGACCACGTGTTCTTGGGCGAGGATCTCTGCCACCCGCGGCATCAGCTCATTGTCCTCGAGTCGGGTGTAACGCGCCCCTATCGAATCGAGGTACGTTTGGATCCTCTCTTTCGGGTAATGCGGCCCGAGGTAAGCGCCATGCATCAGATCGGCGCCGTTGACACGACGCTGGTTATCGAGGTATTGGTGCCAGATAGCGGCCGCCGCCCCGACCGCGCCGCCGGCATCGCCGGCCGCGGGTTGGATCCAAATGTCCGTAAAGGGGCCCTCCCGGAGCAGGCGTCCATTCGCCACGCAGTTGAGCGCTACACCACCTGCGAGGCACAGGTACTCGGCTCCGAGCTCCTGATGCACGGTGCGCGCGAGGCGCAAAACGACCTCTTCGGTCACGGCTTGAATAGAGCTCGCGATGTCCATTTCTCTTTGCGTGACCGGTGCTTCAGGCTTACGCGCCGGGCCACCGAAGAGCGCATCAAAATCCCCGTTCGTCATGGTCAGGCCGGTCGCGTAATTGAAGAAACGCATATCCATGCGAAAAGTACCGTCGTCTTTCAGATCCAGCAGCTTGTCCAAGATGACGTTCACATATCTCGGCTCACCGTAAGGCGCGAGACCCATAAGCTTGTACTCGCCCGAGTTCACCTTGAAGCCCGTAAAATAAGTGAACGCCGAGTAAAGCAGACCTAAGGAATGCGGGAAGTCGAGCTCCCACTGCGGCGTCAGCGTATTCCCGGCACCCGCCCAAACGGAGGTCGTGGCCCACTCCCCCACGCCGTCCATGCACAGCACCGCCGCGCGTTCGAAAGGACTTAGAAAAAATGCCGAAGCCGCGTGTGACTGATGGTGCTCGGTAAAGAGCAGAGGCGGCAGCTCACGGCGCTTGCAACTCCCCAGCTCAGCCAACTCCCTTCGCAAAAACTCTTTCAAATACAGTTTCTCTTTCAGCCACAAGGGCATGGCGGCGAAAAAGGAGCGAAATCCTCGGGGTGCGTAAGCTAGATAGGTTTCGAGCAAGCGGTCGAATTTGACCAGCGGTTTGTCGTAAAAGACGATGTAGTCGAGATCACGGAGCGCGAGCTTCCCCTCGGAAAGACAATATGCGAGCGCATGGCGGGGAAAACGCGCGTCGTGTTTCTTGCGCGAAAAGCGCTCCTCTTGCGCTGCCGCGATAAGTTCGCCCTCGCGCAGTAGGGCAGCGGCGCTATCATGATAAAAAGCCGAGATCCCAAGGATATGCATCGTATTTTGAATTAGCCCCGATGCCCGCACTGACGCTTTCTATTAATAGACTTCGGCCGCGCAAACTGCGGGCGCCCTCGGAACCGTAGCTAGACACCCTGCGATCCAGATCGAGCACATGCACTCGTTGCTGGTCGAATCGCATAACGGGACAAAGAACTAATATTGTCCTAACGTCCACAATACTGTGGTGTAACCCTGCGATCTGTCAGATGTACGCTTAATATTTGTAGTCTACGTCCTACAAGCAGGGCAATCGGCCTGCCCGCTGTCTATTACTGGATTAGACCATGGCGAGTGCAATATTGGGTCAGATCCGCATTTGTGGTTAGGTTCATCTTGCGCAGAACCCTACTGCGATAAGTGCTGATCGTCTTGGGGCTGAGGTGCGCCTCTCGAGCGATCTCACTTACCGTTTTGCCGCAAGCAATAAGAACCATGACGCGAAATTCCCGCTGGGAGAGCAGCTCGTGCGGCAACTTGCCCGCGCCGCCGATCACGTCAAAGGCGAGCTGTTTCGCCAATTGCTCGCTCATGTATTTGCCGCCGGCGAGGACTTTTCTCACGGCGCTGACTAGCTCCTTCGGGGCACGTTCCTTGGTCAAGTAACCGGAGGCCCCGGCCGTCAACGCGGGAACCGCAAACTGGGTGTCGCTGTACATGCTCAACACCAGCACCGGCAACTTGGGTCGGATGCGCTTGAGCTCGCTCAGGCATTCGAGTCCGCTTTTATCAGGCAGCGAGAGATCGAGCAATACCAGATCGCAGTCTTTCGTGCATACGTGTTCGCGCATGCTGGCGGCGTCCCGCGCCTCGTCGACCGTTGCGTTTAGAGGGGCCTCCATTAGGATTTGTTTTACCCCATGGCGCACGATGGGGTGGTCATCGACGATTAGGATCTTCGTGCCTTTTGCGTCTCGCGCCCGAACTGATCTCACGATGGGCACGTCTAATCTAACCGTGGTGCCAACACCGGGATCCCCATGAATGTCCAGTGATCCCCCCAAGATCCGCGCGCGTTCTTGCATCCCAATGATGCCGAGCGAAGCGGGATCAGCGGCTTCGGGAACCGCGACGCGGCCGTTGTCGCTCACCTCCAGAAGCAACGCATCCTCCTCGCAGGAGAGCCTGATCTCGACCCGGCTCGCTCGTGCGTGCCGGGCTACGTTCGTCATGGCTTCCTGGTAG
>Ga0187893_10003308_pt1 | contig 33024 bp, 33 predicted proteins | sample MA1701074metaG_FD_139574 | JGI IMG/M metagenome (GOLD analysis project Ga0187893, IMG submission 139574) | White microbial mat communities from a basaltic lava cave in the Kipuka Kanohina Cave System on the Island of Hawaii, USA - MA170107-4 metaG ...
CGACTTCCCCAGCCCAGCCTTAGAGGAAATCCGCCAATACCTCACATCCAGGACCATCCCCCGGCGGTTTACGAGACGCTTACGGAAAGCGACCCGCGTTGCGGCTGACGGCCTGATTCAGGGCCTTGGTGCTTTCCTCCATCAGCCGGGCGGCTGTGGCGCCAACGCTCCAGCCCCAATCAATCGCGGTCATGCACCATGTGAAATCCGCCCGGTTGATGTCGGGGCGCTCGCCGCCGTGGGCTTTGGGCGCGTGATCGACGCAGTATTGATAGCTCGGCCACTTCCCTGCCCTTCGAGTTTCTCGCCGCGGCTGCGGCTTTACGAGCTCGGGCGCGGCGACCAGGTCAGAGAAGCCAGCGTTTAAACGAGTTCCAGGCGGAGTTCGCGGCCCACGGCGGCGGCGGCCTTTTGCAGCGTATTCAGCGTCACGGCGTCGTTTTCAGGGTCGAGAAGGCGGTCGAGGGCGGCGCGGCTCGTGTGCATGCGCTTGGCCATTTCGGCCTTGGTGAGCCCTTTTTCCTGCATGGCGGCCTCGACCTGGCGGGCGACTACCCGCTTGATCGCGGCGTTCGACGCCGCGTCGTAAAGCCCCTCCTCCCGGAGCCAGCTGTCGAAAGACGATCCGATGTTCTTCTTTTTCATGCGCCCTCTCCTTTCATTCGTTTAAGCGCGAGGTCTATCTCGCGCTTTGGCGTCTTTTGGGTCTTCTTCTCAAAACCATGCAGGAGCACCATGCAATCCGGCTCCACGCAAAAAATCACGCGGGCGATCCGGCCGCCCTTCAGGCTGCTGCGCACCTCCCATAAATCCCGGCCGAGGGAACGGACCAATGGCATCCCGATGGGCCAGGAGAATTCAACGTCCTTGATGTCCTCGCCGATTGTTTTCCGGTCATGGAGGTCAAGACTTTTCAGCCACTCCCGCACGGGCTCGCGTCCGCTGTTCGAACGATAAAACCGGGCTGGAAGGCGCTTGAAGCCAGTCTTCATACTCAGTGTATCAATTTTGGTACGGTCCGTCAATAGAACAAAGTAACCATTGAATGTTTCACAAAGCGGAGGGCTGCGCAACGCGGCCGTGGCACCCGTCGCCCTACCCTTTCTTCTCCGCTCTGGGATTGGTTTACGGAATTCCGCCTTTTAAAAGCTGATCGCTTTGGCGAAGCGCAGCGCGGTTGGTAAGCGAAGCTTGAGCAGGCCCGTGACCTCGCCCTTCTCATCGCGTATGGGCGCGACGTCTCCGCTGCCTCGGATTGGGTCGCAGGTCACCTCGATATTTTCGAGCGCGGCGACGCCTTGGCGCTGCAGCTCGGCGATGAAGATTTCAAAAAGCGCGGAGGCCTGCTCGAGATCGTTCTTACCGCCCAGCCCGAAGCGCACGGTCCGCGGAACCTCGGTAACGGGTTGCCGACGGGCGTAGCTACGCTTGAATTTGCCATAGGGCCTGGCCATGAAAGAACCCTGACACGCCCTCGCCGGCTGGACAACGGGCAAGGCCCTCTTCCCTGTCCCGCCATCCACAGGCTAATCTGGCCCGCAGGAAACAAAACATGGACGAGGAGCTGGAGCGCTTCAAGCGGGACATCAGGCTGCATGAATACGCGGCTCACCTTGGCTACGAGCTCGACAAACAGGAAAGCTCGCGCCGGAAAATCGTCATGCGGCGCGGCGGCGATAAGATCTCCATCCGCCTCGACGCCGACGGGCATTATATTTTCTACTCGTTCCGCGACACCAAGGACAACGGCACCATCATCGATTTCGTGATGCGCCGGCAGGATAAGAACATGGGCGAGGCCCGGAAGGCGCTAAGAATCTGGACTGGAACCGAGCGGATACCGCTCTATGAGCCGCTCGAGCCTCAGCTCAGATTTGACCGGAACGCCGTGATGGCGGAATACAAGGCCATGAAGGATTTGCGCTGGCATGACTGGCTCGAGAACGAACGCGCCCCTCCCCGGCCTTTGAAGCGCGGCGAGAGCACGTTATTATTCATTACTGAAACTGACTCTGGCAGCTATCCCCGGCCATTCATTCCCTTCAGATGAAGCTATGAAGCCGAGCACCGGCCCCGACTAAATAAGGGCTTACGGAAACCGGTTCCCTCAAGCGTGAGTCTGCGGTATAATAGACGTATAAGCGTTTATCAACTTGAGTGCATAGGTGTATACATGGAAGAACAAGCCGTCCGCTGGAGTATCAAGGTCTCAAAGGACACCGATCTGACCCTGCGTACCTTTCTGGGTGCACAGGGCATGAAAAAAGGCGATCTCTCGAAATTCATTGAGGAAGCTGTCCGCCGGCGCGTGCTTCAGTGCACCATTCAGGACATTAGAGCGCGCAACGCCTACGCCGACCCCGATGAAATTCAGCGCATCGTCGATGAAGCCGTCAGCGAGGTCCGCGCCGAACGCCGTGACAAACAGAAGGCTGACAAAGCCTGATGCGCGTGGTCTTCGATATCAATATCATCGTGTCCGCCCTGATCGCGCCCTCCGGCAAGCCCGCCGCTATCATCGACGCTTGGCTGGACGGAAAATTTACGCTCCTGACCTGTGCGGCGCATGTTGACGAGTTGCGCTCCACGCTGCAAAAGCCGCGTGTGGCCGAACTCGTCAAACCACACAAGGCCAGTCGCCTTGTTAACCAGGTCAGGAAGCTCGCCGAGAATATGAATGAACTGCCCGAGGTGGAACGTTCCGCAGATTCCGATGACGATTACCTGCTGGCCCTGTCCGAAGCGGGCCAGGCGGATTACCTCGTGACGGATGACAAGGGCCACTTGCTTGCCCTTGACCGCCACAAAGCCACGCGGATCATCTCCGCGAAAGAATTCGCGGCGTTATTTGCATGAACACAGGAGGCCAACCGGATATGACCACGCAGGCCGAAGCATCACACTCGTTTCCGGTGCAAACGTCCGGTGCCATCGCCCTGCCGGGAATCGTCCACCGCGCGGGCCAGGCGGCCGTCTTCGCCGCCGAGGGGTTCTTCTACGGCTCCATCCGCAACGAGCACACCCGCACCGCCTACCGGCGAGCGGTTGACCAGTTCCTCGCCTGGTGCGAAGAACGCGGCCTCGAATTGGTGCGCATCGCGCCGAAGGATGTGGGCCAATACTTCGACGGGTTTAGATTGTCTTGACGGCGCCGACTCTATAACGCCGCACGGCGTGTTCATCGAACTCCACGCCCAAACCTGGACCTTTGGGCACTTCAAAAAAACCACTAGTCACGCGAAAGGGAGTGGCGAGGAGGTCGTGTTCGCGCAGGAAGCACAGCGTATCGGAAGGCACGGTGCAACTGCGGGTGGCCGCGGCAGCGTGGATAAAGGACACGTCGCGAATGCCTAACTCCACGCCCGACCCGTGCCAGGCAGGGATGCCGGCTACCTCCGCTAGATGACCGAGACGAACAAACTCCCGCATGTTGCCGCCCAGGTTAAAGACATCGGCCGCTTCCTGCCGGATCGCCTCATACATCTGCGTCGCGCCGCCGGGCGTGAGCGCGATTGGTATATTGGTCCGCCGGCGGATTTGCGCAAACCACTCGAGGCGCTTTGGCACTGGATCTTCGATAGTGACCGGATAACCTTCCAGACGCTTGGCGAGGTGCAGAAACGATGGAACGTCGGGAATGGAGGAATTGAAATCGACGATGAAACTCAGTGATGGAGCCGCACGGGCGACGGCGGCCAGTTGCCGATCGATCGGGTCGCCGTTCCGGGCCTTGAACTTCAAGTTCTTGAAGCCGAGCTCCACACCACGCTCGCCGATCTTCACGAGATCTTCGATCGTACGCTGCCCGGTCCAGTAGGAGACGGCCACCTTCTTCTGGTGACAGCCGCCGAGTAATGCGCACACAGGGAGGCCGAGCGCCTTTCCGAGAAGATCGTAGAGGGCAATCTCGAACGCATCGGCGGTGCGGTTTCCGGGCAATCCCAGTTGAGGGAGCGACAGGTCGAGATCCTGGATCGCCTTCCCCTTGAGCCATTGGGCGTTGCGATGAACCGCTTCGGCGGGCACCTGGCGACCGGTTTCGCCCAATCCAACGAGCCCGTCATCAGTGTGCAGTCTGAGAAGAAACTTTGAGTACTTATCGAATTCGGCTAAGCTGACGTCGCGGGTGGCGCCGTAGTTGTCACTCGTCACGGCGCCCTTCTTCATGGGGACGATCACTTCGGTAACATCAATGCGCGTCACCTTCATGCTCCGCGCGGCCGTGGCCATGGCGCCGCCCAAAAGAGCGGCAAGAGCAGTTCGGCGTGAGGTTGTGTACATATCACATGAATCTATCGCATCGGCTCATCACGCGCTCGTGTAAGATAGTCAAGATTCATGACCGGCTTGAAAATGGCTCATTTCCTGGTACTCGATAAGCTGAGCAAGGGCGGGACGGCCTGAACCGTTGCGAATTGAGCCTGCGCGGTCGCGTTTCCTTCGCTTACGCCTGCACCCCGGAGCATGACTGAAGTTCGAAGATCTCTCGGCCTGGGCGATCTGGTCCTGTTCAATTTTTCGGCAGTGGTGGGGATCCGTTGGATTGCAACCGCGGCCGCGGCCGGATCAGGCTCCCTTACTTTGTGGGTATTGGCCGCAATCCTGTTTTTCGTGCCGGTTGCTTTTGCAGTCGCCGATCTGGCGCGCAGTGATGCGCGCCAGGGTGGGCTCTACCAGTGGACTCGGGCCGCGTTCGGTCCCTGGCATGGCTTCTTGTGCGGATGGTGTTACTGGCTCAACAATCTGTTCTTCTTCCCTACCCTGATTGTCGCGGGACTTGCCGTGGGCCATGCCGCGCTGCATCCGGGCGAGTCACCAGGGACCTGTGGTTTCGAATCGCAGGCCAGCCTGTGGTCGGTCGCGGTGATCGTTTTCATCACTGCCTTGAACACGCAGGGGCTCGGCCTCGGCAAGTGGATCTCCAATGTCGGGGGAGTTATGACGATGGCGGCGGGAAGCCTCCTTGTGGTCGGCGCCATTGTGGTCTGGAATCAGCACGGCTCCGCTAACACATTCGACCTTATGCCGAAACTCGATTGGGGCCGGATCAATTTCTGGTCGCAAATCGCATTTGCATTCGGCGGGCTCGAGCTGTCATCGATCGTCGCGGGAGAGATTCGCGATCCGGAGCGAACCATTCCCCGGGCGATTTGGGCTAGTGCCTTCACCATCGCCTTCTGCTACATTGGCGGAACGGCGGCCTTGCTGGTGCTCGTGCCGTTCCGGGAGATCAGCGTGGTGACAGGATTGGCGCAAGGAGGCGCAGCAGTGGCGCAAGCGTCTGGCTTGCGGTTTCTGTTTCCAGTTCTGGTCTTCTTTGTCGTCACAGGAATCGCGGGCCAGCTTGGCACCTGGATGGCCGGAAACGCGCGACTCCCACAAGTGCTCGGCATGGACCATTTGCTTCCCGACACTTTCGCTCGCCTGCATCCGCGCCACGGAACCCCGAACGTCGCACTGTGGGTTCAGGCCGCCGCCGCGGCTGGGTTTCTTCTTCTCCTCTCTTATGGCGAAAATCTGAAGACGGCGTATCAACTGCTCGTCGACATGGCCGTGATTACATACTTCATCCCGTTTGTCTATCTATTTCTGACGGATTGGAGACACGGGGCGCGGATACGGCCCTTGGCCGGGCTGAGCGTCACGATCCTGGCTATCGTCCTCTCATTGATTCCACCGGCTGACTCACGGCCGTTGTGGTTCTTTGCGAAGCTTCTCGGTGGAACCGCAGCCGTCATTGTTTCAGCACGGATCTGGTTTTCGCATCGCACTGCATGATCACCTATCCCGATTCCGTCCGGTTTCTGTATTCTCTCGGCAACGAGATCCGCACTGCGAGGATGGGTCTGCAACGAATCTCACGGCTGCTCGAAGCCCTCGGCAACCCGCAACAGAATTGCCGCTACATTCATGTCGCTGGAACCAACGGCAAGGGATCCACCTGCGCCATGATCGAATCCGCTCTGCGCGCGAGCGGAATGAGCACCGGCCTTTACACTTCCCCCCATCTGGTGGAACCACCCGAGCGAATCCAGGTGGCGGGCCAGCCCGTCTCGCGGGAAGAATTTGTCGAGCTCTTCGAGCAAGTGCATCGCGCGGCGGTGCGATTGATCGATCAGGGCATTCTCGACGCTCATCCCACTTACTTTGAAACTGTCACTGCGATGGGCTTCCTCAGTTTCGCGCGAAGCGGAGTGGAAATCGTTGTCCTGGAAGTCGGCTTAGGTGGGCGGCTGGACGCGACCAATGTCATCACGCCGGATCTTTGTGTGATCGCGCCCGTGGACTACGATCACCAAGCCTGGCTCGGTTCCACTTTGACGCGTATCGCCGCCGAGAAAGCCGGCATCCTTAAGGCCGGTGTCCCCGCTGTTTTCGCCCAGCAGCATCCGGACGCCCTGTTTGTGCTGCGGAATGTCGCCAACGACCGCGGCGTTCCTTTCACGGAGACTTCCGACTGGGAGGTGCGCGGTCTCAAGCTGCATCCGCGGGGTTCTGATTTCACCGCTGTGCATCATGCGACGGCCATTGACGTCGAGTGCCCGCTTGCCGGCGAGCATCAAGTGCAAAATGCGCTGACCGCCGCTGTGGCATTGCACCGGCTGGGATTGCCCCCGGAGTCAATCCATCGCGGCATCCGCCAGGCCCATTGGCCAGGGCGCCTTGAGAGAATTTCTACGCGCCCTGAGATCATTCTGGATGGCGCTCACAATCCGGCCGGTGTCCGTGCGCTCGCCGCATACATCCGGCGGTTTTTCGCCAACCGCCGCGTCTGGCTGATCTACGGCGCTATGCGCGACAAGTCGGTCGGCGAGATCGGCGATATTCTGGCGCCGCTGGCGTCGGAGGTGATCTTGACACAAGCGCAGTCTCCACGCGCGCTGTCTCCGGATGCACTGGTTCCCCTGTTCGACCACCCACTCGTCCGTACTGCGCGTCACCTTGCGGATGCCTTGACACTGGCGCGTGACGCCGATCCGGAGGATGTCATATTTGTTACAGGATCGCTGTTCCTGGTAGGAGAGGCGCGCTCGCTCCTCGTACAATAGGGGAAGGCCGCATGTTCTGGCGCAACATTCGTACCTTTCTGGTGACGCCGCCGCTTTCGGCGTTCTGCTTTTCGATGTTCTGGCTCTCGGGCATCGTGGTTGACTGGTTCGATCGCTCCAAGACCGGCCTTCATTACGTTGCGCGCTTCTGGTCGCGGCTGCTTCTCCGCACGGCCGGCGTACGCGTTGTAACCGAAGGTCTCGAACGTATTCCCAAGGATGGTCATTATGTTTACGTCTCCAATCATCTGAGCCTAGCCGATACCCCGATCATGTGCGCATGCCTTCCCACACGGTTCCGCTTCCTGGCGAAGGAGTCGTTGATGAAGATTCCGATCATTGGAGGACACTTGCGCCGGGGCGGACACATCGCCGTGACGCGCGAGGATGCGCGCGGCGCCGCCAGGAGCCTCGCTGAAGCTGCCGGAGTGCTCAAGAAGAAGCTGGCATCGATTCTGATTTTCGCGGAGGGAACACGGTCTGTGGGCGAGTTGCGATCCTTCAAGGGCGGCGCCGCGCATCTGGCCATCAAGTGCCAGGTTCCCGTGGTGCCGGTCGCGCTGACGGGGACAGGCGAAGTTCTTCCCAGGCGTGCCGTATTCCTGAGACCCGGCCACATCCGGCTCGTTATCGGCGAGCCGATCCCGACGGCCGGCTTGACGGCGCAGGATCGGGACGCGTTCACGGAACGCCTCCAGGAAGCAGTCGCCGGCCTTCGCATGCGGGCCATGCAGAGCGCTGGCTGATCCCATATAATCAATCTCTTATGCGGTTGCTCGCTTGGATGGTCCTCTGGGGATGGGTGGTTTCCGGCCAGACGTTGACATTTGAGGAGTACCGGCCGAAGTCGACTTTGGTGGTTTCTCAGCACCCGACTAGTCGGGCTAAATTTCCGTTCGTGGATGTACATGGCCACCCCCGTCGCATGCTTTCGGCTGAGCGGATCGATACCCTCGTCAAAGAAATGGACGCGCTGAATCTGCGAGTCATGGTGAATCTGGATGGCCGTTCTGGAGACCTTCTGAAGCGCGTGCTCGCCGACGTGAAATCGCGCTATCCGGACCGCTTTGTGGTGTTCGCCAACCTCGATTTCAGCAACATCGACGACCCGGAATGGGGCAAGAGAGCCGCAGCCACTCTCGAACAGGACATCAGGGGCGGCGCCGCGGGCCTGAAGATCTATAAGAATCTGGGGCTTTCCCAGCGTGACACCAAGGGCAAACGGATTCCCGTGGACGACCCGCGCTTCGACCCTGTCTGGGCTGTTTGCGCCAAAATGAACGTCCCCGTCCTGATCCACACAGCCGATCCGGCGCCGTTCTGGCAGCCTTGGGATAAGAGTAACGAGCGCTGGCTCGAGATGAAAGAATTCCCGGATCGCCAGAAACCCCCGGAGAAGTATCCACCGTGGGATCAGATCATCGGTGAGCAGCATCGCATGTTCAAGAAGCACCCCCAGACCAAGTTCATCAATGCGCATTTGGGCTGGTATGGGAATAATCTTCCGGAGTTTGGCCGACTGATGGATGAGATGCCCAACATGCATACCGAGATCGGAGCTGTGCTTGCCGAGCTCGGCCGCCAGCCGCGCACGGCCAGGCAATGGTTTATCCGCTATCAGAACCGTGTGCTTTTCGGGAAGGACATCTACAACCCCACCGAATATCACACCTATTTCCGGGTGCTCGAGACCGCCGACGAATACTTCGACTACTACCGGCGGAGACACGCCTTCTGGCAAATGTATGGCATGGACCTGCCGGACGAGGTGCTAAAGAAGCTGTACTACAAGAATGCGCTGCGGCTGATTCCTGCGATCAATGCCAAGGGGTTTCCACAGTAGACTTTCAAAACGAAGTGGAACGCGCCGGCCCGGCGTAAGTCTTATACGCCACCATGGCATCTTCGAACAGTGCCGCCAGGTCTTCCGCACTGGCTGATCGCGGCGAGAGTTTTGTCACACGATGTTGTGGCAGAGTTCCCTCCACCAGTTTGGGTATGTCGCTGGACCGGTACCCGAGCGCCTTCAATCCGTCTGGTATCTGAAGTTCGTGCATGATCCCGAGAATGCGATCCGCCAGGATTTCTCCCGCATCATCAGCCCGGGCGCGGGATACGTCCACGCCCAGCGCCTCGGCCGCCTGCAAGTGGCGTTCGGGACACGCCTGGGCCGTAAACCGGAATACCGCCGGCGCATTCAGAATCACGGAGACACCGTGCGGCACCATGGGATGATCCACGGCGTAACCCGGCATCCGGAAGGTCCTCACCATTCCGCTCACCGGATACGACATCCCGTGCGGCAAGTGACAACCGGCATTGCCGAAGCCCACGCCGGCATAGGACGCCGCAAGCAACATCTGGCCGCGGGCTTCGTCGTCGGCTGGGTCGTTAATCACACGTGGCAGGTATTCCGCCGTCATCTGCATCGCCTGGAGCGACCAGATGTCGCTGATGGGATTGCAGCCCTGATACGAAGGACGCAGAATCGGACGATCGGGGCGCGACCGTTCTGTGTACGGCAGAGCTGTAAATGACTCCACCGCGTGGCACAACACATCGAGCCCGCAGGAAGCGGCCACCTGCGGCGGAAGTGTGCGGGTATTCTCCGGGTCGAGCAGTCCGAGTGTGGGCCTCAGACGGCGGTGCGCGATTCCAGTCTTGGCATGCATCGCAATCATGTCGAAGATCGTCACACCGGTGGTCTCGCTGCCGGTGCCCGCCGTAGTCGGAATCGCGATGAGCGGACGCAGCGGACCCGGAACCGGCTTTCCTTTCCCGATTGGCGGATTCACGTAGTCCAGAAAATTCTCCGTCGGGTAGCAGGTGTACAGGTTGATCGCCTTCGCTGTGTCGATCACCGACCCGCCGCCAACCGCAACGATCGCGTCGAATTCCACGGTGAGGGCAAATGCGATCGCGTTTTGGAAGGATTCGTCCGTCGGCTCCACTCGAACGCGATCGTAGACCGCGAACGCCACGCCACTGGACTCGAGTGACTCCATCGCCACCGCCACCGGCCGCATGCGAGCAAGCAAAGGGTCCGTCACCAGCAGCGCACGCTCGTACCCCATATCCACAACGTCCATGCCAACTTCCCGCGTGACGCCCGGACCAAAGCGAACGCTCGACGTAGAGAGTTCAAACGCAAATTCCTTGCTCATTTGGGCTTCATTATGTCCTTGTAAGATCTCCCCTGTCTTCTAGCTTACTAGTCTTTCCGCGGCCAGCGATGGGGGATGACGAGCCCTTCATAAGACCTACTTACGGCCTGACCAGCTTCCTTGCCGTGTCCGTCGATGTCGACGGATGCACGGCATGTTACAGTTCCAACATGATTTACACTTTCGGCATCTTTGAGTTCGATGCCGGGAATAACACGCGTCGGAGCGTCACGACGGAATCTGTTTCACCTGGGCAACCTCGAGTTCCATCCGGTCGGCGCGCCAGCCGTACGGATCAAATTCCAGCGAGACCGGACGCCGGTAACGCTGACCGTGTTCGACCCTGACCTTGTCGTGAGCGCGCAGAAAAGCTAGGTCGCGATGGGAGAAAAGGGGAAAGAAAGTTTGGAACCGGGATCGCGCCCTTTCTCTCTACTCAGGTCTGACTCGCGTTCCTCTGCTGGATCCCCAACTTCCGAGTAGACGATCCAGGTGGAGCCCGCTCCGTCCCAGATCTGCCTTTCAATCAGCGCCAGTCCGGCTATCGCCTCCGAAGCGCGTGATAACTCCGATCTGCTCACTGCCATAGGACTGCAAGATCGTGCCCGCGCCGTCAGCCTGCAACAACACGATGTTCTGAAGAGTTCCGTACATCAGTGTGATAACATCATCCACAGCGCTAGGGGCGCATCCAATCCGCGGAAAGGGCCGTGCCCACCCACTGAAACCCGTTGAAGGTAACGAACCTTCTTTCAGCCTGATTCGTGCGGACTCCAGGCATGCAATGAAAGGAGATTCGTATGTCGGACGCACTTCCGCTTCCGCCTCGTCCCAACCTTGAGCAATACAAAAAGCTCGCCAAAGATTTCCAATCCGCGTGTAAGTCCGGCGAGCCGGGCGCAATCCGCAACTGGGCCACGCGTTGGACGGAAACGATCGCGCGGCTGCAGGGCCTGGAAATCACGCTCGAAACACGCCGGCAGATCGACGCCGAAGCGGAACGGATCGAGCAACGCTGGCACAAGTTCAAGGTAAGCAATCAACGCGCTGGAAGGTGCTTGCTGGCTGACGCGCAGTTCTTCGTCGCGCGCGGGCACGGGTTCGCGAGTTGGCCCAAACTTGTCAAGCACATTGAATCGCTGGCGTGCATCAACTCGCCGGTCGCGAACTTTGAAGCTGCAGTGGACGCGATCATCACTGGTAATAAATCGACGCTCAAAAAGCTGCTGCAGGACGATCCCGAGCTGGTAAACGCGCGCTCGACGCGCGAACATCGCTCGACTCTGCTTCACTACGTCTCGGCGAACGGCGTCGAGGACTTCCGCCAGAAAACGCCAAGCAACATTGTTGATATCACGAAGATGCTGCTGGAAGCGGGCGCCGATGTAAATGCGGAGTCAGATGCTTATGGCGGCCGATCGACAACCCTGGGATTGACGGCGACAAGTTGTCATCCGGAAAACGCCGGCGTCCAGCTTGCGCTCATGCAACTGTTGATCGACCATGGCGCGATCATCGACGGTCCGGATTCAGGCAGTGCGATCGTTGGCTGCCTGCATAACGGGCGTCGGCAAGCGGCGGAGTTCTTTGCGAGCCGAGGCGCGCACCTGGACCTGGAAGGAGCAGCCGGAGTCGGGCGCCTCGAAGTCGTCCAAAGCTTCTTCAACGACGATGGCAGCCTGAAGCCGCCTGCGACGCAGAAACAAATGACCGGTGGATTCGCTTGGGCCTGTGAATTCGGCCGAACTAGCGTCGCCGAATTCCTGTTGCAAAGAGGAATGAAGGTGGAAGCGAAGCTCAGCGATGGTGGGGAGACGGGCTTACATTGGGCCGCGATCAGTGGACATGTGGAGACCGTCACGCTGCTGCTGGAACGCGGTGCACCGGTTGACGTGAAAGACGAACGTTATGGCGGAACGCCACTGGACTGGGCGTTGTATGGGTGGGGTAATCTTCCAGAGAGGGCAGACCGTACACATTACTACAAATTGATGGCACTGCTGGCGCGGGCAGGCGCAAAACTGGATCCGCGGCAGTGGCATGACCCCAAGGAAGACCGGCCGGGCATGTTAGCGAAAATACGTTCCGACCCGCGCATGCTGGCGGCGCTGGGCGGCGAGTTGCCTTCTGACTAGTACGCTCGTCTGGTTTGTCGTCGGTTCCATGCGTCGCGAGGAGTCGCGACGCAGCACGCAAGAGCGCGCGCGCCACGGTTGGCGGCAAGTGCAATGCGGTCTGGTAGCCTGGATGGAACGATGAAGATCCTGGTTTTCTCGGACATCCACTCGGATCTCCGCGCCCTTCAGAAACTCATGGAAATAGATGCCGGCCACTATTTCGCGGCGGGCGATATGGTCTCCTGGGCCCGCGGCCTCGACGCCGTTGGCCCGATTCTCCAAAGGCGCGCGCCGAACGTGTGGGTGATTCCGGGCAATCATGAATCCGAGCGCAACATCACCGATCTCTGTGATCGCTACGGGCTGCGCAATTTTCACGGCCAAACGACGAAACTGGACGGATTTCACATCGCGGGCCTCGGCTACTCTAACATCACTCCCTTCGACACCCCGGGTGAATATCCCGAGTCTGAGTTCAAGACGCACCTTTCGGGCTTCGCTGCGCTCTCACCGCTGATTATGGTCTGCCACTGCCCACCCAAGAGCACCAAGCTGGATCGGGCCGGCGAGGGAAAGCATTTCGGCTCACCCGCGGTTCGTGATTTTATTGAGCAGCATCAGCCGTACTATTTTTTCTGTGGCCACATTCATGAAGCCGAGGGATCGATCGACACCATCGGTCGCACCGTAGCCGTGAACGTGGGCAAGCGCGGATATCTCCTTGATCTTGCTAAAATTGAAGTGAAGACATGACTCTCGACGAACTCCTGCGAGACTTCACCGAGCTCCGCCAGCAAGCAGAAGCCGTGCGGAGCTATCTTTGACGCTCCCAAGAAGCAATCGGAGCTCAGCAAGACAGAAGCCTTGATCGGCACGCCCGATTTCTGGAACACTCCGGAAAAATCGCAGAAAATCCTTCAGGATCGGAAGCGCCTCGAACAATTCATTGAGCAGGACCGTGAAGTGTCTATCTACACCAGCGACCTCGATACTCTCTTCGAGCTCGCTCGGGAAGGCGAGAACGTATCCGGCGACATCGAAACAACTCTCGGCAAGTTCCGCCTGCGGCTCCAGCAGATCGAAGACAGCATGTTGCTCTCGGGAGAAAACGATTCCAAGAGCGCCATCATGACGATTCACCCGGGCGCGGGCGGAACCGAATCCCAGGACTGGGCCGAGATGCTCATGCGAATGTATATGCGCTGGACAGAGCGCATGGGCTTTGGAGCCGTGATCACGGACATGCTCGAGGGCGAAGCGGCCGGCATCAAGTCCGCTACCTTCGAAGTCAATGGCGAGAATGCGTTTGGCCTGCTGCAATCGGAGATCGGCGTACATCGTCTGGTGCGTATTTCGCCTTTCGACGGCAACGCGCGCCGCCACACGTCTTTCGCGTCGGTATTTGTGATTCCGCAGATCGACGACGACATCAAGATTGACATCAAGCCCGAGGATCTGCGGGTCGACGTCTTCCGGGCCTCGGGCGCCGGCGGCCAGCACGTCAATCGGACAGAGTCCGCCGTTCGATTCACGCACATTCCCACCGGCGTGGTGGTACAGTGCCAAAACGAGCGGTCGCAGCACAAGAATCGCGCCGCGGCGATGAAGCAGTTGCGCTCCAGGTTGTGGGAGTTCGAAATGGATAAGCGGCGCGCCGAAGAGAAAAAACTCGAGGACTCGAAGTCCGACATCAACTTCGGCAGTCAAATCCGCAGTTACGTGCTTGCTCCTTACCGGCTCATCAAGGACCATCGCACCAAACTCGCGATCGGCGACGTCGACAGAGTGCTCGATGGCGATCTGTCGGAAGTCCAGCATGCCTACCTGGTTTACAAGAAGACCGGCAAGACCGCTGCACCCGACGGCAAAGACGACCTGCCGGAATAGCATGCCCTCCGACGCCGAGATCCGCCAGGCGGCAGAACTCCTGCGGCGCGGCGAGCTCGTGGCATTTCCCACCGAAACGGTCTACGGACTTGGCGCCAGTGCTCTTGATCCCGTTGCCCTCGGCCGGATATATGCCATTAAGCGCCGGCCTTTGACGAGCCCTTTGATCGTGCATGTGGACTCGATCGACCGCGCCCGCTCGCTCGCGGCTTCGTGGCCGGATGCGGCGCAGCAGCTTGCCGAACGCTTCTGGCCCGGTCCGCTAACGTTGGTGGTGTCGAAAGCGTCGGACGTTCCGGACATTGCGACCGCCGGGCTCCCGACCGTCGGGTTGCGGATTCCGAGTCACCCCGTTGCGCTCGCACTCTTGCGCGCGGCGGCGATCCCAGTCGCAGCGCCGAGCGCCAATCGATTTACCGGGCTCAGTCCCACTCGGGCGGAACATGTGCGCCGGGAGCTGGGGCATCAGGTTGCCATGGTCCTCGATGGCGGCCCTTGCGAGGTTGGAATCGAGTCCACGGTTGTGTCCGTCGCGGGTGGCCTGCCGGTACTTCTGCGGCCGGGGATGATCCTGCCGGCGGAGATCGAAGCAGTCATCGGGCCGTTACACCGGCGCCCATCGGACAGCCCCAGGCATGCTTCCCCGGGTCTGCATCCGCGCCACTACAGCCCGCGCACTCGTTTGTTGCTGGCCGGTGCGCGTGAACTACCCGCCGGGCAAGGTATTTTCCTCTATTTGACCCAGCCGCACCCGATTGTCTATTCTCAACGGCTACCAAATGATCCAGCCCGATTCGCCGCCGTGCTCTACGACACGCTCCACCGGCTCGACAAGCAGGACTGGGATTGGATCGCCATCGAGCCGCCGCCGGACTCAAGTGCTTGGGCTCCCATCTTAGACCGGCTCCACCGCGCCGCGACCAAGTAAAATCGAGGAGACCCGCCGATGGCGTCCATTCCAAAGCAAGGCCGCGAGCTCATCCGGGAGATCGAGCATACGCACACCTGGACCCCCACACTTTGGTGGTTGGGACATTGCGGCTTTGTGATCAAATATCACGCCATGATCTTCTACGTGGATCCCTGCCTTTCCAAGGGTCCCGAGCGGGTTCTACCATCGCCGCTGCTAGCGTCCGAAGTGGGACACGCCGATTTGATTCTTTCCACCCATGCACACCCTCGTCACCTCGACTGCGCATCGCTTCAGCCGATGCTCGAAGCGTCGCCCAAAGCCAAGCTCGTGCTGCCGAAATCCGCGGCCTTCACGGCCAATGCGGCGGGTATCGGCTACCACCGCATGACAACCACCGACTCCGATCTGCGTGTCGAGTACTTCAAAGACGGCGACTATATCCGTGTTTATGCCGTTCCCTCGGCTCACCCCGGGCTGGATCACACCCCGATCGGCGGCTACCCCTATCTTGGCTACCTGATCCGTTGTGGTGGCTGCACCATCTATCATTCCGGGGACTGCGTTCCCTATGAAACGCTCGCGGACCGTTTGCGCCCTTACTCTGTCGATGTCGCGATCATTTCCATCGACGGGCCGAACTTCTCGATCGATGAGGCGTCGCAGCTCGCCGAAGAGGTCGGCGCGGATTGGCTGATCCCGATGCACTACGGGACGTTCGCGGACTCGACTCCCGATGCCAGCCGCTTCATCGAACACATGCTGTTCCATCGTCCGTCGCAGCGTTTCAAAGTGTTCGAGTGCGGGGAATCCTGGACGATCCCGGAAGATTAGCCCCGCGCTCCAGTGATAGTCTAACCTCTATGCTGCTCAAGATTGGTTGTCCGTTATTGGTTTTGTCCCACACGATCCTCGCCGCCGGCGCCGGCCGGGAGCATCCCCTCTGGCCGAATGGCGCTCCGGGCTCGGAAGGAAAGACGGCACAGGAGGCAGTTCGACTCAGTCCTGGCGGCGACCACGTTGTTTCGAGCGTTCACCGTCCTTCCATTACCGTGTATCTCCCGCCGAAGGACATGGCCACGGGCGCGGCAGTCGTCATTGCACCAGGTGGCGGCCATCGCGAGCTATGGATGGACCATGAGGGCTACAACGTCGCGAGTTGGCTGAGCGACCACGGTCTCGCCGCCTTCGTGCTTAAGTATCGGCTGGCGCGCGAGAAGGAATCCACCTACACCATTGAAGAACACGCGCTCGCGGACACGCAGCGCGCCATCCGGCTGGTACGGAATCGAGCCTCGGAGTGGGGCATCGATCCGGAGCGAATTGGCGTAATGGGCTTTTCCGCTGGTGGAGAACTCGCCGCTCTCGCGAGCACGCGCGATGCCGCCGGGAGCCAAGGCACCGCCGATCCGATCGACCGGGAGTCTGCAAAACCGGCGTTTCAGGCCTTGATCTATCCTGCCATCCCACGCGACATGAAGCTCTCCAAGGAATCACCACCGGCCTTCCTCGTATGTGGTGAGAATGACCGGCAGAATATTTCGCAAGGCCTTCCCGAGCTCTACCTGGCGCTCAAACGAGCCGGCGCGCCGGCGGAGCTCCATGTGTATGGTGGCGTTGGGCACGGCTTTGGCGTGCGCCAAAGCACTCGTGGTCCGGTTTCGGAATGGCTTTCGCGCTTTCATGAATGGCTGGGGGTTCGCGGCTCGCTGAAACAGAAATAGAAATGGTGAGGCGGCGTGCAAGCAGGGTGGGCTTTAGTCCGCTCTTCAAGAAGTACAATGAATGCTGCGAGTGATGGAGGAATCCAAAACCAAAGGCGACCCCGTATCTCCGGATGTGGGGGTGACGTCGGCGCCGCCGGCGGCTCTCGCTAGCCAAAAGGAAGATGTTTGGTTCTCCCTGGTCGAGCGAATGGCCGCGGGCGATCAAGAGGCTCTGAGTCGTCTTTATGATGAGACGAGCAGGGTGATCTACGCCCTGGCTCTGCGTATCTTGCAGAACCGCGAAGACGCTGAGGAAGCGGTGATCGATTGCTACAGCCGCGCCTGGCGTCACGCGAAGAATTTTGACAGAAGCCGGGCCTCTGTAATGGCTTGGCTTGTGATGATGGCGCGCAGCATCGCCATCGACCGGATTCGCGGCGGAGTTGTTCGGACACAGAGGACGGAGCCGCTCCCGGAGACGCCGAAATATCCGTCTCAGCAAGCCGGGCCGGAGATCGAGGCCCGGTTTGGCCAGCAACGCGAGCGAATTGAGTATGCGCTCCGGCAGCTCCCGGCCGAGCAACGGGAGGTGATTCAGCTTGCCTTTTTCACCGGCCTGAGCCATAGCGAGCTGGCCGAAAGGCTAGGCGCTCCGCTAGGCACGATCAAGACGCGAGCGAGGCTGGGTCTGGCGCGTTTGCGCACCTTGTTGGAAGATATGGCCTGAGAATAATATGAGCCCGCAACCGATCGAGGAACGCATCCAGGAACAGGCGGCTCTGTACGTTCTAGGGCTCCTCCGTCCGGAAGAGATTCACGAGTTTGACGCCCGGCTATCGGCGGCGGATCCATCCTATGTGGAAGCACTGCGGCAAGCGCGAGAGCCGGCAGCCCGGCTCGCAAATTCCCTTGATCCCGTGGATCCGCCGGTTGGCCTCAAGGAGCGGCTCATGCAGCGGATCAACGCGCCCAAGATGCCCGGTCTGGGAGCGGTGCGCTCCGACGAGGGCAAGTGGAAGCGCAGCGCTCCCGGTGTCTATTACAAGAAACTGTACTTTGATCCATCCACTGGTCTGGTGACCATTCTGGTTCGTATGGCGCCCGGAGCAACCTACGCTTCCCACAATCATTCGCGAACTGAGCAATGCCTGATTCTCGAAGGCGATCTGTGGTGCGATCAACAGTGCTATGTCGCGGGAGATTTCACGATTGCCGAGGCAGGCAGCACCGATCCGGATCTTTACACCAAAACAGGAAATCTCTTACTGATCATGACTGCACCCGGCGATGAACCCGCCACACGCTCTCACTAGAGCAGTCGCTTGATAGTCTCAAGAGAACAACCGCTCGATCGTCCAATAAACCGCTGTACACGCGATCATCGAGGACAGCGGAACGACGACGCGGCTGCGGTACCAGGCACGATGGGCGCAAGACCACCCGACGAGCAGGAAAGCCGCGCCAATCACCGCAATCTGCCCAGCCTCAACGCCCACGTTGAACATCAACAGCGCCGTTGTAAATTCCGAGCCGGGGAGCCCGACTTCCTGGAGTACCCCCGCGAAACCCATGCCATGCAGAAGCCCGAAGGTGAAGACGAGCGCGACCCGCCACGACTTCAGTTCTGAAAGAAAAACATTCTCAATGGCAACGTACGCAATCGAGAGAGCGATCATGGGCTCGACGATCCTCGGAGACACGGTGACGACGCCATACATACTCAGCCCAAGCGTGATCGAATGAGCGACGGTGAATGCGCTGACCTGCCACAGGACGGAGCGAGCGCGGCCGCTCAGCAGGTAAATGCCGAGCACGAACAGTACGTGATCCAATCCGTAGGGCACGATGTGGGTAAAGCCGAGCGTCAGATAGCGCCAAGCACTCCCGAGTCGATCGACCGGCGGCGCTGGCGACGTCAATGCGAATGGCGCGCTGCTCTGGCCACCTTCGAGCCATTCGGTCACTGGCTTCTCGGATACGTCGCTTCGTACCATCAGGGTGTAGGACGCAAACGTCCAGGCATAGGTCCAGGTAAAGTGGCGCGCGTCCGCGGGGATCTGGCCCGTCAATCGGATGGTCGCAACTGGGGCAGAAGCGGCATCGATCCCGGGCGTAACAGCATACGCGATCGCGGGCCGAACCGCCGGCGCATCAAACGCAATCCTCATTCGCTGGCGGAATTTCTCATCGAAACTTATGAGCAAAGACTGGAGATGAGCTGAATCGGAGCCGGCAGTTGACGAGTCACCGGCTGAGGCCTGGAGTCTCTCGACGAGCGCGGTAGCATCGGTAACGATTTGGATGTCGTACGCGCGCCCCTTCTCAAAGAGAACCGAAACACGCGTCGTGCCGATCTCATGCGCCCGAATCGCGCCGCCGAAAAAGAGAGCGACGACGGCGGCCCACTGCGCCGCGGCGGCAAGCCATTCGCGCTCTTCGACCGCATGCCCAGTCCTGAAAGTCTTCGCGACCATTGCCTTGCGGCCTCCTAATGTCTCTTGGCGCTCGTGGTTGGTAATTGGAACGTAAGCGACGCCCAAAAGCTCACCCACTCAGCGTTGGTTCCGGCAGGCGCCGGCGCCATATGTACTGCCTTGATCAACCACATCCCTCCTGATGGCAACCGGAATCGCACACGGCCGTCGGCGCCAGTGCGAGCCGACAGCCTTTCGGAAGGATTCAAACGGCTCATGGCAACGACAAGTGCCCCCGCCAGCGGACGGTTCTCGTATGTCAGGCGCACGGGAAGTTCCTCCCCGCCGCCGATTGCGTATGGATTCCGTTCGGCCACGAGTTCCAGCGGGAAACCGAGTGGCCGGTCGCCCTGCGCGCGGTTCACCGATCCCGAAAGCACCAGGCTCTTGGCGCAGCGCGAAAAGAGTTCGCGAGCTCTAGCGTTTGTTTCGTTGCGACGGGCTCTTAATGCCGCGATCGAATCGAGCCCTTCTTCCTTCAGATATTGATTGAACTTTTCCGCCGTCTGCTCGAGTGAGCTCGGGTTGCTGCGATAGCCGATGACAAGCAAGCCGGGCATGGCCACCCGCAAGAGGCCCGCCGGATTGGCGCCGTCTCGTCCGATGACTGGCTTGCGCCCCGACGCATCCTCGACGACAAACTGATTGATGTGCGCCGGATCGCGTGGCAATGGGTCTCCGACAAGGTCCTGCCCCACACGTAACCGCACGCCGATGATTTCGCCGGACTCCGGAGAGAAGGCCGTCGGCTCGATCCACATGTCGTGGGCCAAGAGCGGGGCATGGCCCAGTGCGATGGCGGCCATCACCATTATTCCAGGGCGGCGAAACTTCGGTGAGCTCAACCGAGGCGAAATCATGTTTGTTATCCTCGTTTCGATCCTTGGATACGGAAACGCGGAACGGCCCCCGTGATGACGGAGACCGTTCCGATTCGGTTCGGTTCGTTAGCTCCTTAGGGAACCGGGATGTCTGGTACGGTGGGAACGTTGACTCCACCGTGCCCCTGGAGCAGACCCTGGTGGGCCGGAGCCAGGAATGGGAACCGGTCGAGATAGTTCTTGTCGTTGACTTCGACGCCTTTGGCGAGACCGGCAGCCGGGTTGCCCGCGACGATCAGGCTGAGCAGCACGCTGTTCACATTCACCTGATTGCGGTTCGGCGCGGACCCGCCGCCCAGGCGGCGGCCGTTGGGGAAACTCGAATCGATAGCCGCGTCCAGAGTGATGACGTCACCTGTGGAGCCGTCCGCCACCGGGATCGGCCGGTTCAGGTTGATCGCCCTGACCATGTCCAGGCGCGGTCCCTTGAGCGTTGTCACGGTAGCGTCAGGAACACCCAGGGCCTTGTAGATGCCGAGCGCCTCGGCGTCGCGCACCAACACGGGGAACAAGACGTTGGCGCCAAAGTTGGATACGTCCTTGAGAGGACTGCTGCGCAAATAGAGCGTCTGAGCCTGCGTCCCAATGAGGCCGGCGTTAAACAGCGGTAGTGCATTTCGACCGACCTGTGCCCAGTCACCGGACCCCTTAAGGCCGGTGATAATGTTTTCGCCATCGACCATCTGAACTCGTTGCCGGGTGATCCTCGACCACACCCGGAGCAAACTGTCGGTCGACTCTGGGCGAAGCTCGCCGTTGTGTGGGATGCCATCCGAGAAGAATTCCCGGGTCGGGACCTCCAGGGCGATCGAGAAGACGTTGAAGCCCGTAAACACGTCTTTGCCCGGCGGGCGGCGAGCGCCAGCAATTCCACCGAGATCGTCTCTGTTCAAGTTGACCAGGTCGAAGATTCCCTTCTCATCGAGCTGATAGGGATCGTCGAATTGGCCGGCGATGATCCGCCCGCCATTCCCAAGAGGGTGAATGTACTTGTCGACGAAGGCTTGGTTGTAGAGACCCACTTCACGGCTCGATGCGTCTCCTGAGTCATACCCCCGAAACGGACCGAGGCCAAAGATGAGCCGGTCGGTCTGTGGACCGTGATTGTTCGGGAGGACCGGGAGATCGAGGCCAATGATAGAGGAGCGTCTGGGGTCGTCGTCGCGGTCCGTCTCGGGGTTTTCCGAAGGCACGATGCGCGTAATTGTCATAGTCTCGGTACCGCCGGTAAGCTGCCAGAGCAACTCGTTCCCGCCGCCCAGTGGATCCTGAGCATTGGGTGCTGCCTCAGGCTTGAGCGTGTTCTTGAACTCGATGCGGTATATCAACCTGTCCTGGAGGCTGGTGCCATTCCCAATGTGAAACTCGTAACGGTAGCCGTTACAGGCACGCAAACCCTGGTTGCCTTGACCGGGCTCGTGGAGGGGATTGAAGTTCATGATCAGGTAGAGCTTGTCGTGCGTTTCGTTCGATACCCACGCATAGGTATCGGTGTTGTCGGCGCACGGCTCATTGAGGATCGCCAGGGCCTCACGATGACTCGACCCGTACAGTGTCATTCCGGACGCTACGACCAGGGCCGTCGCGTTTAACAATTTAGATAGTGGTTTCATTAGCACTCTCCTGAAACTCCATACGGAAACCAACAGTGTTTGGATTGGTACTGGCCAGAACTTTTGTCATTGCAGGAGTTGTTACCGATCTACCTAAGGGAAAATGGTTATATGCGGTTCGTTCCTGTCGTGTTTGCTCTACCGATACTGGCGCACACGCTCTACTTCTTGCCCAGCAAGTTCCGATTCGCCAAAGGGGAAATGCTGGTGTTCTCGCTCCACAACGGCGACTCGTTCCCGGCAAGCGAAGAATCCGTTGCGCCCGCGCGATTGCAGGACGCCCGTCTCATCGCGCCGAGCGGCAAGGCGACTCCGATCGCCGATTTCCGCACGCTGGGCCGTGCCACACACGGTAGTGTCAAGGTTGATGAATCCGGTACACATTGGCTCGCCGTGCGAACCAGGCACAACCACCTGACCCTCACTCCGCCCAAATTCGAAGAATATCTGAAGGGCGAGGGACTCGAGCACGCCATCGACTGGCGGAACAGAAACGGCGAAGCTGGCAAACCCGGCCGGGAACGCTACTCGAAGTACGCCAAATCGCTATTGATCGCCGATTCCCCGAGCGACGCATGGTCGAAGGCACTCGGATTGACCCTCGAGTTTGTGCTCGAAGCCGATCCATCGAGCGTCGAGATCGGCGGCAAACTTCCCGTTCGCGTGCTGTTTCGTGGCAAGCCCGCCGAGGGTCTACGCGTGGAGCGGGCATGGGCCGTTAAAGACAAGCACGCAGTCGAAATCGTGGGCCGAACCGGAGGGGATGGCCGTATTCAGGTTCCGATCGATCGCTCCGCGCGCTGGCGGCTGCACACGGTGGCGATCGAGCGGCTCAGGGACGATCCACAGGCGGATTGGGAAAGCTTCTGGGCGACGGTGACGTTCGAGCGTTGACGTATCCGCGATCTGAGTGTTACAGGGGCCGTGACCGCTAGGGAGCGGCATGGCACCAGCCAAGTCGCCGAATCATCTGCTGAATTTCGGATCCAATGCCACGCGCATCAACTCCACGCCGCGAACCTCGGCCTGCTGGTGCGACGTCTTGGGTCCGGTGTTCTGGTAGAGGGTCGCGATCGTGTTCCACTTACCGATCGAGTGGAACGTCGCCAGATGCTGCCATAGAGGGTGATCCCGCCGGATCGGCGGACCCTTCGGAGCGCTGCTCAAACTCTCGAGGCGGCGGAGCATGTCTTCGGTCCGGGAGCGGCGCGCGGCATCGGTGTAAAGCGTAAGATCGAACACATAGGGTCGCGGAAGCGGATGATTCGGCAGATTGAGGAAGTGAAAGTCGATGAGGATTTCGGGGGGCTTGCGGGAGATGTAGTTCCAGAGCACTTTCGCTTCATGCATCCCGGGTTTGTTTTCGATCGCGTGGGTGAAGCCGACCAGGACGATTTCTCCTTTGCCGTTGACGTTGTTGGACCCATGGACGACGCCATCCGGATTCGTCATGGGGAGAAAAGCTAGATCGTACTCTTCGAGCAGTCGGGCGAGTTCAGGCTTGCTTGTGACTGCGTCCGCCATGGAGAGGATCGCCCATGCGGACGGCTCGCCGGGTTGGAGAGTGGCCATGAAGATCGCGCGCGGGCGTGCGGAATTTCCGGTTTCAAGGGAAAGAACCGGACGGCCCTCTACCGACCGTCCGATCTCCCGGACGCGCGCCTTTCCTCTTGAGTTAGCAGCGATTTCACGAAGGCGCTTGCGCATCACGGAATAGGGATAGGCTGCCGTGGTAGCGAGAATCTTCCGCTCGCGGGCCGCAAAGTCGATCTTGATGCGAACGCGATCCGGTAAGCTTGTCTGGCGATCCGCTGGGACAAGTTGATAGTCGAGCCTTTCCGGCGTCCGGACAAGGTATGGCTTCCGCAGAAAGTAGTCGAACTTCTCGCGAATGAGCCACTCGGGAATCATGACATCTACGGTGATAGTACGTGCGGCGGACTGGAGGTTCGTGATCTCGATGTGAATCACGTAGTTGCTGATCGGCCCTGTCTTCTGCACATCGACTGGGACGGGATCCTCGCGGGGAGCAAGGGCGAAGTGATCCGTTCCAGCGCGCGAGAGGTTAGCGGCATTGCCGCACTCGATGGCGGCATTGAGTCGCCATCCATCCGATTCCAGTTTCGGACCGGAGGGATCGGCGCCATATAGTGAGAGAGTAGCGAGGAGCAGCAGTGGCAGCATCAGAACTCGTATTTTAGTGCGAATTGAATGATGCGGCCATCGGACGCAGAGAGAATCCTTCCAAACGATTGAGGTGTATCAATATTGGATCCCGGATTGGCGAAGTTCGGCCGGTTCACGATATTGAAGAACTCGGTGCGAAGCTGAAGCCGATGGTTTTCACGAATCGTGACGCGCTTGAGCACGCTTAGGTTCGTGTCCACCGATCCCGGTCCGCGCAACTGCGACTCCGAGCGAGGCGCGGAGCCGAACTGTCCGGCGGCGTTTGGAGTGTAGGCGGTGGGATCAAAGTAACGTGTGACGAATTCGGAGCGGGGCCGCGAGGTGTCGAGCCTGGCCGCACGCAGCCGATCGGGGCGATTGGGTAGCGCACGCAAGGCGCGATCCTGTGTAGCCGTCATGCCGAGTGGCACGCCGGAATACATCATCAGGATTCCGGCCACCTGCCAGTCGCCCGCGACCCGCCGGGCGAATCCGCGCCAGCCAGTGGGTGTAGGAACCTCCCAAACCCATGAGTTGACGAGCGAATGAGTCCGGTCGTAGGAAGAGGGTCCGCGCTCGGTATTGTAGTCGTCCGGGTTCTGTGGAAACGCCGCAAACCCGCCAACTTGAGTGTCGAGCGATTTCCCGAACGTGTAGGAAGTGAGGACGCTGAAGCCACGCGAGAACCGCTTGTCAAGCGATACCTGCCCGGAATGAAAAGAAGAGTTACCGGAGGACTCGATCATCTCCACGATTGTGAGTGGAGGAAAGAACGGCCGGCGAGAATCGCGATTCGCCAGCGTCGACGCTCCAGGAACATAGTTGGCCGCGTTCCGGTCGTGGCGCAGAAGCAGGTGGGTGCCCTTCGTTCCAACATAAGCCACCGTGAGGAGGTAGTCGCGGGCGATCTCACGTTGCAGGTTGAGATTCCAGTGTTGTGAATTCGGCTCGGTGTAATTGGGCAGATAGCTAAAGATCTCGGCATTGCGGAAAACGAAATTCGGATCGCTATTGGTCACCGGAAAAGGATTGCCGGTAGGGAACGCGGGTTGATTACGCCAGGGATCGGCGGTCGAGAATGGGACCGTAATCTGATACCGGCTGACCCAGGGCTGACGATTAATGTACTGGCCCTCGACATTCGTCCATGTCGGACTATAAAGCAGACCGTAACCGGCGCGAAGAACTGTCTTCTGGTCCCGCGTGATCGCGTATGCAAGGCCGAGGCGAGGGCCGAGCTGTTTTTTCGGTGTGTTGCGGCCTGTGCGGGAGACACCCTGATCCGGGTAGAAGAGTAGCCCTGGAGGGGCGTTCTTAAAGCGGGTGGAACGCTGCTGGCTGCCGGGCAGAAAAACTGTCACCTTATCATCCTCATCCACGTGTGCGAACGGAAGCTCATAGCGCAGGCCGAGGTTCAGATTGAGCCGGGGGGAGAGTCTGACGTCATCCTGGAAGTAGCCCCCGATGTAGGAACCGTGCAGGTTGGCGAACTGCTGGTTCTGTTGCTCGAAGGCCGTGGGGCGGCCCAGCATCATATCGGTGAGGCCGGCTCCGGTGTTCTGACCACTGTAGGTGAACGAGCCGGCTTCCCGTACCGTGTTGTCGCGCACGTAGTAGAGAGTGCGCAGGACACGGGCGCCGATGCTCAAGTTGTGCCGGCCGCGGTGCAGCGTGAGGTCATCCTCGAACGTATAGGTAGGAGCAAGGAACGTGAAGGCGGACGCGGTGTTGTTGAACGTGAAGAACCCGCTCACGGTAAGCAGCGGCGCGTGACCCGTCTTGTTGTAGTACTGATCCGTCCAGCCGAGTGCGCGAAGTTTGTCCGGCGTGAAGATGTCGTGTTTGCCGGCGCTCGGCCGGCGTCCAAAGTCACGGTTGTTGTAGCTGGCCCTGAAGACATTGATCGCCCGAGGGTTGAGAGTCCGGGTGAAAGTGAGTGTATGAAGATCGGACTTGTCGAATAGCTCATGATCGGCGAAATACGGAAGGTTTCCGTTGGGCTCGGGGCTGATCAGCCGCGTCACGAAACTGCGGAAGGAGAACTGATTGGCGTCCTGGGTGTGATCACCGCGCACCAGAAACTGCGTGGGATTGTTATCGGCCGGCCGCTGGTAGATGAAGCGGCCGTCCCGTTCGGTCGAGACGGGAACGAATTCCTTCAGGAGATTCAGAGCCAGCGGGTCGAGGCGATTGCGCGGTACGACCGCTCCCGGGAAAGGCGCATTGTTCGCGGGATCGCGAATGACGCGGCCGAGGTTCGAGAAGTCTCCCTGAAGATTATCGGCGGTGGGTGCGAAGATGGTCGTGACGGCGCCCAGAGGTTCCTTCTGCTGCTCGAAGCTGGTGAACCAGAAGGTACGGTTGCGGCCGTTGTAGAAGGGGACCATGAGCGGGCCGCCGGCGGCGGCGCCGTACTGATTGCGGCGGCGCTTGGTCTTGGTTGGGGAAAAGAAGCTGCGCGCGTCGAGGGCGTCGTTCCGGAAGAAGTCGTACGCCGTGCCGTGAAAGGAATTCGTCCCCGACTTGGTTACGATCTCAATCACGCCGCCGGAATAGGCGTACTTCGCGGAAGGCACGCTCGTTTGGATCGTGAATTCCTGAACTGCGTCAGGCGGCGGCGCCGGAAGCAGCCGCTGGAAACTCTGCTCGATATTCAGCGCGCCATCAATCCGAACATTGGCTCCGGCGTCTCGGTCGAATCCACGGCTGCCATTAATGTTGACCCCGCTCTTGCCGGTGCCTGGGACCAGAGCGGCGAGTTGATAGACGTTCCGTCCGTTGAGGGGAAGATCGACCACTCGCCGCGAGTCGACTAATTGCTGGAGTGTGGCGGACTCCGTGTCGACCCGTGTAACTTGTCCGGAGACGTTCACTGTTTCGGCCAACTCCCCAACTTCGAGTGTGATATTGAGCACGGCCCGTTGATCGACGGTTAACTCGAGCCCGGACTGGCGGAATGTCTTGAAGCCCTGTGCCTTCGCCTGAATGGTGTACGAGCCAATGGGGAGTTGCTGGAGAATGAAACGTCCTGCGTCGTCGGCGAAAGTCTCGAACGTCAGGTTGCGCTCCTGCTGCGTCGCGGCGACTCCTGCGCTCGGGATTACGGCCCCGGAGGAGTCCCGGACCAGGCCAGTGAGGCTGGCGGTTTGACCGAAGAGAGGAGCCAGGGAGAAAACCAGTGCGGGAAGAAAAAGGCGGGACATATGGCCTCCTGAGCGTTCTTGAGAACCGATCCTATTCGATCAGGCGGCCGGAGGTCAAGCCCGAGCCAAATCAGGTCTCGACATTGAAACAGCCCGGCGGATCGGGTTCGATCCGCCAGGCCGTTGTTGTCCAATCCGAATTGACGGCGGGTTCAGTTGCTCGGAGCCTTCGCCATCGTTGCCACAATCTTGGAAAAGACGGAGCTGATGCTCGGAGCAATATCAGTGGGGAAGAACGCCGCCACGGCAACGGCAATGAAAGCAGCCAGCAGGGCATACTCGATCATGTCCTGCCCGTCGCGGTCTCTCCAGATACGCTTCCATCCGAGCCAGTGACTCACAAATATCCTCATTGTTCCCTCCTCCATCAGGTTGCTTAAACACATTATGCCCGGAGGAGGAGAACCGCGCCAACCCGGAAATGACCGTAGAAAAGGCTCCGAGTCTACCTTAAGGCGCGCCTCTACGGCGTCGGATAACGTGTCACCGTGAAATTGCGGAGCGTAACCGATTCGGTCGTGGTACTGGCCATGCTGGCCCGGAAGTCGATCACGACGGGCACAGTGAGGTTTTCCGAGGTGGTTCCGATGTCGGCCTCCAACAATAGGTTAGTACCCCAACTCTGTCCCGACCATTGGCCGCCACCGGTGTAGAAGCCGATGTTGCTGAATCCGGTCACGACCGAGGTTGTGGCGCTCGCCATCCTCGAAATGAGCGTCGTCCCTCCGAACAACGCCTGATACGTAAAGCCGGTGAGCGTGCCCGTGTGAGAAAAATCATACCGGATGTCCAGCCGTTCCCCGGCCACCAGGAGGTTCGCGGGAATCGTACACGTACCGAGTGAAGTCGACCCGGTCGACGACGTGGACCCGCCGGAACCGGTACAGAGGATCACGCCTGTGGTGCCCGAGGTCCGGTACGACGCGACCAGTGTGTCGCCGGTTTGCGGGATCGCACCGGCCAGGAATTGAATCGAATTCCCCGTGATCGTATAGTCGGAAGTCCGTCTTTGCAAAACGCCGTTTCGGTACAGAAGCAGGCTGGCGTAAGGCACTGGCGTCTGCGCCAAAGTGAAGGTGTTGTTTACGCCGTTGACCGAGCCGGCTGGCGTCTCTCCATCCACAAACGTGACCACCGTGACACTCCCGGTCCCGCCCGAACCAGTGCCGCAAGGGCCCGAACTCCCGTCGACGCGGACACAGTCTTCCGGGTTCCCGATGGCCACGTCCAACTCTCCTGAGTCGCTCGAAATCACCGCGCGATTGGAGGTGAAGTTGGGACTTTTGAGTGGACGTAAATCGAGCTCGTCCTGCAGGCCGATTACATCCGCGATTTCAACCTCAACACTGTCGCCGGCGCCACCTCCTGGGTTGAGCAACGGATCAGCGATCCGAACGTTTGTCACTCTGAGCGTCTCCGCGCTAGGCGGCACCGCCCACGCTTCCGTAAACTGGCCAATGCCGTTGCTCACATATTTCACAGAGTAGTACGCGCTCGATAGCGCCGAAGTGGTTGGGACCAGGCGCACATTGAGAAAACCATCCACCACGTCAACCCGCAGGCGGTTCTTTCCGATAAACGAGCCGTCGCTCGCATCGAAGCTTCTCCATTCGATCGTGACGGTCCCGTTAAACCGTGTCCCGCTGGCGTTATAGATCGTGTCGCGAATCCTGGTTAGCGGCGGGGCCGCGAGACAAAAATTGGAAATGCATGCTGCCAGCATGACCGGCGTGAACCTGAATCGGATGAACATCATTGCCTCCACCCGTAGGCTAGCCGCCCACCAGGCAGCGGCCGCCGGAATCATGCCGAGGGCGATTCGTTAAATCTAAGATTATGTTTGCCTTAACGGCAGAGAACTTTTTTGCAATCGGTTGTGACTGGGTTCATCCCGCTCGACCATTTCCGAAATGGCAGCGGCAAGAACCAGAAAACAAGCAGGTTATCAAAGATGACGGAGAAACCGCCCAAAACGCGTCTACGATAGCTTCCCTCGCCCCGTGATCACCTCGGCGTTCAGGTAGGACCGGAGTGCCATCGGCACGACGACAGTTCCATCTTTTTGCTGGTTGTTTTCGACAATTGCGACCCACGTACGTCCTATAGCCAAGCCGCTGCCATTCAAAGTGTGGACCAGCTCTGTCTTTCCCTTTCCGGACTTGCAACGGATCGAGGCGCGCCGCGCCTGGAAAGCCTCGAAGTTGGAGCAGGAGGAGATCTCCTTGAACTCGCCCTGACTGGGAAGCCAGACTTCCAGGTCATAGGTCTTCGCGCTGGAGAAGCCCATGTCACCTGTGCACAGTAGCACGCGGCGAAAGGGCAGTTCGAGCTTCTTCAGAATGTCTTCGGCATCGGCGGTCAGTTGCTCGAGTTGTTCGTAGCTCTGCTCGGGCCGGCTGAATTTCACCAGCTCGACTTTTTGAAACTGGTGCTGGCGGATGATTCCCCGAACGTCCCTGCCGTAGGAGCCGGCTTCACTTCGGAAACACGACGTGGAGGCGCACAGGCTGATCGGAAGCGCGTCACCCTCGAGTGTTTCGTCGCGGTATAAATTGGTCACGGGAACTTCGGCGGTAGGAGCCAGCCAGAAGTCATTTCCTTCCAACTTAAACAGATCCTCGGCGAACTTCGGAAGCTGTCCGGTCCCATACAGGCTGGTGGAGTTGATCAGAAACGGGGGCAGGACTTCGGTATAGCCATGCTCCCGCGTGTGAACATCGAGCATGAAGTTGATCAACGCACGTTCGAGCCTGGCGCCAAGGTCCCAGTACACCGCGAAGCGGGCGCCGGTGATTTTGGAGGCGCGGTCGAAGTCCAGAATGCCAAGCTCGGGTCCGAGATCCCAATGGGCCTTAGGTTCGAAATCGAACTGCCGCGGCTCGCCGCAGGCGTGGACCAATTGGTTGTCCTCGGCGCTCTTGCCGGCGGGAACCGATTCGTGTGGAACGTTCGGGATCCGGCTCAGAAGATCGCGGTATGCATCCTCGAGTTCGGTGGCGCGCTTGTCCAGCTCCGCGATGCGGTCGCCCATTTCCCGTACTTCCGCCTGCCGGGTGGACGTATCAGCGCCCTGTTTCTTGAGTTTCCCGATCTCCTGACTGGCAGCATTTCTTTGCGCCTTCAGTTGCTCGGCTTCGGTGAGCGCGGCGCGGCGCTCGGAATCGAGCGCGCGGAACTCTTCCACATTCAACTCGAAGCCGCGATCGGCCAGACGCGCAGCGATGTTGTCGAGGTTTGAGCGGAAATGCGCGAGATCGTGCATTCGGTAATGGACCAGTATAGCGGGCGCTGGTAGTGTCCTAATAGTCGTTGCTGCCTCTTGGTGGCGGCCTCGCGAGTGCTGGCCGCCAGTGGGTCACGCGTGACCATCCGTTAGATCGAGTTCATACTGATCGCCGAAGAGCATTTTGAAATGGCCCTCATATTCCTTTTCCGTTTTAGAGATTCGTGCTATCCCGAGCAGTTGCCCTAAGTGTGTTCGAAGTGCCTTGACGCCAATCTCGGACAGGAATTGATGGAGCTTCCTCCAACGTGATCTGCTGTTATCGCGCTGTTCCCTAGTGAGTCGAAGAATCTTGCCGTTGCTCTTTGCCAAAGGTCGGTAAACCTGATTCTCCGTGAGTTGCTTGAACTTCCACGGCTTGTTCCGCTCCGGCTTCGGCAGGTTGTAGAGGCGATACCATTCCGCGTATAGCTGATCGGGGAACTCCTTCTCATACTCTCGGGCTTCCTCCTGCACAAACAGTTTGAAGGCCGCAATCGTTTCCTCCCGTGTGGCATCGTATCCTGCGAGGGCGTATACCAACCCCTTGATACCCGCCTTTGCAGATGCATTCAGAATGATTCTGGCCTGTTTTGCCACTGAGGACTGATTTGCAGCCAACTCTCCATCGGCGTCAGCCTGGAGAATTGCTTTACACACGTCAACAAGAAGCGTTGCGTCAAAGCCATGGATCAACATCGGCGGAAGCCCCGCGCCGCCGGAACCCCATTGAAATTTAAGGGGTTCTCCTAGTTTCTTTCTTAACTCCGCGCCGACGGCTCCAGACATTGCCCGGCTAGACAGAAAGCGAGGGAAGGCGTTACCACGTTGGGACAGCCCGATAGCTCGCCCCATCCCGCTTTGACTAATTACGGCAGTCTTAGCCTCGTCATTCAGAACGTAGCAATCAACGTCGATCCCAAAGTCCTCTTTGAATGTGCCTTTGTGTGTCGCACGGGGAAGAGGAGTCTTCCCTGCCTTTTCCCACCTAGCTTGAATTGCAGCACGGGCAATCTCACGGCGCCTATCGGCAGAGAGTTTACTGGCCCGCGCTTCGCCGCCTTTCGCGGCACCCAGAATCGATAACTGCCTTGCCGCCTCTGAAGTTAGTTTTGAGGACTCGTGTTCCATGTACACAATCCTATACTTGCCCGAGAATGAAGTCAAGAATTTCGTTGCTTTCGTACCCGAGCAAGTATAAAATATAGCATGCAGCAAAAAGCCCCGATCAGTGCTGAAACACCGACCGGGGCTCCAATCCAACACAGCCGAAGCCGTGATGAACTGCTCAACTCCATTATCGGACTACCGGCTGTGGATCTCAAGGAGATTCCACAGTGTCCTGCGAAGCCTGCAAGCACCTCTGCAAAAAGTTTGGAAAGCACCCCAACGGAACACAGCGCTACCGCTGCACCAAGTGCAAGAAATCCTACACCCAAGGCCACGGCAAGCTAGACGAAATGCGTCTGCCGTTCGATCAGGCGACGCGCATTCTCGCGATGCTCGTTGAAGGCATCAGCGTCCGGTCAATTGAGAGACTGACCGGCACCCATCGTGACACCATTCTCCGGCTGCTCGTTCTGGCCGGTGAACGTTGCGAAAAGCTCATGGGCAGGCTCGTTGTGAGCGTGCCCGTCAAGGACGTGCAATGTGATGAGATTTGGGGCTACGTGTACAAGAAGGAAACCCACACGTGGCCCGAAGAGGCACACGACGATTCCATCGGTGACGCCTACTGCTTCGCAATACACGCCGGAAGAGAAGGTCGCCATTCTGAGGCGGCATTTGCTGGAGAAGGAGCCCATCTCGAAGCTGTGCGATGAAGTGGAACTCCAGCCGACGGTCTTCTACCGCTGGCAAAAGGAATTCTTCGAAAACGGGGCTGCTGCCTTCGAGCAGAAAGCAAGGCCGAATCATTCCGCCGAACAGGAACAGATCACCTACCTGGAGAAGAAGATCCAGACCAAGGATGAGGTTCTGGCAGATCTGATGTCGGAGCACGTCGCGCTAAAAAAAGACATTGGGGAACTCTGACCGGGACCTGGGTCCCGCACGATACGCGGGATCAGATCGTGGATTTCGTCCGGCGCTGGTCGGAGAAGACCGAGATCGGCGCCGGGCGGTTCATCGGGTGGCTCGACATCACTGCCAGCAAGTTCTACGACTGGCGGGAACGCTACGGGAAGGTGAACGAGCACAACGGCTGGGTTCCCCGCGATTTCTGGCTGGAGGATTGGGAGAAGCAGGCTATCATCGGCTTTCACCTGAAGAACCCGTTGGAGGGCTACCGCCGGCTTACCTTCATGATGCTCGACGCAGACATCGTGGCGGTAAGTCCGACAAGCGTATGGCGCGTGTTGGGTCACGCGGGACTGTTGTCGAAGTGGAACGGCAAGCCGTCGAAGAAGGGCACGGGCTTTGAGCAGCCGCTGGCAGCTCATCAACACTGGCACATCGACGTGTCGTACATCAACATCGGCGGGACGTTCTACTACCTGTGCAGCATTCTGGACGGCTGCAGCCGCTACATCGTGAACTGGGATCTGCGGGAGTCGATGACCGAGGCGGACATCGAGATCATCTTGGAGCGCG
>Ga0187893_10003309_pt1 | contig 33018 bp, 30 predicted proteins | sample MA1701074metaG_FD_139574 | JGI IMG/M metagenome (GOLD analysis project Ga0187893, IMG submission 139574) | White microbial mat communities from a basaltic lava cave in the Kipuka Kanohina Cave System on the Island of Hawaii, USA - MA170107-4 metaG ...
ATCCCCCGCGCCGCCTGGAAGTCGATCAGCTCGATGAAGGCGGGCACGCCGGAGAAGCGGGTGGCGGTCGCGATCACCGAGTCACTCGGGCGGAACGAGGTGAGCGAGGTGATGCACAGGCTGATCAGCGGCAGGTCGCCGAGGCCCTCGAGCTTCTCGGCGCGCAGCTGGTAGCGCAGGTCGACGAGCAGCGGCGTGATCTCGTCGAAGTGCTCGAGCAGCGCGGAGAGCACGAGCGAGTTCACGATGAACTGGCGCGCGTCGGCGCTGCGCAGGGAAACGCGCTCGCGCACGGCGTGGCGCAGCTCGCTCGGCGTGTAGCCGGAGCGGAAGCCGAGCAGCCAGCGCACCGGTGAGGTCATCGCGATCGCGCGGCCGTTCTCGGAGAGCGTGTGCTCGTACTCGTAGGGATAGAGCTCGAGGATCGGCTCGACGCCGAGCGGATCTTCGGGCAGCTCCTTGGGCAGGTTGAAGGGCCGTCCGGCGACCGCCGCGTAGCGCTCGCGAAGCTGGGCGAGCGCGCGGTCCGCGCCCGTCGCGTCCTCGCGGTTGCCGCCGCGCACGTGCCGCCCTAGCAGGCGCCGGGGGGAGAGCACCGGCCGCAGCGCCTCGAGGTGGCGCTCGACGCGGGCGCGGAGCAGGGCGGCGACCTTCTCCGTGCGTTCGCGGGCGGCTGCGAGTTCGTCGATCGAGAGCTCGCGCGGAAGGTCCTGGGCATCGCTCATCGCAGCTCCGTAACCCCCTGAATCCGCACGCTATCTCCGCCGCGACCGGGCTGTCAAGGCGGGCGCGGCTGCGCTCCGCCTGCGCGCGCACGGACGGGCATCGCCGCGCTCAAGCGCGCGCCCCGAGAGGGCGATCAGCAATACGGGGGGAGTCCGTGCGCGCGTTCGCCACGCTGGCCGTGATCGCTCTCGCCGCCGGGCGCGCGCTCGCCGCGGGCGAAGGCGCCGCGCTGCGCATCGAGCTCGACCCACCGGCGGCGCTGGGCTCCGAGTCGCGCGAGCTCGTGCTGCTGACCGGCCGCGCGCTCGCGGGCGACGGCCTCGATCTCGTGCTCGCGCTGGACAGCTCGGACAGCACGGACGAGCCCGCCTACGAGAGCGACGCGGCGGCGCGGCGCGCGCCGCCGTCGTTCGTGTCGCGCGTGCTCGGCTGGCTCGGCTTCGCACCCCGCGAGCGGCCCGCGCGCACGGTCCTCTCGGAGGAGCTGCGCGCCGCGCGCGCGCTGCTCGCGGACCTCGACCCGAGGAGCTCGCGGGTAGGCATCGTGCTGCTCGCCGGCGAGCCCGGCGGGGACTCGCGGGCGCCGGTGACCGCGCTGCCGCTGACCAGTGACTTCGCGCGCGCGCACGCCTTGCTCGACTGGTTCGAGAAGCAGGGACCGGACGGCCAGGCGCAGTGGAGCGCGGGACTGCGGCGCGCGCTCGCGCTCCTGCTCGGCCTCGAGCCCGCTGCGACGGCGGGCGCGGAGCCGCGCTCGCCCCTGCGCCGCCGCGCGCTGCTCGTGCTCTCCGACGGCCGGTTCGCACCGGGCGAGCACGTCGCCGCGGAGCTCGACGCGCTGCTCGATCAGGCCCGCCGCGCCGACGTGCGCATCGACGCGCTGGTGTTCGGCGAGGAGGCCGCGCGCGGCGCGCCGCAGCTGCACGACGTCGCGCGCCGCACGGGCGGCCGCGCCGTCGGGGTCGGCGATGCCGCGCAATTCGCCGAGGCCGTCGCGGGCTTCGACCACGCCCGCGTCGCGGGGCTCGAGGTCTGGAACGACACCCTGGCAGAGCCGGCGCGGGCGCTCCTCCGCCGCCCGGATGGCAGCTTCGGGTCGCTGTTGCGGCTGGCTCCGGGCGAGAACCAGATCCGCGTGGTCGCGCGCGCCTGGAACGGGCTCGAGAGCCGCCGCGAGCTGCGCGTCGAGCGCGAGTCACTGCTCGCGGCCGCCGAGCCCGAGACGCTCGACCCGGCCGCGCTGGCCCTGCGCGGGCGCCTCTTGCGCACGCTGCACCAGAACCAGATCGCCGCGGGCAGCCGCGCGCGCGCGCGCGACTTGCGCGTCGGACCGGAGGCGAAATCCCCCGAGACTGCGCCTGCGTCCGCGGCTCCCGTGGATTGACCGCGGAAGCAGCGTTCGTCCATACTCGGCCGTCGTTTCAAGCCTTCTTCGGCCGCCCCGCTCGCGAGCGCGACACCCGGCGGCGAGGGGCGGCTACCTGGCGAAAGGCCGCTAGATGTTGGAGAGGTTTTCGCTCGCGGGCCGATTCGTGATCGCCGCCGTGACCAGCGGTCTGGTGGCTTGCGGCGGCGCCGGCGGCGGATTCCTCGGCATCGGCGGCGACGACGGCCCGCAGCGCCTGTGCCACGAGCTGCGCGCGGCCAAGGACCTGAACCTGTTCGACGGCCAGCCGCACATCGTGGTCGTGCACTTCTATCCGCTCGAGAACGCGACCGCATTCGAGGCGAGCAACGCGCGCGACCTGATCCGCGGCGCGAAGCCGGCCGGCGTCGCGGGCGAGCCGTGGCAGACCACCGTCCTGCCCGGCCAGACGCTCCGGCTCGGCGAGAAGCTCCCGCCCGACACCGCCGACCTCGGGATCGTCGCGGATTACTACCGCGGACCGAGCCGGATCGTGGTCTCGGCGAGCTGCGACTCCGACGACGAGGAGCGCGTGATCACGCTCGCGGCCTCCGCGATCGAGAAGCCGAAGCTCGCGTCGGACGAAGACGCGGAATGAAGGACAAGACGCCGACCGCGGTCGCCTGGCTCGAGGGGATGTTCCTCCGGCCCCAGCACCTGCAGCAGCAGACCGAGTATCTCGAGGGCCGGCTGCACGACCAGCTGCGCATGCTCGATCCGTATCACTGGGGCGTGAAGTCGATCGAGCTCGACGAGGAGGCGCTCTCCGATCACCGCGTCGAGATCCGCGCGCTCTCCGCGGTGCTGCTCGACGGAACGCTGGTGCGCTACCCGGGCAACGCGACGCTCGAGACGCGCGAGTTTCCCGCCAGCGCGCAGTCGATCGACGTGTACGTGGGGCTCAAGCTCGAGCGGCCCGGCGAGGCCAGCGCCGCGCACGAAGACGAGGGCCGGCGCGACGTGCGCTTCCAGATCCGCTCCGAGGCGGTCGGCGACCTGCACCGCGGCGGACCGTCGGCCGAGGTCGACTTCCTGGTGCCGAACCTGCGCGTGTTCCTGTCCGGCGAGGACCTCGATCTGCAGCAGCACGAGGCCGTGCGCGTGGCGCGCATCGTCGCGAGCGGACAGAAGGCGCGGCCCTTCGTGACGGCCACCGACTTCGCGCCGCCGCTGCTCGCCGTACAGGCGTGTCCGCCGCTGATCGAGGAGCTCGCGCGCGTGCTGTCGCTGCTCGAGGCGCGCATCCGCGTGATCTCGGGCCGCACGACCACGGTCTCGATCGCCGACCTGCCGCGCCTGTGGATGCGCTACACGCTCGCGCGTATGGCGCCGCTCCTGCGCCAGCTGCTCGCCGCCGAGTCGACCGCGCCGTACCCCCTCTACACGGCGCTGGTCGAGCTGGCCGGCGCGCTCGGCACGTTCCGCCTGACCGAGCGCGCGAGCTTCCCGCTCTACGACCACACCGACCCGTTCCCCGGCTTCCAGGTGCTGCTGGACCAGATCAAGGCCGATCTCGAGGAGGCGCTGCCGGTGCGCTTCCGCGAGCTGCAGCTGCAGTTCGACCGCAACGCCTACGTCACCAAGGACCTCTCGCAGGAGCTCTCCAACCTGCGGAACCAGTTCTACCTGGGCGTGAAGTCGAGCCTGTCGAAGGACGAGCTGCTCGAGCACGTGAAGCAGGCCGCGAAGGTGGCCTCCGAGCAGTGGATCGCGATCATGATCCGCGACAACCTGTCCGGGCTTCCGCTCGAGCAGCTGCCGGGCCCGCCGACCGACATCGCGGCGGAGACCGGCTTCGAGTTCTGGCGCCTGGAGCTGCGCGGAAAGGAGAACGAGAAGGGCTACGCGCGTGTGAGAGACAGCGGAAGCCTCGCCGTGAGTCTCGGGAACCTGAGGGATGCCGACGTCCGGCTCTACGTCGTCTCGCCGCCCGGCTGAGCCGGCCGCCGCGCGGCGGCTGACGCGCGCCGCGCGCGAGCTGATCGCGTTCGTCTCCGCCTTCGGCGCGCGCGACGCGGGCCGCGAGCTGGCCGCCGGTGCGCTGCGCAACCACCTGCTCACGCTGCTCGACCGCTTCGCGAAGTCGCCCGAGGCCGCGGACGCGCGCGCCGACGAATTGGACGAGGCGCGCTTCGCGCTGGTCGCGTGGCTCGACGAGGTGATCCTGCGCTCCGACTGGGCCGGGCGCGACGAGTGGGCGGCCGAGCCGCTGCAGCTGCGCCTGTTCCGCACCAACCGCGCCGGCAACGAGTTCTACGACCACCTGCGCGCGCTGCGGCCCGAGCAGATGCGCGCGCGCGAGATCTACCTGCTCGTGCTCGCGCTCGGCTTCGAGGGCCAGTACCACGAGCAGCCGGCCGAGCGGCGCGCGCTGATCCACCTGCAGTACGAGACGCTGCGCGCCGCGCGCCTGGTCGCCGAGGTCGACCGCGAGCGCTACCTGACGCCGAGCGCGTACGAGCTCGAGATCGACCTGCCGCCGCGCGGCGGCGGGCGCATGGTGCGCGTGCTGCTCGGCATCGCCGCGCTGCTGGTCGTGGTCTACGTCGCGGGCTGGGTCGCGCTCCAGATCCTGGCCCCGGACGTGGCCATGCCGCGAGGGGCGTGAGCGTGCGCGAGCTGCTCGGGCGGATCTTCAGCGGGGCCGCGGCACTCGCCCTCGTGGTCGCGGGCGCGATCGCCGGCGCGCTCGGCTACCTCACCAGCAACTGGCTGATGGCGCTGATCATCGGCCTCTCGATCCTGCTCGCGGTGCTGCTCGTGCTGATCGTGCTGTACTACGTGCGGCGCGAGCGCGAGAGCGGGCTCGGCGAGGGACTCACCGCGCACGACGAGGCCGAGCGCGAGCAGCAGTCCGCCGAGGACGCCTCGCGGCTCAGCACGCTCACGTCGCGCTTCCAGGAAGCGGTCGACGGCATCAAGAGCGACTTCAAGGGACGCGCCGGCGTGTACGAGCTGCCGTGGCTGCTCCTGATCGGCGAGGACGGCTCCGGCAAGAGCACGCTGCTCGCCGAGTGCGGGCTCGACCTGCCCGCGCAGTTCGCGCGGCGCGGCTTCGGTCGCACCGAGACGATCGAGTTCATCCGCGCGAACGAGCTGATCGGGATCGACACCAGCGGCCGCTACGTCGCCTGCGCGTCCGAGCAGGACGCGCGCGAGTGGCAGCAGCTGCTGGCGCTCTTGCGCCGCAACCGGCCGGACTGCCCGATCGAGTCGGTCGTGTTCGCGGTCTCGGTCGACTCGCTGCTCACGCGTTCGCCCGCGGAGCTCGAGGAGCTGGCGCGCTCGCTCCGCCTGCGCCTGAACGAGGTGCGCGTGCGGCTGCGCGTCGACGTGCCGGTGTACATCGTCGCCACCAAGGCCGACCAGCTCTCCGGCTTCGGCGCGCTCGCGCGCCTGCTTCCGCCGCAGCAGCTGCAGCAGGCGTTCGGCTGGACGAACGATCAGCGCCGGCTGCCCGATCCCGAGCGGCGCCTGCACGAGGGGTACGAAGAGATCGCGGCGCGGCTCGACGCGATGCTGCCCGAGCTCCTGCAGCGCGAGCAGGACCCGGACCGCCAGCGGGCGCTGTTCGTCCTGCCGCAGGACCTGCTGGCGGCGGCGGGCGTGCTCGCGCGCTTCGTGGGCGTCGCGTTCAAGAAGGACGTGTACAGCGAGAGCACGCCGTTCCTGCGCGGCGTCTACTTCGAGAGCGCGCGCGTCGAGGCCGCGACGCTCTCGCCCACGCTCGAGCGCGTCGGCGCGCGCGGGGCGCCCCAGATCTCGGGCGGCGGATCGGGCTCGCTGTTCCTGCGCGACCTCGTGCTCGAGGTGATCAAGGGCGACCACACGCTCGCGCTGCGCGAGCCCAGCATCGGCCCGCTCGGCCGGCGCGCGATCCAGTCCGTGGCCGCGATCTTCGCGCTCTGGTTCCTGTGGGCCTGGGGCACGTCGTTCTGGCAGAACTACCAGGGCACCGCCGCGCTCGCGCAGAGCGCGAGCGCGCTGCAGTCCACCACGCCCAGCGCGAGCCAGCTCGAGGCGCTGCGCGGCGTGATCGAGACGCAGGAGAGGGTGGGGCGGAGTCCCCTGCACTGGTTCGGCTTCCGCAACCTGTGGAGCGCGCTCGACGACTCGAAGACGGTGTTCGCGACCATCTTCGAGAAGGCGATCGACCGGCCGACCAAGGCGCGCCTGCGCACCGATCTGGCCAAGGAGGACGCCACCGGCGTGCAGTCGGCGATCGTGCTCGCGAGCGACATCGAGTGGCTGCAGAGCGACATGGAGGACGCCGAGGACGCGCCGCAGCTCGACGGCTACGCCCCGCGCATCGCGCGCGGCATGGACTTCCGGCCCGCCTACGTGTCGTACTCGCGCTGGCTGCCGCAGCGCGTGCGCGACGACCTGGTGCGCAGCGAGCAGGAGCAGCTGGCCCGGGCCTCGGGCCGGCTCCTGAAGCTGCCGGTGCTCGAGGAGATCACGCTGCGCGAGCGCGGAACCTTCCCGCCCCAGCGCCGTTCGGCTCTCGGCCTTCCCGAGACCGGCGACGCGGCCGGGGAGGTGGTCGCCGGCGTGTACACCGCGGACGGCATCGAGCGCCTGATCGAGCCGCTGCTGGCCGCGATCGACGGCTCGGGCTCGGTCCCGGCCTCCGCGGTGAACGGGTTCAAGCGCGACTTCGCGACCCGACACGACGAAGTGTGGCGCGCCTACCTGCTCGAGGTGCCGCTGCCCGCTCGCGAGCGCCTGGAGATCGCCGATTCGCCCTACCTGAAGCTCGTGGAGCAGGTCGACCTGAACACCAAGGCCGATGTGCCGGGCCGGACGGAGATCCCCGCCTGGCTCGAGGCGCTGCGCGAGGTGCGCCGCACGCTGCCGCTCGCGGAAGCCGCGGAGTCGGTGCTGAAGGGCGGCAAGCGGGCCGAGGCGCCCTGGGTCGCGTACAAGGCCGCGCTCGACGACGTCGCGTCGGAGCTCGCGCTCGCGGGCAGGAACGGCGCGCGCGCGCTCGCGCTGGCGCACCAGGTGGCGGAGGGGCAGCCGACGGTGTTCTCGCACGGGATCGAAGTCTCGGCGAGCATCGTTCCCCGCACCTCGGACGCGGTTTCGAGCGGGCGCCTGCGCAAGATCCTGGAGATGCCGTTCCTCGACGCGCTGTCGGCGGTGCTGCTGCTCGCGCGCGGCGAGGTCGAGGCCCAGTACCGCGACCAGATCGTGCGCAAGTTCCCGCCGCCGCTCTCGCCGGAGCAGCTCGACGGACTGTGCGGCAACGGCGGGGCGCTGGAGGAGTTCGTGGACGCGGAGCTCGCCCCCTTCCTGCGCGGCCAGCGCCCCAAGCCGCTGCTCGAGGATCGCGCCATGCCGCTCGGTCCGGCGTTCGGGACGCTGCTGAGCTCGTGCGACTCGATCCGGCGCCTGCCGGGCGGAGCGACCGGCGCGGCCGAGGCGGCCGGCGGCGGCGGAGAGGCAGGCGCCGGCGCATCGACGTTCACACTGATCGGTGTTCCGTCGGCGGTCGAGGGCGCGCCCGGGATCCTGGTCACCTCGCGCATCTTCGAGATGTCCTGCCAGGGCGAGATCGAGGAGCTGCGCTACAGCGAGGGCAGCGCGACCCAGAAGAAGTTCGATTGCGCGCCGGGCTGCGAGCTCTCGCTGCGCGTGGTGCTCGCCGACGAGTCCGGCAGGCAGCTCGAGAAGAGCCGCATCTGGGACGGTCAGACCGCGTGCGACGACTTCCTGAAGGAAGGCAAGGTCGCGAGCGGCGACGTGCGCGAGTGGACGGTCGCGGGCCCGAGCGGCTCGAACGTGCGCGCGCGCTACCGGTTGGTCGTGCCGCCGAAGGCGAAGCCCAAGAAGGGTGCGCCGGCGCCGAAGTCGATCGCGCTGCCCGGAGGGCTGGGCCGGTGAGCACCGTTCGGATCCGATTCGGCGTTTCCGCGTCGTTCCTGGCCGCGCTGCTCGCGCTCGGAGCCTGCGCGAAGCGGCCGCCCGACGCGGACGCGATCCCGAGCGGCGCGAACGCGCTGGCGCTCGCGACACCGCGCAGCGACGTGCTCGACTGTCGCGAGGACGACTGCGCGGACTGGTACCGCACCGAGGTGCCCGCTCGCGGCAGGCTCACGATCGAGCTCAGCGCCGCACCGCCCGAGGACGGCGCGGACGTGCGCATCGCGCTCTCGCTCACCGACGCGCAGGGCGCGACGCTCGCGCGCGACCAGACGATCGGCCGCACGGCGATCTCGGTCTCGGCCGAGGTCTCGCCCGCGACGTACCTGATCGCGGTCGCCTCCGGCCACCCCGAGGCGCGCTTCGACTACACCGTCACCGCGCGCCTGGTCGAGCCGCCGCCTCCGCCACCGCCGCCGCCAGCGGCGAAGAAGCCCGTGAGGCGCGCGCCCGCGGTCGTGAAGCCGCCACCGCCGCGCTTCGAGACGCGCCGCGCCGAGGTGCTCGAGCTCGAGGAGTCCGGGCCGCACGGCCGGGCCGTGTTGCTGGACGCCGGCTCGACCCAGGGCCTGCGCGTGGGACTGCGCGGGCGCCTGCTCGACGGCGGCCGCACGATCGCGACGCTCACGATCGTCGAGGTCTACCCCGAGGGCAGCCTCGCGCGCGTCGACGGCGGCCCCGACACGATCGCCGTCTCGAGCGCGGCCGAGATCGACATTCCACTCTCGCCCTAGGGCGGGAACGCCGATGAGCAGGGGCGTGCCCGCGCCCGGAATCCATCCACGCCTCGCCGGTCTGCTCGTGCTGGCGCTCGCGCTCTCGCTCGGCGACGGCGCAGCGGCGGAGCCCGCGCGCCGCTCCTTCTACCTGCACATGCGCGACGGCGTGCCGATCGCGGTGGATCTCTACCTGCCGGACCTGCCGAACGACGGGGCGGGCGAGGGCGCGCGCGCGCCCGCGATCCTGCGCATGACGCGCTACTGGCGGGCGGTTCGCTTCCGCGCGCTCGTGCGGCCGCTGCTCGACGAGCCCGCGCCGCTCGCGCGGCGCTTCCTCGCCGCGGGCTACGCGTGGCTCGACGTCGACGTGCGCGGCTCGGGCGCGTCGGGCGGGGTGCAGGCGTCGCTCTGGTCGGACGACGAGGTGCGCGACGGCGCGGAGCTGGTCGACTGGATCGTGCGCCAGCCGTGGTCGAACGCCCGGGTCGGCGCGCTCGGCGACTCCTACGACGGCACGGCCGCGGAGCTCCTGCTCGCGAACCGGCACCCCGCCGTGCGCGCGGTCGCGCCGCGCTTCGCGCTGTTCGACGGCTACGCGGACATCGGCTTTCCCGGCGGCGTGCACCTGACCTGGTTCACCGAGACCTGGGGACGGTTCAACGACGCGATCGACCGCGGCTCTCTGTTCGGCGCGTTTCCCGCCTGGGTGCCGATCTTCATCTCGGGCCCGCGTCCGGTCGACGGCCCGGACGGCGCGCGCGGGGTCGCCGCCGCGCAGCGCGCGCACGCGACGAACTTCGACGTGCACGCGGCCGCGCTCGCGACACCGTTCCGCGACGACCCGGCGCCCGGGCTCGGCTTGCGCACCGCGGACTGGAGCCCGTACGGCGTGCGGCGCGCGGCGATCGAGGCCTCGGGCGCGGCGGTGTTCAGCCAGAGCGGCTGGCTCGACGGCGCGTACGCCCACGCGGCGATCAAACGCTTCCGCACGCTCGCGAATCCGGGCCAGCGGCTCGTGCTCGGGCCCTGGAACCACGGCGGCGACCAGTGGCTCGAGCCGCACGAGCCCACGCGCGCGAGCGAGTTCGATCACGCGGCGGAGCTGCTGCGCTTCTTCGACGAACACTTGAAGGATGGGGCGCACGCGAACGGCGCGGCGCCGGAGCCGCCGGTCCGCTGGTACACGACCGGCGCTCGCGTCTGGCGCAGCGCCGCGAGCTGGCCGCCGCCCGCGCAGCCGACGCGGCTCTACCTCGGTCCGAGCGGCGCGCTCGTCGCCGTGCCCGAGGCCGCGCCGGCCGGCGCCGACGAGTACGCGACCGACCCCGAGGCCGGCACCGGCGACACCAGCCGCTGGCGCGGGCTCGCCGTTCCCACCTGGACCGAGTACCCCGACCGCGCCGCGCAGGGCCGACACCTGCGCGTGTACGAGTCGGAGGCGCTCTCGCGCGACCTCGAGGTCACGGGCCACCCGCTCGTGCAGCTCACCCTGCGCTGCGACCGGAGCGACGGGACGCTGTTCGCCTACCTCGAGGACGTCGACCCGCAGGGGCGCGTCGGCTACGTGAGCGAGGGCGCGCTGCGCGCCGTCATGCGCCGCGTCCGGCCCGCCGCCGAGGCGCCCTACGCGCTCAGCGTTCCCTACCACAGCTTCGCGCGCGCGGACGCCGAGCCGCTCGTGCCGGGTCAGGCCACGGAGCTCGTCTTCGACCTGCAGCCGATCTCGCACCGGTTCCGGCGCGGGCACCGCGTCCGGCTCGCGCTGGCCGGCGCGGATCGCGACCAGTTCGCCGCGCTCCCGGGCCCGCCGCCGGTCTGGACGTTCGAGCGCGGCGCGGGTTCGTGGCTGGAGTTGCCGGTGGTCGAGTCGCCCTGAGCGACGCAGCGGCCGCGCTGCACTGCCGTCCCGCGCATGCGTCGCTTCCCGCCTGCGGCGCCCTGCGAAGCCCCGCCCGGCCGCCGCGCGCGCGGCATGCGGCTTGCTCTCGGGCGGAAGCGTGCGGCGATCTACAATCCACCAAGACCGGCCCTGGCCGCCGATTCCGCCGATCCCCCCGATTCCCCCCCTCCCTATGGGGGCTTGGCTCGGAGGCCAGGGCCGCTGTGGAGTGAAGCAGATGGCGAGACGCTGGGACGACTGGGACAAGCTGAAGTCCAAGCGGCACCGCCACGGCCGGCCGGACTGGAGCCGCCCGGGACGTGTCGACGTCCGGGCCGCGCGCGACGCGGAGCGCGAGGCCGAGCGCGAGCGCCGCCGCTCCCGCCGCCGCGGGCGCGAGCTGACGCCGGAAGAGGAGACCTACCTCGAGGCGCGCCGCACCGCGGAGCGCAAGATCCGCTTCTACCAGCACTTCATCTCGTACGCCTTCGTCGTGGTGTTCCTGGCGCTCGTGGCCAACTTCCGGGTTGCCGCGATCGTCGCGCTCGGCTGGGGCATCGGCATCGCGTCCCACTACTTCCGCGCCGTGGTCGCGCCCGACCTGCGCCGCAAGTGGGTGCGCGGCGAGGTGGAGCGCCAGGTCTCGCGCTCGGTGTCGCGCCAGCGCGTCGCGCTCGAGGACGAGAAGTTGCGCTCGCTGGAGGAGCTCTCCGCGTCGATCGCGCACGAGATCCGCAACCCGATCACCGCGGCCAAGAGCCTGGTGCAGCAGCTCGGCGAGGACCCGGGCTCGAGCGAGAACGTCGAGTACGCGCAGATCGCGCTGCAGGAGCTCGACCGCGTCGAGCGCTCGATCTCGCACCTGTTGCGCTACGCGCGCGAGGAGGAGATGCACCCCGCGCGCATGAAGCTGGTCGACGCGGCGGAGAGCGCGCTCGAGACCGTGCGCGAGCGGATCGACGCGGGGCGCGTGACCGTGCGGCGCGACTTCGACGCGCCGGGCGAGATGGTCGGCGACGCCGAGCAGCTGCGGCGGGTGTTCATCAACCTGATCGGCAACGCGCTCGACGCGTTCGCCGAGGCCAAGACGCGCGAGCCGGTGCTCGAGCTCGCGATCGGCGAGAACCTGGGCGGCAGCGAGGTTTGGGCGCGCGTGAAGGACAACGGCCCAGGCATGGATCCCGAGACGCAGACCCGGATCTTCAAGCCGTTCTTCACCAGCAAGGCGAACGGCACCGGGCTCGGGCTCGCGATCACGCGCAAGCTGATCGACGCGCACGGCGGCGAGATCGAGCTCAGCTCCGCGCCCGGCCAGGGCAGCGAGTTCACGCTGCACTTCCCGAAGCAGGCCCAGAGCCCGGAGGCGACCTCATGAGCGCGCGCGTGTTGATCGTCGAGGACGAGAAGGCGATCCAGCTGGCGCTGCGCGGCCTCTTGCGCCGCGACGGCTACGACGTCGACCTCGCCGACACCGGCGAGGACGCGGTGCGGATGATCGGCGAGCGGCCCTACGACCTCGTGATCACCGACCTCGCGCTCGGCCGCGGCATGTCCGGCATGGACGTTTTGCGCGCGAGCAAGGAGGCGCGCGCCGAGACCGCGGTCGTGATGATCACCGCGCACGGCAGCGAGAAGGTCGCGGTCGAGGCGATGAAGCAGGGCGCCGAGGACTACGTGCCCAAGCCCTTCGACAACGAGGAGCTGCGCGTGGTGGTGCGCAAGGCGCTCGAGCGCACGCAGCTGCAGCGCGAGCACCGGCTCCTGCTCGAGCGGGTCGAGCGCGACCTGTCGTTCGAGAACCTGATCGGCCAGGGCCGCGCCATGAAGCAGATCTTCGAGACCATCCAGAAGGTGGCCGAGACCGATCTCTCCGTGCTCGTGCGCGGCGAGAGCGGCACGGGCAAGGAGCTGGTCGCGCAGGCGCTCCACCAGCGCAGCGCGCGCCGCGCCAAGCCCTTCATCGCGGTGAACTGCGCGGCGATCTCGAAGGAGCTGGTCGAGAGCGAGCTGTTCGGCCACGAGAAGGGCGCCTTCACGGGCGCCGACGCGCGCCGCGTGGGCAAGTTCGAGGCCGCGAACGGCGGCACGATCTTCCTGGACGAGATCGGCGACATGGCGCCCGAGACCCAGGCCAAGGTGCTGCGCGTCCTGCAGGAGAAGAGCTTCGAGCCGGTCGGCGGGAACCGCGTCGTGACGAGCGACGTGCGGGTGGTGGCCGCGACGCACCGGGACCTCGAAGCCGAGGTCAAGAACGGCCGTTTTCGCGAGGACCTCTACTACCGCTTGAAGGTCGTCGAGGTCACGCTCCCGCCGCTGCGCGAGCGGCTCGAGGACGTGCCGCTCCTGGCCGAGCGCTTCATCCACGCGGTCGCCGAGCGGCTCGGCCGGCCGGCCAAGCACTGCTCGAGCGAGGCGTTGGCCAGGCTCACCCGCCACCCCTGGCGCGGCAACGTGCGCGAGCTGCGCAACGTGATCGAGCGCGCGGCCGTGCTCGCGTCCGGTGCCGAGATCGCGCTCTCGGACCTCGCGCTCGACGGCGAGGAGGTGCCCGCCGACGCGGCTACGAACATCGCGATCGGCGTGCCGTTCCGCGACGCCAAGCGCATCACCGTCGAGAGCTTCGAGCGCGCCTACCTGATGCGCGCGCTGCGCGAGCACGGCGGCAACGTGTCGCGCACCGCCGAGGCGATCGGGATGGTGCGCCAGAGCCTGCAGCAGAAGATTCGCGAGCTGGACCTGCGCTCCGAGGATTGGAGCGATGAGTCCGAGTAGGAGGAACGCCATGACCATGCACCGACAGCGCGGCTTGATCGGCCGGTTGCGCGACCTGGTGAACGGGATCTTCGCGGTCTGGATGCGCGAGCGCGAAGCCGAGCGCCCCGACGCCGTCTACGAGCGCGTGATCGGCGAGCGCGTGCGGCAGTACGCCGAGCTCAAGCGCGCGGTCGCGGGCATCCTGTACATGCGCAACAAGATCGAGGGCGAGCTGCGCGAGCGCCGCGCCGAGCTCGCGCGCCTGCACGAGGACATCGGCCGCGCCGTCAAGAGGAATGACGACGAGGTCGCGCTGGTGCTGATCACGCAGAAGGACGGCCTGCTCGCCGACCTCGAGCGCGGCCAGCGCGAGCTCGAGGAGGTCTCCGCCGAGTGCGAGAGCGCGAAGGGGAACCTGGTCAAGTTCCGCGGCGAGATCCGCAACCTCGAGCGCGAGAAGGTGCGCATGCTCGCGCAGCTCGCGAACGCACGCGCGCGCCGCCGCATCCAGTCCGCCTTCGAGGGCCTCTCGACCGAGGGCGAGCTGCGCGCGCTCGAGAGCGTGCGCGAGGAGATCGAGCGCATGAAGGCCGAGGCCAAGATCGACACCGACATGGACTCCGGCCTCGAGCAGCGCGTGCGCGCGATCCGCGACGAGGCCAAGCTCGACGCCGCCCGCCGCGAGCTCGACGAGCTCAAGCGCCGGCTGAAGCCGTCCCTGTTCGTGCCCGCCAACTCACCGCCGCGCGAGATCGTGATCCAGCCGGAAGCGCAGCCCGCCGCCGCGAACGGCTGATCGGGCTTCGTGAATCCTCTGCTACCCTCGGCGCCGGGCTGATCTGGCCCACGCCGGGGTGGCGGAATTGGCAGACGCGACGGCCTTAGGAGCCGTTGCCGCAAGGCGTGCAGGTTCAAATCCTGTCCCCGGCAGCGAAGCTCGACCGAGCGGCTCACAGGTTCGCCGTCGCGACCCCTCGCCGCTGGCGGAATCGCGCCAGCTCAGCCGCAAGGTCGAGAGCGGGCCTCGTGGGCTCGATCTGCTCGAGGAGTGCGTGGCGATCCCAGCACGAGACCGCCCCGCGCGACTTCGCGCCGTCCAGGGTGTTTCGGTTGATTCCGCGCCACGTGACGTGGCGGCCGCCGATCGTTCCCGACATCTCCCACTCCGTGAAGACGCACGAGCCGCGCGCGGCCCAGTCGAGTACGCGCAGCCGGATGTCGGGGATCACGGCCTTGACGCCCTCGACGAATCTCCTGGCCTCTTGGAAGGAAGAGGGCTTGGCGGCACCCGCGACGTGGAGCGTGGCGCCCGGGTGCATCACGCGGTCGAAGCCATCCTTCGAGCTCCAGTGCTCGGCGAAGGCCGCGACGAACTGCTCGATCTCATGGGTCGTTGGCATGGGGACTCCTCCGTGCGTGCGTGGCTTTCATACATCATCAGTCGATGATATATACAGTACATCACCCGAGGTGGATATGTCGCTGAAGCGAGAGGCCAAGCTGGCGCAGGCGGTTGCGGAAGCCACGCGGCTCCAGATCCTGCACCGATTGATGGAGGGGCCGGCCGCCGTGGCCGAGCTCGTGGCCGAGCTCGACAAGCCGCAATCGCTGGTCTCGAACCACCTGGCGGTATTGCGCGACGCAGACCTCGTTCAGTTCGATCGGGAAGGTCGGAAGTCGTTGTACCGCCTCGCGAACGCGTCGGTTGGAACCTTGGTCGAATCGCTCGCTGCGTTATCGCGCACGAGCGGCGAGAGCCGTCCGACCCCGGCTCTGGCCAGCGCGCGGACCTGCTACGACCACCTGGCTGGCTCGCTCGCGGTCGGTCTGTACGAGTGGCTGATCCAGTCGGAGGCTTTGCGCGTGGATGGTGAAGATCTGGGTCTCGGCCCGAACGGATCCGAGGTGTTCGCGCGTTTGGGCGTGGACGTCGCGAACGCGGCCAGGTCGCGGCGCCGGTTCGCAGTCTCGTGCCTCGATTGGACCGAGCGTCGAGCCCACCTCGGCGGAAGTCTGGGCGCGGAGCTCTGCCGCACGCTCGTCGAACGCGGGTGGATCGCCCGCCAGGCCGGTACGCGCGCGGTCACGCGAACCCCCTCGGGAACCCGGGCGCTGCGCCGGATGACGGCCGCCCTCTAGGAAGGCAGCCCGCCGCAGGCGCGTAGCCGCGCGACGATCGCTTCGGACAGGCCCAACTCGTGGACCAGCGCGCGCTCGAGCTCCGCGGGCGCGAGCTCGCGGCTCGCGACGCCGCCCGCGGTCTTCTCGAAGCGCTTGTTGCCGAGGAACGAGACGAGGCGGTCCGGGAAGTTCTTGCGCGCGTAGAGCGCGTTGTTGAACACGGAGTAGCCGCGCGAGATCTCGTAGCGCTCGAGGTAGAACGCCTCGTCCACCGGGTCGCTCATCAGCCGACACGGCATCGTGTCGCGCGACTGGGCCATGCCCCAGTGGACCACGGTGCCGGCTTCGGCGGGCTCGACGCGGATCGGGTGCACCGGGTCGTCGTGGCGCGTCTCCTCTCCGCGGCGCAGCAGGATCGGCCTGCCGCACTGGATCGAGGAGTCGACGATCCACTCCTCGCCGGCCAGGCGCACGACCAGGCTCCCGTGGTTGTGGTCGTTGCGGTCGAACATCGAGGCCGAGATCCGGCGCACGTCGAAGCCGCACGCGCGCACCAGCGCGTGGAGCCCGTTGCTCGACGGCCAGCAGGTTCCGCCCGCGCCGTGCTCGAGCCACGCGGACAGGAAGTCCGCGGGCAGGCCGCCGGGCAGAGGGCCGGTCGCGCCCTCGAGCAGCGCGATGCGCTTGCGCACGTTGTCGAACGGGACGTGCGCGCACCAGGCGGCGTAGAGCGCCTCGAGCCCGGCGCGGTCGATGCCGGGCTCCGCCGAGAAGCCGAGCTTGGCGAGCGCGCGCTCGATCAGGCCGGGCGAGACCTCGCTCACGCCGGCTGCCCGACCTCGCCGAGCTTCAGCCGCTCGGCCTTCGCGTAGGTCTGCTTCTCGACCAGCTTCCCGTCCGCGAAGTGCAGCACGTCGAGCCCGCGCCAGCCGCGCAGCTTGCCGTTGCGCTCGGTCGTGCACAGCCAGCGGATCAGGCCCTTGCCGGAGGCGGGGTCGACGAACAGGTCCTCGGTGACGAAGCGCATGCGGCCGAAGTCGCCGCGGAACTGCGGCTCGAAGGCGCGCCGGATCGCGTCCTTGCCGACGCGGCGCCCTCCGTCGAACTCGTCGTACACGCCGTCGTCGGCGAAGAACGACATCACGCCGTCCAGGTCCTCGCGGTTGAACGCGTCCGTGAAGCGCACGACCAGGTCCTCGAGCTCGGCGTGGGTCACCACTGCGCTCCCGGGTGCGCGCGCGCCACGCACTGCATCTCGGAGAGGAGGTGATCGAGGTGCTCGCTGTGCGTTCCGCGCCGGCCGCCACTGGCGGGGAAGTCCGGATCGCCCGGCAGCTCGAGCGTGGCCTGCGCGGCCAGCGTCTCGAGCTCGGCGCGGAGCTCGCCGCGGCCCGCGTACAGCTCGGCGGTGAAGGGCCACAGGAAATCGAGCGCGGCCTGCATGCGCCGGTGGCTCTCCTCGCTGCCGTCGCCCAGGCGCACGAACCAGTCGCGCGTGTGGCGCGCGTGGTAGCGCGACTCCTTGGCGGCCTGGGCCGCGAGCGCGGCGAGCTCCGCGTCGCCGCCGCGCGCGAGCCGCTCGAGCTCGGGCAGGGCGGCGGCGTCGAACAGCACCTGGCGCGCGATCGTGCGCGCGAAGTCGCCGTTCGGCTGCTCGACCAGCAGGCAGTTGCGGAACTCGGTCGGGTCGCGCAGGAACGCGAGCTGATCCGCGCTGCGGCCGCGGCCCTCGCGCTCGCCCGCGAGCTCGAGGAAGCGCGTCGCCTGGCCGAGCAGGTCGAGCCCGACGTTGGAGAGCGCGATGTCCTCTTCCAGAATCGGCGCGTGGCCGCACCACTCGGACAGCCGGTGGCCGAGCACGAGCCGGTCGTCGGCCAGCGCGAGCAGCTCTTCGACGCTCGCGTTCACGGCTTCTTCCCCGACTTTCCGGCCTTCGGCACGGAGTAGAAGCGCGGGTGGCGGTAGATCTTCTCGGGGCCGGGCTCGAGGAACGAGGCCGCATCCGCGGGCGCGGTCGCGGCGATGCGCGCCGACTCCACGACCCACAGGCTCACGACCGGTCCTCGGCGCGCGTACACGTCGCGCGCGGCTTGCAGCGCGAGCTCCGCGTCGGGCGCGTGTACGGAGCCGGCGTGTTCGTGCGGCTGGCCGGTCTTCTCCTGCACGAACACCTCCCAGAGCGGCCACTGCGAGTCTTCGCTCGTCATGCCTGTCGCTTCTTCGCGTAGGCCTCGGCGGCTTCGCGCACCCAGCGCCCCTCGTCGTGCGCGCGCTGGCGCGCATCGATCCGGTCGCGGTTGCAGGTGCCGCCGCCCTTCACCACGCGCCAGAACTCGTCCCAGTCGATCGGGCCGATGCGCCAGTGTCCGCTCGCCTCGTCGAACGAGAGCTCGGGGTCGGGGATCGCGAGCCCGATCTCCCGGGCCTGGGGCACGGTCAGGTCGACGAACCACTGGCGCAGCTCGTCGTTCGACATCTGCTTCACGCGCCAGCGCAGGAGCTGCTCGTTGTGGGTCGAGGCGTCGTCGGGCGGGCCGAACATCTGCAGCGTCGGCCACCACCAGCGGTCGAGTGCGCTCTGCGCCATCGCGCGCTGGTCCGGCGTGCCGCGCGCGAGCACCGCGATCAGCTCGTAGCCCTGCTTCTCGTGGAAGCGCTCCTCCTTGCAGATCCGCACCATCGCGCGCGCGTACGGCCCGTACGAGCACTTGGTCAGCATGGTCTGGTTCAGGATCGCGGCGCCGTCGACCAGCCAGCCGATCGCGCCCATGTCGGCCCAGGTGAGCGTCGGGTAGTTGAAGATGCTCGAGTACTTGGCGCGGCCCGCGAGCAGGTCGGCGATCAGCGCCTCGCGCGCCACGCCCAGGGTCTCGACCGCGCCGTACAGGTAGAGCCCGTGGCCGGCCTCGTCCTGCACCTTCGCGAGCAGCGTCTGCTTGCGGCGCAGCGAAGGCGCGCGCGTGATCCAGTTGCCCTCGGGCAGCATGCCCACCACTTCGGAGTGCGCGTGCTGCGACATCATGCGCACGAGCTGGCGGCGATAGGCGTCGGGCATCCAGTCGTTGGGCTCGATCTTCTCGCCCGCGTCGATGCGCGCCTGGAAGCGCCGCTCGCGCTCCGCCTCGTCCGATCCCACGTCCGGCATGCTCCGGAGGGTATCATCGCGCGATGAACCGAGAACACCTGCGCTACGAGGTCAAGGACGGCGTCGGCCGCATCACGCTCGCGCGGCCGGCGGTGCTGAACAGCTTGAACACCGCGATGGCGCGCGAGCTGCAAGGCGTGCTCGACGAGGCGGCGCAGAGCGCGGAGACGCGCGCGCTGCTCGTGACGGGCGAGGGCCGCGGCTTCTGCGCGGGCCAGGACCTGGCCGAGGTCGTGCCGCCCGACGGCTCGAAGGGCCCGGAGCTCCGCGACGTGATCGAGCACAACTACAACCCGATCGTGCGCAAGCTCGTCGCGCTCGAGAAGCCGATCGTGTGCGCGGTGAACGGCGTGGCGGCGGGCGCGGGCGCGAACCTGGCGCTGGCCTGCGACGTGGTGCTGGCCGCGTCGAACGCCTCGTTCGTGCAGGCGTTCGTGAACATCGGGCTGGTGCCGGACAGCGGCGGCACGTACTTCCTGCCGCGCCTGCTCGGGCTGCCGCGCGCGAAGGCGCTGATGATGCTGGGCGAGAAGCTCTCGGCCGAGCAGGCGCTGGCCTTCGGCATGATCTACGCCGTGCACGAGCCGGAGCGCCTGCTGCCCGAGGCCGAAGCGCTGGCCGCACGGCTCGCGAGCATGCCGACGCTCGCGCTCGGCCTGATCAAGCGCGCGACCAACGCGTCGCTGGCGAGCGGGCTCGACGCGCAGCTCGACCGCGAGCGCGACCTGCAGGTGCTGGCGGGCGGCTCGCACGACTACGCCGAGGGCGTGAAGGCGTTCCAGGAGAAGCGCAAGCCGCGCTTCGTCGGCCGCTAGCCGGGCGCGCGCCTACTTCTTCGCGGCGGCCGGAGAGCTCTGGCAGCTCGGGTCGTCCTCGGCGGCGCGCGCGCGCTGCTCGAGGTCGGCGAGCTTCTGCTGCGCCTCTTCGAGCTGGCGCTCGGAGTGCGCGAGCTCGGCGTCGCGGTGGAACGTGCTCGCCAGGCAGTCCGAGGTGTCGACGTCGGGGTCGTCGGTGCGGCAGCTCGTGCGCGAGTAGGCGAGCTCCGAGGCCTCGAGCTCCTCGATCCGTTGCTCGAGCCGGGTGATCTGCGCCTCGGTGATCGCGATCTTCTGGGTCGCCTTCTCGAGCGTCGCCTTCCTCGCCAGGCAGGCGTCGCCGGTGCGCCCCATCGCCTGCCGCTGCGCTTCCTTCGCGCGCTCTTCCTTGGAGCGGTACTTGAGCGTGGGGCTCCCGGCCGGCGCGGGATCGAGAGCGGGCGGCGGAGGGGGCGGCTTCGGACGGGTGGAGGCCGCTTCCTGCCCCGGGCTCCACGGCCGCGCGGCGGCGCCGAGAGGCGGGTTCGGGCCGATCTCGATCCGGCCGTCCTCGGTCTCCCACTGGTACATCTCGCCGGCGCGCGCGCCGCCGCTCGCGAGCGCGAGCAAGATCAACGCGGCCAGCAGGCCCTGCCGGGCACGAAACGCCCCTGGAGTCACCACAAGCTCCTCGGGGAACGGTTCGTCCCCGCGGGCGGACGACTTGAGCGCGGATGAGTCGAGCGGGCGCGCGCCTACGCCAGGCCGCGCTTCTCGAGCTCGCGGCGCAGCCGCAGCGTGTCGCTGGTCTTCGGCTCGGAGCGGCGTTCCGCCGGCAACTTGCCCGCGCTGTCCAGGAACATCTTCGCGCCGTCGTAGGTGATCCACTTCTCGGGCACGACCTCGAGCACGACGCGCAGCGGCGAATCGAGGAACAGCGCGAAGCTCTCCGCGGCCTTCGGCTCGGGGTAGAGGTGGCGCGCGAAACGCGGGTAGAACCAGCGCTTGGTCTCGGCGTCCTCGTGCACGATGCAGCGGCCCTTGGCGGTGACGCTCTTGCCCGCGCCGAGCTTCGTGCCGGTGCTCGTGACCACGATCGACACGCGCGGATCGCGCTGCACGGCCTCGATCCGGTGGCGGTGCGCGCCGGCGGTGAGCCAGAAGCGGCCCTCGTGCCACAAGTAGGACATCACCACGCCGACCGGCCAGCCGTCGCGCGTCGACCAGTTGAACGTGCACTCCGCGTGGCTGCGCAGCAGCTGCTCGCGCACGTCGGCGTCGAGCCCGTACACGGACACGCGTTCGTAGTCGTGGATCTGCTCGCTCATCGCACCATTCTCCACACGTAGCGCGCCCGCGGGTCCGAGAAGTCCTCCGGGAGTGTGGCACGGGAGAGGTCCTCGATGGCGCTCGCCTCGAGCGCGTCTGCTTCGAGCTTGAAGCGCCGGAAGTTGGTCGAGAACCAGAGCACCCCGCCGGGCGAGAGGCGGCGCAGCGTCGCGTTCACCAGCGCCACGTGATCGCGCTGCAGGTCGAGCGAGCCGCGCATCTTCTTGCTGTTCGAGAAGGTCGGCGGGTCGAGCACCGCGAGGTCGTAGGCTCCGGTGTCGCGGGTCAGGAACTCGAGCGCGTCCGCGCGCACCCGCTCGTGCTGTGGGCCGAGCAGTCCGTTCAGGCGCAGGTTCTCCTCCGCCCAGTCGAGGTAGGTCTTGGACAGGTCGACGCTGGTCGTGGCGCGCGCCCCGCCCGCGGCCGCGTGCACGGTGAACGCGCCCGTGTAGCAGAACAGGTTCAGCACGCGCTTCCCGGCCGACTCAGCTCCGACGCGCAGCCGCGTCTCGCGGTGGTCGAGGAAGAGGCCGGTGTCGACGTAGTCCGAGAGGTTCACGCGGAAGCGCAGGCCGGCCTCGGTGACGGTGAAGGTGGCGCGGGCGTCGCCGAGCTTGCGGTACTGCTCGGCGCCCGGCTGTCCGGCGCGGCGCTTGGCGAAGGCGTCCTCGCGCGCGACGCCGAGCGCGGCCGCGGCCGCGGCGGCCATCGCCTCGAGCCAGGCGTCGTCGCGCAGCCGATCGTGCGCGCGCGCGTACGCCGAGACGTGTAGCCGGCCCTCGTACCAGTCGATCACGAGCGGCAGCTCAGGGATGTCGCAGTCGTACAGCCGGTAGCACGACACGCCGCTGCGCCGGGCCCACTTCGCGAGGTGGCGCGCGCGCTTGCGCAGGCGGTTCGCGAGCATCTCCGCCTGCGTGGCGCTCAACCGAGCACGCCCTCCGCGGCCAGCCGGGCGATCTCCTCCGCCGCGAAGCCGTGCTCGGCCAGGGCCTCGCGCGAGTGCGCGCCGAGCTCCGGCGCCGGGCCGCGCGGCGCGATCGCGCTGCCGCGGATCGAAAGCGGCGCGGCCAGCGTCTCGAAGCGGCCTTCCTTGGGATGCTCGAGCGGCGCGAACGCGCCGATCGCGCGCGCCTGCGGATCGCGGATCACCTCGTCGAGCGTCGCGACCGGCGCCCAGATCAGCTTGTGCTCGTCGAGCACGCGCGACCAGTGGGCGAAGTCGTGGCGCGCGAAGCGCTCGGAGATCAGCGCCGACAGCTCGCGCGAGGCGGCGGTGCGTTTGGCCGCGGTGTCGAAGCGCGGATCGGCGGTCCAGCCCGGCTCGCCGAGCGCGGCGCAGAAGCGCGGCCAGAACGACTGCGGGTCCGGGTGCACGAGCAGCACGTAGCGCCCGTCGCTGGTCGCGTACGAGTTCCAGATCGGGTTCGGCGGGGTGGTGCGATCGTGGCGCGGCGGCTGGACCTTGGTGATCAGCGCGGCGGACAGATCGCCCGCCAGCGTCCACATGCCGGTGCCGTAGAGCGTGACGTCCGCGAGCTGCGCCTGGCCCGTGCGGTCGCGCAGGCGCAGCGCGGCGAGCGTCGCGAGCACGAGGTTCAGCGCGGTGGTGTGGTCGCCCTGTCCGCCGCGGCACAGCGGCGGAGGCGAGGGCGGCTCGCCCAGCGTCCCCATCAGGCCCGAGCGCGCCCAGAACGCCGCGTAGTCGAAGCCCGGCCGCCAGTGCTCCGGCCCGTGCGTGCCGTAGCCGGTGAGCGAGGTGTAGACGAGCCGCGGGTTCACGGCCGAGAGCGCCTCGAAGGTCAGCCCGTACTTCTCGCGCCGCGGCTGGGTGAGATTGGTGAGGAACACGTCGGCGTCGCGCACCAGCCGCGCCACGACCTCGCGCGCGCGCGGCTTCTCCAGGTCGAGCACGAGCGAGCGCTTGCCGCGGTTGTCGAGCTCGAAGGCCGTGTTCAGGTCGGTGTCGTAGCCCAGGTTGCGCATCTTGAACGCGCGCAGCGCGTCGCCCTCGGGCGGCTCGATCTTCAGCACCTCCGCGCCCATGTCGCGGAACAGCGCGCACGCGGCGGGGCCGGCGACCCAGTTGGCGACCTCGACGACCTTCAGTCCCTCGCACGGCGACGTCATCACGCCTCCTTGTTGACTACGCTCGCCTTCGGCTCGCTGCGCGCGCCGCGCTGCGGCGCTTGCGGGCGCGGCCGCGGGCGGCCGCGGACCGCGCCCGTCGTTCAAACTTCTCCCGTCGCTCGCGCCACGGTACCCCAGAGAGGGTGTCGCGCGTCAGCGCGGCGGCGCGGGGCGGGCGCGCGCGAACCAGGGGGCGGGCGCGAACAGGGCGTCGCGCTCTCGCTCCCAATCGATGCGCAGGAGGCCGAGGTCGGGCAGCGCGTAGCCGACCTCGCCCAGGCTGGACGCGAGCCCCATCAGCTCGTACAGGCGCAGGGCGCGCCGGCGCGCCAGGTAGGGCGCGTCGGGCGGCGCGAGCTGCACGGCCAGCTGCTCCAGCGCGAGCGCCGCGCGATCGCCGTCGCCCAGCTCGGCCGGCCTGTCGCGGTAGAGCACGGCCTCGACTGCCCGGATCGCCTCGCGGTGCGGCTCCGGGTCCAGGCGCTCGTCGGCCGCGACGCGCTCGAAACCGAGCGACACCCCGAGCGTGACCAGGGCGGCGAGCAGGACCAGCCAGAACGCCGTGCGCAGCATCTCGCTCTACGCGTCGGCGCTTCGCCGCGCGGGCTGAACGGGTGCGCGCCCTAGGAGGACGCGCCCGAGTAGCGGCGCAGGCCGATCTTCCAGAACCAGCGCGAGCCGAGCGTGACCGCGAGCGCCACCGCACAGGCGAGCGCGAGGTTGCGCGCGGAGAGCCGGCCGGCGAGCGCCTCCGCGGGCACGGTCACGGCGAGCGCGACCGGCACGAGCCCGGTCAGCGTCCAGCGCAGCCAGCGCGGATACACGTCGACCGGCCAGCGGCCCGCCTGGTACATGTTCCAGAAGATCATCAGCACGTTCTCGAGCCGCACGAACCAGAACGCGCAGGTCGCGAGCACGATCCAGAAGCCGTACACGGTGAGCGCGCCGGCCACGAGCGCGATCGCGAAGCCGAGCGCCTCGAGCGCGCCGACGTCGGCGGCGATGCGCCACAGCCCGTAGCCGAGGATGACGACGCCGAGCAACAGGTCGACGAGCTTCCACACGCGCACCTCGGAGAGCGAGACCAGGAGCTGCGCGTCCGCCGGCTTCACCAGCGTGAAGTCGAGCGCGCCGGTGCGCACGTCCTCCATGAACTTCGTGAGGCTGGGCGAGATCACGATGTGGATCGCGCCGTACACCACGAAGTACACGCCGAGCAGGGCCACCAGCTCGCCCGCGCGCCAGCCCGCGAGCGTGTCGGTGCGCGCGAAGACGATCGCGACCGCGCCGAGCGCCGAGGCGATGTTCAGCACCGACTCGAAGATCTGCACCCAGAAGTTCGCGCGGTAGGCGGCCTCGTTCTGGAAGCCGAGCTTCGCGAACAGCCAAAGGATCGAGAGCGCGCGCATCCTCAGGTGCCCACCGCCGAGAACCGGCGCAGCGCGCGCGGCCAGAGCGCGGCGAGCCCGAGCCAGGCCAGACCGAGCCAGACGGCCTGCGCGGCGAGCCCGGCCGCGATCTCCGCGGGCGAGAGCCGGCCGAGCGCGAGCTCGACCGGGAACGCGACCATCCAGCGGAACGGCAGCGCGTCGGCCGCTCCCTGCAGCCAGTGCGGCAGGAGCGCGATCGGGGCCACGCGCCCCGACAGGAAGAACAGCACCGCGAAGTAGGTCTGGTTCACCGCCATGATGCGCGTGGTCCAGAAGCAGGCGAGCGCGAGCGTCCACTCGACCACGAAGCGCAGCGCGAAGGCGAGCACGAGCGCGGGCAGGAAGAGCGCGAGCGACGCGGCGTCGAGCGCGAAGCGCGGCGCGAACGCGAAGCCGAGCCCGATCACCACCGGCACGAGCACCACCTGCATCACCGCCTTGTGCGCCAGGTTCTCGGCCAGGTCGCCGTGGATCGGGTGCACCGGGCGCAGCAGGAGGAAGGCGAACTGACCCTGCTGCACGCGGAACTGGAACTCCCACATGTGCCAGCCGCCGGTGATCTGGTTCACGAGCGTGAGCACCAGGTAGTAGGCCGCGAAGTCCTGCGGTCCGAAGCCGCCGATCTCGCCGCCTTGCGCGGTCGCCACCGCCGACCAGATCGCCAGGTAGATGACGGGCTCGACGATCACGCCGAGCAGCCAGATCACGCTCGACGCGCGGTACTGCAGCTCGACCGCGACCGCCACGCGCAGGAACGCGGCGTAGAGCTGGCGCAGGAAGGGCGTCACTGCTCGATCGAGAGCTCACCGGTGAGGTCGGGATGGGCCGCCTTCCACGCCTCGAGCGGGTTCTGCGCGCGCCACCGTTCGGCGTAGGCGCCGAGCGGCTCGAAGAGCACGCCGTCGCGCTCGCGCATGTGGCCGAGCAGACGATCGAGCAGCGCCATGCGGTGGCCGCGGCCGATCGTCTGCGGGTGCAGCGTCAGGTTGAACAGGCCGCCGGGGCTGTGCGCGTACGCCCAGTCGAAGTCGCCGCGCCAGCTCTCCTCGACGGCGGAGGCGGCCTTCAGGCCCTCGTTCGTGCCCAGCACGAACTCGAACGGCGGAAAGTCGTCGAGCGACCACGACACCGGCAGCTCGACCAGGGGAGTGGTCGGCCCGAAGTGGAACGGGCTGTCGACCGTCCAGGCGTCGCCGGTGCGCAGGTAGTACGGGCGGGTGTCGTCGCCCATGCAGCTCGAGTCGTACGTGAAGCCGTACTCGAGCAGGAGATCGACCGTGCGCTCGCTGAAATCCCACGCGGGCGAGCGGTAGCCGGTCGGCCGTACGCCGACCGTTCTCTGGAGCGCCTCGAGTCCGCGTTCGAGCACACGTCGTTCGCCCGCCTCGTCGAAGTGCGCGGGGTTCTCGTGCACCCAGCCGTGGTGCGCGATCTCGTGCCCGCGGTCGCGGATCATCGCGACCTGGCGCGGGAACGCGTACGCGGTGTGGCCGGGCACCGCGAACGTCGAGCGCACGCCGTGCGCGTCGAGCAGGTCGAGGATGCGCGGGATCGCGACGGCGCCGAACTGGCCGCGCGAGATCATGCTCGGGTTGCGCGACTTCATCGTGCCGATCCAGGAGGAGTAGCCGTCGAAGTCGAACGTGATGCAGGCGCTGAGGCGGGGAGGCGTCATGCGCCGAGTTTACGCCGGCACAGCGATCGCGATACAAGAAGGCAGGGCCGAGCGAGGGCCGCCCCGAGCGAGGTTGCGAGCGCCGAAGGCGCGGGCAGCGAGGCGAAGGCGAGCGTAGTCAACAGCAGGACCGAGCGAGGGCCGCCCCGAGCGAGGTCGCAAGCGCCGAAGGCGCGCGCAGCGAGGCGAAGCTGAGCGTAGCCAACGAGCAGGGGGATGCGATGATCTCGATCGACGAGTACGCGAAGTACGACGGACTGGGGCTCGCGGAGCTCGTGGCGAAGAAGGAGGTCACGCCGCAGGAGCTGGCCGACACGGCGCTGGCCGCGGTCGAGCGGGTCCACCCGAAGCTGAACGCGGTGCTGCAGCGCCTGCCCGAGGAGGCGCGCGCCGCGATCGCGCGCGGCGTGCCCGAGGGCCCGTTCCGCGGCGTGCCCTTCCTGATCAAGGAGCTGGTGCTGCACGCGAAGGGCGTCCGGCTCGACAGCGGCTGCAAGCTCGCGCAGGGCTTCGTCCCGAAGGAGGACACGGAGCTGATGGCGCGCTTCCGGCGCGCCGGCCTCGTGCTGGTCGGGACCACGCAGACGCCGGAGCTCGGCTACAACCCGACCACCGAGACCACGCTGTACGGCCCGGTGCACAACCCGTGGGATCCGGCGCGCAGCGCGGGCGGCTCGTCGGGCGGGTCGGGCGCGGCCGTGGCCGCGGGCATCGTGCCGGTCGCGCACGCGAACGACGGCGGCGGCTCGATCCGCATTCCCGCGTCGTGCAACGGCCTGGTCGGGCTGAAGCCGACGCGCGACCGGATTCCCACCGGACCGGACTACGCCGACCCGCTGTGCGGCCTCGCGATCGAGTTCGCGGTCTCGCGCAGTGTGCGCGACACGGCCGCGCTGCTGGACGCCGTGGCGGGTCCCGACCCGGGCGCGCCCTCGGTGTGCGTGCCGCCGGCGCGGCCGTTCCGCGAGGAGCTCGCCGCGAAGCCGGGCCGGCTGCGCATCGCCTTCTCCACGCGGCCGGTGTCGGGCCGCCGTGCCGACCCCGAGTGCGAGCGCGCGGTGCTCGAGACCGCGAAGCTGCTCGAGTCGCTCGGCCACGAGGTGCTCGAGGACGCGCCGCGCTACGACTGGGACCGCTTCCTCGACACGGTGCACGTGATCTGGACCGCGTTCACCGCCCTGTCGATGGACGGCCTCGCCGGTGCGCTCGGCCGGACGCCGACACCGGACAGCGTCGAGGCGGTGACCTGGAAGTGCTACGAGGACGGCAAGCGCTTCAGCGCCCTCGATCTCCTGGCCGCGCTCGACCACCACAACGCCGTGTCGCGCCAGGTGGCGCCGTTCTTCCAGGACGTCGATGCGTTCCTCACGCCCACGCTCGCCCGGCCGCCCGCGCCGCTCGGTGAGATCGACCAGAACAAGGCGGGGCTCTCGGCGATCGACTGGACGCGCCAGGTGTTCGAGTACGTCCCGTTCACGGCGCTGTACAACACGACCGGCCAGCCCGCGATCTCGCTGCCGCTCCACTTTACGCCGCAGAACGTGCCGATCGGCGTGCAGTTCGCCGGCCGCTTCGGCGAGGAGTCCACGCTCCTCCGGCTGGCGTCGCAGCTCGAGCAGGCGCGTCCCTGGCGCGACAAGCGCCCGGGTCTGCACGTCTAGTCCCGGGGCGCGGCGAACACCCGCTCGATCACCTCCTCGATCGGCGGGTCCTCGACGGACAGATCGAGCACGGGCAGCTCCGCGAGCAGGCGCGCGGTGAGCCGCGGCGTCTCCGACTTCGGCACGCGCAACACCGCGCGCGAGTCCTCGCGCTCGACCACCTCGCCGTAGCCCGACAGGTCGGCGCCCGGCTCGGCGAGCTCCACCGTCACCGTCTTGTGCGAGGCGAAGCTCGCGACCAGCCGGGCGAGCTGGCCGTCGAACAGGAGCTTGCCGTGGTGGATCACGATCACGCGCCGGCACAGCGCCTCGACGTCGGCCATGTAGTGGCTGGTGAGCAGGATGGTCGCGCCGGTGCGGCGGTTGTAGCCGGCCAGGAACTCGCGGATGCGCCGCTGCATGGTCACGTCCACGCCGATCGTCGGCTCGTCGAGGAACAGCACCTGCGGCTCGTGCACGAGCGCGACCGCGAGCTCGGCCTTCATGCGCTCGCCGAGCGAGAGGTTGCGCACCGGGCGCTGCAGGAGCGCCGCCAGGTCGAGCAGCTCGACCAGCTCGTCGAGCGTGCGCCGATAGCGCGCGGGCTCGATGCCGTAGATCGCGCGGTTGCGCTCGAGCGAGTCGGCGACCGGGATGTCCCACACCAATTGGTGGCGCTGGCCCATCACCAGCGTGATGCGGCGCAGGAACTCGCGCTCGCGCGCCCAGGGCTCGAAGCCGAGCACGCGCGCGCGGCCGGCGCTCGGGTAGAGCAGGCCCGAGAGCATCTTCAACGTGGTGGTCTTGCCCGCGCCGTTCGGGCCGAGGAAGCCGACCACCTCGCCCGGCGCGACCCGGAAGTCGATCGCGCCGACCGCGACGACCGACTTCGTCTCGCGCCGGAACAGGCTCGCGAGCGCGGCGCGCGCGCCGGCCTCGCGCACCGGCACGACGTAGGTCTTGCCCAGACCCTGGACGTCGAGCGCCGGCGCGTCGCTCATCGCGCGCCCGCGAGCGGGCTCGGCGCCGCGAGCCAGATCGTCTCGCCATCCGCGATCGTCCACAGCACGCGCGCGTCGGAGATCTCGTGCGCCGCGAGCGCGAACAGGTCGCGGTCGAGCACGACCAGGTCGGCGGCGCGGCCGGGCTCGAGCGTGCCGTGCGACGCCTCGGCGTGGTCGAGCCACGCGCCGCCGCGCGTGTAGGCGGAAAGCATCTGCTCGAGCGTGGCGTGCTGCTCGGGCAGCCAACCGGGCCCGGCGGGCGCGTCGTGTGCGCGGCGCGTGATCCCGACCTCGATCGCGGCCAGTGGGTCCGCGGAGCTCACCGGCCAGTCGCTGCCCGCCGCGACCTGCGCCGCGCCCGCGAACAGCGACGCGATCGGATACAGCCCGAGGCTGCGCTCGTCGCCCAGCACGGGGATGGTGAGCTCGGTGATGTACGGGTCGGCCTGCGCCCAGAGCGCCTGCAGGTTCGGCGCGACTTCGAGCGCCGCGAAGCGCGGCAGGTCGCTTTGCGCGACCAGCTCGAGGTGCGCGAGCGTGCGCCGCGTGCGGCCGGCCGGGTCCGCGGCGCGCGCGCGCTCCGAGGCGTCGAGCCCCATCCGCACCGCGCGGTCGCCGATCGCGTGCATGTGCACGTCGAAGCCGGCGGCCGCGAGGCGGGCGACCAGCGCGCCGAGCGCATCGGGCTCGAAGTTCGCCGTGCCGCGCGCGTCGCTTCCCTGATAGGGCTCGAGCAGCGCGGCGGTGCGCGCCTCGATCACCCCGTCCAGGAAGAGCTTCACCGAGTCCGCGCGCAGCCGCGCGCGCGCCGCCCGCGCGCGCGCCTGCTCGAAGCCGGGCAGGGGATCGCGCGACGCCCAGTCGTCCGGCAGCGCGAGCGCGAGCTTCAGGCGCGGCCCGCTCGCGCCGCTCCTGCTCCAGGCGAGGTAGGCCTCGAGGAACTCGGGCGTCGCGTTCGCCTCGTGCGCGCACACCACGCCGAGCTGCGCGAGCTGCGCGAGCCCGCGGCGCACGGCCGCGTCGAGTTCGGCCGCGCTCGCCGGCGGTGCTTTGCCTGCGACTAGCGCGATCGCGGCCTCGCGCAGCGTGCCGCTCGGTTCGCCGTGCGGATCGCGCTCGATCCGGCCGTTCGCCGGATCGGGCGTCGCGCGCGTCACACCGGCCAGCCGGAGCGCGCGCGAGTTCGCCCATGCGGAGTGTCCGTCCGCGCTGCGCAGGAGCGCGGGCCGGTCGGGTACGAGCGCGTCGAGCAGCTCCCGGCGCGGGTTCGCATCCGGGAACAGCGGCAGCTCCCAGCCGCCGCCTTCGACCCAGGCGCGCTCGCTCTGCGCGAGCGCGCACGCGCCGATGCGCGCCTCGAGCTCGTCGCGCGCGAGGATCCCCGCGAGCTGGCAGCGCTGCGCTTCGAGTCCCGCCGCGACCGGGTGCACGTGCGCGTCGTGGAAGCCCGGCAGCACGCTCCGCCCGCCGAGCTCGACCACGCGCGTCCGCTCGCCGATCCAGCTCGCGACCTCGGCATCCGCGCCGACCGCGACCACGACGCCCGCGCGGATCGCGATCGACTCCGCGCGCGTGCCGGCCGCGTCGCCGACGTACACCGCGCCGTGACGCAGCACGAGCTCGGCGGGCGCTTGCGACGGGTGCGTCGAGCAGGCGAGCCAGAGCAGGGCGAGGAACGCGACCGGACGCGGCACGGGCGCGAGTCTATCGCGCCGCGTGATAGAGTCGCGCGCGATGTCGACCCAGATGAAGTTCGGCGCCTTCCTCGCACCGCACCACCCGATCGGCGAGCACCCGACGCTGCAGCTGCGCCGCGACCTCGAGCTGGCCGAGCAGCTCGACCAGCTCGGCTACGACGAGTTCTGGGTCGGCGAGCACCACTCCGGCGGCTGGGAGACGATCGGGCACCCCGAGCTGTTCCTCGCCGCGGCGGGCGAGCGCACGACGCGCATCCGGCTCGGCACCGGCGTGGTGTCGCTGCCGTACCACCACCCGTACAACGTCGCGGGGCGGATCGTGCAGCTCGACCACCTGACGCGCGGCCGCGCGATGCTCGGCGTCGGCCCCGGCGCGCTGCCGTCCGACGCGCGCACCCACGGCATCCCGCCCACGCTGTTGCGCGACCGCATGGACGAGGGGCTGGGCGTGATCCTGCGGCTCCTGCGCGAGGACGCGCCGGTCACGCACAAGAGCGATTGGTTCACGCTGCACGAGGCGACGCTGCAGATCCGGCCGGTGCAGGCGGAGCTGCCGGTCGCGGTCGCGTCCTCGATCAGCCCGGCCGGCATGTCGTGCGCGGGCAAGTACGGCGTGGGCGTGCTGTCGGTCGCGAGCTACAGCGAGGAGGGCCTGCAGGCGCTGCCGACGCAGTGGGGCTTCGCCGAGACCTACGCGCGCGAGAACAAGAGGCAGGTCGACCGCGCGAGCTGGCGCGTGGTCATGCCCTGGCACCTCGCGGAGTCGAAGGAGCAGGCGCTGCGCGAGGTCGCCGACGGCGTGGCGCACTGGCACAACGAGTACAACGTCGAGATCCTCGGCCGGCCGGGCGCGGAGCGCGTCAGCGACGCCGCGGGCTTCGCGCGCGCGATGGACAAGCGCGGCGGCGCGATCTTCGGCACGCCCGACGACGCGGTCGCGGCGATCGCGCGCCTGCAGGAGCTGTCGGGCGGGTTCGGCACGCTGCTCGCGTTCGCGCACGACTGGGCGAGCCTCGAGGCCACGCGCCGCAGCTACGACCTGTTCGCGCGCTACGTGATCCCGCGCGTGAACGGCATGATCGCGCCGCTGCAGCGCTCCGCGGAGAGCGTGTCCGCGAACAAGGTCGAGCTCATGGACGGCGGCTCACAGGCGATCCTGGCCGCCATCCGCAAGCACAACGCCACCCACCCCCGCGCCCGGAGCTGAAGCGACCGGAGCGGGACCCGCCGTGATCAGCGGCGACAGCGTCGGCGCGAGCGTCTTGAAGATCTGCGCCGGGAGCGAGCTCGTGAAGCCGAAGTTCGCGGCCTCGGGACCGTGCACGAAGGCCGTGATCACGCCGTAGTAGCGGTCGTCGATCAGGAACACGAAGGTCGCGGTGCGGTTCACCACGCGCGACTCGCGCAGCCGTCCACCCGGACCGAACACCTTGTAGCGATGGTCGCCGGTGCCGGTCTTGCCGCCGACCACCGCGACGCGCCCGTCCGCGCCGACCAGCGCGCCGCGAGCGCGCACCGCCGTGCCGTGGTCCACGACGGCGACCATCGCCTGGCGCAGCGCGCGCGCGACCGCGACCGGCATCACGCGCACGTCCTCGCTGGGCGCCGGCACGAAGCTCGTGTCGTAGGGCGTGTCGGCGGCGAAGTGCAGGCGCGCGATCCGGATCGACGGCTTGCGCAGGCCGTCGTTGACGATGATGCCGACCAGCTCCGCGAGCGACGACGGCCGGTCCGCGGCGCTGCCGATCGCGGTCGCGAGCGAGGGCACGAGCGAGTCGAACGGGTAGCCGTGCGCCTGCCAGTTGCGGTGCACCTCGAGGAACGCCTCGATCTCGAGCAGGCTGCGGATGCGGCGGTCCTGCGCGCGCTTGCGGTGGCGGCTGAACAGCCACTTGTACACCGCGATGCGTTCGTCGGCGCTCGACTCGAAGATCTGGCGCAGCGTCGCGTCGGGGTGCTCGCCGAGGTAGCCGACCAGCCACAGCTCGAGCGGGTGCACGCCGGCGATGTAGCCCTGGTCCGCGAGCGTGAAGCGCGCCGGCGAGTAGGTGTCGTAGAGCTTGCGCAGCGTCGCGGGCGGGAGCTTCGCCTCGGGCAGGTGCGCGACGAGCCCCGCCTCGAACTCCTCGAACGGCGCCTGGGGGCGCGCGGCGCGCCAGGCCATGGCGACACGCCGCGGTGTCGTGCGCACGCCGCGCAGCAGCGTCGCGGGGATCTCATCCGCCGGCTTGCCGTTGTACTTGCGCCAGAAGCTCTCCAGGTAGATGCGGCCCTCCTGGTCGGCGAACTTCTTCAGGTACTGCTCGCGGCGGGGATCCTTCGGGTCCTTCAGGATCGCGGCGCTCGAGCCCGGCGCCTGGTGGATGTAGTAGTTGACGACGTCGCGCATCAGCCGGATGAACACCAGGTTCACCGACAGCGTGAACGCCGCGCGCACCGACATCTCCTTCTCGTCGTCGTCCTTGTTGAAGTTGCCGAAGTGGTGCTCGCCGCCGCCCGTGTAGAAGGTCTCCCAGGGGTTCGCGGAGTAGCGGCGCGCGAGCGCGGCGTCGAGCAGCTGCGCGAGCGGCATGCCCGGCTGCGCGATCAGCTGGTCGATCACGAAGCGCGTGATGCGGTCCGGCGGGTCGACCTCGATCGCGCGC
>Ga0187893_10003310_pt1 | contig 33015 bp, 32 predicted proteins | sample MA1701074metaG_FD_139574 | JGI IMG/M metagenome (GOLD analysis project Ga0187893, IMG submission 139574) | White microbial mat communities from a basaltic lava cave in the Kipuka Kanohina Cave System on the Island of Hawaii, USA - MA170107-4 metaG ...
CCCGACGCCGCACACGACGAGGAGCATCATCGTGGAGAGCGGGTCGACGAGCACCCCCAGCTCGACGAGCAGCCCCCCGCCCCCCTCCCGCAGATCCATCCAGGGCCAACTCCCCTCCCCCTGCGTTCCCGACATCCAGAGGACGAGGGAGACGGCCAGGCCGAAGAGCACCGAGGCGATGGAGAGCCTGGGACCCCACGCGCTGGCGCGCAGGCGCGGCGAGAGCGTGAGCGCCACCGCCGCGAGCAGCGGTGCGAGGAGGATGAGCCAGGCGAAGAACGGCATGGCTAGCGTCGCAGGAGATCCACCTGATCGGCGTTGACGGTCTCTCTGAGGCGGAAGAGCGCGATGACGATCGCCAGCCCCACCGCGACCTCGGCCGCGGCGACGCAGATGACGAAGAAGACCATGATCTGCCCGTCCAGGTTTCCCGCCCGCGCCGCGAAGGCGCAAAATGCCAGGGCCGCCGCGTTGAGCATGAGCTCCACACTGAGCAGGATGACGAGGATGTTGCGGCGCGCCAGCACGCCCAGCATGCCGAGGGTGAAGAGCACGCCGGCCAGGACGACGAGGTGGCCCGCGGTCACGAGAGCCTCCGCTTGGTGAGCAGCACCGCGCCGACGATCGCCGCGAGGAGAAGGAACGAGGCGATCTCGAAGGGGAGGAGGTAGCGCTGGAAGAGCAGCGGCGCCAGGGCCGCCGTCTCCCCCACCGCCTCCGCCCTCACCGCCAGCGGCTCGTCGAACAGCCCCGCCCTGCGGCAGGTGACCACCACGCCGAGGAGGAAGAGGCCCGAGAGGACCAGCCCGGCCCAGTGGAGCCGCGGCATCTCGGTGAGGCGGAGATCCTTTTCGCGCAGGTTCAAGAGCATGATCACGAAGAGGAAGAGAACCATGATGGCGCCGGCGTAGACGAGCACCTCGACCACCGCCAGGAAGAAGGCACGCATGAGCACGAACTCGCCGGCGATGCCCACGAACGCGAGGGAGGCCCAGAGCGCCGTCGACACGGCGTTGCGGCGCGTGATCGCCAGGAGCGCCGAGCCCACGATGAGCAGCGCGAAGATCCAGAAGAAGGCGGTCACTTGTGGTGCCACTTCAGGATCCGGTCCTCGCGGATCCCCCCCATCTGGTAGAGCTTGGCCTTGTCGTGGAGGAAGGCCTCCTTGCGCGTCCCCACGAGCTCCGCCTCCTTCACGAGGAAGATCGCCTCCTCCGGGCAGGCCTCCTCGCAATAGCCGCAGTAGATGCAACGGAGCATGTCGATCTCGAAGCGTGCGGGGAACTTTTCGACATTGTTCGCCTTCTCGTCGAACTCCGCGGGCCAGATCGAGATCGCCTTCGGCGGGCAGACGAACTCGCAGATCTGGCAGGCGACGCACTTCTCCCGACCGAACTGGTCCTTCACCAGGGCCGGCGCGCCGCGGAAGTTGTCCTTGAAGTCCCAGCGCTCTTCCGGGTACTGCATCGTGATCGCGAACTTCTTGCGCTTCCACCGGAACAGCACATCCGCCATCACGCCGAAGAAGTGGCGGAGCGTCTGCCGCAGGCCCTTCAGGACCGGCCCCCAGTAGAGGCGTTCGCTGGGCGCGAGCTTGGGACGGTCGACGACTTTGTATCCCATCGTTCTCACCCCGTGACGAACGCCCGGACGCCCGCGGTGGCGAGGATCAGGACCAGGGAGAAGGGGAGCATCACCTTCCACCCCAGGTTCATGAGCTGGTCGTAGCGGAACCGCGGCAGCGTCCAGCGGACCCAAATGAAGAGGAAGAGGAAAAAGCTCACCTTCGCGGCGAAAAAGAGGCCGCTCAGGAAGGTGCCCCAGGTCCCCGCCGGCAACTCGAGGAAGGGCATCGTGTAGCCGCCGAAGAAGAGCGTCACCAGGAGGGCGGAGGCGGTCACCATGTTGATGTACTCCGCCATGAAGAAGAGCGCGAATTTCATGGAGGAGTACTCGGTGTGGTACCCCGCCACCAATTCCGTCTCCGCCTCGGGCAGGTCGAAGGGGAGCCGGTTCGTCTCGGCGTAGCTCGCCACGAGGAAGACCACGAAGGCGGGGAAGAGCGGCCAGATCAGCCAGCAGTTCGCTTTCTGCCAGGCGATGACCGCCTCCAGATTCAATTCGCCGACCACCAGGAAGACCGGAATGACGCTCAGCCCCAGGGCCAGCTCGTACGAGATCATCTGCGCGCTGGAACGCACGCCGCCGAGCAGGCTGTACTTGCTGTTGCTGGCCCAGCCGCCGATCGTGATCCCGTAGACGCCCAGGCTCGAGATGGCGAAGACGAGCAGGATGCCCACGTTGAGGTCGGCGATCGCCATCCCGCGGGCGTAGGGCACGACGCTGAAGGCGATGAGCGCCGGCACCAGCGCGAGGGCGGGCGCGAGGATGTAGAGCACCCTGTTCACGTGGCCCGGGACGACGTCCTCCTTGAAGATGAACTTCAAGAGGTCCGCGATGGGCTGCAGCAGCCCCGCCGGCCCGACGCGGTTGGGCCCCAGGCGATCCTGCATGAAGGCCGAGACGCGCCGCTCGGCCCAGACCATCACCGCGGCGATGAGCGGAAGCACGAGCCCCGCCACCAGCGCGATGTGCATGATCTTGACCAGGAGATCGATCAAGCTCACGCGGTCGCCCCCTCCCGCGCGAGCGGCGTCCCCAAGGCCCCCACCTTCGCCCAGGTGAGATCCGCGAACGCCGCCGGCCCCTCCGCCAGGCGGGCGAACGCCTGCGCCGCCGTCTCCGGCGCGACGAACCCGGGCTCGAGCGCCGCATGGATCCGGTCGAGGACGCTCCGCTCCGCGAGGAGATTGCGGTCGAAGGTGATCCCCTTGGTGAGCCGCTGGACGCGGTCCCCGGCGCTCACCACGGTCCCGTCCTTCTCGAGGAACGTGGTGAGCGGGAAGAGGAGGTCCGCCTCCTGCTCGCGGAGGCTGAAGACGATGCGCTTGCCCGCCTGGGCGAGGAACTCCGGGGGAAGCGCAGCCCCCTCCCGGGGCGCCACGTAGAGCAGCGCGCCGCAGGTGGGGGTCGGGGGCGGGGCGGGGGCCTCGACGAACCCGGCCAGCGCCGCACCCCGGGCGTTGGGACACTTCTCGGGATGGACGAGGAGGTCGTCCCCCTCCCCCATCGGTTTCAGGAACCAGCGATCCTTCACGTCGAGGGCGTCGCAGAGCCCCTTGAGCGCCCAGAGCTCCTCGTTGGTCATGAAGGGGGAGGCGACCGCCAGGATCCCCTGCGCCCGCGCCCCTTCGAGGAGCTGGGCGGCCTGGTCGATGGCGGCGGCGTAGGGGAGCGGCCGGCCCGCCGCCTTCGCCGTGACGATGCGCGCCTCGTCGTTCACGAAGGCGTAGTGGAGGCGACCGTGGTCGCACATCCAGTGGTCGTTCACCTCCGGGTTCTCCCGCGGCACCATCCGCAGGAGGCGATCGTTGCGGCTCCCTGCGACGACGTTGCAGCCGCGGGCGCAGGAGGTGCAGATCGTCTCGGTGAACCGCATGAACCAGAGGCGCGACTTGAAGCGGAAATCGCGGCTGGTGAGCGCCCCCACCGGGCAGATGTCGATGATGTTCATCTGGTAGGGGGAGGTGAGCGCGCCGTCGCCCCCGACGATGAGGGTGGAGCGGTCGCCCCGCTCGTCGATGGAGACCTGCGGCGTCCCGGCCACCTCGTCCAGGAAGCGGACGCAGCGCGTGCAGAGGATGCAGCGCTCGCTGTCGAACACGACCTTCTCGCCCCAGGAGACGTTCTTGGGCTTGTGGACCTTGCCGTCCTCGAACCGGGCGACGCCGGTGCCGTGGTCCACGGCGTAGTCCTGGAGCTTGCACTCCCCCGCCTGGTCGCAGATGGTGCAGTCCAGCGGGTGGTTGATGAGCAGGAACTCCATGACGCCGCCGCGTGCCTCCTTCACACGCTCGTTGGCGGTGTGCACGACCATCCCGTCCCGCGCGCCGGTGTTGCAGCCGATCTGCAGCTTGCCGACGCCCTCCACCTCGACGAGGCAGACGCGGCAGTTGCCCGCGATGGAGAGCCGCGGGTGGTAGCAGTAGTGCGGCACCGTGACCCCGGCGCGGCGCGCCGCCTCGATGAGGTTCGTGCCGGCGGGGACGGTGACCGCGTGCCCGTCGATGCGGAGGTGGGCGGGAGCGCTCATGCCGTGGCTCCTCCGCGCACCGCCGCCTCGAAGTCTTCGCGGTATTTCTTCAAGTAGCTCTGGACCGGCCAGACAAGCGCCTCCGCCAGCGGGCAGATCGTGGTCCCGTCCATTTTCCGGGTCACGTCCCAGAGCAGCTCCAGATCGCCGGCGGTCCCGCGGCCCCGCGCCATCCGGAGGAGGATCTTTTTCACCCAGTCGCTCCCCTCGCGGCAGGGGGTGCACTGCCCGCACGATTCGTGGCTGTAGAACTCGGCGATGTTGAGCGCCACGTCGAGCGCGCTCACCGAATCGTCGAAGACCATGATGCCGCCGCTCCCGAGGCTCGACCCCGCCTTCGCCACCGAGTCGGCGTCGAAGCGCACGTCCAGTTCGGCGGGGCTGAGCACCTGGAAGCTGGAGCCCCCGGGCATGCAGCCCTTGATGGGCCGCCCGGTGTTGGTGCCGCCGCAGAACTCCTCGAGCAGCTCGCGCAGCGTGAACTTGCCGCACTCGAACTCGTAGACGCCGGGCCGCCGCACATGGCCGCTCACGCAGAAAAGCCGCGTCCCCGCAGAGCCCGCGCAGCCGAGCCCGGCGAACCAGGCGGCGCCGCGGCGCAGGATCTGCGTCACGCAGGCCAGCGTCTCCACGTTGTTGACGATGGTCGGGCAGCGCCAGAGCCCCTCCACCGCCGGGAAGGGAGGCTTCAGCCGCGGGTAGCCGCGGCCGCCTTCCAGGGAGGAGAGGAGCGCAGTCTCCTCTCCGCAGATGTAGGCTCCCGCTCCGGGATGGACCCACATCTCGCAGGAGAACCCCGAGCCCAAGATGTCGCGCCCGACGAGGCCGGCCGCCCGCGCCTCGACGAGCGCCTCCTCGGTGGCGCGGATGGAGTGGGGGTACTCCCCGCGGATGTAGACGTAGCAGGTGCCCGCGCCGATGGCGTAGGCCGCCAGGAGCGCCCCTTCGATCATCTGGTGCGGGTCGTGCTCCATGATCTGCCGGTCCTTGCAGGTGCCCGGCTCGCTCTCGTCGGCGTTGATGCAGAGGTAGACCGGCTTGCTCCCCCCCTTGGGGACGAATTGCCACTTCTTGCCGGTGAGGAACCCCGCGCCCCCGCGCCCCCGCAGGCCCGACTGCAGCACCTCCGCCGTGACTGCGTCCGGCTGCATGGTGCGGAGCGCCTTCTCCAGGGCGATATAGCCGCCGTGGCGCCGGTAGCCCTCCAGGGTGCGCTGCGCCGGGTCGCCGGCGTGCTCGAGCATGACGCGCGTCTCCCTGATCATTCCAATCCGTCCAGGACCCGGTCGACGTCGCCGACCGTGAGGTTTTCGTGGCGCTCCTCGTCCACGAGCATCATGGGCCCGGTGGAGCAGTGCCCCAGGCACTCGAAGCACTCGAAGGTGAACCGGCCGTCGGCGGTGGTCTCCCCGCGCCCGACTCCGTAGCGCTCCGCGATGCGCGCGATCAGCGCGTCGGCGCCGCGCAGCTTGCAGGGAAGCGTCTTGCAGAGCCGCACGACGTGGCGTCCCACCGGCTCGGTATGGAACATCTCGTAAAAGCCGACGACCCCGCGCACCTCCTGGTCGGGCAGGTCGAAGAGTTCCGCCGTGGCCCGCAGCGCCTCCGCGCTCAGCCAGCCGTCCTGGTCGGCCTGCACGAGATGGAGCGCGGGGATGAGCGCCGCCCGCTTGTGCGGATAGCGCGTCCAGAGCTCTTCGATGCGGGCGACGACGCCGGGGGACAGGGGCCGGCCGCTCACCGATCGCACTCCCCCATCACGAAGTCGATGGACCCCAGGATGGCCACGACGTCGGAGATGAACCGCCCCTTGAGGATGAGCGGCAGGATCTGCAGGTTGATGAAGCTCGGCGCGCGGATGAACATGCGGTCGGGGTAGCCTCCGCCGCGGCTGCGGAAATAGAAGCCCAGCTCGCCTTTGGGGTTTTCCGCGGCGAAATAGCACTCGCCGGAGGGCGCGTCCTGCCCCTCCGTGATGAGGATGAACTGGTGGATCAACTCCTCCATGCCCTTCAGGACGACGCTCTTTGGGGGCAGGGAGATCTTGGGGTCCTGGACGTTCACCGGGCCGCCGGGGAGCTTCTCGATGGCTTGGAGCATGATCCGCCGGCTCTGCCGCATCTCCTCCACGCGGCAGAGGAAGCGGTCGAAACAGTCCCCCACCGAGCCGACCGGCACGTCGAAGTCGTACTGCTCGTACCCGAGGTAGGGCCGGCGGGTGCGCAGATCCCACTCCACCCCCGAGGCGCGCAGATTGGGGCCGGAGAGCCCCCAGGCGATCGCCTCGTCCCGGGTGATCACGCCGATGTCTTTCGTCCGGTCCACCCAGATGCGGTTGCGCGAGAGCATCTTCTCGATCTCGTCGAGCCGCGCGGGGAAGGTGTCGAGAAACTTGCGCAGGTCCGCGATCCAGCCCTCCGGGAGGTCGTTTGCCAGCCCGCCCACTCGGGTGTAGCTGGTGGTGAAGCGCGCCCCGGAGATGTGCTCGATGAGGTCGTAGATGGTCTCGCGCTCGCGGAAGCACCAGAGAAATACCGTCATGGCGCCCACGTCCATGGCGAAGGCGCCCAGCCCGAGGAGATGCGCGCTGATGCGGGAAAGCTCGCAACACAAGACCCGGATCCCCTGCGCCCGGGGCGGGATCGTCACGCCGAGCAGCTTCTCCTGCGCGCAGCTGAGCGCCACGTTGTTGGCGAGCGGCGCCAGGTAGTCGAGCCGATCGGTGTAGGGCAGGAACATGTGGAACGTCATCGATTCGGCGATCTTTTCCATCGCGCGGTGGAGGTAGCCGACCACCGGCGTCGCCTTCACGATGATTTCGCCGTCCAGTTCGAGGACGATGCGCAGCACGCCGTGGGTGCTGGGGTGCTGCGGCCCCATGTTGAGGATCTGGTGCTCGCTCGGCTGCTCCGGGCGGTCGAGCACGATGTCGATCTGCGTGCTCATCGCTTGCCTCCCTTGCCCAGGTGGCCCGGCGTGCCGGGGCTGTTGCCGAGCAGGGGATAGTCCTTCCGGAGGGGATGACCCTCGAACCCCTCCCACATCAGGATCCGCGTCAGGTTCGGGTGGCCGGCGAACCGCACCCCGAACATGTCGTAGACCTCGCGCTCCATCCAGTCGGCGGCGGGCCAGAGATCGGTCACCGTGGCCAGCTCCGGCGCCTCGCCGGGGAGCGGCACGTTCACCCGCACGTCCACGTTGGCGGAAAGGGAGCGCACGATGTAGACCACCTCGAACCGCGGCTCGGCGAGGTGGTTGTCCACCGCCGTCAGGACCGCCAGGAAGTCGCAGCGCAGTTCGGGGTGGTCTTTCAGCCGCGCCAGGAAATCGCGCCCCGCCTCCGGCTGCGCCGAGAAGGCGTGCTCCCCGCGCAGGTCCTCCAGGCGGCGCACGGCGCCCCCCGAGGCGGCGGCGAGGGCGTCCAGGGCCTCGGCGAAGGCGCTCACGCGTCCTCCCAGTCGAGTGCGCGCTTCTTGACGACCCAGTACCAGCCGAGCATCAGGATCGCCAGGAAGACGAACATCTCGAAAAAGAGGAACTGCATGAGCCCCGCACGGTCGGCGAACGCGCCGGAGGGGGTTCCCCCCCCGAAGTAGACCGCCCACGGATAGAGAAAGACCACCTCGATGTCGAACAGGATGAAGAGAACCGCAACCAGATAGAACTTCACCGAGAAGCGGGTGTGCGCCTCCCCCTCGGGCTCCATGCCGCACTCGTAGGGGGAGTCCTTGAGCGCGGACCGACGCCCGTGCTTACCCACCACCCAGGAGAGCAGGAGCTGCCCCCCGGCGAGCCCCACGGCGAGGAGCAGGAGCAGGAAGATCGGAACGTAGTCGACCGCCCCATTGGGCGGGGTCGAGGCGCCGAGGAGGCAGGCTTCCATGGCGTCGTGGTGTTCTCTCGGTGCGCGGGGGAAGCCTCCCCGCGCCCCTCGGCCGTGCCCTCCGGCCCAGGAAGAGCGGGACTGCGCCCCACGAAAGGCGACAGTATAGGGAGAGCCCCCCCACGGTCAAAGATTGGTCGGCGTGCGGGCGCGGATGCTCAGGCGAGAGCGCCGTAGCCGTCCGCGTCGAGCGTGACCACTTCGAGCCCCGAGCCGTCGTCGGGCGCATCGACGTCGATGGAGTCGAGACCCATCGCGAGTTCGCCCGCCGCGCGATCGCGGACCGACCCGATCTGCGGATCTTTCGGCATGGGGAAGAGCACGGGACGCCAGAGGATGTCGAGGAGCCAGAGGAGGCCGAAAAGACCGAACTCGAGGACGCGGAACGAGACCCGCCCGCCGAGGATCGGCAGGTCGGCGGCCTCGGGGCCGCGCAGGTGCGTCAGGTGCGCCGTGGCCAGGACTCCCGGAAGGAGCAGCCAGGAGAGGGCAGGCCTCACCACCAGGAGGGGCAGCAGCCAGAGGGCGTGCTGGGGGAGGAGGACCGGCTGGAGGAGCAAGAGGGCGGCCAAGAGCGCGAAGAGCTCCCGAAGGGAGGCGTTCCGGTCGGTGCGCGGGAGCGTCCGCCCCGGGACCAGCCGGATCGTGAGGTAGGTCGCCGTCCCCAAGAGCGCCAGGGCTGCGGCGACCTTGGCGAGGAGAGGTCCGAGCGGCCCCCCGGGCTGGACGATCTCAACCCCCGCCACGATGAGGGAGGAGTCCGCTTCGAGCGGCAGCAGCGCCGCGAGGCTCCGCGCGAGGCTCTCGAAAGCGCTGTTGTACTCCACATGGCGCCACACATGGAGCGGCCCCTCCAGGTAGGCCTGGGGCGGGGTCGGATGGGCGAGGAAGGGGAGCAGGGGCAGCGCGAGCAGGCCGCACGCCAGCAGGAGGCCGAGAATCCCGAGCCTGCGGGCAGTCACCGGCAACAGGAGGAGGAAGCCGGGGCGGAGGGACGCGCAGAGCGCGACCGGGACCGCCGCGGCGAGGCGCCTGCCGGAAGCGATGCACCAGACCAGGCCAGCGAGGGCAGGCATCATGAAGGCGTCCCGCGCCAGGGTGACGTAGCCCTCCTTCAACAGCACCGGGCACCAGGCGTAGAGCAGGAGCCAGCCGGCGGGGAGCTGCATCGCGCGCAGCGCCAGGACGAGGAAAAACATGGCGAGGCTGTCCGCCACCAGCACCAGGTAGGCGTACCCGCGGGTGGAGCGCGGCTTGAAGAGGTCCGCGAGCGCGCCGATCCACTGCCCCAGGGGCGGCATGGTGGTGCGGAGGTCGGGCCGCTCCGCCAGCTCGGGCTTGGGCACGTCCGCGGAGCCCGCCAGAGCGGCGCGTGCGCGCAGCAGCATCTCGAGCTGCGGGCCGGGCAGAGCGCTCTCCTCGGGATCGGGATCGGCCAACTGCGAAGGCCGGAATTGGTAGGGGTTCAGCCCGAGATTCACCATGCGCCCCTCGAGGCGCAACCGCTGCGGCTCGCCCTCGAGGACCGGGTCGGGGGCTCCGAAGAGGAGCACCAGTCGCGCCGTGGCGGCTACGAGGAGGACGAAGAGAAGGCGGGGCGGCTTCTTGTGCGCTGCGACGCAGGCGCCGGCATGGAGGAGCGAGGCTGCCAGGGTCGCGATCACCAGGACCACCACCGCATGGCCGGGGGCGCCCTCCGTGCCGGGGGCGGGCCATACGCCGCGGGAGGCGACCAGGCCCACCGCGAACGCGATGACCCCGAGGCCGGCAACCGCCACGATCACCCGCGAGAGCACGACTGCGCCTCCGCCACCTGGAATTCCTCCGCCGTCTCCTTTCGACGCGGCGGGGAGGCCACTTGAGCGGCTACGGGGGGTAGGCGACGAGCAGGACCTGCCCCGCGGCCACGTCCTTGACCTCGGTGCGCCGGCCGTCGGGCCAGAGCACCTCGACCGACTCCGCGCTGGAGTGTCCGCCCAGCCCGAACTGGAGGCGGGGGTCTTCGCCGCTCAGGAAGGAGGAGCCGAGGCAGAAGACCTGGCTCCAGGAGCGCCCCCCTGCCCGGACGGTCACGACGGCGCCTGCGGGGTCGAGGGGGATCTTGTGGGCCGGGCTTCCGCGCAGGCGCACCTGGAGCCAGTGCCGGGGCGCGCCGGAGCGGTCGACGTCGCACCGCAGGAGGCAGGGGGCATCGTTGAGCTCGGTAGTGGCGAGGTCGAAGTCGCCGTCGTTGTCGAAGTCGATGCGCACCACCGCACGGGTGCACTTTCGGATCCGGAGCCCCGTGCCGGCGTCCTGGGTCACGTTGCGGTAGTGCAGCCGTTCCGCGTCCTCGCAGAGGATCAGGAGGTTTTGCTGGCGATAGGTGACCTCCTTGTCGCGATCGGTGAACTGGTCCACCTCCGGATAGACATGCCCGGCGCCGTAGAAGATGTCGAGATCGCCGTCGCAGTCGGGATCGAAGAGGACGGTTCCCCAGCAGAGCGCGGTGAAGGTGAGGTTGCGCAGCCCGCGCTTCACGGCGGCCTCCTCGAAAAAGACCTGTCCCGGCCCCACCTTCTGGCAGACGAGGAGATTGTTGTGGTCGTGGGAGAAGTTGGTGACCGTGAGGTCCTGCAGCCCGTCGCCGTTCACGTCTCCCAGCGCCGCGCCCATGGAGGCCTGCGGGGAGTAGTCGGACTGCCCCATGGCGAGCCCCATCTCGATCCCCGCGTCGCGGAAGGTGCCGTCGCCGTTGTTGATCCAGGCGAGGCTCGCCTGGCTGTCGTTGGCGACATAGAGGTCGGGCCAGCCGTCCCCGTTCATGTCCCAGGCGAGGGGCTGGAAGCCGTAGAACGGCCCGCGGGAGGAGTCCTTGCGCGAGGAGTCGTTGGCCGCGAACCACATGCCCGCCTGCTTCGTCACATCGACGAACCGCAGCTCCCCGGTCTCTTGGAGCAGGTTCTTGTACAAGACGTCGTTGAGGGGGAGGAGCCCCACCGGCCCGCAGTAGACGCGCAGCCCCTTCCAGTCGCATCGACGCCCGCTGATCGCCCCGTTCGCCCCGATCGTGGTCAGGTGCGGCTGCTGGACGAGGTCGTAGATGTCGCCGTACTGCGCCACGTAGAGGTCCAGATCGCCGTCGCGGTCGTAGTCAAAGAGGCAGGCGCCGGTCGACCAGGCCTTGGGATCGCCGCGGACGCCGGCGCGCTCCCCCACCTCCTCGAAGGTGCCGTCCCCGCGATTGCGATAGAGCAGGTTCGGGCCCCAGGTGCAGACGATCAGGTCGGGATCGCCGTCGTTGTCCACGTCGCCGGCCAGCGCGCCGAACGCCCAGAGTTGGCTGTCGACGCCCGCCTGCCTGGCGCGGTCGATGAACCGCTTCCCCCCCTGGTTCATGTAGAGCGCGTGTTTGGGAGCGCTCTCCGCGGGAAGCAGGGTGAAGGACTTCGTCCGCGGATCGTAGCCCGTGATGTCATTCCCGTTGGGGCAAAACATGTCGAAAAAGCCGTCGCCGTCGAAGTCCGCCACCGCGATCCCCGGCGGCATGGCTTCGAGGATGAACTCCTTGAAGCCGTCCTTTCCGCTGCGGTTGCGCATGAGATAACCCGCCTCCGCGGCGACATCCACGAAGGCGAAGCCGAGTCCCCCCCGGGGCGCTTCGGACGGGGGCGGGGCGGGGTCCTTCTCCCGGCAGCCGCCCCCGAGAACCGGGGCGAGGATGCCCGCAAACAGGAGGGCGACGAGACGGGAGGGGAGGAGTCGGACGAGGCGCATGCGAAATTTCGGGAGATCCGAAAGTCTAACTCCGGCGTGCGGGGTCAATCCGGGAGGGGTTTCCTGCCGATGGAGGGGCGGCGAGGGGCCTGAGCCCCGCCGGTGGAGGATGGATGTCGAGCGCAGCGGCGAAGCGACAAGGCGACGCGGGCCAGGGCGAAGTGCTCCCGGTGATCCAGCTCAGTTCGAGCGTGGTCTTTCCCTTCGACGTGGTCTCCATCCAGCTGCAGGAGGGGGAGGCGCTTCCCCCCCCGGCCGGCGAGGAGGAGACGACGGTCCTCGCGGTCTACCCGCGACGGGCGCGTGCGCGCCTCCCCTCCCTCGAAACCATCTACCCCGTAGGCGTGGTCTGCCGCGTGGTCCAGCGCATCGCGATGCCGCAAGGAGCGGTGCAGGCGGTCTTCCAGGGCCAGACGCGCGCCGTCATCCGCTCCCTGAGCGTGGATGGGGCGAGCGTCAGCGCGACCGTCGTCCGCGTCCCGCCCGACCTCGAGGCGGGGGGCGGGTCGGACCGCGCCGTGGTGGAGATCCTCGATCTTCTCCACGACTACCTGCCCCAGGACGGCACCTACCCGGAGGACCTCGAGACCATCCTGCGCATGAACGTGCGCGGCCCGGGCCGCTTCGCCGACCTGGTGGCCGCCTATCTCCATCTGCCGCTCCCCTGCAAGCGCGAGATCCTCGCCTCCGAGGATTCGACGCGCCGCCTGGCGCTCGTGCGGGACGCCCTGCAGGAGGAGATCGCGCGCTGGAACGTGGACAGCGACGTCCAGAAAAAGGTGCGTACCCAGATCGAGCAGCGCCAGAAGGAGCAGTACCTCCGCCAGCAGATGCGCGTGATCCGGCGCGAGCTGGGCGAGGAGGAGTCCGGCGAGGGCGAAGGCGACGAGTTGATGGAGCGCCTGGCCCGCGCCCGACTCCCGCGGGAATCGCGGGAGGTGGCGGAACGGGAGATCCGGCGGCTCCGCTCCGTTCCCGTCTCGAGCGCGGAGTACCAGGTCATCCGGACCTACGTCGGTTGGCTCCTCGACCTTCCGTGGCGCCGCCGGTCGCGGGACCGGCACGATCTCAAGGAGGCGCGACGCATTCTCGATGCGCGCCACGCTGCCCTGCCGCGCATGAAAGAGCGCATCCTGGAGCACCTCGCCGTGCGCTGCCTCAAGCCCGACCAGCGCGGCCCGGTCCTCTGCCTCGTGGGCCCTCCCGGCGTGGGCAAGACCTCCCTGGGACGCTCCGTCGCGGAGGCGCTCGGACGCAAATTCGTGCGGATGAGCGTCGGCGGGTTGCGCGACGAGGCGGAAATCAAGGGCCACCGCCGCACCTATGTCGGCGCGATGCCCGGCAAGGTGATCCAGCTGCTCAAGCGCGCCGGCACCAAGAACCCCGTCCTGCAGATCGACGAAGTGGACAAGATGGGGAGCGATTTCCGGGGCGACCCGGCCAGCGCGATCCTGGAGGTCCTCGACTCCGAGGTGAACTCCGAGTTCCGCGACCACTACCTCGACGTCGGATTCGACCTCTCCCAGGTGGTCTTCCTCGCGACGGCCAACCTCGTGGATCCCATCCCGGCGGCGCTGCGCGACCGGCTCGAGATCGTGCGCCTCGAGGGCTACACCCGGGAGGAGAAGCTCGCCATCGCGCGGGGCCACATGATCCCGCGGGCCATGGACTCCAACGGGCTCCGCGCCGGGCAGATGCACTTCACCCCCGCGGGACTCGGCGCGCTCATCGACGGCCATACGCGGGAGGCGGGCCTACGCGAGATGGATCGCAAGCTCCACGCGGTCTGCCGCAAGGTGGCCACCCGCCGGGTGCAGGGCGAGACCGCCCCGGTCACCGTGGGCAAGCGGCGGCTCTCCGAACTGCTCGGGCCGGCCCCCTACCGCTCCGATTCCGCGGGGCGCGCCCCGGAGGTGGGCGTGGCGACCGGCCTCGCCTGGACCGCGGTGGGCGGCACGCTCCTCACCATCGAGGCGACGCGCATGCCCGGCCGCGGCGCGATCCTCGTCACGGGGCATCTGGGCGAGGTGATGCAGGAGTCGGCCCGCGCGGCGCTGAGCTACGTGCGCAGCAATTGCGAGGAATTCGAGATCTCCTCCGGCGCGTTCCGCAGGTGCGACATCCACATCCACTTCCCGGAGGGAGCGACGCCGAAGGACGGCCCGTCCGCCGGCGTCGCCATCGCCACCTGCGTGGCGAGCCTCTTCACCGGGCGCGCGGTGCGCTCCGATCTCGCCATGACCGGCGAGATCACGCTCAAGGGCAGGGTTCTCGAGGTGGGCGGCATCAAGGAGAAGCTGCTGGCCGCCTACCGCGCCGGCCTCCGCACCGTGCTCATCCCGAAGGGGAACGTGCCCGAGCTGTCGGAGATCCCGCCGGAGGTGCGCCGGAGCATCGAGATCGTCCCGACCGAGGACGTGATGCAAAACATCTGCGAGGCGCTTTTGAACATCGTCGTCGCGCAGCCGTCGGATCTCGACGAGGTGGTCGCGGTGCAGCCCGCCTTCGCCCGGCCGCCGCCGCCGCAGCCGCGCGGCCGCGAACCGGAGCCGCGCTAGCGACCCCCTTCCCGCGCCCCACGCCCTCAGCGGGCCGCCGCGCGCGCGCGCCACCACGCCGCCCACTCCGCCGGGCTCTCGCGCTTCTCGCCGGTGAGGTGTTGGAGCGAGGCGATCGCCCTGGGCTCCGCGGCCGCGGCGTCCACGAGCGCTTTCAGCACCGCCTCGTGCCGGAATTCGCCGTGGGCGGCCAAGGTGCAGAGACGTCGCAGCGCCTTGCCGCTCCCCCCCTTGCGGCAGGCATCCATCCCCTGGGCGAACGCCTCGTGATGCTCGGGGAGGATGGAGCGGGGCGGGTCGGTGAGCGCGACCGCGGCGGCGGTCCGCACGGCGTCGTCGCCGTCGCGCAGGAGCACGAGCAGGCGCTCCTCCGCCGCCGCGTCGTCGATGCGCCCCAGCGCGAACGCGGCGTCGCGTCGCAGCTCCACCCTGGAGGAGCGCGAGGCGCGGGTGAGGGCGCCGACGGCCCCGGCACCGAGACGCGCCAGGGCGAGGCGCGCGTGGAGGCAGGCCACGGCGTCGTCGTCCCCCAGAAGCGCGGCCAGCGCATCCGCCTCCCGCGCGTCCGGCGGCAGCCCGGCGAGGGCCCAAGCCGCTGCCCGACGCGCCGCCGGCTCCTTCTCCTCGCGCAGCAGGGCCAGGAGCGCGGCGCGGCCCGACGCCTCCCCGCAGCGCGCCAAGGCGCGAGCGATCGCGGCGCGCAGGAGCGGAGGCGATCCCTTGAGCGGCATCCCCTTGAGGAGCGCTCCCGCCTCCCGCGAACCGCGCACGCCCAGCGCCCAGGCGGCGCCCGCGCGGAAGAGCTCCTCGCCGTCGTCGAGGAGCGGCTTGCAGTCCGCCTCGTCGGGGAGAGAGACCCGCGCCCCCGCGACCGTCACCAGGAAGCAGAGGCGCTCGCTCGGCGCGCCCTCCTCGCCCTCGGTCTGGCGCGCCACGACGAGCCGGCCCGGCGCCCGTTGGCGCACGAGGAAGGCGTAGTTGAGCGCCGCCCCCGCCGCCTCCCGCCCGCCCGGCTCGACGGGCAGCGCGCGCGCGAACGCGGGCCACGCGGGCTCCGCGTCGAAGGGGAACCCGTCGTAGTCCAGCGTCTCCCGCCTCCCCTCCTCCTCCACCCAGCGCACGGAGTCCTCCTCGGGGGGGCCGCCGGTAATGGAACGGTTGGCGAAGGTGAGGAGGTGCAGGGCGTCGTCGGTGGGGTGGATGTGGACCGGGCGCATGCCGAGCGGGAGCGCGGCCAGGAAATGCTCGCCGGTACCGCCGCGGTAGCCGTCCCGGGGCGGGCGGCGCTGGAGATCGGCGAAGGGGATGTCCGGCGGGCGCTCCCTTCGGATCACGTGGCAGGTATCGTGCGACCCGAAGACGAAGGCGTAGACGAGACGGTTCGTCGATTCGGCGTAGTTCAGGTGCCGCCCGGGCTCGGCGCCCGCCGGCGCGACCGCGAGCAGCAGCGCCGCGACGAGCCCTCGGCGCCCCTTCACCGCTTCGGCTTGTCCCGGTCCTTGTCGGGGCCGGTGATGGGAGGGGGCGCCCGGTCGGGATCGATGCCGTCCGCGTCCATGTCCACGTCCTTGTAGCGATCGACCAGATCGGGGCGGGGCGTGTCGCGGCGCTCGTCGGAGGTGCGCGCCTTGTAATCGTCGCTCGGCTCGAACTTCGTGTAGCGCTGGACGATGACGTCGCGCAACAGGCTCTCCTTGTCCAGGAGGCGCGTCGTACTCACCCACTTCGCCTCGTCGGCGGAGCCGGGATTCTCGATGTTGTCGTTGAGCTGGCTGAAGACCGCGGTCCCGACGCGCAGCTTGCCGTTCTTGAGCTGCTCGATCCGGACGTGGGCGCGCATGCGCGTCGTTTCGCGGTAGAGCTCGCTGCGATGCACGCGCCAAAGCGTCCAGAGCTCCCCCTTCGCCTCGTCGGTCTGGTCCGGGTCGAGGTGGCGGAACTCGCGCTGCAGCGCGAGCTTCGCCCGCTGCACGGCGATCTCGAAGTCGCCGGGGAAGGGCTCGGCGTAGTTGAGATGCTCGAACCTGGGGGGGGCCGTGCAGGCGACCAGCAGGAGCGTGAGGAAAAGGGCCCTCGTCATCGCCGTCTCCCTTGCCAAATCCGTGTCACGAGTTCGTCTCCTCGATCCAGCGGCGCGCCCGTTCGAGGCCCGGGCGCAACTCCTCCTCCCGCATCGAGGCGTCCAGCCCCTCCACCGGCGCCCCCTGCTTGCGCAGGGACTTCAACGCCGAGGCGCGCACCTCCGCCGAGGTGTCGGTCAGGGCATCCACGAGCGCCTCGAGGAGCGGGCGGTCCGCATCGACCCACGCCAGGCGCTCGATCAGGTCGACGCGTTCGTCCTCGCGCATCCCCGGCCATTCCCGGAGGAGGCTCGCCGCCCCGGCGGCCCCGCGATGGCGCAGCACGATCCCGAACAGCGTGGAGGTGGATTTGTCGGTCACCCGCGCACGCCAGCGCTCGAGAAGCGGCTCCAGGAAGCGACCCAGGGCCGCGGCGGTGTCGGTGGACGGCAGCGCCTGCGCCAGGAAATCGCTGATCTCCTCGCCGGTGCGCGTGTGCGACTCCGCGTAGAGGGGGTCGAAGGAGAAGTGGACTCCCGCCTCCACGATGCTCTCCAGGAGGGGGGCGGGGGGCTCTCCCGCGGCGATCACGCGCAGGATGAGGGAATCCACCACGCAGAGCGCGATGGAGTCGCGCTTGATGAGGCGCATGTCCACCTCGGTCGCGGCACCGCGGGGGCCCAGCAGCGGGCGGAGCGCGGCGGGCGGCGGGCGGAACCGCGCCAGCGCATCGCGCATGCGCTCGAGGCGCGCATCCTCGTCCGGGAAGGCGGGGTCGCTCCCGTCGATGTAGTCCCGCATCTGGGCGCAAAAGCGCGCGGGCTCGAACGCGGTCGCGCCCTCCCAGCGCGCGGCGAGGAAGCGGGCGCGGTAGTCCTCGGGGGCGCCGCCGCCGCAGGCAGAGAGCAGCGCGATCAGCGCTGCCGCGGGTCGAAGGCGTCGCGCAAGCCGTCCCCGAGCAGGTTGAAGCCGAGCACGGTGATCGCGATCGCGAGGCCGGGAGGAAGGAGGAGCCATTGTTCCCTCTGCTTGAGATAGCGTACCCCCTTGGTCAGCATGACGCCCCACTCGGGGGCGGTGGCCGGGGGCCCAAGGCCGAGGAAGCTGAGCCCCGCGGCGTCGAGGATCGCGATGCCGGTGGAGAGTGTGGCGAGGACCAGGATGGGGCCGGCGCAGTTGGGGAGCACCGTCTTGAGCAGGATGCGCAGATCGGGGGCGCCGAGGGCGCGCGCCGCGATCACGTACTCGTGGGTCTTCACCTGGAGCACCGCCGCGCGCACCTGGCGCACAAAGACGGGGACCAGGACCACGCCCACCGCCAGGATCACCGTGCCGAGCGACCCGCCCCCGAGCCCCACGGCGATCGCCATCGCCAGGAGCACCGACGGGAAGGCGAGGAGGATGTCGACGCAGCGCATGAGCGCGCTGTCGATCCATCCGCCGTACCAGCCGGCGACGAGACCGAGCGGCACGCCGAGGAGGAGGGCGAAGAGGACGGCGGCCAGCGCGGCGAGGAGGGAGGCGCGGGCCCCGTGCACGAGCCTGCTGAAGACATCGAAGCCGTTCTCGTCGGTGCCGAGCCAGTGCGCGGCGCTGGGGGGCGCGCGGAACTCCGCCTGCCGCAGTTCGGGATCGTGGGTGGCGATCCAGTCGGCGCCGACGGCGGTGAGGGCCACCAGCGCGACCAGGGCCGCGCCGGCCAGCGTGGTCTTGGAGCGGAAGAGGATGCGCAGCCGGCGGTGGGTCATGCACGTCGCATCCGCGGGTCGATGCGGGAATAGAGGAGGTCGACGGCGAGGTTGACCAGGATGAAGGTCGTCGCGACGAGGAGGATCCCCCCCACGAGAACCGGCGTGTCGTTCGCCAGCACGCCCTCCTCGACGATGTAACTGCCGAGCCCCGGCCAGGAGAAAATCGTCTCGGTGAGCACCGCCCCCCCCAGGAGCGTCCCGAACTGCAATCCCGTGATGGTCGTGATCGGGATGAGCGCGTTGCGCAGCACGTGCTTGAGGATCACGCGCCGGCGCCGGAGCCCCTTCGCCCGGGCGGTGACGGCGTAGTCCTTCCCGATCTCGTCGAGCATCGCGGCCCGGGTCATCCGCGTGATCACCGCCATCGGGATCGTGGAGAGCGCGAGGGCGGGAAGGAAGATGCGCCGCAGCTGCTCGAGAAACAGGCTGACGTGCCCGCGGAAGAGGGACTCGAAGAGGTAGAGCCCGGTCGCCATGCCCGGCGCCTCGGCGCGGCCGGAGCGGTAGGGGAAGCCGAGCAGGTCGGTGCAGAGGATCCAGAGCAGCAATCCGAGCCAGAAGACGGGCAGGGAGATGCCGCCCAGGGCGAGCAAGTTTCCCGCATAGTCGAAGAGAGAGCGCGGGTAGGCGGCGGACAGGATCCCCACGCCGAGCCCGACCACGACGGCGAGGAGAAGCGCGCAGAGCGTCAATTCGAGGGTGGCCTGGAGCCGGCGCCCGAGATCCTCCCCCACCGGATGGCTGTGTGCATACGACTTGCCGAAGTCGAATCGCGTCACGACCCCGCCGACGTAGCGTCCCCAGCGCACCAGGAACGGGTCGTCGAGCCCATGCTCGGCCCGCCAAGCCTTCACCGCCTCGGGGTTGGCGTGGAGGTCGAACCGGCGCACCGCCGGGTCGCCCGGGAGCGCGTCCACCAGCGCGAACACCACCAGAGAGACCGCAAGGAGCAGCGGAATCGTGACGAGGATGCGCCGGAGCGCGTAGGTCACTTGGGGAGGCTCACGCTGCGGAAGTACTCTCCGCCCACGGGGTAGATCGTGTAGCCGCGGATCCCGGCCCGGAGGATCCGGAAATCGCGCACCTGCGCCAGCGGCACGACCGGGGCGTCCTCCTGTGCGACGCGCTGCGCCTCGTGGTAGAGCTCCACCCGGCGCGCCGGGTCGATCTCCCGCTGCGCCCGGGTCACGAGGTCGTGGAAGCGCTCCCCGACGTAGAACGAGACGTTGTTGGCGCTGCCGGGCCGCGCGTTGTCCTTGTCGAGGAGCACGTAGAGGAAATTATCGGCGTCGTAAAGGTCGGCCATCCAGCCCAGAAGGCACATCGGGTGGTCGCCGCGCTGGGTGGCGGGGATGTAGGCGCTCCACTCCACCTTCTTGAGCTTCGCCTCGATGCCGATGGCGCGCAGGTCCTGCTGCACCTGGATCGCCACCCCCTCCGGGTCGGGCATGTAGGGGCGCGTGGCCGTGCCGTACCAGAGCTCGGTGGAGAATCCGTCGGGGAAGCCCGCCTCGGCCAGGAGCGCCCGCGCCCGCGCCGGGTCGGGCTTGGACGCGGGCAAGGCGAGATGGCCCGGAATCCCTTCGGGGCACATCGTCTCGGCCACCCGCGCCAGGTCGTTGTAGGCCGCCTTCAGGATCCGCTTCTTGTCGATCGCCAGCGCCACGGCGCGCCTCACTGCGACCTTGTCGAAAGGAGGCTTGCCGTTGTTCATCGCCAGGTAGGCGACGTTGAGGCCGGGCCGGGAGAGCACCGCGAGGCGCGCGTCGCGCGCGGCGGAGGCCACGTCCACCAGGTCGGGGTTGTAGATCCCCTGCACGCCGCCCGCCTCGAGCTCCTGAAGCCGCGCCTGGGGGCTCTTGAGGGGGCGGAAGACGAGCCGGTCGAGCGGCGGGCGGCCGAGGAAGTGCTTCTCGTTGGCGCGAAGCACGATGCGCTCGGCGCGGTGCCACTCCTCGAAGACGAACGGGCCGGTGCCCACCGGCTTCTGGCTGAAGGGGTAGCGGTACCTCCCCTGGGCGTCCAGCCCTTCGCTCGCCCAGGCCGTGGGCGAGACGATCGCGGCGCTGAAGAGCGCCAGGTTCCCGAGGAAGGGGGCGTAAGGGTGCGCGAGGGTGAACCGGACGGTGCCCGCGTCGACCGCCTCCACCCGCTCCAGCGCCTTGAAGCTGTCCTCGTAGTAGGCGAAGGAGCCTACGTGCGCCGGGTGGGAGCGATCCTTCTGGCGCAGGAAGCTGAAGACCACCGCCGCCGCATCGCAGGAGGTGCCGTCGTGGAACAGGACGCCGGGCCGCAGGCGGAAGGTCCAGACGAGGCCGTCCGCCGACGCCTCCCAGGACGCCGCCAGCGAAGGGACGAGTTCCATCCGGTCGGGCTCGTAGGCGACCAGGGTGTCGAAGAGGTTGACCGTGACCATGACGCTCTCGCCGTCGGTGATCACCGCCGGATCGAGGGAGGAGGCGTCGCTGGGCCGCCCCCAGGTGAAGGTTCCGCCGCGCACCGGGTCGGCGGCGGCCGGGACGCCGTAGGGGAGCGACGACGGATCGAACGCGCCCCCCTCCCCCGGGGCCCCCTTCCGTTCCCCGCCGCAGGCGGCGAGCAGCAGCAGCGCGAGCAGAGACGGTCTCATGCGTTCTCCCCCTTGCCCTTCTCCTTGGCGAAGATGGATTTGCGCCGCTTGTAGACGACGCGGAGCGGGATCTCCTTGAACGGCAGCGCCTCGCGGAAGCGGTTCTCGAGGAAGCGCCGGAACCCGGGGCGGAACGAGCGCGGGTCGTTGACGAAGAGCATGATCGTCGGCGGGAGGATGCCGGTCTGCGTCCCGTAGTAGATGCGCGGGTCGCCGGGCACGCGCACCGGCGGCCGGAACTCCGTCTGCGCGATCTCGAGCACCTCGTTGACCCGGGAGGTGCTGACGCGGAAGGCGGCCTGGCCGAACAGGCTCTGCCCGGTCTCCACGGCAGCCGAGACGTTGCGTCCGGAAAGCGCCGTGGTGAAGACAAGCGGCGCGAAGTGGAGCCCCGGGAGCTTTTTCGCCACGTAGTCGGTGTACTCCCCCATCGACATCCGCCCCTCCGCCAGATCCCACTTGTTGGCGACCAACACGACCGGCTTCACGGCGTCCTCGGCCATCTCGGCGATGGCGCGGTCGCCGTGGGAGATGTCGGAGGTGCAGTCGAGGAGGAGGAGGACGACGCTGGCGCGGCGGATCGCCTCCTTGGCGCGCTCCTGCGCGTAGTACTCCACCGAGCCGCTCACCGAGCGCGCGTTCTTGATCCCCGCGGTGTCCATGACCAGGATGGTCCGGCCGTCCTTGGCGATGTGCAGGTCGAGGGTGTCGCGGGTGGTGCCGGGCACCTCGCTCACGATCGCGCGGGAGGCTCCCGCCAGCGCGTTGAGGAAGGTGGACTTGCCGGTGTTCACGCGTCCCACGATCGCGATGCGCAGCGCCGGCTCCTCCTCGTCGTCGCCCTCCCCGGGAGGCGGAAGATGGAACGTGGCCGCCGCGGCGAGCGCCTCGAGTCCCAACCCCTCCAGGGCGGAGATCGCGATCGGGTCGAAGCCCAGGGAGTGGAACTCCGCCACCGACGCCTGCGCCTCCTTGGACTCGGTCTTGTTGACCGCGAGCAGGATCGGGAGGCCGCGGGTGCGGAGCGCCCGCGCGATCTCGTGATCCATGGGGGTGCAGCCGTCCCGGGCACTCGTCACGAAGACGACCACCGAGGCGACCGCCAGCGCCTGCTCGATCTGCGCCTCGACGTGGGTCTCGAGATGCTGGCGATCGACGATCCCGATCCCGCCGGTGTCCACGATCTCGACCCGCCGCTCGCCCAGGAGCGCGCGCGCCGAGACGCGGTCGCGGGTGGAGCCCGCCTCGCTGTCCACGATGGCCACCCGGCGCCTCAGGAGCGCATTCAGGAGGCTCGACTTGCCGACGTTGGGCCGGCCGACGATCGCGACGACGGGGAGCACGGGGGGGGCATTGTAGCGGCCCCCTATCCGGTCCAACGCCTCCCTAGGCCGCCCCGCGGATCCAGCGCCCGCGCGCGAACCAGAGCGCGAATATGAGCCCGCGCGCCACGCAGGTGAAGTTGATCGTCCAAAAGACCCCCGCCACGCCCCAGCCCAGCCCGCGCGCCATCAGGATGGCGAGGGGGATGCGCGCGACGGTGATGGAGGAGCCGAGCAGCATGGGCGGGATCGTGTTCCCGGCGCCGGAAAAGGCACCCTCCAGGACGATCTCCAGGGCCATGAAGGCGAGGCTCACGCCGACGATCCGGAAGTAGTCGAGGGTGTGCGCGTTGACCATCGCGTCCCCTCCTGTCATCAGCCCCACCGCGCTTTCGGGCAGCAGGTACATCAAGAGCCCCCAGAGAAACGAGATCCCCATGCCGAGACGCGCGGCGGTCCAGGCGGCGTCCCGCGCCCGGAGCAGGAGTCCCGCCCCCAGGCATTGCCCCACGACGGCGGCGGCGGCGGCGGCGCACCCGACGCTCGCCATGTAGGAGACCCCCTCGAAGCGGATGCCGAGCCCGAGGGCGGCGGTGGCGGCGTCGCCCCCGGCGCGGCTCGTCTCGTCGATCAGGACCAGGTAGACGAGGGAAAAAACGATTCCATGGAGCGAGACGGGCATGCCGATGCGTACGATGCGCGCCACCACCGCCCAGTCGAGCTCGCGCCTGCGGAATTCAGCGAACTTCACGAACTCCGTGCGCAGCGCGGCGCGCGCCAGGAGCAGGCCGGTGAGCCCGAGGGAGATGGCGGTGGCGAGGCCGGCACCGAACACGCCCAGCCCCAGCCCGAAGATGAGCAGGGGATCGAGCGCGATGTTGAGCCCGAGGGCGATGGCGAGCGCGCGCAGCGGGCGGCGCGTCTCCCCGTGCCCCCGGAACACCCCTTCCGCCGCGTAGAAGAGAAAGAGCGCGGGAGCTCCGGCGAAGAGGGGGAGCAGATAGTCGCGTGCGTTCGCCTTCGCCTCCAAGGAGCCCTGCCCGACCTGCACGAGGTGCGGCACGAGCAGCCAGCCCGCGACGCCGACGGCGACGGAGGCGAGGAGCGCCCCCTTCAGGCCCGCGGCGGCGGCCCGGCCCGCCTCCTCCCCGCACCCCTCCCCCAGCCGGCGCGCCACTACTGCCGCCAGCCCGATGGAGAAGACCTGCCCCAGCGCGGTGAGCACCCAGAAGAGCGTCATGCCCGAGGTGAGCCCGGCCGCCGCCGGCCGGCCGAGCAGCGTGACCCACTGGAAGTCGACGAAGTTGTTGAGAAACACCAGGAGTTGGCCCGCCGCGGCGGGCCAGGCGACGCGCACCACGGCGCGGCGCAGCGGCCCGGAGAGGAGGGGCGTTGCCATCTCAGCGGACGTGGAGCGACCGGTGGAGCTGCGGGATGACGCGCACCAGGGGATGGACGCGCAGCGCCGCACGCTGGAGCGCCAGCAACCGCTCCCCGCGCGGCGGCGAGAACCGCGCGCCGGAGACCGGCTGGAGCACAAGGGGGCTTCCGGGCGCCGCCTCCGCCACGAGGCGGGCACAGCGCAGGATCTCCTCCACCGTGGACCGGGCCGAGACCACCACCTTCACGGCACACTCCTTCCGCGAGGCGAGGGCGAGGAACCGCAGCACGGTCTCGTCGGCCACCGACTCGCCCGACGAGGACGCGATCTTGATGTCCGCCATGACCCAGTCCACGGCGTCGAGCAGCCTCGCGAGTTCCGCCGGGCGGTGGCCTCCCGTCTCCAGGAGGATGCTGAACCCCTCCTTCCGCCAAGCCCGCGCGAGGGGCTCCAAGTAGTCGGCGAAGAGGAGCGGCTCGCCTCCGGTGAGCGCCACCGCCCTGTGCGGACCGGCCTCCGCCTCGAGGCGCGCGACGATCTCCCCGAGCCGTGCGCGGGGCACCGGGTTCGGTTCCTCTTCGACGCTGCCGTCCGGCAGATGCACGCGGCACTGCGCCGGGATGCGGTGGGAGGCGGGCGTGTCGCAGAAGGCGCACTCCAGATCGCATCCCGCCATGCGGACGAAGAGGTGCAGTTCGCCCACATGCGTCGCCTCCCCCTGCACCGACGAGAAGACCTCGAACAGGGGGGCCGCGTTCATTCCGCCCGGATCTCCTCCTCCACCTCCGCCAGCTCGAACCCCTGCGCGACGGGATCGTAGGCGGTATCGTCCGGCTTGTAACCGTCGATGTTGCCCAGAGGGACCTTGTCCACGCGCAGGCGCAGCAGCAGATAGACCGCCTGCCGCAGGGCGAGGCGGAAGACGAGCAACCGCGCCAGCTGCGCGGTGAGGAACGCCGCTACGCTGAAAAAGACCGCCCAGCCCGCGAGGCTGCGCGGCAGCGGCGGACCGTCGGGCGGCTCCAGGAAGATCTCGTTGAGCAGCGCCGAGGCGCGCTCCGTGCCAAGGCCCGCCGTCAACACGAGCGTGAAGAGCGCCAAGGCCAGCGCGGTGCGCAACAGCCGCGAAAGGGCCGCCACGAGGAGCGCGAGCCCCGCGCCGAGGCGGTAGACGAAGAGGCGGTAGGCGTGGGTGAAGCTGTAGCCGAACACCCGCGCGATGGAGTCGAAGGAATCGCTCCACTCCGTGGCGAGGGTGGGCCCCGCCAGGGGTCCCCCCAGGAGGTAGCCGACGACGAGGAATCCCGCCGCCGCCACCAGCGCGAGGGCGACCGGTGCGGCGAGCACGATGCCGATGCCCGAGGACCCACCCAAGGCGAGCAGCAGCGCGGCGACGCAGGCGAGGGCCAAGCCTCCTCCGAAGAGGGATGCGGGGGTCAAGAGCGCCCAGAACCACTGCCTGCGGGCGAAGCGCAGCGCCTCGCGCAGATCGGCGCGCCTCCCTCCGGTCAGCTCCACCGCCGCCATGCGGGTGATCGCGAGCCCGAAGAAGGAGGCGACCAGGGTGACCGCGAACCAGAGTCCGACGAGGCAGACGGCGAAGGTGCCCCAGCGCCCCCCGGCCAGGATGCCCTTGCCCAGGTCGATCGTGGCCTGCACCGGTCGAAGGAACGCCTCTTGGAGCTGCGGGAAAAAGCCCCCGTGGAGATGGGAGCGCCCCGCGGCGACGACCAGCAGGAAGAGCGGAGCGAAGGCGAGCAGCCCGTACACCGACAGGAGCAGCTTCCGCTTGTCGGCTGCGCAGCGCCGGGAGGCGCGCAACAGATCGAGGAGATCGGCGCGGCCGTTCACGCCTCCTCCTCCCCGGCGTGGGTGAGTCCGTTTTGGATGGGGACGCGGTAGCTCCCGGCGAACCAGTGGTAGAGGTCCACCATCCGGCAGCGCTCGGAACAAAAGGGGAAGTCCGGCGGTCGCTCCGCGGGCTCCGCCGGCACCGGCTCCTTGCAGGTGGGACAGCGCGCCAGCGAGATGGGGGCCATGGGGGAAGTGTACGCGCGCCCGCCCGCCCCGGGTAGAGTGCCCGCGCTTGAAATACGACTCGCCGGGCGGAGCCGCCGCCTACCGTGCGAAGTACGAGCGCTCCTGGCTGCGAAAACTCTCCCACCGGCGCGAGATGGCGCTCGTCCGGCGCGCCTTGGCGCGGGCCGGCGTCGGAACCGGCGGGCGCATCCTCGACTGCCCGGGGGGATGTGGCCGCCTCCTCCCGGTCCTGGCCCCCTTCGCGCAGCGGCTCGTGGCGGCCGACCGCGCCCGGGACATGGTCCTTCTGGCTCGTGCGGCGGCGCCGGGGGCGGGCCATCTCGTGGCGGCGCTTCCGCGTCTGCCTTTCCTTACGAAGAGCTTCGAGACCGCGGTCTGTCACCGGCTCCTGCACCATCTCCGGGAGCGGGACGCGCGCCTCGCCTTGTTGCGCGAGCTGGCGCGCGTGACGCGCGGTTCCGTCGTGGTGAGTTTCCAGGATGCAGGGACCGCCAAGGCGCGCTGGTTCCGGGGGCGGGGCAAGCCGCGGTCGCGTCACGTGATGGCGCCCGCGGAACTGGAACGGGAGGCCCGCGACTGCGGACTCCAGCCGGCGGGCGCCGCGCTCCGCCTGAACGGCCTCTTCTCCACGCTTGCGATCGCGGTCTTCCGCACCGTCTGATGCGCCCCGCGTCGGTCGCGGTTGCCCGCCGCCGTCACCAGAGCCCGGGAACGAGCCGCTTGGTCCGCGCGCGATAGTCGTCGTACTCCTTCCCGAATGTCTCGCGCATCATGCGCTCCTCGGGGCCGAGCCGGAACACGACGAGCAGCAGCACCGCGCCGAGGTAGGCGGGTCCCGCGACCCAGTTGGGGGCGACGAGCGCTTGGCCCGCGGCGTAGAGAAGCAGCGCGAGATACATCGGGTGGCGCACGCGGCGATAGATTCCCCCGGTCACCAGCCGGTGCCCTTCCCGCACGTCGAGGGTGATCGACCAGTTCGCCCCCAGAGCCGCATGCGTCTTGTGGAGGAGACCGAGCCCCGCGGCGAAGCAGGCCAGCCCGGCCAGGAACGGCGCGGGCCGCAGCGCGCGGTCGGCGAAGGCGAGCCAGGGGGTCGCGACCCAGACGAGCGGGAGGAAGAACCCGAGGAACTGGAGCGCGAGGAGCAGCGTCTCCAGCCGCCCTTTGCGCGAGGAGGCGGTTCGCGCCCCCGTCCCGCGGGGGTGGAGCCGCGCGGGAAGGAAGAGGAGGAGGAACGTGGCCGCGAGGAGGGCGGATCGGGCGAACCAGGGGTGCATGGCACGAACCCTTCCGCTGCCCGCGACCCAGCTACTCCGCCGCCTTCTTCTCGGCGGGCTTGGCGGGCGCGCTCTCCTTGGAGCCGCCCTCTTTGGAGCCGCCCTCCTTGGAGCCGCCCTCCTTGGAGCCGCCCTCCTTGGATGCGCCCCCCTTGGATGCGCCCCCCTGGGAGGCGCCGTCCTTGGAGCCGCCCTCCTTGGAGGCGCCCTCTTTTCCGGGTTTGGATGCCTCCGCGGCTTTCGTCTCGCCGCTCTCGCCGCCGCCCCGCTTGCGCTTGTAATCGGTCTCGTAAAAGCCCGAGCCGCGGAAGATGATCCCCGCGCCGGCGCCGATGAGCCTCCGGAAGCGGCGCTTGCGGCACTTCGGACAGGTGCGCTTGACCGGCGCGGTGATGCTCTGGAAGAGCGCGATCTCGTGGCCGCAGGCGTCGCAGCGATAGTCGTAGGTGGGCATCTCAGGCGCTCTCCCCCCCGCCCCCCTCCTTCGCTTCGCCCGCCTGGGGCGGCTTGACCGTGATCGCCACGCGCGCAGGCCGCAGCAGGCGGTCGTGCAGCTTGTACCCCTTGCGGAGCACCTCGAGGATGGTGCCCTGCGGCCGGTCGGCGTCCATCCGCGTGCCGACGGCTTCGTGGACCCGCGGATCGAACAACTCGCCGATCCCCCCCACGTCGGCCACGCCGCGCTCCCCGAGTAGGCGCAGCGCCTCCTGCAGCGCCAGGGAGACCCCTTCGCGGAGCGCGTCGGCGTCGCCGGAGACGGCGCAGGCCATTTCGAGGGAATCGAGCACCGGCAAGAGATCGCGGATCAGTTTCTCGACCGCATAGAGCCGGGCCTGTTCCCGGTCGCGCTCGACGCGCTTCCTGAAGTTGTCCAGGTCCGCGAGGGTGCGCAGGTAGCGGTCGCGCCAATCCTCGCCGCCCTCCGCGTCGAGGTCCGGGAGGGGGGCGGGGGCGGTCGCCTCCTCCGCCTCGCCCTCGGCTTGCTCGCCATGCTTTTTCTCTTTCTTGCTCATCCGAAGATCTCTCGCACCTTGTCCATGAATCCTCTGCGCCGCGTGCCGACGCTCTGGTCCTCGAGGGCGGCGTACTTGCGCAGGAGCTCCTCCTGCTCGCGCGAGAGGCGCGTCGGCACGTCGATGGTGACCCGCACGAGCTGGTCCCCGACGCCATAGCCGTCCAGTCGCGGCAACCCCATGCCCCGCATGCGCAGCACAGCCCCGGAGGCGGTCCCGCGGGGGAGCGTGAGCTGGCTCTTGCCGCGCAGGGTGGGTACCTCGATCTCGGCGCCGAGCGCGGCCTGGGCGAAGCCGACGGGCACCTCCAGCACGATGTCGTCGCCGCCGCGGCGGAAAAGCTCGTGCGGTTTCACGTGGATCTCGCAAAAGAGGTCGCCGCGCGTGCCGCCGCGGTGCCCCGCCTCGCCCTCGCCGCCCACGCGGAGCTGCATCCCCTCCTCGACGCCGGGAGGGATGGTGACCGTGATCTCGCGCCGCTGCGGCGTGCGCCCGGTGCCGCCGCAGTCGGGGCAGGGGGTCTCCACCACCTCGCCGCGTCCGTGGCAGCGGCCGCACGTGGACCGCATCGCGAAAAAGCCCTGGCTGCGCACGATCTCGCCGCGACCGCCGCAGTCGGGACAGCGCACCGGCTTCGTGCCCTTCTTCGCCCCCTCCCCGCGGCAGGCGGCGCAGCCCTCCTCCCGCTGGATGTCGATGGTCTTGCGGGCGCCGGCATGCACCTCCTCCAGGGAGATCTCGAGATCCACCTTGAGGTGCGCCCCCTGGCGGCGCCCGGGACCGCGCGCCTGCCGCCCGCCCCCGCCGCCGCCGAAGAGATCCTCGAAAATGGAGCCGCCGCCGCCGCGGTGGCCCCCGAAGATGTCGCCGAACGCCGAAAAGATGTCCTCGAAGCTGCTGAACTGGCGGGCGCGGCCCCCCACCCCCTGGTGGCCGAACCGGTCATAGGCGCCGCGCTTGTCGGCGTCGGACAAGACCTCGTAGGCCTCGGCCGCCTCCTTGAACCGCTCCTCCGCTTCGGTGTTGCCCGGGTTCTTGTCGGGGTGCCACCGCAGCGCGATCTTTCGGTAGGCCTTCTTGATGGCATCCGCCTCGGCGTTCTTCGGAACGCCGAGAACCTCGTAGTAGTCGCGCTTCTCGGCCAAAGGGCTCACGTCTTCCTCGAAACGGCGGCGGGGGCGCCGAGGCCCCCGCCCACCGGGATCCACGCGTGGGTAAGGTCAGGCCAGCGCGCCAACCGCCGCCTTCTCCTTCTCCTTCAGTTCGGTGATCACGGCCATCGTCGTGAGCATGAGGCTGGCCCTGCCCGCCGCGTTCTGCAGCGCGATGCGCACCACCTTGAGCGGGTCGATCACGCCCGCCTTGACGAGATTGCAGTACTTCTTGCCCAGGGCGTCGTACCCGAAGTGCGGGTCCTCGTTCTCCAGGATCTCCGCCGCGACGAGGGAGCCGTTTTCCCCAGCGTTGCTCGCGATGGTCTTCAGGGGGACGGAGAGGGCGGCTCGCACGATGCGGGCGCCGAGTACCTCGTCGCCCTTGAGCTTCAACTCGTCGATGGCGGTGCTGGCGCGCAGGAGGGCCACGCCGCCCCCGGGGACGATTCCCTCGTCCACCGCGGCGCGGGTCGCGTTCAGGGCGTCGTCGACGCGGAACTTGCGCTCCTTCATCTCGGTCTCGGTCTTCGCGCCGACCTGGATCACCGCCACGCCGCCGGAGAGCTTGGCGAGGCGCTCCTCCAGCTTCTCGCGATCGTAGTCGGAGGTCGCCTTCTCGATCTGCGCCCGGATCTGCGTCATCCGCTGGGCGATCTCGCTCTTCTTGCCGCCGCCCCCGATGATGGTGGTCTTGTCCTTCTCGATGACGACCTTGGCCGCGCTGCCCAGATCGTCGAGGGTGACGTTCTCGAGCTTGCCGCCGAGGTCCTCCGAGAAGAAGTTCCCCCCGGTGAGGACCGCCATGTCCTCGAGCATCGCCTTGCGGCGGTCACCGAAGCCGGGCGCCTTGACGGCGCACGCCTTGAGCACGCCCCGCAGCTTGTTGATGACCAGGGCCGCCAACGCCTCCCCTTCGACCTCCTCGGCCACGACGAGGAGCGGCTGGCCCGACTGCGCGATCCGCTCGAGCACGGGGACGAACTCGCGCAGGGAGGAGAGCTTCTTCTCGTAGAAGAGGATGCGGCACTCCTCGAGGGTGCACTTCAAGTGCTCCACTTCGGTGATGAAGTAGGGCGAGATGTAGCCCTTGTCGAACTGCATGCCGTCGACGGTCTCGAGGGTGGTCTCGACTCCCTTGCCCTCCTCGACCGTGATCACGCCGTCCTTGCCCGCCTTCTCGATGGCGTCCGCGAGGAGTTCGCCGATGGCCCCTTCGTGGTTGGCGCTGATGGTGGCGACCTGGACGATCTGCTTCCGGCCCTCCACCTTCATTGCCATGCTCGCGAGCCGGTCGACGACCGCCTGCACGGCCTTCTCCATGCCGCGCTGGACGAGCACCGGGGCGGCGCCCGCCGCCAACGCCTTGAGCCCCTCGGTGTAGATCGCCTCGACGAGGACGCTCGCCGTGGTGGTGCCGTCGCCCGCGTCGTCGTTGGTCTTGGACGCGACCTCCTTCACCATCTTGGCGCCCACGTTCTCGAAGGGCTCCTCGAGCTCGATCTCCTTGGCCACCGTGACGCCGTCGCGAGTGACGACCGGGTTGCCGAAGGACTTCTGGAGCAAGACGTTGCGCCCGCCGGGGCCGAGGGTCGCCTTGACCGCGCCGGCGATCCTTTTCACCCCCTCCAGGATGCGCTGGCGCGCTTCGGAATCGAACAGCAGTTGCTTGGCCACGTGTCTCTCCTTTGTTCCTAGTCCAGCTTCGCCAGCACGTCCTTGGTTTCGAGGATCTTCAGCTCCTCGCCCTCGACGCGGACTTCCGTGCCCGCGTACCGGCCGTAGAACACCTTGTCCCCCGGCTTGAGGGCGGGCGGCACGCGGTCGCCGCGCTCGGCGATGTACTTGCCCGGCCCGACGGCCAGGACCTCGCCCTGCTGCGGCTTCTCCTTGGCGGTGTCGGGGAGCAGGATGCCCCCGGCGGACTTCTCCTCGGCCTCGAGGGGCCGAACGACGATCCGGTCCTGCAGGGGTCGAATCTTGATTTTCATGGTCGTGTGCACCTTCCCTAGTCGAAATCTTCCATCCCGTGGTCGTGTCCGTGGCCGCCGGCGTCCTCCTCCTCCCCCTTGGGGAGGTCGGTGATGAGCACCTCGGTGGAGAGCAGCATCGTGGCGACGGAGGCGGCGTTCTGGATGGCCGCGCGCGTCACCTTCGTCGGATCGACGATGCCCAGCTCGTAAAAGTCGCCCATTTGGCCGGAGGTGGCGTCGAACCCGAAGCTTCCCTTCGCCTCGCGGATCTTTTTCACCGCGAGCGCGCCGTCATGTCCGGCGTTCTCCGCGATCGCGGCGGCCGGCACGGAGAGCGCGCGCAGGACGATCTCGTAGCCGGTGCGCTCGTCGCCTTCGTACTCGCCTTTCGCAATGGACTTCTCCGCCCGGATCAGGGCGGCCCCGCCCCCGGGCAGCACGCCCTCCTCGATGGCCGCGCGGGTCGCGTGGAGCGCATCCTCGACGCGCGCCTTCTTCTCCTTCATCTCGCTCTCGGTGGCCGCGCCGACGTTGATCTCCGCCACGCCGCCGCTGAGGCGCGCCAGGCGCTCCTGCAGCTTCTCACGGTCGTAGTCGGAATCGGTCCCCTCGATCTCGCGCCGGATCTGCTTGCAGCGGGCGCTGAGGTCGGCGGCGTCCCCCGCCCCCTTCACGATCGTGGTGTTCTCGGAGTCGATGGTCACGCGCTTGGCGCGGCCCAGATCGGCCACCTCCACGCGGTCCAGCTCGATTCCCAGATCCTTGAAGATGGGACGGCCCTTCACCAGGATCGCGAGGTCCTCCAGCATCGCCTTGCGGCGATCGCCGTAGCCGGGCGCCTTGACGGCGCAGACTTTCAGGATCCCGCGCACCTTGTTCACGACGAGGGTGGCAAGGGCGTCGCCCTCCAGCGCCTCGCTGATGATGAGGAGCGGCCTCTGGGACTTCGAGATCTTCTCGAGCAGCGGGACGAGCTTCGTCGCCGCCGTGATCTTGTCCTCGTAGATGAGGATGTAAGGGTTCTCGAGCACGCACTCCATCCGGTCCGGGTCGGTGACGAAGTGCGGGCTCTGGAATCCCCGGTCGAACTGCATCCCTTCGACCACGTCCACCGTGGTCTCCATGCCCTTGCTCTCCTCGACGGTGATGACGCCGTCGCGGCCGACCTTCTCGACGGCCTGGGAAATCATCTTGCCGACTTCGGCGTCGCCGTTGGCGGCAATCGTCCCGACTTGGGCGATCTCGGCCTTGGTGTCGATCTTTCGGGAGAACTTCTCGAGAAACTCGACGACCTTCGCCACGGCGCCCTGGATGCCGCGGCTCACCGCGGCGACGCTCGCCCCGGCGCTTACGGAGCGCAGGCTTTGATGGAAGATCGCCTCGGCGAGCACGGTGGCGGTCGTGGTGCCGTCCCCGGCCACGTCCGACGTCTTGCTGGCCGCCTCCTTGAGCAGCTGGGCCCCGACGTTTTCGTACGGGTTGGTGAGCTCCACCTCTTCGGCGACGCTCACGCCGTCTTTGGTCACCGTGGGGTTGCCCCACCCCTTGTCGATCACGACGGTCCGGCCGCGCGGCCCGAAGGTCGCCCGTACCGCCCGCGCCATCTTTTCGACACCGCGCCGCAGGTGCTCCCGCGCTTCCTGGTCGAAAGCGAGCTGCTTGGCCATTCGATACCCTCCTACTGGATCGATCCTGTGAAGCCGGGGAGAAGGCAAACCCGATGCCGCCCGGATCGGATGACGTAACCCATTGCAAAATCAATGGTTACAGAACCATGGAGCCGTGAGAGGCTGTCAGAATGGCAACGAGCCCCGCCGGGGCGGCATGACAAGACGGCAGAGGGGCGGGAGGGGGGCGGGGCGCTCCCGCGTGTGCAGCGCGGAGGCGGAGAGGTTTGCGCTCCTCGGCGAGGCCGGGGGGCGAGCCGGGGCGGGGCGCGGGGCTTGCCCGCATGATTCATGAGGATCGCGACGTACGGGAGTGGTCGGGCGCGCGGCCCGCTGCCGTTCAACGAAACAGAGGGCGTCACGAACCACCGGGATGTGTTCTGGGCGAGGAGAGCCGGACG
>Ga0187893_10003311_pt1 | contig 33012 bp, 31 predicted proteins | sample MA1701074metaG_FD_139574 | JGI IMG/M metagenome (GOLD analysis project Ga0187893, IMG submission 139574) | White microbial mat communities from a basaltic lava cave in the Kipuka Kanohina Cave System on the Island of Hawaii, USA - MA170107-4 metaG ...
AACACGTGGTCGGGATCTCCGCGGCCGCCCTCGCGCTCCTCGAGGCCCATCGCTGGCCCGGAAACGTCCGCGAGCTCCGCAACGCCGTCGAGCGGGCCCTGCTCCTGGCGGAAAGCGCCGAGTTGGGGCCCGAGGACTTCGCTGCCCTGGGCCACGCGGAGGCCGCCGGCGAGATGCACCGCCTGCCGCCCGGTGGCGTGCGCTTCGAGGACCTGGAGCGCGATCTCGTGGCCCAGGCCCTCGAGCAAACCGGCTGGAACAAGGCCGCCGCCGCAGCGCTTTTGGGTGTGAACCGGGACTGGGTGCGTTACCGGATCGAGCGATACGGACTCAAGCGGGCCGGTGATAGTCCCGCGTCTCGGGAATAGTCCCGATCACGTCGACGGGCAAGCCATTGTAGATCAGTGAGTTAGTGCTGGCTTGGGACTTGCTCCCCTCCCTGGCGTGGAGGGGGAAGTGAAGAATATGAGAACCACAATCACCCAGGCGTCGGTCGCCGTCGTGGGAGCCTCGCTGTTCGTCGCCTACTTCAGTCTGGGCCTGTCGAACCAGCCGGTAAAGGCCGCGCGCCTCGACCCGGTGGAGCGTGGCCGGTACCTGGTCAGCACGATGGGTTGCCACGACTGCCACACGCCCAAGAAGATGGGGCCACACGGGCCGGAGCTGGACCTGTCGCGTGCCCTTTCGGGGCATCCGGAGGGGAGCGTCCTGCCGCCCGCTCCAAAGCCGCAGGGCCCGTGGGTGGCCACGGCGACGTGGGACCTGACGGCCTGGTCCGGGCCGTGGGGGGTGAGTTATCCCTTCAACCTGACTCCCGACGAGAACACCGGTCTCGGCAGCTGGAGCGAGGAGACCTTCATCAAGGCGATGCGGACCGGCCGCCACATGGGCGCCTCGCGGCCCATCCTGCCTCCGATGCCCTGGGAGAGCGTGGCGTCGCTGAACGACGAGGACATCCGGTCGCTCTACGCCTATCTCCGCTCGTTGCCGCCGATCCACAACCGCGTGCCCGAGCCGATCATCGCGGGGGAGCCGGCGGCGGTCGACTGACTGCGACAGGTCAGGCGGGCCGGGTCAGCTTGACCCGTGCCCGCAGGCCGCGCTGGGCGAGGGCCGCCAGGAACGGCTTCACGGGCACGCAGCGCTCCGGCGGCAGCACACCGCGCTCGCGGATCCGGCCCTCCAGGATCATGCGGGCGACGATGGACGGGGGGAAGCCGGTGTCGCGCGCCACGGCCGACAGCGGCGGCCGGCGCTGAGGGGTCGCGGTGACGTCGTAGCGGACCTCGACCGGTCCGCGGGCGTCCTCGCCGATCGCGACCAGGGCCAGGCAGTCGCGGTCGTCCACGAAATCGGGGGGCGGCGGCAGGCCTTTGAAGCAGTCGAGCAACACGTCGCGTGGCGCGACGCCGCGTGGTCCAGGCCGCCGGTCGGCGAGGCCGAGGTCGATCAGCAGCTTCAGGCGCTCGATCAGCACCGGGTCGTAGGCGATCTTGAAGAAACACTCGCGTACGCCCTTCCTCTTATAGGATAGCGGCAGCGTCGCCACCTCCGAGTGCAGACTCCGGTGAACCTTCTGAAGCCCCAGCTCGAACAGGAAGTCCTCGCCACCCGACAGCGGGCGTGTGGCGCGGAAACGGCCCTTCTCGAAGACCATGGGCGGCAGCGTGAACTCGTCGAGGACAGTGGCCGGCGCGAAGCCGAAGGCCACCGGGGCGTCGTAATTGGTGAAGTCCGCACCGCCGTTGTAGCAGCGCAGGGCGCTCACCCGTCGCAGCGGCTCGGCAGCCGCCCGCGCCAGAACGTTGAGGATCCCCGGGGCGCTGCCCATGCCCAGGACGGCCAGCAGGCCGGCGCGCTTGAAGCGCGCATCGAGGCCGAGCTGCCGGCGCGTCGTGTGGAACAGGCCGCCCAGGTCGATGTAGTGGCAACCTGCCCGCAGCGCGGCCTCCATCACCGTCAGGTTGAAGACGTAGGGCCCGGCGTTGATCAGCACCGCGGCGCCCCGGATCCGTTCGGCGAGGGCGGCCGGGTCACGCGCGTCCACCACGTCGGCTTGGGCGCGCCCCGCGCCGTAGCGGCGCGCGATGCGGCGCGCCGCGTCGCGGTCGGCGTCGAGCAACAACACCCGCTCGCCCGACCGGGCGAGATCGTAGACGCTGGCCCTGCCCATGGCGCCGGCGCCGCCCAGCACCGCCACGAAGCGACGAGGTGAGGTTCCCATGAGCGCCATCCAGCTGAAGACCGAGGTCCCCGGCCCCCGCTCCCGCGCGCTGCTCGCGCGCCGCGAGGCCGCCGTGCCGCGCGGACCCTACAACGCGACTCCGATCTTCGTCAAGGAAGGCGACGGCGCGCTGCTCACCGACGTGGACGGCAACCGACTGCTCGACTTCGCCGGCGGGATCGGCTGCCTGAACGTCGGCCACCGCAACGAGGCGGTGATGTCCGCCACCCGGGCCCAGATCGAGCGCTTCACCCACGCCTGTTTCCATGTCACGCCCTACGAGGCTTATGTCGCCCTGGCCGAGCGGCTGAACGCGTTGGTCCCCGGGGACTTCAAGAAGAAGACGCTGTTCGCCAACTCGGGGGCCGAGGCGGTGGAGAACGCCGTCAAGATCGCGCGGGCCGCCACCGGCCGCGAGGCGGTGATCGCCTTCGAGGACGGCTTCCACGGCCGCACGCTCCTGGCCATGAGCCTGACCTCGAAGGTGCATCCCTACAAGGCCGGCTTCGGCCCCTTCGCTCCGGAGATCTACCGCGCGCCCTTCGCCTACTGTTACCGCTGCTCCTACAACCTCGAGTACCCCGGCTGTCGCGTCGCCTGCGCCGACGCCCTGGAGGACTACTTCAAGCGCTACGTCGCCGTCGAGAACGTCGCCGCGGTGATCGTCGAGCCGGTGCTGGGCGAGGGCGGCTTCGTGGTGCCGCCGAAGGAGTTCCTGCCCAAGCTGCGCGAGATCACGCAGCGGCACGGCATCCTGCTGATCGCCGACGAGGTGCAGACCGGGTTCGGCCGCACCGGGACCGTGTTCGCGATCGAGCACACGGGCGTCGTGCCCGACATCCTGATCGCCGCCAAGTCACTGGCCGGGGGCCTGCCGCTGTCGTCCATCACCGGCCGGGCCGAGGTCATGGATGCGCCCGGCCCGGGCGGCCTGGGGGGGACCTTCGGCGGCAACCCCGTCGCGCTTGCGGCCGCCGGCGCGGTCCTCGACCAGATCGAGAAAGGCGAGATCCTGCCGCGGGCCAAAGGCATCGGCGAGGCGTTTGTCCCACGCGCCGCCAGGTGGCGCGAGCGTTTCCCGCTGATCGGCGAGATCCGCGGCGTGGGTGCGATGTGGGCCCTCGAGCTGGTGAAGGATCGGAAGTCCAAGGCCCCGGCCAAGGACGAGACCGGCGCCGTGGCTCGACGGGCCTACGAGCGGGGTCTCGTCACCATCACGGCCGGCACCTACGGCAACATCCTGCGTACGCTGATGCCGCTCGTGATCAGCGACGCGCAGCTCGCCGAGGGCCTCGACGTGCTGGAGGCCTGCCTGGCCGAGGCCACACTTGCCTAGGGCCGGTGCGCTGCTCCTCGCCCTGGCGCTGCCGGGCGCGCCTGACGCCAGCGAGGAGAGGCTGCCGCCGCGCGCCGACCTGATCTTCGTCAACGGCCACGTCTGGACGGGAGACCCGGAGAAGCCGCTCGCACAGGCCATCGCCGTGCGCGGCACGCGCATCCTCAAGCTCGGGAGCGACCTCGAAATCGCCCGGCACTCCGGGCCGGGTACGCTGCTCACCGACTTCAAGGGGAAGTGGGTGTTTCCGGGCTTCATCGACTCGCACCTCCACTTCCTGGTGCTCGACCAGCTCGACCTCGCCCCCTACGAGACGGCAACAGAGATCCAGGCGGCCATCGCCGATTGGACCAACGCCCATCCAGAGAGCCCGTGGATCGTGGGCCGGGGCTGGCAGGCCGGTGCCTTCCCGCCCGGTGGGCCCACCCGGTCCTTCCTCGATGCGATCCTGCCCACGCGACCCGCATTCCTAACCGACCGCGACGGCCACACCGGCCTCGCCAACGGCAGGGCGCTGGAGCTGTCAGCGATCACCCGCCTGACCGGGAACCCGCCCGGCGGCATCGTGGTGAAGGACGCGAAGGGCGAGCCGACCGGCCTGTTGAAGGAAGCGGCCATGGGGCTGATCCGGCCCTTCATCCCCGCGCCAAACCCGGAGGAGCGCTACCGGGCTCTGAAGCTGCGCCTCGACCAGGCGGCCTCCTACGGGCTCACCTCGGTCCACCAGGCCTCGTTCCCCGGCGAAGAGATCGCCACCTACGAGCGGGTGCTCGACGAGGGTGGCCTCAAGGTCCGTTTCTATGTCGCGGTGCCGTTCCTCAAGAGCCCCGGCGACGAGGACTTCGAAGCCTGGGAGGCGCTGCGCCGCAAACACGACGGCGAGCGTTTCCGCTTCGGTTCGGCCAAGGGCATGCTCGACGGCGTCGTGGACATGAAGACCGCCTCGATGTTCGAGACCTACGTGGGCGGGGGCAACGGCCTGCCCATGTGGACCCAGGAGGAGGTGGACCGGGCCGCGCTGGAGTACGACAAGCGTGGCTGGCAGGTGATGCTCCACGCCATCGGCGACAAGGCCATCCACATGGCCCTGAACGGCTTCGAGCGCGTCCTGAGGACCAACGGCCCGCGCGACCGTCGCTTCCGGATCGAACACGTCGAGGTGCCGCGGCTCTCGGACCTGCCGCGCTTCGGGGAGCTGGGCGTGATCGCCTCCACCCAGGCCCTGTTCGCCAATCCCGACAAGACCACCCTCGAGAACTACGCGGTGCTGCTGGGCCCGGCCCGTGCCTCCCGCGCGAACGCCTTCAAGCTCTTCGACGAGGCCGGCGCACGCCAGGCCTTCGGGAGCGACTGGCCGGTGTTCTCCATGGAGGCGTTGCGTGGCATCTACTGCGCCGTCACGCGGCGGACTCCCGCGGGCGCGCCCCCGGGCGGCTGGTACCCGGAGCATCGGCTGTCCGTCGAGGCGGCGCTGCGCCACTTCACGCGAGACGGCGCCTATGCGAGCTTCGACGAGAAGCTCAAGGGCGTGCTGACGGAGGGCCGGCTCGCCGACTTCGTCGTGCTCTCGGAGAACATCCTGGAGCCGCCCCCGGAGCGCATCCTGAGGGCGAAGGTCCTGCTCACGGTGGTGGGGGGGCAGGAGAGCCATCGCGCGCCGGACTTCCCGCGGGACCCCAAGCGCGAGTAGCCATGGCCGCCTTCGCCGACAAGGTGGTCGTGATCACCGGCGCCTCCCAGGGCATCGGGCTCGCCCTGGCCCGGACCCTGGCCTCGGAGCGCCGAAGCTCGTGCTGGCGGCGCGGGACGCCGTCCGCCTCGAAGACGTGGCGGCCGAGTGCCGCGGCCGCGGCGCCCAGGCCCTGGTGGTGCCCACCGACGTGGCGTCCTTCGAGGACTGCCGGGCTCTCGTCGACCGGGCCGTGGCGCACTACGGCGGCCTGGACGTGCTGGTCAACAACGCCGGCGTCGGCATGATCGCGCGCTTCGACGAGGTGCAGGATCTCGAGGCCTACGATCGGCTGATGCGCGTGAACTACCTGTCCTGTGTCCACCTGACGCATCGCGCGCTGCCGCACCTCAAGCGGAGCCGGGGCCTGCTGGTCGCGGTGGCGAGCCTGGCCGGGCTCACGGGCGTGCCCACACGCACCGCCTACGCCGCCAGCAAACATGCCGTGATCGGCTTCTTCGACTCGCTGCGCATCGAGCTGCTCGGGACCGGCGTGGCGGTGACCATCGTGGCGCCCGACTTCGTGGCCTCGCAGATCCACAAGCGCGCCATCGGCCCCGACGGCACGGCGCTCGGGAAGACGCCGATGCAGGAGTCGCGCATCATGAGCGCCGAGCGTTGCGCCGAGTTGATCCTGGACGCGATGCGGAAGCGCAGCCGGCTCGCCGTGTTTTCGGCCCGCGGACGGCTCGGGCGCTACGCCCGGCTCGTGACGCCGGGACTGATCGACCGCATCGCGCTGCGGGCCGTGCGGCAGGGGAAATGACCACTGGGGCTCCGCCAAGCGCTGGCGGCGGCTAGAATGCCGCGTCAACTCGAGGGCATTGAGATGAACGAGGGGCGACTGTTGGCGCCGTTCCTGGCGGCGTTCCTGGCCGCGGGCCTGGCCGCGGCCGAAGAGCCGGCGGATCTGATCCTGACGAACGGGCGGATCTGGACCGCCGACGCCGCCAGGCCCTGGGCCGAGCTGGTCGCGATCCGGGGCGACCGCCTGGTCTACGTCGGCGACGCTCAAGGCGTCGCGCCGTGGCGTGGCCCGAAGACGCGGAGCCGCGACCTGGGCGGGCGCCTGGTGACGCCGGGCTTCATCGACGCCCACATCCACCTGTCGGGTGGCGCCTTGTCCCTGGAGCGTGTCGACCTGATCGAGGAGCAGAGCCTGGAGGCGGTGCAAGCGAAGATCCGCAGCTTCGCAGCCTCGGGCCCGAGCAGGGAGTGGGTGCTGGGCCGCGGCTGGCTCTACGGGTCGTTCCCCGGGGGCCTGCCGGTGAAGCAGCAGCTGGATGCCGTGGTCTCGGACCGACCGGCCTACATGGAGTGTTACGACGGCCACACGGGCTGGGCCAACTCGAAGGCGCTGGCGCTGGCGGGTATCACGAAGGAAACGGAGGACCCCGAGAACGGCCGGATCGTTCGGGACCCCAAGACCGGCGAGCCGACCGGCGCCCTCAAGGAGTCGGCCACGGCACTGGTGGAGAGGGTGATCCCGAACCCCGAAGGCGAGGCGCGTTACTCGCTGTTCCTGCGCGCGCTCCAGCTGCTCAGCTCCCAGGGCATCACCTCGGTGCACGACGCGGGCGGGCTGATGGGTGGCGGGATCCTGGGCGGCACCGGCGCGCCTCCCGACATCGATCTGCTCGAGCGCGCCCGCCGCGAGGGCAAGCTGACGGTGCGGGTGGCGGCCACGGCCAACCTGCAACCTGGCCGGCCTGGCGACGCTGTCGCGGAGGCGCTGCGCATGAAAAAACGCTTCGACGACGACCTGCTCCGGGTCGCCGCCGTCAAGGGCTACGTGGACGGCGTGATCGAGGCCCACACGGCGGCGCTGTTCACGCCCTACTCCGACGACTCGAGTTTCGGCCTGGGGCTGCCGAACTGGAAGCCCGCCGAGCTGGACGCGGCAGCGGTGGCGGCCGACTCACAGGGCCTGCAGGTGTACCTGCACGCGATCGGCGATCGGGGCGTCGCCATGGCCCTGGACGCCCACCAGGCCGCGGCGAGGCAAAACGGGGCGCGGGACCGGCGCGGCCGGATCGAGCACATCGAGACCAGCCGCGCCGAGGACTGGCCGCGTTTCAAGGCGCTGGGTGTCGTCGCCTCGATGCAGCCGCTCCACGCCAACCCCGACCAGAACAACTTCAACGTCTGGAGTCGCAACGCGGGTCCGGACCGCGCGTCGCGGGCGTGGGCCTGGCGCGCCCTCGAGGACGCGGGCGTCCGGCTCGCCTTCGGGAGCGACTGGCCGGTGGTGACCTCCGACGTGTTCCGGGGCCTGTGGTGCGCCACCCAGCGCAAGACCCGCGAGGGCACCCCCAAGGACGGCTGGCTGCCGCAGTACGCGGTCGGGCTCGACAACGCCCTGCGCCACTACACGATCGACGCGGCCTATGCGAGCTTCGAGGAGACGCTGAAGGGTTCGCTGGTCGCGGGCAAGAAGGCCGACCTGGTGGTGCTCTCCGATGACCTGTTTCGGGCGCCCGCCGAGGCGATCCTGAAGACGAAGGTGCTGCTCACGCTGATGGACGGCCGCGTGGTCCACGAGGACCCGGCCTTCTGACGCGTCCTTCCCGATGCCGCCGCCCACACTGACGCGCGAGACCTTTCGCTTCCTCGAGGACCTGGCCCGCAACAACCGCACGGAATGGATGCGTGCCCAGCGGCCGCGTTATGAAGAGCAGGTCAGGGCTCGGATGCGGGCTCTGCTGGAGGCCCTGGCGCCCGTGTGCCTGTCGCTCCACCAGGACTTCGACACCAGCGGCCGGGTGGGGACCAGCTTCTCGCGCATCAACCGGGATACTCGTTTCTCCCGTGACAAGCGCCCCTACCGATCCCAGATCTACCTGCTGTTCTCCCGCTCCGCGATGCCGGACGACGGACAGCTCTACGTGGGCGTGGCTGCCGCCGCCGTGACCACCGGCTTCCGGATCTATGACAGCGGGCGGGAGTCGACGCTGCGGAGGGTGGCCCGGGCCAACGCCCTCGACAGCCCGAGATGGCTCGCCGCCCAGGCTCGCCGCCTCGGCCGGCGCTACGAGAGCTACTGGTACGCCAGCGTCAAGGGCGCGTGGACCAGGCAGGACGGCTTTCCGACGCGGCGGGAACAATGGGAGCGCCTCAAGGGCTGGGTGGTGAGGCGGACGTTCACCCCCGCGGCGGCGGTCCGGCCCGGTTTTCCGGAGCAGGTCGCCCGCGTCTTCAAGGACCTGTTCCCGCTCTACGCGTTCGCTTCGCTCTTGGGCTGACGTAGGATCGCCGCTCGTCCCCTCGGAGGAGGCGCGGTGAACCGGACGTCAGTCGAGCACCCGAGCGGCCACAGGACGTCGGTGCACTGGACCATCCTGGCCCTGTTGTTCGTGGCCAGCTTCGTCGCCTACCTCTTGCGCACCAACATGTCCGTGGCCGGCGAGGGCCTGCGGGAGGACCTCGGGCTCACGCAAGTGCAGCTCGGAATGGTGCTGGCGGCGTTCGCCTGGGGCTACGGGGTCTTCCAGTTCCCCGGCGGGGTGTTCGGTGAGCTGCAAGGGGCGCGGCGGGCGCTCACCTGGAGCGCGCTGGCCTGGGGCGTCCTGAACCTGGTGGTCGGGCTGCTGCCGGGATCAGGGACCCTCTCGCCGAGCGCGCTCCTGGTGCTGCTGATCGGCCTGCGCTTCCTGATGGGCGCCGCGCAGGCGCCGCTGTATCCGGTGACTGGAGGCCTGATCTGCAACTGGTTTCCGGTCGCGGGCTGGGCCCTTCCCAACGGCCTGACCAACGCCGGCCTGACCCTGGGCTCGGCGGCCACCGGGCCCCTGATCGCTTGGCTCATGGAGAGCCTGGGCTGGCGCCAGTCCTTCGTCGTGACAGCGCCGCTGGCCTTCGTGTTCGCCGCGGTCTGGTGGTGGTACGGACGGGACACACCGGCCGACCACCCGAGCGTGAGCCAGGACGAGCTCGAGATGATCAACGCGGAGCGTTCGGGGAACCGGGAGTGCGAGCCGGGCGGCTGGAGCGTGGTGCTGAGAAACCGAGAGGTGCTGCTGCTCTCCGCCAGCTACTTCTGTAGCAACTACCTCTTCTACTTCTTCTTCAACTGGCTCTTCGTCTACCTCGTGGACAGCCGCGGCTTCCGGATCCTCGAGGGGGGGTACCTCGCCGCGGCCCCCTGGATGGCGGGCGCCGTGGGCGCCGCCGTGGGCGGCGCCGTGTGCGACCGGCTGGCGAAGCGCATCGGGCCGCGCTGGGGTTATGCCGCGCTCCCGATCCTGGGACTCGTGGCGGGCAGCGGGCTCATCGTGGCGGCCGCCCTCGCCACCAACCCCTACCTCGCGGTCGTCTTCCTGGCACTCTGCCTCGGCGCGCAGCAGCTCACCGAGGGTGCGTTCTGGGCCGCCACCATCAACGTGGCCGGCCGGCACTCGTGTGCTGCCGGGGGCGTGTTGAACACGGGGGGCAACGTGGTGGGGGGCATCGGCGCCCTGCTGGTTCCGCTGACGGTCGAGGCCGCAGGCTGGCCGGTCGCCCTCGCCACCACGGCGATCTTCGCGCTGATCGGAGCCGGGCTGTGGTTGGTGATCCGCGCCGATCGCCCGCTCCCGGACCCCTGATCCGACCCGGGTCCCTTACTGGCTGATCTTCTTCCGCGGCGGCGCGGAGGCCGGCGGCATCGGCACGACCTGGCCACGCGGCCGCACCGGGCCGGGGCGCTCCGCCGGCAGCTCCGGCAGCGGCTCCTCCTCGAGGCCGAGCGAGCCGGGCAGCAGGATCTCCTGTTCCGCCGCCAGGATCTCCTCCATGTCCTTGACGCCGCGTTCCGTCTCCTCCGCCGAGGAGACCAGGCCGTCGAGCTGCTCGCTGATCGTCCGCGGATCGCGCATCGAGAAGCTCTGGTCGCGCAGGAGCTGGAGCACCTCCTGCACGGTCTCGGTCTGGGCGTCCACGATGTGGCGGTTCTCGAGGGCCTTCTTGTAGCGCTCCAGGCGCTTGTGCAGCACCCGTTTGGTCCGCGCCTTGATCGCCTGCACCCGCTCGGGCCCCTTGGCCATCTCCCGGTCCAGGGCCTGGATCCGCTCCTCGATGCGTTTCGGGTCCGTGGTGGCGAAGTAGGACTCGTAGCGCACCAGGGAGTACCGCATGCGCAGGTAGAACTTGAGCAGGAAGTCCAGCTTGTCGGCCAGCTCCTCCAGCAGGATCCGCGAGCTGGGGTCGAGGATCTTGTAGTTCTGGCGGATCTCCTGGGCCAGGGTCTCGAGGGCGTGATAACGCTGGCGCTCCGACGGCGTCAGGGCACGCATCATGTCCCCGACCTCGTTGACCTTGCGCTGCTGCTTCTCGGCCTCCAGGGCCTGCGCCCGCTTCAGGCGTTCCCAACGCTCCATCACGGGCAGGAACATCATCTCGAGGCCCGCCGCCAGCAGCAGCGGAAACGGGCTGGCCGACAGGATCGCGAAACCCGCCGCCGTCACCAGGCCGATCAGGTTGTACTGGTTCTTGAAGGCCTCGACCAGGAAGTTCGGTTCCTTCTCCCGCTCCTCGCTCACGTCGTGATCCGCACGTTGCCGCCGCGTGCCTCCTCGCGGATCTTGCCCAGGACCAGGGCCTCCAGGTCCCGGAAGCGCGCCGACTGCTTCAGGTCCTCGGTGCGGTGCAGCGGCAGGTCCACCTCGATCTCGTCCACGATGCTGCCCGGACCGGCCGACAGGATGTGGATCTTGTCGGCCAGGTACACGGCCTCGGGGACGTCGTGGGTCACGAAGAGTATGGTGCCCTCGATCTCCTCCCAGAGCTCGTTGACCAGGTTCTGCATGCCCAGGCGCGTCTGCACGTCCAGGGCGCCGAAGGGCTCGTCCATCAGGATGATCTGGGGCCGCACCGCCAGCGTGCGCGCGATCGCCACCCGCTGGCGCATGCCCCCCGAGAGCTGTTTCGGATACTTGTTCTCGGAGCCCTTCAGGCCGACCTTCTCGATCCAGGCCCGGGCGATGCGGTCGCGTTCGGGCCTGGCCACGCCGCGCAGTTTCAGCCCGAAGCCCACGTTGTCGAGGACCGTCAGCCAGGGATAGGAGCTGTAGCCCTGGAACACCATGCCGCGCTCGGGACCGGGTCCCTCGATGGGCCTGCCGCGTAGCAGCGCCTCGCCCGAGCTGGGGGCGAACAGGCCCGCCACGATGTTGAGGATCGTGCTCTTGCCGGAGCCCGAGGGGCCCAGGAACACGCGGAACTCGCCCTTGCCCGGGTCGTCGGGGATGGTGAGGTTCACGTCGCGAATGGCCTCGAAGCTCTTGCCGTCCGGGGTCACGAACCGCTTCGTGACCTTGCGCAGCTCCAGGACGTTCGGAGACTTGGGCTTGGCCTCGGCCATCATTCCTTCCAGGAGAACAGCGCCTTGTTGACCAGGCGGATCAGCTGGTCGGTCACCACCCCGATCAGCAGGATCACCAGCACCAGGGCGAAGATCTGGTCCACGTGGGAGCGTTTGCCGGCGACGGTGATCAGGGCGCCCAGCCCGTAGCGGGCGTTGATCACCTCGGCCAGGATCACGTAGGTCCAGCCGATGCCGTTCATGACCCGCAGGGCTTCGCCGATGGCGGGCAGGCTGCCGGGGATCAGGACGTGCCGGATCAGCTGGCCCGGGGTCGCCCCCAGCGTGGTGGCCGTGTTGAGATACACGTCCTCGACGCCCTCCACGGCCTCAACCACCAGCGGCAGCATGTAGACGAAGGTGCCCACGAACAGGAACGCGATCTTCTGCATGTCGTCGATGCCGAACCACACGATGAACAGCGGCACCAGCGCCGAGATCGGCAGGAAACGCAGCGGGTCGAGGACCGGCGCGAAGAAATGCTTCAGCGCCGGGTAGGTCCCCATGAACAGGCCCAGCGGGATCGCGACCAGCGCCGAGAGCAGGAAACCCGCGAACACCCGGTACAGGCTGGCGAGGGCGCTGCGCACCAGCGCCTCCTCGAAGTGCAGCACCGGGAAGGCCCGCAACACGTCGGTGGGCGAGGGCAGGATGATACGCGGCACCAGCCCGCCGTAGGAGAGACCGCACCAGGCTGCGAAAAAGGCGAGCAGCCCGCCGAGGGCCAGGCTCCTCCGACGCTGGTTGGTGACGAAGCCGCGGACCTCCATCCGGGCCCTTCAGCGCGGGATGACTTCGAAGTCCGTGCGGCGGTTCTTGGCCCGGCCGTCGTCCGTTTCGTTCCCGGCCACCGGCTTGTCGGGTCCATGCCCCACCACGTCGAACTTGTTGCGCTCGAAGCCCCGCGACACCAGGTACGCGGCCACGGCCTCGGCCCGCAGGCGCGAGAGGCGCATGTTCGCGTCGCGGCCGCCGACGGTGTCGGTGTTGCCGGCGATGCGCAGGTAGGCGTTGCCGAAGGTGGCGGCCAGCTCGACCACCTGGGTGTCGAGCACCGCCTTGGCGTTCTCGTCCAGGTTGAAGGAGCCGCTGGGGAAGTAGATCGACACGGTCTTGGTGAGGATCGGCGCCGCGGCCGGCCGGGGCGGGGCCTTGAACTCGAACTCGGGCTTCGACTCGGCCTCCGACGCGAAGAACTCGGCGGCGCCGTCCAGGAAACGCGTGTCCACGGTCTGGTAGGGCTCGTAGACCTCGTTGATCTTGCCGATCTTGCGCCAGATGCCCTGGGCGGTCTTGTAGATGCTGTGGTAGGTGACCAGGGAGCCCTGGCCCGAGAAGAAGGCCTTGTTCTCGGAGTAGTTGGGCAGCTTGACGTCCTCCAGCATGCCCTTGGCGTCCTCGAGGCCGATGCCGGAGAAGCTCTTCGCCAGCAGGGCCGCGGTGCGGTCGGGGTTGGCGTTGGCCTTCTCGACGCCCTTGATCCAGCCCGCCGTGAAGCGGCGGATGTCCTCGGGGTGCTGCTCGATGAAATCGCCGCGGGCGACGAAGATGTCGGCGATCAGGTTCGAGGCCTCCTTGGTCGAGGCCAGGATGTGCCCGCGTTCCTTGGCGGCCATGTAGACGTCCGGAGACCAGGACACCGCCGCGTCCACCTTGCCGGCCTTGAACACGTTGGCCGCCTCGACGGCCGAGGTCGTGAACACCCAGTTCACGTCGCGGTTGGTCAGGCCGCCCTGGGTCAGGGCGAACAGCGCGAAGTAGTGGGAGGGTGTCGCCTCGGCGCAGGCCAGGCGCTTGCCCCGCAGGCCGCCGACCTCCTGGATCGTGTTGTCCACCACGATCGCGTCGCCGCCGCGACTCCAGTCGTACTGCAGGATCGCCTTGGGGTTCAGGCTGCGCAGCCCGCCGTACTCGAGCGCAAAGGCGTCGACCGTCGACCACATGATGTCGACACCACCCCGGTCGCCGCCGGCACGGAAGGCGTCGCGGGACTTCTCGAAGTCGTCGATCACCAGCAACTCGACCTGGACGCCGAAGTCCTTCGCGAAGGAGCTGTTCGGGTTGGGCGCGAAGCCGTCGTTGGCCACGATGCCGCCGGCGTAGCCGCCCCAGGTGACGATCGCCACGCGGATCGGCCGCCCAAGGCGGGCGCCGCGGCCGAGGGGCTGGCTCGACGAGGTGGAGGACTCGGCGGTCGCGGCCCCGGAGACGCCGCCGAAGTCGTCCTTGGAGACGGTCCCCTCGGCTTTCTTGTCGGGCGCCACGATCCGGGTGGCCTTGTCGAGCACCCCGTATCTCTTGAGGGCGTAGCCGGTGAGGGCGATGCCGCAGGCGAAGACGAGGAACTTCCCGAAGGGCGTCAGCTGTCGGGCCATGGCTTCTTCTGCTCCTTAGGCCTGGGACGGGCCGGTCTTGGGCGGCGCCGCGGGCGCGCCGACGCCCTTGGTGACGGGGTTGGAGGCGCCCTCGATGAAGTGCGCGACGATCCCGTGCAGGCGCTCCTCTTCCTTGAGCTTGCGCTCGCGCAGCGCCTGGAAGGCCCGCTCGGCGTCTTCGGACCCCCGCTTCAGGTTCTGGATCTCGGCGCCGATCTTCTGGACCAGGGTGTCCAGCTCCTGCTGCAGCGAGGCGATGCGCGCCTCGTTTTTCTGCCGCGCCTCGCGCGCCTCGCGCTCCTTGGCGGCCTCGAAGCCGTCGAGGGCCTTGTCGCGTTGCACCGCGTCCTGGATCACGTCGCGGACCGCGACGCCCGCAGCCTCCAGGGCGGCCATCACGGCCGTGGCCCTGACCTCCGGCGCGAGGCTGGTCAGGCGCTTGTTCTGCAGCATCTCCCCGACTTTTTCGACACCGTAGCCGTGGGCCGGCAGCTCGATGCCGGACTCCGCGTACACCGCGGCGAAATCGGCGACGCTGGCCGGCACTGAGGACTGCTGCACCCTCTTCGGAGGAGGTCCCTCGAAGACCTCCGGCGGGATCTCACGTTCGCGGACGGGTCGCTGCCGCGCCGCGGAGGGCGAGGCCGCCGGCACGCCCTCCTGCTCCAGCAGCTCGGCCGAGAGCGCGGACTCTTCGTCGGCGACGATCAGGCGGACGCCCTTGCTGACGAGCTCCTTGATACGGCTCATGGAGTCCTCTCCCCCGAACCAGACGCGCCCGGCAGACCCGGGTTCCGCGGAATCGGAAATCTCCTTGGCGCTCATCAGCTTGTAGCGTCGCCGCCGGGGGTTGTCAAGCCGCGTGCGCGGAGTGAGAATCTCGCGCGGAGGTCGAGCTATGCAGCAGATCGCCCGCGAGGACCTGCAGCCCGTTCTCGAGGGGCACCGCGGCAACGATGCGCTGCGTGCCGCAGTGCAGGACACGGCGGCCGACGCGGCCGCCCTGCTCTGCGTGCTCGGGCGCTACATCCAGTTCAACGGCGCCTTCGGCCCCGGCCTGGCCAACCTGGCGGGGGAGATCGCGGCCCGTGGCGACCTGTTCCTGGACCGAGAGGAGCCCGTGCGCATCCTGCAGGACCGCGCCTCGGACGTCGCCTCGGACTTCTTCCACGCGGCGATCGACGAGTTCGACGACCGCGCAACCCCCTGGCGGGACACCCATCGCACCCTAGCCCAGGCCACTCTGAAAGGCCTGGGCCGCGCCTTCGGCTACGAGCCCCGGCAGCTCAACGACGTGATCCGCATCAACCGGGCCACCGAGGAAGCCATCGCGCGTGTCCAGGGGGGCTACGGCCTGGGGGCCGCGTTGTCCGAGGAGCGGCTGTTCCGCGGCATGGGCTTCCACACCGGCAGCGAGGTGCTGGCCGACGAGGAGTTCACCATCATCGACAAGGCGCTGCGGGCGGAGCGGCCCGAGACGGTGAAGGCCCTGCAGGCGATGAAGGTGGACATCCTGGGCAGCGCCCACGACGCCTACTACTGGATCTTCATCCACACCAGCGTCGAAGCCGACCACTTCGACGCCGCCGTGAAGGGCGTCAACAAGGCGCTGCGGTTCTACGTGGGCCAGGAGCCGCCGACCCAGGTCAAGGCCTGGATCCTCGACGGCTTCCGTGACTTCGCCGAGGTACAGCAGTCCTTCATGTCCGCCCTCGCCGAGGCGTGACCCGCTCCCGCAAAAGCCCCTAAGGCTCGCGCCAGCTCCGCGCGACGCGCGGCCCCAGACGGAAACGCGGCTCGGTTTCGAGGCGCACGCCCGTCGCCATGTCGGCCACGTAGCCGCCCAACACCGGCGCGAGCTTGTAGCCGTGGCCCGAACCCCCGCCCAGCAGCAGGACGTTGTCGTGGCGCGGGTGGCGATCCACGAGCAGGTGCTCGTCGGGCGTGATCTCGTACGTGCACACCCGGGAGTCGAGCAGGGGCGCCTCGACCAGGGCGGGAAAGCGACGCGCCAGGTAGTCCCGCACTTCCCTCACGGTGGCCGGGCTCAGCAGCCGTTCGGCCGCGGTTGGATCGATTTCGGCGCCCGGCTTGTCCAGGCCGACCTTGAAACCGCGTCCGGCGAGCGCGGGTATGCCGTAGTAGGCGCCGATCTCGACCCAGGCCGGCAACCGGTCGGCATCGAAGTCGCGACTGCCCTCCGGCACGCCGAAGTACAACTCCTCGGCCCGGTGCGCGCGCACGAAGCCGGCCGGCAGGTCTGGGAAGACCTGCGGCAGCCAGGGGCCACACGCGAACACGAAGGCGGAGGCTGCGACGCGCTCGCCGTCGACGTGCACGGCCTCGAGGCGTCCCGCGCTGGCGCCCGGCACCCGGGCGGCCGCGCGCACCAGCCGGCCTCCGCGCCGCAGGAACTGAGCGACCGCGACGCGCACGCCCTCGCGGGCGCGCAACGCGCCCATCCGCGGCTCCAGGACTCCGAAGCGTAGCCCCTGGGAGGACACGCCCGGGAAACGCCGCGGGATCTCCTCCGCTTCGACGCGCTCCGCCGGGACGCCGAGCTCCCGCATCACCTCCAGGCCCGCCGCCGCGTAACCGTCGTCCTCGCTCGCGAGCCACAACACCCCCGTGCGGTGGAAGACCTGGCGCCCCGCCTCGCGCTCGAAGCGCTCCCACAGCCGCAGCGCCTGCCACGACCACTCCGCGTAGACGCGATCCCGACCGTAGATGGCGCGGATCACGCGCGACTCCGACGAAGAGGTGGCTCGGGGGTGGCCCGGCTCCCAAGGGTCGCACAACAGGACGGCGAGGCCGCGCTCCTGGAGCGCCAGCGCGGCGAAGGCGCCCATCACGCCGGCGCCGGCCACCACCACGTCGGGCACGCGCGTCAGTCCTCGGAGACCGTGTCCGGCAGCTCGTTGCGGTCGCTCACACCCTCGAGGCGAGGGAAGTGCTCGGCGAGCAGTGCTCCGGCCCGCTCGATGCCCTTCAGTAAGCCGGCGGTGTAGTTGCCGGCCCGGAAGTCCTGCTCCATCGCTGCCGCCACCTGCGTCCAGAACTGCGATCCGCAGCGGGCATGGACGCCGCTGTCGCCGACGATCGCGAAGTTGCGCGACAGAGGCGCCACGTAGATGAGTACGGCCAGGCGCTCGGCGGTGCCGGCCATGCCCAGGGCCTCGAACTGCGCGGTGGCGGCCTTCTGCGCGTCGTTCACCGCGCGATTGGAGGCGTGGACGCGGATCTCACCTCGGGAGCGGGCCTCGGCCGCGGCGATCGCGCTCACGATTTGATCGTGGTCGACCCGTTCCAGGAAGCTCCTCAGCCGCATCGGGGCCCCCAAGCCTACCAGCTTCCCGAAGCACCGCCACCGCCGAAGCGGCCGCCCCCGCCCGAGGACGACGTTCCGCCGTAGCTGCGGCCACCGCTCCGGCTGGAGCGGACGTTGGAGAGGATCAACCACAACAGGATGCCGCTCTCGATCAGCCAGGCCTTCGGCAGGGGCTCGCCGGCTCGCAGGCGTCGCCGCATCGGTAGGAAGCGGAGCAGGGGCGAGCTGAGCAGCGGGAAGGCGACGACCAGGAACCCGATGCCCACGGGCAGGCCGCCGACCTGGTAGCGAGCCATCTCGCCGACCGCGTCGAACACGATGCCGATCCAGGAGGGCTCGGGTGGCGCGGGCGGGATCTCGAAGGGCGTGGGAGCGGGAGAGGTGGGCGCCACGGGAGCGCCGGGGGAGGGCAGCGCGTGTCCCTCGGCGACCGCCAGGATCGCCTCCACGCCGGCGCCGAAGGCCGCATCGACGTTCCCAGCGGCCAGGCCGGGGGTCAAATGCTCCGCGAGAATGCGTTTCGCGATCGCGTCGGGGATGCGGTCCTCGAGGCCGTAGCCGACCTCGATCCGCAGCTTCCGCTCGCGGACGAAGGCGAACAGGATCAGACCGTCGTCGAGTCCCTTGCGTCCCACACGCCAGGCCGACGCTGTGCGGACGCAAAAGTCCTCCAGGGAGACGGACGGCAGCGTCGGGAAGATCGATACGTAGATTTGCCGCCCGCTCTGCGCCTCGTACGCGCTGAGCCGCGCGTCGAGTTGGGCAGCGGCGCCCGGTGAGACGAATCCGGCGCGGTCGTCGAAGTGCCGGCGCGGGAAGGACGGGACGTCCTGGCCCGCTGCGGCGGCCAGGGTGAGTGCCGCCGCCAGGCCGAGGCTGAGGATCAGGGTGCGGGCGCGGGGCTGGCCGCGCCCCCGAAATCGACCTTCGGGGCATGCTCGGGGCCCGGGCCGGCCTTGAAGTAACCCTTCTCGCCGAAGCCGCCGAGGCCGGCGATCAGGTTGGCCGGGAACTGTTGGCGCCGCGTGTTGTACGCCTGGGCGGCCTCGTTGAACCGCATGCGCTCCACGCTGATGCGGTTCTCCGTGCCTTCGAGCTGAGCCTGCAGGTCCCGGAACGCGGCCGTGGCCTTGAGCTCCGGGTAGTTCTCGACCACCACCAGCAGGCGCTGCAGGGCGCTGCCCAGGGAGTTCTGGGCCGCTTGCCACTGGGCGAAGGCCTCGGGGCTGTTGATGAGGTCCTTGCCCGAAACCTGCATGCGGCCCACGCTGGCGCGGGCTTCGGTCACCGCCTGCAGCGTGGACTGCTCGAAGCCCGCGGCTCCCTGCACGGTGGCCACCAGGTTCGGGATCAAGTCGGCGCGGCGCTGGTAGACGTTCTCCACCTGCGCCCAGGCGGCGTCCACGCCCTGCTGCAAGGCCACGAGGCTGTTGTAGGTGGACACGGCGCAGCCGCCCAGCACCAGCACCACCAACACCACGCCGACCAGCAGCACCGTCGCCAGCTTGCCCATGCCCACCTCCGGAGCTCAGTCTACCGCGTGGTGGAGGGTGGCCCGATCGCGTCGAAGGGGACGTCGAGGATCGGGTAGCTCCTCAAGTCACGATAGTTGAAGTGCCACCATTCGTTGGGCTCGACCTCGAAACCCTGCTGCTCCATCGCGGCTCGCAACCGGGCCCGGGCGCGCCGCTGCTCGGGCGGGGCCCCGGCGTACTCGGGGTGCGCTTTCTCGCTGAAGTCGTCGTAGGGGCTGGGCATCGTCACCTCGGCGCCGGTGTCGAGACGATACAGGCTGAGGTCCACGGCGCAGCCGCGGTTGTGCTTCGAGCCCTGGCGCGGGTCGGCGACGAAAGGACGCTTGTCCTCGGGCACCACCTCCCAGAACAGCTTCGTGATGCGCCAGGGGCGATACGCGTCGAACACCAGCAGGCCGTAGCCCTGCTGCCGCAGCGCGCGATGGGCCCGGACCAGCGCTTCGGCGGCCGGACGCTGCAGGAAGGCTCGGGCCTCGGGGTAGACCGACCGGCCCACGAAGTTGTTGGCGGTCGCGTAGCGGATGTCGAGGCGGATGCCCGAGTCCAGCCGCACGATCTCCACCAACTCCGACGCACGCGAAGCCCCGGCCTCGACCGGCGCAGCCGCCTGCGTGGCGACGGCCAGCAGGAGGCCGAGGGTGGTTGTGGCGCCCATGGTCCCGCTTTAGAACCTGAGGAACACGCCGCCGGCCAGTTCGCCCTGCAGGAAGCTCGAGCTCCCGAAGGAGAAGACGCAGCGGCCTGCGTCACACGCGAAACCGCCGCCCACCTCCACCAGGCTCAGGAAGCCGCGCGCCTCGAGACGCAGGCCCAGTCGCGCCGACTGGTGGCGCCTCAGGCCGAGGGCGAGACCCAGGGCCGGCCGGGTGTAGCTGTCGAAGCCACGCGGCGCGAGGCGTGTCGCGCCGAACAGCGCCGCCCCGAAGAACCGGGTGCGGTCGCCGCGGGCTCCCTTCTGCTCCTGGATGCCAACCATGAAGCGCTCCTGGGTGATGTCGAAACGGCCCAGCAGGGCATCCTCGATCCCGGTTGGTTGGCGCGAATAAAGCACGGCCAGCGTCCAGGAATCGGTGAGGGCCAGCTCCAGGGTGCCGCCCCAGACGAGGCCGCTCTCCAGGGGATAGGCCAGCCGACGCGCCGACGACTCGATGCTTCCGCCGGAGCCGAAGCCGGCGAAGGCGCCCACTTCGACCTGCTGCGCGGCGGCGCCGCAGGGGAACAGGGCCGCCAGCAGCAGCCAGCTCGCCCGTGGGGCGCCGTCTGGCCTCACCGAGCCTTCAGCAGCTCGATGTAGCTTTCGAGGCGCAACCGGTCGTCGGCGGGCATCCTCACGAACTCCACGCCGATCTCGAACTGCGTGCCCTGGTCCAGGTCGACCTCGGTGGAGTAGGCGACGCGGCCCTCGAAGCGCAAGGGCTCCTTTTCGTCGAGGCTCAACTCCATGGGCAATACGACGTCGAGCTCGAGGCCGGCGTCGGCCTGGGCCAACATGCCCGTCAGGCTCAGGACCTTGACGCGGAAGGGGTGCGGAACATCGAGCAACGCGCGGCCGGTGGCCTCGATCTCGAAGCGCGTGCCACCGGTGCGCTGATCCGGATGCGCCTTGTGCCGGTCGAGGAAATCGAACAGCGCCTGCATGGCCTCGTTCATCACGCCCGCGAAGCGTAGTCCCGCCGAGTAGATCAGGATGTCCTCGCCGCGGGTGTCCTTGCGTCGGCTCTCGAGGGCACACCAGACCACGACGCCGCGCAGGGTCAGGCCGTCTCCGGTCTCGCTGTCGAGGCGCAGCTTGTACTCCTGGCCGATGCTGAGCCGCCGGTCGGTGCGCAGGGCGACGCCCGAAACGCTCATGTTCAGGACCTCGACCTCCGAGGCGGAGGTCATGTGGCCGTGGAGCCCTCCCACGACGAAACGCGCCGCTCGGCGTTTCTCCCGTCCCATGGCCATGCCGCCGTTCCGCGCTCAGTACCAGGCGATCGGCGACTCGTTCAGGTTGATGTGGACCTGCTTCACCTGGAGGTACTCCTCGGCGCCCCAGGGACCCAGCTCGCGGCCGATGCCGGACATCTTGTAGCCTCCCCAGGGCGCCTCGACGTAGGTCGGCTGCATGTGGTTCACCCACACGATGCCGGCCTGCAGGCGCTTGACCGTGCGCAGGCACTTGAAGATGTCGCGGCTCCAGACGGCAGCCGCCAGGCCGTAGGGAGTGTCGTTGGCGATCTTCAAGGCGTCCTCCTCCTTGTCGAAGGGGATCACCGACATCACGGGCCCGAAGATCTCCTCGCGGGCGATGCGGGCCGAGTTGTCCACGTCGTAGAAGATGGTGGGCTCCACGAAGTAGCCCTGCTGCAGCCCCGGGTCCTTGGGACGGCCGCCGCCGAAGGCGAGCTTGGCCTCCTTGCGGCCGATGCCCTGGTACTCGGTGACGCGCTCGAGCTGCTCCTTCGACACCAGCGGGCCCATCTTGGTCCCGCGGTCCAAACCGTCGCCGAGCTTGATCGTCTTCGCCTTCGCCACCATGGCGTCGACCAGCTTCTTGTAGATGGGTCGCTCCACCAGCACCCGGCTCCCTGCGGAGCACACCTCGCCCTGGTTGATGAAAACCCCGAACAGGGCACCGTCCACGGCGGCTTCGAAGTCCGCGTCGGCGAAGAAGATGTTGGGCGACTTGCCGCCCAGCTCCAGGCTGACCTTCTTCAGGGTGTCGGCGGCGCTGCGCATGATGAGCTTGCCGACCTCCATCGAGCCGGTGAAAGCGATCTTGTCCACGTCGGGGTGGGCCACGATGGCGGCGCCGGTCTCCCCGAAGCCGGTGACCACGTTCACCACACCCTTGGGCAAACCACACTCCTCGAAGAATCGCGCGAACTCCAGCAGCGTCAGGGGTGTCTGCTCGGCGGGCTTGATCACCATGGAGCAGCCGGCGCAGATCGCCGGCGCCAGCTTCCAGGCGGCCATCAGCAGCGGGTAGTTCCAGGGGATGATCTGGCCTGCGACGCCCAGGGGCTCCCGCAGCGCCATCGAGACCGCGTTGTCGGGCACGTTCAACACCTCGCCGTGGAGCTTGGTGGCCAGGCCGCCGTAGTACTCGAAGCAAGTGGCGACATCGGTGAGGTCGAACTCCGACTCCACGATCGGCTTGCCAGAGTTGCGGGTCTCGAGCTCGGCCAGGCGCGGGATCTCGTCGCGCATCTTCTGGGCGAGCCTGAACAGGATGCGCCCGCGCTCCTGTCCCGTGACCTCGCGCCAGGACAGGAAGGCGCGGCGTGCGGCCTGGATCGCCGCGTCGACGTCCGCGCGGCCGGCCTCGGGGACCTTCGCGAAAACCTCGTCGCTGGCGGGGTTCATCACGTCGAAGGTCTTGCCCGAGGCGGCGGGCACGAAGGCGCCGTCGATCAGCATGGCATAACTCTTCATCGCATCCTCCCGGAGCACGTATGATGGCCCTTTCGGGGAAACGGTTCTTGGCTCGGCGCCTCCATCTTATCGCGGGCGGGTTCGTGGTTCTGCTGGGTCTGGCGTGGAACCTGACCAGCAGTTATCACACGCTGCGTCTCGTCGTGTTCTCGGGTTACCCGGCCTGGCTGGCGGTGCCCACCCAGGACGGCAGCCGAGTGGGGGTGGTGCGCCCGGACAGCCCGGGAGAGGGGCGGCTGCGCCGGGGCGACGAGATCGTGGCGGTGGACGGCAAGGGCGTGGCTCGGACCTTCGATGCCCGGGCCTACTTCGCCTTCGAGCCGCCGCGCCCCTACGACATCCTGATCCGTCGCGACGGCCGGCTCCAGGCGCTGCGCCTCGAGGCCATCCCCTACGGCTTCAGCTACGCGAGCTTCTCGCTCGTGGGCCTGCTCGCCGTGCAGTGGATCTTCTGGGCCGTGGGCGCCGCGGTATTCCTGATGCGGCCCCACGACGCGGTGCCGCGGCTCCTCTCCAGGGTGCTGCTGCTGTTTGCCCTCGGCCTGAGCGCCCACGTGCCCATGGAGAAGGTGTCCGGGGCGGACCTGGTCCTGCTCGGCGCCGCGCAGCTCATGGCGTCGGTGTTCTGGCCCAGCTTCCTCCACCTGTTCCTGGTTTTCCCCGAGCCCTCCCCGCTGCTGCGCCGCTTCCCGTCCCTGGTGCGTTGGGTGTATGTGATCGGCAGCACCTTCGTCGTCGCCACCATGGGTGTCGTGGTGCTGGCCGCCGTGCAGCGCGAGGCCGTGGCGGCTTTCTTCAGTCAACCCTCTCCGTTGTCGACCTTGCTGAGCGTGCTGGTCGGCCTGTTCAGCGTGGCCGGTCTCGGGTCGCTGGTGTTGTCGTATCGCAGCGCCAGCCCGGTGGGCCGGCGACGCCTGGGCGTGGTCGTGGCCGGCTGCCTGCTTGGCTTCCTCCCGCTGCTGGGCCTCGTCTACGCGGAGCTGGCTGGCGACATCCGCGAGCACCTCTGGGCCGGGCGCCTGCTGGTGCTGTCGGCCATCCTGGGGCTGCCCCTCGTCCCGCTCTCCTTCGCCTACGCGATCGTCAAGCACCAGGTGATCCCCGTGGGCATCCTGGTGCGGCGCAGTCTGCGTTACCTGCTGGTGGCCCGGGGCTTCCTGATCCTGGAGGTCCTGGACGTGACGCTGGTTCTGGGAGTGTTGCTGCTGGGACCTCCGGCGCGCTGGCTCTCCACGCTTCCCCTGCCTGCGGCCGTCTTGTTCACGATGGCCGTCACGACGCTGGCCCTGGGCGCCCTCGTGCTCCTGCACAAGCGCGTCATGCCCCGGATCGACCGCCGCTTCTTCCGGGAGAGCTACGACACCCAGCGCATCCTGGCGGACGTCGGCCAGGCGGCCCGCGAGAAGGGCAGCGTGGACGAGGTGTTGCGCCTCGCGCTCGAGTGTGTTCGCGAGGCGCTTCACCCCGAGAGCGCCGGCTTCTTCCTGCACGACGAGCAAACCGGCCACTACCGCCTGGAGGCGGGGGAGGAGGCCGGCAGCGTGGTGCTGCGGGCCGACTCGCCGATCGTCGAGCGGCTCCGGCGCTCGCCGTTGCCCCTCGACACCGACGGCGACGGCATCCTGCTGCCCATCGTGGCCAAGGGCGACCTGCTGGGCATCCTGTCCCTCGGGCCTCGCCTGGGCGACCTGCCCTACTCCGCAGAGGATCGCGACCTGCTGAATGCGGTCGCCTGGCAGGTTGCCTTCGCGGTGGAGAACACGCGCCTGGTGCGGCGCATGGTCGAGCAGCAGCGCCTGCGCCACGAGATCCAGATGGCCGGTGAGGTCCAGCGCCGGCTTTTCCCCGCGCGGCCGCCCGAGAGCCATCGCCTCGAGTTGGCGGGCCTGTGCCATCCCGCCCAGGGCATCGGCGGCGACTACTACGACTTCCTGCCCATGGGCGACGGGCGGATCGGCATTGCGGTGGCCGACGTCGCGGGCAAGGGCATCTCGGCTGCGCTGCTGATGTCGATCGTGCAGGCTTCGCTGCGCAGCCAGTACCGGGGCGGCGTGGCGCTGCCCGAGCTGGTGGCGTCGATGAACGAGTTGCTTTATCGCTCGACGGCCCGCAACAGCTTCGCCTCGTTTTTCGTGGCCCAGTTCGACGAGCACAGCGGCCGCCTCACCTACGTCAACGCCGGGCACAACCCGCCCTTGCTCGTGACGGCCCGCGGGGCTGCGGACCGCCAGTGTCGGGGCGCGCAACTCGCCGTGGCGGGCGGCTTGGCGCTCGCCCTGGAGGAGGCCGCGCCGGCCGCAGAGGTGCGCCTGCTGCAGACCGGCGGCCTGGTGATCGGCGCACTGGCCGACGTCCGCTACGAGGCGGAGTGCGTCGACCTCTTGCCCGGCGACCTGCTGGTGGCCTACACCGACGGCGTGACCGAGGCCTTTGATCCCGAGGATCGCGAGTTCGGCGAGGAGCGCTTGCTCGATGTCGTGTTGGCCGCGCGAGACCTGCCGGTGGGCCAGGTGGCGGAGCGCATCGTGGGCGCGGTCCACGATTTCGTTCGCGACGCGCCGCAACACGACGACATCACGCTGGTGGTCGGGCGCGTGCGCTGAACCCGATCTGGTCGGGGCACAGGTGGGGTGGCGCCCGATCCGCTGCGGGGTTTCGTGTCAGGCAGGGGCCTGAAGCGTGAAGCGGAGGCGGCCTGCGCCCGGCACGAGCTGGGCCAGCAGGTCGAGGTCGGCCGAGAGCACCGTTGCCAGCTTCGGATAACCCCCGGTCGTGGGGGCGTCCCGGAACATCACGATCGGTTGGCCGTCCGGAGGCACCTGGATCGAGCCCGGCAACATGCCGTCCGAGACGATCTCGCCAGGGCCCAGGTGCGCCAGCCGCGGGCCGCGCAGGCGAACGCCGACGCGATCGGAGTCGGCTGTGACCTCCCAGGTCGTGGCGAGCAACCGCTCCAGGCAGGTCCTGTCGAAGTGGTCGGCCTGCGGTCCCGGCAGGATCCGAACCGCGGCCTCCTCGGCGATCGGGGGTTCGGTGAGTTCGAGCCCCGTGCTCCCTGCCCGGCCCAGTCCGAGCCGGTCGCCCGCGCGCAGGGCCCGCCCGGCGTGACCGCCGAAGCCGCCCAGCAGGTCGGTGGCCCGCGAGCCCAGTACGCGGGGCACCTCGATCCCCCCCGCGAAGGCGATCACGGCTCGGCAGCCGCTGCGCCGCCCGTTGAAGCGAAGCACGTTGCCGGGCCGTGCCTGCACCGGAATGCCGCGGCGCACGCTCCAGGGCCCCAGGTCGGCGCGCTCCAGCACCGCGCCCAGGTCGGCGCCCGTCACGGCGAAACGGCCCGCCACCAGAAACCGCAACACCGGGCCCAGCAGCGTGCACTCCAGCGCCGCCGCGCCGCCGCCGTTCCCCACGGCCAGGTTGGCGCGCCGCAGGGCCGCCCTGTCGGCGGCGCCGGTCTCGGGGACGCCGTAGCGGCGCCAGCCCGGCCGTCCCGGGTCCTGCACGCTCGTGAGCACACCAGCGTCGAGGACCTCGATCGCCGGGTTGGCGTGTTCGTGCGTCCCGTGGCTGGAGAGCGACGGCGTGTTGAGCGCTTCCACCGGGCGGAACAGCACACGGTCGCCCGGCTGCACCAGTGCGGGCGGGTCGCAAAGGGGATCGAACAAGCGGAGCCCCGTCCGGCCCAGCAGGTGCCAGCCGCCGGCGCTGCGTGCGGGGTAGATCGCCGTCTGGCGTCCGGCGATGGCCACGGAGCCCGCCGGCACCGCGGTCCGAGGCGTCCGGCGTCGCGGACGTTCAAGCCGCGGGTCCAGGAGCCCCAGGTAGGCGAAGCCCGGCGCAAACCCCAGCATGAACGCGGTGTAGGGGAGGCCCGCGTGGAGCGCGATCACCTCGGAGGGCCGCAGCTGGCCGGCCACCGCGACCGCCTCGAGGTCGGGGCCGTACTCGCCGCCGTAGACCACCGGGATCTCGTGGAGCCGCGGCTCGGGCGGAGCGGGCAGCGGAGCGAGCAGCCGCGCCTCGACGGCCCCCGCCGCGTCGGCGGCCGTCAGCGCCGGGCCGTCGAACAACACCAGCAGAGAGCGATAACTCGGCACGGCTTCGAGGAAACCCGGGAAGGGATCCTGCCGGAGGGCGTGCTCCAAGGCCCGCACGCGGGCGGCGACCTGGGGGTCGATGCCCTCGCCCAGCTCGACGCACAACGCCGAGTCGCCGACGGGCAGCAGCCGCGTCAAGGCCGCGGCGGACGCACGTCGATGGCGGCCCGGGCCAGGGCCTCGCGCACCGCGAGGGCGTTCGCGAGGGCGCCCGGCGTGTCGCCGTGCAGGCACAACGTATCCACGGCGCCGCTCCGCGCGAGTGCCACCGCCTGCGCCGCCACGACTTCCGGATCCGTCAACACGGCGCCCTCCTCGCCGCGCGGAACCAGGCCGGCGTCCGGGGCGTAACGCCGGTCGGCGAAGCCCTCGGCGGCGAATCGGAGGCCCGCTTCCGCCGCGGCCTCGCGCATGCAACGGGACGACGCAAGACCCACCAGCATCAGGTCCGGCGAGGCGGCGGCGACCGCTCGCGCGACGGTCCGGGCCAGCTCGGGGTCGGCGGCACTCTGGTTGTAAAGGGCGCCGTGAGGCTTCACGTGGCGGAGCACGATGCCATCGGCCTGGCACAGCGCCCGGACCGCGCCGACCTGGTACAAGAGGTCGGCGAAGACCTGTTCGTGTGGGAACTGCCGGGCCACGCGCCCGAAACCCTCGCGGTCGGGGTAGCTGGGGTGTGCACCGACCACGACGCCGGCGCGGGCGGCGGCCCGGAGCGTCTCGCGTATCGTGCGCGGGTCGCCGGCGTGGAAGCCGCAGGCCACGTTGGCCGAGGTGACGAGGGCGAATAACGCATCGTCGTCACCCATGCCTTCGCCGACGTCGGCGTTGAGGTCGATGGCCACGCGCTCAGATTACCGCGGCGCGCCTCCCTGCGCCACGGAGCACGCCAGTCGTGTTCCGCGTTCGAGGCGAAGGGGGGGGACGCCGGCTAGTTGAAGGTCACTGCGTGATCGTGGGCGTCGTTCAGCGTCGAGTTCTTCGAGACACGCTGTCGGTCGCGGATCGCCACCACCTCCGCCGCCGAGAGCTGGACCGTGTGCGGGTGGGTGGCGTTGCCGCGGATCTCAATGTCGAGAGCGTTCCCCGCTTGCAGGCGGGCCGCCTCGATCACCGCCGTGTGGCCGTGGTTGGCCGAGATGGAGCCCACAGCGTCACCGGGGGATGTCGATGGAGGGTTACCGGCTCCCCCCGATGGGCCCGTCGGGCCGCTGCTTCCGCCCCCGCACCCACTCACGCTGATCACGGGGAAACCCAGCAACGCCAGGGCGGCGCCGGCCGAAATCGCCCGGCGCTTCGGATCGAATAGAGACATCGCCCCTCCTAGTTGAACGTGACGGTGTGGTTGTGGGCCTCGGTCGTCGAGGTGCCCTTGGAGACGCGCCCGCCGTTCCCGATCTGCAGGACCTCGGCGCCCGAGAGCTCGACGGAGTGGGTATGGGTCGCGTTGCCGTGGATGTCCAGCAGCAGGCCGTTGCCCGCCGTGATCTGCGCCCTCGCGATCACCGCGCGGTGGCCGTGGTTCGCGGAGATCTGGCCCACCACGCCGCCGGCCGGGTCGACGTTCCCCCCCGGGCCGTAGTCGTCGCCGCCCCCGCTGGGGCCGGTCGGATTGCCGCCTCCGCCGCCGGAACCACCACCGCCGCCACATCCCGAGACGGTGATGCTCGCCCCGCCCAGGAGCGCCAGGGCCATGGCTACGGAGAACTCACGCCGATCCATTCGTTCCGTCATGCGTCACCTCAATAGAATTTGCGGGAGATGTTGAAGCCGAGGAACCAGTCGTCGCGGCCCTGCCGCCCGCGCGCGATCTGGGCGGGGGTCGTGCCGAGCTCGTTGGAGACGCTCAGCTGGAAGGCGTGGCCTCCCACCACGCGCTCGATCCCGACGGCCACGAGGGCATCACGCCCGCCGTCGTAGCCGAACAGGCGCGGGTGGGCCTCCACCAGCAGCGAGGTCTTGTCCGTGACACGCAGTCGCCCGCCCAGACCCATCACCAGGCTGCCGTCGTCCCCGCCAGCCGCGCCCAGGTTCGTGTTGCCCACGAAGGCGGGCGCCAGGTAGAGGGCCGCCCGCGTGCCGAGCCTCCGCGACGAGGTGAGGCCGATCCGGGGCGAATACTCCTCGCTGAAATTGTCCAGACCCTCGATCGCGAGGTCCAGCTGCAAGGAGAGCGGCGCCGTGCCCTGCCGGAGCAGGCTCCGGCTCAGGAAGAACTCGAGGCTGCGGTCGCTGGTCCGGTAGATCCCGAGCTGCGTGCCACGGGTCAGGCCGAAACGCAGCTCCAGGCCGATCTGGGCGCCGCCGTCGAGGCCGAAGAAGTCGGAGGCGAGATCGGAGAAGTCACCCGCGCCCAGCCCCCGGGCGAAGCGGTGCGTGACGCGGAAAGCCAGCTTCCCCTTCGGCAGCCGCGCGGTCGTCGGCAGGTTGACGACCACGAAGTCGGGCTCCACGGGGTCGGCCTCGAGCTCGTCCTCGACCAGTGGGGCCTGCGGGGCCGGGCCCTCGGCCGCCGGCGCGCCGAGCAGCACGAGCCACAACACCAGGGGCGTCATTGCGCCTCCGCCACCACGACCAGCCTGCCGCGCATGCCGCGATGGCCGCTACCGCAGTACTCGGAGCAGACGAAGTCGAAGCTCCCGGCCCGGTGGGCCACGAACTCGAGGCGCACGCTGCGGCCACCCTTCGGGATCTTGAGCTTCAGGCCGTAACCCTTGATCTCGATTCCGTGCGTGCCATCCGTCGAGCGCAACACGAGGGCGACGGCGTCACCCTGCACGACCTGGATGTTCGGCGGGTCGAAGCGGAACCTGGACGCGGTCACCTCGATCGTACGTTGGGCAGCTTCGCTGCCCAGGGTCAGGAGCGAGAGGGCACAAAACACCATGCCCGCGGTCGAGCAATCGGCGTGCCGTGTGGTGCCCGTCGGCGAACCACCGGCGTTTCAGCGACTTGGCGCATTGGCTCGGCCCTCCGAGCCGACGAGTCACGTAAGGCCCTTACCCGCCGCGTAAGCGGCGGTCACTCCAGGCCGTGTTTGCCCAGGTAGTACGAAAGCGCCCGCTGGCTGAGGCCCAGCAGGAGGGCGGCGTCCTTCTTCACCCCCTGGGACTTCTCGAGGGCGCGCCGGACCGACTCGCGTTCCGCCCACTCGACGTTGTCGCGCAGGTTCAGGGACGGCAACTCGCCGGTCGACTGCTGGTCGTGGACGCCGAGCATCGAGAGGTCGGCCAGCTCGAGGCGCGGGCCCGTGGCCAGGACGACCGCCCGCTCCAGCGAGTTCTCCAGCTCGCGCACGTTGCCCGGCCAGCCGTAGCTCAGCAGGCCCTGGAGCGCCGGGGGCGTGATCTCGGGGATCGCGCGACCGACGCGCCGGCTGTGTCGCCTCAGGAAGTGCTCCACCAGCAGCGGGATGTCCTCGCGCCGCTCCCGCAGCGGCGGGATCTCGATGGGGATCACGCTCAGGCGGTAGAAGAGGTCCTCCTGGAACTCACCCCTCGCCACCAGCTCGCGGAGCCTGCGGTTGGTGGCGGCGATCACCCGCACGTCCAGCTTCAGCGTCAGGTCCCCGCCGACCGGCTCGATCTCCCGCTCCTGCAACACGCGCAGCAGCTTGGCCTGGAGCGGGCGCGCCAGGATCCCGATCTCGTCGAGGAATATCGTGCCGCCGTCGGCCAGCGCGAACTTGCCCTTCTTGTTGGCCGTGGCGCCCGTGAAGGCGCCCTTCACGTGGCCGAACAACTCGGATTCCAGGAGGCCCTCCGGGATCGCGGCGCAGTTGACCTTGATCAGCGCCTGCTCGCGCTCGGCGCTGCGAGAGTGGATCGCACGCGCGACCAGCTCCTTGCCGGTGCCCGTCTCGCCGCTCACCAGCACCGTGCTCTTGGTCCGGGCCACGCGCTCGATGGTGTCGAGGAGCCGAAGCACCCCCCGGCTCTTCCCCACGATGCCGTAGTGCCCGAACTCCTCCTCGCGTTCGGCCAGCAGATAACTGTGCTGGGTGCGCAGCCGCTGGTGGTCCAGGGCGCGACGCGCCGCCACCACCAGCTCCTCCACCTCGAAGGGTTTCTGCAAGTAGTCGAAGGCTCCCAGCCGCATGGCCTCGATGGCGCTCTCGAGTGTGGCGTGAGCCGTCATCATCAGGATCTGGGGCCGCTCGGCCTCGGCTTGCTGGGAGACCAGCTCGCGGATCAGCTCCAGGCCGGTCAACTCGGGCATCCGGTTGTCCACCACCAGCACGTCGAAAACGCGCCGGGCCAGCAGCCGCTGGGCCTCGCGCGGGCTGGTGGTGGAGCTGACCTCGAAGCCCGCGCCCTCCAGGGCGCGGGCCAGGTTCCGGACCAGGCGCTCCTCGTCGTCGACGAGGAGGATGGACCCGGCGGGCAACATCAGTGCGGCCCGGGCGCCGACCGCGGCAGCTCGATCACGATCTCGGTACCGCCCGCTTCCCGCGGCCGCGCCTCGATCGTGCCCTGGAGCGCGTCCACGACGTTCTTGGCGATGGCCAGGCCCAGGCCGGTCCCGGTGCGTTTGGTGGTGAAGTACGGCTCGAAGATCTGGGCGCGTTGCTGGGGCTCGATGCCGGGGCCGCGGTCGGCCACCACCAGCACGACGCGAGCGTCGCGAGCCAAGCTTCGCACCGACACCAGGGGCGTTCCGCCGCCGGCCGACCCGGCGACCGCCTCCCGCGCGTTCTGCACCACGTTCACGAGCGCCGCCCGCAGCCGGTCGGGATCCGTCAGGATCTCGAGGGGGCCCGGCGCGAGCTCGAAGCCCACCGGTGCCGCTCCGAATACCGTCTCGGCGACTTCGCGGACCAGCGCGTTCACGTCGGTCCGAGCGTACTCCACGCGTACAGGGCGCGCGAAGTCCAGTACGTCGCCGACGATGCGGTTGAGCCGGACCACCTCGTGGTCGATGTCGTCCGCCGCCGCCTGGGCGTCCCGGGGCAGGGGCGCGGCATGTCGCAGGGTGGCGAGGGAGGCCTTGATCGTCATGAGCGGGTTGCGCACCTCGTGGGCGATCACCGTCGAGAGCCGGCCCAGCGCCGACAGTCGGTCCCGCAGGGCTGCCTCGCGCTGGAACCGCTCGAGGGACGCAGCCAGGCTCCGGAAACTGCGCGCCACCAGATCGGCCTCCTCGTCGTCGAGGCGTCCGGGTGCCGGCAGCCGCGGCGTCAGATCGCCGGTGTCAGCCATCTCGCGCATGGCCCGCGTCAGTCCCGAGAGCGGTCGGGTCACCGAGCGCGCCACGCCCCAACTCAAGACGACGGCCAGCAACGTGGCGAGCAGCCCGGCCAGGAGGAGCGCCTCCCGCAGGGTGCGCAGGAAGGCCAGGCGCTCGGAGCGAGAGCGAAGCAGCACCACCACTGGAGCCCCGGCCTGGGCGCCGAGCGGGCGCGCCAGGGCCAGCCAGTCGGCGTCGTCGAGCCGGATCGTGCGCACGCCGTCGGCCTCGGTGGCGGCGCTGAGCGCCTCAGCCTGCGCCCGAGACAACGTGGTGGCGCGAACGCTCCCCGCGTGGATCACCGTGATCTCGCTGTCGATACGCGCCTTGAAACGATGGGCCTCGGCGTCGTCGATCCGGAAACCCAGGCCCAGAGCGCCCAACACGTCGGGCTCCAGCAGGATGGGGACCGTCACGACCTGCATGACGCCGCGCGCGTCCGCCTCGAAGCCCACGGTTTCGGCGCCCGCCAGGGCCGCGGCCACGTCGGGCGGATGCGGCGGGGCCTCCGGCACGCTGTCGAGCAAGCGGCCCTTCCTGTCGCAGAGGAAAAGCCGCGCGGCCTGGGCGCGCTCCCGATAGTCCTGGGCGATGGGCCGCACCGTGGCCGGGTCGCCGGTGTCCACGGCGGCCTTGAGTTTTGGCAGGTCGGCCAGCAGCCGCGCGATCGTCCGCAGCGTCTCTTCACGCACGGCCTGCTGCTCGCCGAACCCCTCGGAGGCGCGCTCGAGGTCGCGGCGCAACTCGGCTTCGGCCTCGCCCACCGCTCGCGACGTGACGAGGCCCAGCGCCAGCAGTAGCGCCAGGGCGGCGACCGAGGCCGTGGCCACGAACACCCGGCTGCGCAGGCTGGAGAGCAGCCTCACCCCTCCACCACGAAGTCCTCGATGCGGACCTCGTCCTCCGCAAGGAGACGCACGGGTCGCGTCTCGCGCACGCGGCCGTCCGTCCACACGGCCAGGCTGTAGGCGCCGGGGGGCAGGCCGTCGAGGCGGTAGGAGCCAGCCGCGTCGGTGGTCGAGAAGAAACGGTGGGCGAAGACCAGGATCCAGGCGTTCATGTGGGAGTGGATGTCGCAGAAGACCCGCACCACACCTGGCGTCTCGAAGCGCACCGCCTTCCTCTCGCCGCGGGCGTAGCGGCCCAGGTCGAAGCGTTTGGGCTTCGAGAGCGAGAACACGTTGTGGTAGGTCACGTCGCTGTTGAGGAAGTCCACGGTCGTGCCGGCCGCGACCGCCAGCACATACGGCAGGAACGTCTCGTCCCGCTGGTCGAGCACGACGCGGCCCCGCGCTGGCTCCTCGAACGCGCCCCGCGGCGCGCGTTCGAGGTAGACGACGCTCCGACGCCGGTCGGGGACCCCACGGGCTCCGCCCGCGCCGAGGGAGTTGGGCGCGGGGCGCGGCGCCGG
>Ga0187893_10003312_pt1 | contig 33005 bp, 32 predicted proteins | sample MA1701074metaG_FD_139574 | JGI IMG/M metagenome (GOLD analysis project Ga0187893, IMG submission 139574) | White microbial mat communities from a basaltic lava cave in the Kipuka Kanohina Cave System on the Island of Hawaii, USA - MA170107-4 metaG ...
GATGGCGGATCTGTGCTGGCGTGCACGCGGTGTGCACATACTCGTTGGCTACGTCACGGAACAGGGTTTGAAGATCCACCTCTTGCTGATAGCTGCCGCCGATGGCCGCTCGCGCGGATTGCCCCACGATTGCAAGCACGGGTCGATGGTCCATCTTGGCGTCGTACAGGCCATTCAAAAGGTGGATGGCACCCGGACCCGAAGTAGCCAAGCACACGCCGACCTCGCCCGTGAACTTCGCGTGAGCGCACGCCATGAAGGCCGCGTACTCCTCGTGTCGGGCCTGAATGAAGTCGACGTGATCGGTCGAACGCTGGAGTGCACCCATGATGCCGTTGATGCCATCACCGGGATAGCCATAGATTCGTTTCACGCCCCATTGCAGGAGACGCTTGATCAAGAAGTCGCTCGCTGTGTCTGCCATTGGGGACGCTCACTCAGGCTCAGGCACCCGTCGGTGAAGGCTGCAATCCGTAGTTTTTGCCCTCGCGCCTCTCGCTCCCCTTGGCATGTTGAGTTGCACCCGCGGTGGCGTGCTCGCGAACCGCCGTCATTTTGCCGAGCACGAATGCTCCAACGGACATCACGAGGTCACGCACGGCGATGTCGAAGTACTGACCTGTGCTGAGCAAGTTGATGGCAATGGCGACGAGCCAAGCCGAGACCACGTAGGCCCCGACGCGCGTGAACCTGGTCAGCACCAGGGCGCCGGCCGCGATCTCGATCACGCCAACCATGGACATGAATGTGCTTGCCGAGAACGGCAGCATTCGCTCGGCAAGTGGGCTCAGGTATTGGGTCCAGTCGGTGAGGAGGTTCGTGAATTTGTCTAGCCCTGCGACGATCGGCACGAGTCCGTAGGCCAACCGCAGAGACCACCACGGCTTGTTGAGATTTACGTCCAGCATGTCGTCCTCCTTGCGTAGCTTCCCGAGCCTCCGCCATGGACGAGACGATCGTCATGACGCGGCGCTCTCACCATGGAGGAGCAAGATTCGAGCCGGCGGATACCTGCCACCAACGTGGGGATCCATGAGCTTCACGAGCAAATATCCGTCAATGTGCCACGCTGAGCGCTTTCGGTGCCACGAATTGCTAGTCGCCTCGTGCGCATCACGAAGCTCGTGTCCGTTGCTGTCACGGCGTCAACGACGGCTGGAACGCAACGATGTTGCGACGTCCCGCCCTACAAACGAATAGCGCGCCGAGCTTCCACAGGCATGCCTTGGGCGTGCTCGCGTAGGTCGATGACTCCCACGAACGCCAATGCTTTGATGATCGGCCAACACGGATCGATTTCCCAAGCGCGTGACGCGAACTTGGGGCTCTGCGAAAATCGGTGGTGGTTGTTTTGGAACAACTCACCAAGGGTCACGAGATCGAATGGGAGCGTGTTGCGAGAATCGTCCTCGCCGCCAAAGTTGCGATAGCCATAACGATGGCCACACCAATTGACGATAGCGCCTTGCACCGGTCCCATCACGAAGTGAACCGGCAACAGGACCCACATCCATGGCTGTGTCGCGAAAGCCCAATAAAACCACACGTACAGCCCCACGAAACAAAATCGCACGGTCCAACTCTGTGCGAGCTTGTCCAACGTGGGCCATTCGGGTTGGCCAGTGTCGAAACGTGGCTCCGGCTGTGCTACACGATGCGCGTAGGCTTCGTAGCGGGCCTTGGTGTACCACATCATCGACCATGGATGCTTGAAATACCGTGGCGAATGCGGGTCACGTGGTGTGTCGCTGAACGCATGATGCTCGCGATGCAAAATGGCGTATGCGCGGGGATCGAGATAGGAGGAACCCTGGCAAACGAACGTCACGAGATGAAAGAACCGTTCCCAGCCTCGGCTCATCGTGAACATGCGATGTGCGCCATAGCGATGCAGGAAGAATGTCTGACAGAACACGGACAAGAGCCAGTGGGACAAAAAGAATGCTGCGATGGGCATGGGAGGGCTCGCCCAGAAATCTAGCCATTTCGTCCTTGGAGATTGTCTCGGTTTCGTCACCACAGGAGGTAATGGAAGCGGTCGTCCTGCTCGGGGAAACGATCAACACCAACAAGGCCGAGCGCCCGCGCTCCCGGCGGTGTGCTCTGGCATGGTGCGCTTGCCGTGCGGCGTCGAGTCCTGTACGGTCGCGACGGGGCGTGGGAATACGGTGCTCTCCCTGCGGGAACCAGATCCTCGCCTGGACCCCCAGGTGATACGATGAAACACGTCCGCTCACTTCTCCTCCCCGGCCTCGTGTTCCAGTCGCTGGTCATCGGCGGTGGATATGGCACGGGTCGCGAAATCGTCGAATTCTTCCTCAGCTTCGGGGTCCTTGGCGGGCTGCTGGGCCTGTTCGTCAGCATGACGCTGTGGAGTCTTGCCTGCGCCATCAGTTTCCAGCTCGCGTGGCGGTTCGAGACCTACGAATATCAAGGTTTTTTTCGGTTGCTGCTCGGGCGCGGCTGGGTCCTGTTCGAGGCCTCGTACGTGCCTCAGGTGCTCGTTGTCACGGCGGTCGTGTTGGCTTCGGCAGGTTTGGTGTTGGAAGGAATGACGTCCATGCCAGCATCGTACGGATCGGCGTTCACCTGCTTGGTCGTCGGCGTGTTCCTGATTTCGGGCGTGCAAACGATCCTGCGCATGATGACGTTTTGGGCGCTGCTTTTGTATGTCGTGTTCGGCTTGGTGTTGATCTCGAGCTTCGTCTCGTTCGCGCCCGAGATTCAAGCCGTGTTCGCACGTCGAGATGCGGACCCAGGCATGTGGTTGGGGAGCTTCAAATACGCTGCCTACAACCTCGCGCCGCTGCCGGCCACGTTGTTCGCGATCAAGAGCCTAGAAACCCGCAATGATGCCAAGATCGCAGGGCTACTTGCTGGCCCGCTCGCGATGCTGCCAGCGTTTTGCCTGTTCCTACCGCTTGCGACGCAATACCCAGCGATCTTGTCCGCACAGGTTCCGTCCGAAGTCGTGTTGGCCAAGCTCGGATCACCTGCGCTCCATACCGCATACCAAATCGCGCTGCTCGGCACGTTGATCGCGACCGGTGTTGGCATGATCCATGCCGTCGACGCGCGGATCTTGGCGGGTGTTCGACGCCGACGAATGTTGGTACGTGGAGCCGTTTTGGGCGGTTTGTTGATCGGAGCAGAGCTTTTGGCCGACCTTGGGCTGATCGAGCTGATTGCCAAGGGTTATGGGACGCTGAGCTGGGCGGTGCTGCTGGTGTTCGTGTTGCCGCTGTTTACCCGCGGTGCATGGCTGGTGTGGTCACGAGCAGGGCAGCCACGACCAGGTCAATCATCCCAACCATCCCCCGCCGCATCCCCCGCCGCATCCCCCGCCGCATCCCCCGCCGAGTGACGGAGCTGTCGATTTCAGCGTTTGGCGGGTGCGTTCCTGCGGACCACGGGCAACACGACGTGGCTCGGCTGCGTCGCGCTGTGAAAAATCTGCTGGTGAGCAACCTTGCTGGTGGTCGTCGTTGTTTCGTCGCCACCCGTATTCGAGTTGGGGAACACATAACCCGCGGATGCACTCGCGACGGCAAAGCGCACACGATGACCTTTTTTGAACACGTGAGCGTGCGCTCGTAGGTCGAGGGTGTAGCGCTCGACCTTGCCAGGCGTGAGCAACCTTGGCACGTCGGTAGACTCGCGAAACCGCGCGCGAACCATGGCTTCCAGCAACCGAATGGACTTGCCCGACTCGTCGACATCGGCAAGGTGCACGAACCAATCGGTGTCACGGGCCGAGCTGGCAGCGAATAGCACGGCGTCTACCTTGCCCGCGATCTCCAGCTCCGATTCGAGCGGCAACGATGTGTACGAGGCAACGTCGGGCCGCTGCTCGACTTCCGCGAAATCTTTGGGGAGATTGAATTCATTGAGAGAAACGTCGAGTAGACTCGGTGTAGGATCGCGGGGATCGTAGCTATAGCGGTCGGGCGGCTCGGTCTCCGGGGCAATCGAGGACAAGGTCCCATCCGTCATGGACGTGGCCGCGTGTCCCGAGCCGTGTAAATACCAACGTTCGAGCACTGCATCGCTGGGCGGCCATTGCTCCGCCTGTTTCCACACGTTGTCACCGGTAACGTAGTACTCCGCCTTGACGCGCTCGATACCGTTTTCGACACCGCGGAGAAACCGATCGTACCACTTTTGCATCACGAGCTGGAGATCTGGACGAATGGAATCTGGGCCGAATGCGACACCGTTGATGGCGCGATCGCCATTGAGCCCGTGACGCCACGCTCCAAACATGATCCGCTGATGAGGCTTGTCGCGGACCGGCTCCAAGTTGGCAAGCGTGCCTCGACCATTGTCGTCATACCAGCCGCTGATGTGCAGTGTGGGGATCTGTACATTGGCCATGTCGTCGCGCCAGTCGATGTGCCTCCAAAACGCGTCGCGTACTGGATGTGCGAGCCACAGGTTCCACAGCTCGGATTCCCGACCGAGCCCGAAGCGATCGATGTCGACGATGGGCCGATGAGCGTGTACCTGTCCCCAGTCGTCTCGTTCCATCGGTACTCCGGCCACGAGGAAGATCCAGGCCAGCTGTGCAGCTTGAAAGCCGCCGCCGGCCGTATATGGGATGTCGGCGAAGGCGGGTCCCATGCTGTTGACGGGGACGAGAGCCCGTAGTGCCGGATGTCCGCGGCGCGCGGCCATCCACTGCGTACCGCCACGATAGGATCCACCTTGCATGCCGATGTTGCCGTCGCACCAGCGCTGCGCGGCGATCCAGTCGAGCGTAGCGTGGCCGTCGTCCGCTTCGTGGCGAACGAACTCCCAAGTCCCCTCCGAAGCGCCACGCCCCCGCACGTCTTGGGCTACGAACGCATAACCGCGGGCCACATGATGCCAGGCGCGATCGATCACGTCTTTTGCGCCATACGGGCTGCGTGTCAGGATCACGGGGAAGCGCGCGTTGTCGTCTGCATCGCGTGAGGTGCTGGAAGGGAGCCAAACGTACGTTGCGAGCCGTACACCATCCGGCATCGCTACCATCTGGCGCGGCAAGGCGCGATAGCCCCAGCGAGGCTCGGAAACGCCGTCTTCGGACCACTTTACGACGGTCGTGACGGTTTCGAAGCCGCGCTGAACGAACACGCGATCCTCCGACGGAACGATCAAGCCGACCACGGTGCCGCCCGAGATCAGTACGTCCACCGGCGGCGTGCCATCGCGGAGTATGCCCGCATCGGGCACACGCCATGGTCGGACCTCGACCGAACGACCTCCGATCGAAAGTTCCGAGGACGGGCCCGGCTCGTAGATCCATGGGTCCTGCTTGGGGCCCGGCATGGTGACCGAGGTGTGATCATCCCACGTTTGTGTCTCGGCCTGCTGTCGGAGAAGCAGGAGTTTCGACACCGAAGAGGGTAGGGGGGCGTCGCCGAAATCGTCGTTTGGCGTGATTGCGATGGTGAGAGGAAGCGACCACGTGGCTTTCTCACGGTTCCGCTCTCGGATCTGGTAGTTGGTCGCTCCGGATTCCGTCACCACGTCGACCTTGGCCACGTGGATACCCCAGTCGTACAGATCCCATGCCTCGCGAGACGAGGATCCATCCTGGCTGGCTTGGCTGGCCTGGCTGGCTTGGCTGGTCTGGCTGGCCTGGCTGGCCGCCGGCATGAGCTGCTCGTTCGCGTCACCTCGATGCTCGCATCCCGCGGCGACCACAACGAATACCGCGACGACGCGACCGATTCGGTTCGCGATGCTCTCCGGGAGAGCACCGAGTGCTGTACCTGCGTGGGCGAAACGGCTCATCGGCTCATGGATTAACACGAAACCGTGTTTGGTTTCTCGCGTGGCAAACGGCGGCGTCAGCGAGGCCGGGCAGTCGTTCCCAAGACTCTTATGGCTCGACCGAATACGGGGAATATGCCAAACTCCGGCGCGACGGTTTCGGTCCAACATGCCATCGATGGTTCCGGTTTCCGATCCGTGGGCGCTGAGCACCGTCATGATGGCGGCCGCAGCGTTCGGCGTATGGTCCGAGCGCACGCGCGTCGGGCAATACTTGTCGGGCCCTGTCGTCACGATGCTCGTGACGCTGGTCCTGTCCAACGTGGGGATCATCCCCACGACGTCGTCCGTCTACGACACGATCTGGGCCTACCTCGTACCGGTCGGGATCGCATTGTTGCTGTTTCAGGCGAACATGCTCCGCCTCATTCGCGATTCGGGGAAGCTGCTCGGCGTGTTTGCTTGTGCGACGATCGCGACCGTCATTGGATCGGTCGTCGCCTACGGCATGCTCGCGCCAATGCAAGACGCGTGGAAGATCGCCAGCGTTTATTGTGCCACCTACATTGGTGGTGCGCTCAACTTCGTTGCCACCGCGCAAGCGGTCGAGTTGTCCGGTGACACGCTGACGGCTGCCGTAGCAGCCGACAATGTCGTGGGAATCGCGTATTTCTTGTTTCTGTCGATCCTGCCGTCGTCACGCCTGGTGCGAAGGATCTTGCGGGCCACGGAGGGGGAGGGGCGAGGAAGCAGCAGCTCGATCGCGACCAGTTCCGGATCGTTGGAGGGGAAGCCATTGACGGCGCTGGGTGCTTTGATGGCCATTGCCGTTGCGGCCACCGTTTGCACGGTTGGAACGTTCTTGGGCGGGATGATGGAGGCCGAACAGGCAACGATCCTGATCATTACGTTGCTCACCGTGGTGCTTGCCACGATTGCGCCCGGGCCCATGGCAGCGGTCGGAGGCAGCCTCGAGATCGGCATGGTGTTGATGCAGGTATTTTTCGCGGCCGTGGGGGCTTCCGCCAACATTGTCGCGGTCCTCTACGTCGGGCCAGCGGTGGCTGTGGCAGCGGCCATGGTCTTGATCGTGCATTTTTTCGTGATCTTGCTCGCCGCACGAATATTTCGCTTCCGACTACCCGACATGGTGATTGCTTCCAATGCCGCGGTTGGAGGGCCCGCGACCGCTGCAGCTCTGGCGACTGCCATGCGTTGGCCGAAACTGGTGGTGCCCGGAGTGGTTTGTGGAACGATCGGTTACGCCATCGGTACGTTCATCGGCGTGGGTCTGGGCCAGTTGTTGCGGTAGCACGTCGCTGCGTTGGTTGGTTGTGATTGGGGGCGGGCAGCAAGGGCTGCACAATTGTCGTGGCGGTCGCTGGTATCGCGATCGGTGTCGCTCCCGCGATGCCGAGATCCCTGCAGCTGCCAGCCATCTGCGCGGTGTTTGCATTCCTGTGTGTGAACGCGCACGCCAGCGCCATGCGATGGCGTGGAACCGGTCATGGGTGACGGCGAAACACATGCTCGAGGAGTCTTCGCATGACGTCACACCGTATCTCGTCGTTTTTCACCATCCTTGGTGTGCTCGGGACCATGTCCTGCGCCAAGGAGCCCGATCCGTACGGGGGATCTGCCACGGCCACAGATTCACAGCCGACGACGAATGCGGACGAGAGCGCAGACGATGGTGACAGTGTGGACACGGGCATGACGACGACGACGGCGTCCGACTCAGCGACGCCGACTACCACGGCCTCCGACTCGGCCACGTCGGCGTCCACCGCAGGCGACGACGATTCCACGACATCGACGCCCTCGACGACCTCGTCGGAACCCTCGGACGAGAGCGCGGGGGTCATCATGATGCCCGACATAGCCACGTTCCCCGTGTGTGACATATGGACGCAAGATTGCCCCGAGGGCGACAAGTGCAATCTCGCCGATGGCAACGGCGATCGTGTCCCCGAAACCTCATGGTGCGTGCCAGTCGACGCCATGCCGAAGCAAGTCGGTGATCCATGCACGAGCCCAGGTGGGTACCTGAGCGGCGTCGACGATTGCGACAAGGGGTTGATGTGTGCCCCGAACATGTCGGACGAGCTCGGGACGGGTGAAGGTGTATGTTACGCCCTGTGCACTGGAACGGGTCCAGCCAGCGCAACATGCAATGAAGGCTTCCTGTGCGTGGACGGCAGCTTCCCGTTGTGTTTCGCACTGTGCGACCCGCTGACCCAAGACTGCTCGACCGGGCAGGGCTGTTATCCCGCGAATCGTTCGACGGGCCCTTACGTGTGCATCGTTACCAGTCCAGGAGCACACGGCGAGGCTTGTGCGGTCGGCAATGCCTGCGATCCCGGGCTGGTATGCGTGTCGTCGGACACAGTGGCAGGGTGTCCTCCGGGCGGCCTGTGCTGCACGAGCTACTGTGATCTCGACGATCCTGGTGCTTCCGCCAACTGCACGGGGGCGGCCACGGGTGAGGAATGCACTGCGTTCTTCGCGGATCCAGAACCGGGCTTCGAGAACGTTGGAATCTGTATACTCCCGCAATAGCCAGGGAGGCGCGACGAACGAGCCCGTGCGTCGGCACGGGCTCCGGGGCATGGCGGACCCGTTCACCCGTAGTAGTAGCCGAGCAGATTGGCGTAGCCGAGCAGGCACACGAACGCCGTACTGCCCGCAGCGATCAGGCTGTATTGCACCCTTCCATAGCGGGTCCAGAAACCTCGGCGCCACGCCAGCACCACGAGCAAGCACAGACCCAGCGTCAGCGGGCTGCTGATCAGGGGCAACGCCAGTGCGAGATCAAACGTGCTCGGAAGAGCGGCCAACGGGTTTTTCGTGAGCAGCAGCAGCGACACTCCCATGAGCATCAAGAATACCAGGTTGAGCACGGCCACCACGGCCGCAAGTCGACGCGCCAGCCGGGCACTCGACGAAGCTTGACGATCGTGCTTCCAGTGACGTAGCGCACTGACGATCGCAATGACGAAGGTCAACATGGCGAAGGCGATCACCAAGCCCAGGATCCCTGGCGTCTCCCACCATGCCAGCTTGTAGGCGCCCATGAACACGAGCGAGCCTGGGTTCAGCAAATAGTCGACTTCGCCGCGGTCATTTTCGTGGAAGCCAATCATTTTATCGTCGAGAACGCGACGAAACACCGCGGGGGCAACCTCGACATATTGCTCAGTCGCTGAAGCAAGGTTGAGCATCAACGTGTCGTCCGCCGTAGGAGCGACAGTAATGGCATCGAGGAGGCCAAACAGCTTCTCGTGGGTCGTATGGGAATGACGGTTGATTCGGTAGCTACCGGCGAAGCGGTGAGCACGCTGCTGGAAGTCCGCGGGCGGATCCACGTGAGGTAAACGCGCGGGGTAGTAACGATCCATGAATGCGCGCATGAGGTCGGTGCGCGTCGAAAACGGAAGCGTTGGCGCCGTATTGACCGAAACGAATACCCCCACACGCTCGTCCAACAGCAAATTCAGCTCGGAATGAAAGTACAGCGTGTCGCCGGCATGCACGAGCAGACGCCGTCCGTTGATGTAGTTCTCGTAGAAGCCCAAGCCCGAGCCGTTGAGATAGGAGCTGGGGCTCAACATGCGAGCATGCATCAATCTGGCCGTGTCCGGCTGCAAAATACGGGTATCTCCGAGCGCACCATCGTTCAGATGCGCGATCATGAACCGGGCCATGTCGGTGGCGGTCGCAGACAAGGCGCCGGCCGGGCCGAAGTTGATGTATTCGAACCCTTTGGCCACGAACGCGCCGGCCTCGTATGCGTAACCTTCCGCCATTTGCTCGGCCAGCGCCGCCGGCAAAGGCTGGCGAAACGTGCTGTTGGTCATGCCGAGCGGCTCCAGGACGTTCTTCTCGATGTAGTCGTCGAAGCTCATGCCCGAAACGTTCGCGACGATCAGGCCAGCAAGCGACGTGCTCCAGTTCGAATAGGATGAATTTTCGGCGGTGTCGAACTCCGTCGTCGGCGGATGAATGCGCGCGGGCATGTGTTTGGCCAACGCCTCGTGGGGGACATCCATGCGGTCGACGGAATCCACGATGAGATACCCGGCGCCACCGTCTTCGGTCCCAGCGGTATGTGTGAGCAAGTTGCGTGGGGTAATCGGGTAGCCCGGATAGGTGTCGGGCACCTTGAACTGGGTCAGATAGGTGTTGACGTCGGCATCGAGATCGACCTTGCCCTGCTCTACCTGCTGCATCAAGGCGGTCCAGGTCAACAGCTTGGAAACCGAACCTGGACGAAACAGTGTCCTGTCGGCCTCGACCAAAATGTCGTGCTCGAGATGCGCGTGGCCGTAACCCTTGGCCAACAACAGCTCACCGTCTTTGACCACCGCGACGGTCGCGCCGGCGATGTGCTGCGCGCGAAGGTGAGCTGTCATCACACCGTCGAAAAATGCTTCCAGCTCGACACGGTCGGTGAGCTTGGCCCCTCCCTCGCTCGGCTCGGGTGACGCGCCTTCGATGCGCTGGTACTCGAACGGTCCGACCACCGACCGTGCCTGCACCGTTGAAACGAAGGCGGCAAGCCAGACGACGCATGCGGCTGTGAGAACTTTCTTCATAACATCATCGGCGTACCACAAACTGGGCCATCGTGGGGAGCGCTCGGCTTGACAACGCGTGCGGCTGGGAAAATCATCCCGAAATGCCTGCTATGCACGCCGCCGGGTTTCCCGGCACGCTTTTGCTCGATCGCAACGACATCGACACTCTCCTTGGTCTGACCGAGTACATTTCGGCCGTGGAAGATGCGTTTCGGGCTCATGCGCAAGGGCAAAGCCTCGGGACCGCATTGCTCGATGGACACGGCGTAGGAGGCGAGTTTCACGTCAAGGCGGGCGGGCTGAATATGGGAAAGCGTTCGTACTTCGCGGTCAAGATCAACGGTGGCTTCTTCGCAAACACACAGAACTGGGGCCTTCCCAACATCTTGGGCTCGATCGTGCTGTGCGACGCCGAGAACGGGTACCCGCTGGCATTGCTCGATTCCGTGGGGATCACCCGCAATCGAACCGGGGCAGCAACGGCCGTGGCCGCAAAATACCTCGCGCGCAAGGACTCCCATGTCGCCACGATCTGCGGCCTGGGGGTTCAGGGGCGCATGCAGCTGATGGCGCTGCATCAAGTGCTTCCGATTACCCGTGCGTACGCGTGGAGCATCCATGAACGCGAAGTTCCGGTGTTCGTGCGCGACATGTCCGACGCGCTCGGAATCGAGATACTCGCAGCGCAGGATTTGGGTGCAGCTGCGCGACAAAGCGACGTCATCGTCACCTGCACGCCTTCCACGAAATTTTTTCTGGCGCGAACGCACGTGAGGCCAGGGACGTTTGTGGCGGCCGTCGGTGCCGACAGTCGCCACAAGCAGGAGCTCGAGCCCGAGCTGGTGGCCTCGGCCACGGTCGTGGCCGACATCCTCGATCAGTCTGCGACCGTCGGCGAGCTGCACCACGCGCTCGATGCCGGGCTGACGAGTCGTGAGGGCGTACACGAAATTGGGCAAGTCATCGCGGGCATGCGCCCCGGCCGGAGCACGACCGACGAAGTCACCATCTACGACTCGACGGGAACTGCGCTTCAGGACGTGGCTGCGGCCGCGCTTTGCTACGAAAAAGCCCGAGCTTCGGGGACGCCGAAATATTTCAATCTCGCGGGAGCACCTGCATGACCAACACGACCGTTTCATCCAAAACCGTCACGCCCACCGACACCGCGAGCGATGCCATGCATAGCGGGTTCTATGCAGTAGGCCGTCCCACCGTGCTCGTTGCGGCGCCTCGCCTTGCGGCTCGGCTCGGTGTGGATCTCACGCTCGTGACCGAGACGTTCCAACGCACCGGAAGCTTCAAATTCCGTGCGGCGTACCATGTGGCCTCGAACGTCGAGCACACGGAGATCATCACCGCGAGCTCGGGAAACTTCGGACAGGCGATGGCGTGCGCGTGTCAACTGCTCGACAAACGGTGCACGGTAGTCATGCCCGACAATGCTGTCCAGGTCAAAGTGGACGCCGTTCGAGCATACGGCGGGCGGGTCGATCTCATCGATACCAGCAAGATCACGCGGGAGGGCCGTGTTGCCGAGCTTGCTGCCAAGCGCCCCGACGCTTACGTCGCGAGCGCGTACGATGATCCTTTGGTGATCGAAGGAAATGCGACGCTCGGGTACGAGCTCGCCGCGTTTGCCCGCGCAGGCACTCGTTTTGACGTCATTCTCGTACCGATTGGCGGTGGCGGCCTGAGTTCGGGCCTGGTGCGTGGCTTGAGGGCATGTGGCGACGACACGCCGATCCTCGGTGCCGAGCCGGCGCTGGGCGGGAACGCTTCGAAGTCGTTGCGAAAGGGAGCACGCGTGGTTCAGGAGCGAGAGCCGCAATCGCTGGCCGACGGTGCACGCACGAGGAGTCTCGGGGTCCACAATTGGGCAGTGCTCGAGCGCGGCTTGGCTGGCGCCATCGAAGTGAGCGAAACGAACATAGCAGCGGCTGTGCGCTTGCTGTTTGGGCTCGCGAACATGAAGGCGGAGCCTACCGCAGCGCTCACCATCGGCGCGTTGCTCGAAGCTCCCGAACGCCTGCGTGGGCGCTCCGTGTGTTGCATCTTGACCGGCGGAAACGCAGATCCGAGCTTGTACGCTCGTCTTCTCACACAGGAGCTCTAGTACCTCCGCGATCGGACATGACGCCGAGCACTGCCGGCAAGATTGGATCGATGCCGTCGAGCAGCGGACAGGCCACTGGAAGATCCGTGGTGCGAGCCAGGCGGTCGCGTTCGCTGCGCAGCGCGCTCGGCTCGAGCCCTTCCCCGTTCAGCACGATGGCGATCGTCTTGGCCCCGTAGCGAGCAATGAGCTCGATCTCGCTCTCGATGGGGGGGATCTCGAGGCCGAGCTCTTCGAACCCGAGCACGTAGCGTCGAGCGGGAGCGTGCTGCAACACCACCGATCGCGCTCCAGCCGACAGCAGCAACTCCGCGCCGCACGGACCGGATGGATTCCGAAGTGAGGATTGCCCTTCGATCACGATCAGCGACGGATTCGCCTCGCGATCGCACGCAACCACCGCCCGTTCGAGCTCGCCGCTCACGAAATCGTTGGGAATCGCGTCGAGGATGGTCCCCCAGCGGGCGCCTTGCATCCAACCAGTCTGCCCCGTGTAAAGCATCTCGGCTGTAATGCCTCGGTGTCGACAGGCTTCCACCAGGAAGCGCGAGGTCGTGCGTTTGCCCAGGGCACAGTCGGTGCCGAGCACCGCGAGTACGGCGGCGCGCACCGAAAAAACGTCTCCGCTCCAGAAACGAAGGTCGGCGGGTGGTCGTCGAATGTCGATGATGTCCACGCCATGGGCGTTGGCCGCCTGGGCCAGCTCGGGCACGTCGCTTGCGTGTTCGTGTAGGCCATTGACGATCGACAAGCCGTTTTGAATGGCCTCGAGCAATTGCGCCCGAAGATGGGGTGGAAGCTTGCCACCTTTGGTCGCGACACCGAGCACGCAGTAGCGAGGCCGCTCCGGCAGGGCTCGCAAGGCCGCTTGTAGGGTCGCGAACATGGGGATCTCGCGGCGCACTCCGTCGAGACGCTCACCCGCATCGCGTCCCGCGTTGGCCTCGGAATCCACCACGCCCACGACTTTGAAGCGTTCGCTGCCACGAACGAGGCCGTGCGCAGTCTTGGCGTTGTTGATGTCGAACAGGCCGCCACTCAAGACGAGGGCGGTTCCCTCGACGCGGTCGGCGCGGGATGTCGCAGGGCGTGTTTCCATGGGCGGCTCGCAGTACGAAGATTGCCTGCGCTAGTCAACATGTGGCGGTCCGTCGAGTCCGCGGGTGACCTACAGAACGCGTGTGCGTTGACTCAAGGCATGTGTGCTCTCTTGCGTCCGCTCCGCGGGAACCGCGGAGGCTCGTGTGCAAACTAGCGTAGATGACGACCAAATCCATTGCAGAGCGCTGTCTAGTTCGCTTCTGGGTGCCCGTTTTGACAGTGAGTAGTGTCGGCTGCGCCGACACGCGCGACCCTGACGACGCGTTCGCGAGCGGCGGGGTCTCCGCGTCCGCATCGGCCTCCGACTCGGATTCCGCCTCGGACGGAGCGTCGGGTTCGGCCTCCGGTTCCGCTTCGGGCTCGGCTTCGGCCTCCGACACGGGTTCGGCCTCTGCCACGACGTCGGCGTCTAGTTCAGCCTCGGATTCGGCATCCACGTCGGACGGGGACACCGGGGGCTCGGCCTCCGCGTCGGCGTCGGCCTCCGCGTCCGACGAATCAGCGGGGTCCGCTACCGAGCCCAAGTTCGACACGCCCGATGGCGATTCCTCCGTCTCCGGAGCGTCTGCGGTCACGGACGCTGGCGAGACCGGAGAGGGAGAGGGATGCAAGAAGATCGACTTCTTGTTCGCCATCGACAGCTCCAGCTCGATGACGTCGATCCAGGCCAAGCTGATTGCCAACTTCGGGCCGTTCATCGACACCATCATCACCAACGTCAAAGCCCAAGATTATCATGTCATGGCCATCGACTCCGACGCGTGTGGCGACGGCGGTTTCGGCCCGATGGGCGAGTGCGCGATGTACCCAGGCTGCGGGCAGACGCTCGGTGCGGGTGAAGTGCGAAATTGCGGCATCGCCGATCCGCCGCGATTCATCACGTCTGCGCTTGCGCCCGCGCAGATCAAGTCGCAGTTCGAATGTGCCGCGAATGTCGGTGCCAAGGGGTCGTCTTTGGAGCTCACGTTCAGTGCCGTGGAGCAGGCCGTCACCACGCAGAATGCTCCGGGTGGCTGCAACCCGGGGTTTGTACGTTACGACGCGGTCCTGGTGGTCGTGGTCATCACGGACGAGCACACCGGGTGGGCCGGTGGCGACAATGCCAATACCGTCGGCACCCCGCAGCAGTGGCACGACGCGATCTTGGCCGCCAAGGGGAATATCCCCGATCACGTGGTCGTGCTCGGCCTCATCCCCACGCGCGACGGCCCGGACGATTGTCTCGGCTTTTGGAGCGACGGCAACAGTGACCGCTTCATCGAGTTCATGAACCTATGGGGTGCTCAAGGCATCATGGCGAGCGTATGTGAGCCCGACTACGCGCCGTTTTTCCAGCAGGCGGTGAACCTGATCGATTCGGTGTGCGACGAATACATCCCTCCACCCGAGTGAGTCACCCGAGCGTAGGAACCGCGGGCACCCAGGACTACCAGCATCGGGGCCTCTGTCGCAGGTCGCCATGGGGGGGAGCTCCATCATGGCCGGGTGAGGCGCGCCGTGTTACGCTCGCAATGTGACCCGGGAATCGACTCCACATGCGGTGGAGGCGAGGTGCACGGGGATGGAGTCCCCAATCGTGGCAACCGAAGCGATGAATGTGATGCCGTTGTTGCGGCCATGGCTCGTCGTTCTGGTGTCGATGGCCATGGGTTGCGGGGCCGAAAGCGGTCGCGATGCGTTGAGCAGCGGCTTCGGTGAGGATGCCGGCGGAGCCGCGGACTCGAATGGCAGTGCTTCGGCGGGCGTATCTGTTTCTTCGACGGAGAGCGGAGGTACGGGCCCAAGTAGTGACAGTGAGACGCCCATGGATCCTTCTTCAGATTCCGACGCGTCCGCCTCCGGTACCGGCGGCGACGATGGTCACGAAACTGCTGCAAGTGCCGGAGACGATGGGAGTGTCAAATTCGACCTTCCGATTGCGGAGGAAGGAAGTGCCGAAGGGCCAATGTTCGATCTCGGTAGCAGCGATGACGGAGGGGCATCGGGGTGTGGGAAAATCGATTTCCTGTTCGCCATCGACAACTCCACGTCGATGGCGAACGTTCAGGCCAAGCTGATCGCCAACATCGGGCCATTCATCGACACCATCGTCGCCAATGTCCAAGCGCAGGACTATCACCTCATGGTGGTGGACTCGGATGCGTGCGTCGATGGTAGCGGTGGTAGTGGACCTCCCGAATGTTTTGCCTATCCCGGCTGTGAACAGATGTTGGGTGCAGGTCAAGTGCGAGATTGTGGTGTGCCCAATCCGCCTCGCTTTCTCACCTCCGACCTGCCCATCAACGACATCAAGTGGAGCTTCGAATGTGCGGCGAACGTGGGCGCGAGCGGCTCTGCCACCGAACTGACTTTTACCGCCATCGAGGAGGCCCTGACGACCCACAACGCCGCGACAGGATGCAATCCCGGGTTCGTGCGACAAGACGCGATCTTGGTCGTTATCGTCATTACCGACGATCATACTGGGTGGATTGGAACGGACAATGCCAACAGCATCGGTAGCCCCGGGCAGTGGTACGACACCATCTTGGCCGCCAAAGGGAACAAGCCCGAAAACGTCGTGGTGCTTGGGTTCATCCCCACGATCGATGGACCGAAAGACTGTCTTGGTTTCTGGGCCGACGGTCGCAGCGATCGCTTCATCGAGTTCATGAATCTGTGGGGTGATCATGGCATCACTGCGAGCGTATGTGAGCCCGACTACACGCCATTTTTTCAACGGGCAGTCGACCTGATTGACTGGACCTGCGGAATGTTCCTGCCGCCGGATTGAGCCTCGGGCTGCCACGCGCGCCCTCGCACTTTGCTCGGCTCGCTAGAGCGCTGCTGTGCCCAGTTGCACTCCTATGACCGATGACGTGAGGCCATCATGTTCGTGGCTGGGTGAGATGAGCCGTGTTAACGTTCGTGATGGGAGGCGTCGATATGGCTGTGATCAAGGCAACGAATACGGTGATGTGTTGCGTCGTCGTCGTGTTCGCAAGTGCAACGAGCTGCTCGCGCGATCGTGGCTCCAGCTGGGTGCTCATGGACGGCGCTGGCTCCTCCGACACAGTCTGGGAATCGGAGGCCAAGCTCGACACGCCAGGTGGGGACTCGACGACCACCGCGACATCGAACGGTAGCATCCGCACCCGTGGAGAAAGCTGCAAGAAGATCGATTTCTTGTTCGCCATCGACAACTCAGGCTCGATGAAGTCGATCCAGCAAAAGCTCATCATGAGCTTCGAACCGTTCATCGATGCCATTGTCACCAACGTCGACGCTCAGGACTATCACGTCATGGTGGTGGACTCGGATGGCGGCGGGCAGGGGTGCGAGCACGCATTGGGTGCCGGGCAAGTGAGACATTGCGAGGTGCCGAATCCTCCCCGCTTTCTCACTTCCGCCGCTCAGGTGCCACGGATCCGGTCGGCGTTCGAGTGCGTCGCGAACGTGGGTACCATGGGGTCGTCTTTGGAGATGACGTTCACCGCCGTCGAAGAGGCCGTCACGACGCACAATGCCTCGCATGGTTGCAATCCAGGCTTCCTGCGACACGATGCCGTCTTGGTCGTCGTCATTATCACCGACGACCATGCCGGGTGGTTTGGCGAGGACAATGCCCAAAACGTCGGTACCCCAAGGCAATGGTACGAGACGATTTTGGCGGCCAAGGCCTATGTTCCAAGCCACGTGGTCGTGCTGGGCTTCATCCCCACGCGCAACGGACCCGACGACTGCCTCGACCGTTGGCGTGACGGCGACAGCGACCGTTTCGTCGAATTCATGCAGCTTTGGGGCGATCAGGGCATCACGGCGAGCGTATGCGAGCCAGACTTCGGACCGTTTTTCCAACAGGCGGTCGAGCTCATCGACGCGACGTGCGACGCATATGTCGCTCCGGTCGAGTGATGGGTAGGCTGCTAGCGCGCCGTCAGTACGTTTTTTGCGATCACCATGCGCTGAATCTGGCTGGTGCCCTCGTAGATCTGCAGCAGCTTGGCGTCGCGCATGAGCTTCTCGACCGGGTACTCGCGGGTGTAGCCGTATCCACCGAAGATTTGCACTGCGTCCGTGGCGACACGCATCGCGGCATCGGCTCCGTAGGCCTTCGCGGCGCTCGAAACCACACTGTCGGCTTTGCCGGCGTCGATGCACCAAGCAGACTTGTGGCAAAGCAGGCGTGTTGCCTCATACGCGATGGCCATGTCTGCCAGCATGAATTGGACGGCTTGATGTTGGGCGATCGGAACGCCGAACGTGTTGCGCTCGAGCGCATACGCGCGTGACTCATCGAGACAACGGCGGATGAGCCCAGCCGCGACAGCGGCGATCCACGGACGGGAGCGGTCGAACGAACGCATGGCGATCTTGAAACCTTCACCCTCCTCGCCCACGACGTGTTCGGTGCTGAGGCGCACCTCGTCGAAGATCACGTCGGTAGTGTTGGAGCAGCGTTGCCCCATCTTGTTCTCTTTTTTGCCTACGGAAACGCCGGCCATGTCGCGATCGACGACGAAACACGTGATGCCCTTGTGTTTCTGGGTGCCCTCTTGGCGGGCGAGCACGGTGTAGAAGTCGGCGACGCCTCCGTTGGTGATCCAGCGCTTTTGTCCAGTGAGCAGGTAATCTTGCCCGACTTTGCGATAGTAGGTCTTCATGCCGGCCACGTCGGAGCCTGCATCGGGCTCCGAGCACGCGTACGAGGCGAAGATCGGCCGACCCACGAGGCGTCCGAAGTATTCTCGCTTTTGCTGCTCGCTGCCGGCCACCAAAAGAGGCATCGCCGCCAACATTGCGACCATCATGGACGCGTTGAACCCCGCGCATCCGTAGGAGATCTCCTCGATGATGAGACTGTGGCTCAGGCACGACAGGCCCACGCCGCCGTAGGCCTCCGGGATCTCGCAGTTCATGAGCCCCGTTTCCCAAGCCCTCGCGAGGATCTCCTTGGGAAAGATCGCTTGCTCGTCGAGATGTCCTGCGACGGGAATGATCTCGCGCTTGGTGAAGGCGCGCGCGGTTTCGACGAGTTGAAGTTGCTCGTCCGTCAGGTCGAAGCCGATCATGTCTGTGCTCCTTCAGTGGTGGGTGACCGGCGTCTTCCTTCGAGAAAGGTGCGGATCGCCCGCGCGGTATCTTCGGACGCCAGGCGTTGGCCGAACACCACGTTCTCTGCCTCGATGCGTTTGGCCAGCGGCTCGCCGAGGTCGCGCTTGAGCAAACGCTTGGTCTCGCGGATCGCCGCCGGAGCCTGCGACGCCAGCCGTTTCACCCGGCGCTGCACCTCGTCGTCGAGTCGCTCTGCCGGGAACACGGCCGTGACGATCCTGAGCTCCTTGGCGCGCTCTGCCGGGATCGGCTCGGGCAACAACATCAGCTCGGCAGCCACCTGGTGGCCGAGACGCAGGGGCAGCAACAGGCTCGACCCCGCCTCGGGCACCAGGCCGAGCTCGACGAATGGGACTGCGAAACGAGCATTCGTGGACGCGTAAACCAGGTCGCAGTGCAACAACATCGTCGTGCCTACGCCCACTGCGTGACCCTCGACTTTTGCCACGACCGGCTTTTCGCACACCGACAGCGTTCGAATGAAGCGTATCGGTGGAGAGTTCTTGTCGAGCGAGGGCACGCGCGCGAAATCAGCAAGATCACTCCCGGCCGTGAAATTCCCGCCACTGCCTTCGAGCAGCACCACACGTACGTCGCGATCGCCTGCGGCGCTCTCGAGCGCGTTCGTCAGCGCGTCGAACATCGCAAACGAAAGGGCGTTTTTCTGTTGCGGGCGGTCGAGGACGATGCGGCAAATACCCTCTTGGTGGTCGATTCGGACGTGCTCACTGGTCATGTCGTTGGCTCCTGCGTCATGGATTACGGCCCGGGATCGCCGGCTGGAGTCACGGGCCGGCTACGCCGTCCTGGAGGCGGTCTGCTGCGCGGGTCAGCTCGATCGACAGCTCATCGAGGGCATTTCGTGCCTTCCGCATGGCTTCGCGAGGTGGTTCGAGGGCTTGGCCGACCGTGTCCGGACGGATCCAGGCGCCCTGCCGGGAGTCGTGGTCGGCAAGCCAACCCGACTCGATGAGCAGCAATAGCTCACTCGCGATCTTTGGCCAGGAGTGACGCTCTGGGCGATACCACTGGTACAGCCAGTTGCACATGCCGAGCACGGCCCGAACCATGACGCGTGGGCTCAACGGCCGAAGCACGCGGTCTTGCTGACCCTCTTCCACGACGGCCTCGAAGATGCGTTCGTAACTTTGCTTGCGCTTTTGGAACAGCGCTCGATTCGCCGGGTCGAGCTCCGACTCCTCTTGGAACACCACCGCGAGCATGGCACTTTCGGCGGCCACGACCTCGAGGTGTGCATGGATCATCCGTCGTAAGCGTTCGTTAGCTGACAACGGCTGACTGGCAATCGGTCGTACCACCGCTTCGATGCGATCGAAGATGCGTGCATAGATGCCGGTGAGAAGCTGCTCTTTCGAGCGAATGTAGTGGTAGAGGGTCGCCTTCTTGACGTTCAACGCGCGTGCGATGTCGTCGAGCGTGGTCGCGCGATAGCCTTTTTCCGCGAACAGGGATGCCGAGGCCGACAGGAGACTGTCCTCGTCGAGGCCTCGGCTTCCTTGCTTATTAGTCGGTATCCCGACCATCTAGACTAATCTAACACGATTTACGGCCAATCTATAGCGAAATTTCGTTGACTACTGTGTCAACCATAGAGTAATATTATCGACCAATCAGTCGAGAAAGGAAGGACCTCCATGATCGACCCAGAAACGATCGCCCGTTCGAAAGAGGCCGCCGAGCGTTGGAAGAAGGAATACGAGCGCATCGTCGGCCGCTTCGGAGACGCGACGCCCGAGGCTGCCAAGACGCCAACCACGCATTCGGGTCTACCCATTCGGTCCTGCTATTTCCCTCACGATGTCGAGTCGATTTCATTCGACGAGATCGGTGCCCCCGGTGCGTATCCATTTACCCGCGGCAATCTTCCCGTGCAGTACCAGCTCATGCCGTGGGCCAATCAACCGGTGATCGGGTACGGCTTGCCCGAGCATACGCGTGCCCGGATGGACTTGCTCGCCGAAAAAGGGATGGTCGGGTACTTCGGCCAGCGCTTTTACAACCTCGTGTACGACCTGGTGAGTCACGAAGGCCTCGATCCCGATCATCCGGCAGCGCGCGGGCGCGTGGGCCAGTGCGGCATGGCGGTCTATTCAGTGCAGGATATGGCACGCCTGTGCGAGGGCCTCGACCTCGAGAAAATGAACGTCGTGCACATCACTTATTACCAGGTGATCCCGGCACTGGCTCAATACATTGCCTACGCCGAGCGCCGTGGTGTTGCCCAAGCAAACCTGCGTGGCAACTCGATGAACTGGTACCACCAGTCGGCGTACGTCGGCATGAGCGCTTTTCCACCCGAACAGGGCCTCAAGCTCGCCACCGAGCTCATTTCCTATTGCTCGAAACACATGCCACGCTGGAATACCACCAACTTGTTTTGTTACGGCATCGAGGAAGCAGGTGGCACCGCGATTCAAGAGATTGCGCTCATGCTGGCGTTCGGCATCGAGCTGGCCGAGGCCTGCAAAAAGGCCGGCCTCGAGGCCGACAATTTCCTGCCGCGCTTTGGATTCCAGATTTCCCAGGCCAACGACTTCTTCGAAGAGATCGCGAAGATCCGCGCGTTTCGTCGCATCTGGGCCAAGACCATGCACGACCGCCTGGGCGCCCGGGATCCGCGTTCGATGCACGTACGCATCCATTCGCACACCTCGGGCGCGTCACTCACGGCCCAGCAGCCGCTCGTGAACCTGATCCGGACGACCATTCATGCACTCGGCGCTGCGCTCGCGGGTACCCAGGCGATGGAAGTCTCGTCGTACGACGAGGCGTTGTCGATCCCGACCGAAGAAGCGGCAACCCTCGCATTGCGTGTCGCACAAGTGATTTCCGAAGAAACCAACATCACCGCAGTCACGGACGCACTGGCCGGGTCCTGGTATCTGGAATCCTTGACCAATCAGATTGCCGACGCAGCTTTGGCGCTCGTCACCGAGGTCGAGGCGCACGGTGGCTACGTCGCGGCGCAACGCAAGGGGTGGATCCGCGCCGAGGTGGAGCGGTCGGCCGACCGCTGGCGGGAGCTCGTCGACAGCGGTAAACGCCGCGTCGTGGGTCTCAACTGCTATCAGACCAATCAGGACACCGAGCGGCCGATCTTCCGTGTCGATCCGGAAGTGGAGCGTGTCGCCGCAGAGCGCATACGTGCGCTGCGAGCCGAGCGGGACGAGGTGCGGTGGGGCACGGCGATGCGCAAGTTCGAAGACGTGGCCGCGCGCTTCGCCAAGAAAGACGTTTCAAACCTCGGTGATGACGAGCTGATGCTGGCCGCGATCGAGGCTGCGCGGTGCGATGCGACCACGGGTGAGATGATGCACGTGCTCAAGCAGTCGCTCGGCTGGGGGCCACCGCACGAGCACTGAGTAGCGGAGACGAAACCATGGAACGACGCATTCGAGTGCTTCTCACCAAGCCAACCCACGATTGTCATGATCGAGGTGTTCGGCACCTGGCCAGACGGCTCCGTGACGGTGGCTTCGAGGTCATCTTCATCAACTTTCTCCTTGCGCAGGAGATCGTCGATGCCGCCATTCAGGAGGACGTCGACGTCATTGGCGTCTCGAGCTCCTCGGGCGGTCACATGGTGGTCTTTCAGGATCTCATGCAAGGATTGCAGCGCGCCGGTGTAGACGACATGCTGGTGATCGGTGGAGGCGTCATCCCCGACGAAGATGCACGCGAGCTCCAGACGTTGGGGGTCAAGCGGATCTTCGGGCCCGGCAGCTCCGCCGAGTCATTGGTGACGTTCATCCAGGAAAACGCCGCGACGTCGTGACTGTCGAAATGTCGGATTCAGCCGTTTTTGCACAACGGATCCTCGCTGGGCAAGTGCGAGCGGCTGCCCGTGTCATCTCCATGCTCGAAAACGGTGACCCCACGGCCGACGAGGTGGCCGCGCGCCTGTTTCCGCATACCGGTCGTGCCGAGGTCGTGGGCATTACCGGGCCTCCGGGTGCAGGAAAGTCGACGCTCATCGATCGCTTGGTGTGCGTTTTTCGAGCCAGGCATCGGCGGGTGGGTGTCGTCGCAGTCGATCCATCGAGCCCGTTCACGGGCGGCGCGCTGCTCGGCGATCGGATCCGCATGAGCGCTCATGCCTCGGATCCGGATGTGTTCTTCCGGTCGATGGCGACGCGTGGACACTTGGGCGGCATCGCGTTGGCTGCTCCTGCGGCCGTTCGCGTGTTGGATGCGATGGGATTCGATGTCGTGATCGTGGAGACAGTCGGTGTCGGACAAAGCGAAGTTGCCGTAGCAGGTCTGGCCGATTGCACGATCTTGGTTTCGGTGCCCAGCCTGGGCGACGGCATACAAATGATCAAGGCGGGCTTGATGGAGATCGGAGACGTGCTCGTCATCAACAAAGCCGACCTGCCTGGAACAGACGACCTGCGACGCGAGTTGTCCGGGCTGGTTGCTGCTGCCAGACCCGAACAGCAGCGGCCGCCGATTCTTTTGACCCGTGCGAGTGATGGCGACGGCATCGAGGCCCTCGCCGATGCCATCGCACGTCATTTCACACGTGCTCGGGCGTCCGGAGCTCTCCAAGCAGCGCGCCTCGGCTCGTTACGCAGTGAGCTCGAAACGTGGATCGGCCTCGAGGCCGGTCGCAGAATCCTCGAAGCCGTAGGTGCAGAGCGGCTCCGCAGCTTGACGGACGAGCTCGAAGGTCGTCGGCAAGATCCCGGCAAAATGGCACGCAGGCTGGTGGCCGACGCGCTCGCCCGTGGGCTCGAAGTCGAACGCGCGAGTGACCAACACAAGCTGCACAACACGTTTTAGGTCAGGTCCGGCGTGGCAGATCCACGACGAATGTGGTTCCCGTGGCTTCGCCGGATTCCACGCGAATCGTCCCGCCATGCGCGATGACGATCTCCCGAGTGATGTACAGGCCGAGTCCCAGACCACTCGATCGCCGCGGTTTGTCAGGGTGCTTTTCGATGCGGAGCAAGGGATCGAAAATGACGGGCAAAAGACCCGCTGGTATGGCGCCCTGGTTTTTCACCTGCAAGCGTACGAGCTCGTCATCGCAACCGTCCAAGTCAACCTGGATGCCTGTCCCTGGTGTGCCGTGCTGGCAAGCGTTGGTCACCAGGTTCGAGACGAGCTGGGTCACATGGTCTCGATCCCATATGCCGCGTAGGTCTCCTACACTCTCGAGCACGATGTCTGCGTTGCACCAAGTGTTCAGTTCATCGATGACGGATTGACACACGTCGAGAACGTCGATGGGTGCGCGATCGAGCGCAATGCCACGTCCGAGCCGTATCTGTGCAAATTCCAACAGCTGCGAAATCATCCGATCCATGCGGCGGACACTCGTGAGGATCCGGCTCACCGGGGTCGCGACTTTTTCAGACTCCGCGCGATGGCCGAGCAAGTTTGCGGCTACCGAGATGGCGCTGAGCGGATTGCGAAGATCATGTCCAAGGATCCCGATGAACATCTCACTGAAGCGAACGACGCGTTGCAACTCCTCGATCGAACGCTCCTGCTGTGCTCTCGCGAGCCGCTGCGCAGTTTCGGCTGCTCGCCGAAGCTGGCCGAGCTGCAACTGCGAGCGAACGCGTGCGACCAGCTCACACGCCGAAAACGGCTTGGTGACGTAGTCGTCGGCGCCCTCCGCCAAGCCATGGACTTTGGCTTCCTCCCCGGCCCGTGCTGAGAGTACGACGACCGGAATCGTTCGTGTCGCTTCATGCGCTCGCAGTTTGCGGATCAGCTCGAACCCGTTCAGGCCCGGCATCATCACGTCCGTCACGACCAAGTCCGGCGGGCGGGCGCAAGCCGATGCCAGTGCTTTCGTACCGTCGTCGACGAGCTCGACCACGAAATCTGGTTCGAGCAGGCGGCGTAGGTAGGCACGCATGTCTGCGTTGTCGTCCGCCACGAGGATCCGTGCGGTCGAGCTTCCATGAGCCGCGTTGGCGGACACGTCCGTCACCTGCGGCGCATCGGGACACTCACGATCAGGCAGCCAACGCAGCGCTTCTTCGACGAACGCCCCAGCGCTGGAGCTGGACGACGTCACCGGGCGAGCAGTTTGGATGCGCTCGCTAGGTAGATGGTTCGATCCCCTGGGAAGGGTGACCGTGAACGTCGTTCCGGTGCCGAATGAGCTGTGCGCCGAAATGGTGCCTCCGAGCAGCGTCACGAGCTCTTGCACCATGGCCAGTCCAATGCCAGAACCCTCGTGCGTACGGGCCCGTGTCCCTTCGATGCGATGAAAGCGCTCGAACACGTGGGGCAATTCATGGGGTGCAATGCCGACTCCAATGTCCGCAAGCCGTTCGGCCCGTCCGCGCTCGCACTGAAATGCGCGAGCGTTCGTAATCGCCGTGAGAATGTGATCGGCTGCGAGCTCGAAAAAGCCCTGATAGGCGTCGTCGAACGCGCGACGTGGGCTTGCGCCAGCAATAAAAATTGCCTCGGGATGCTGCTGACCTGGTTTCGCGAGCGGCATGATGACGGCCGTGTGAGCTGGCTCGAGATACGGTCCTCCCGGTAGCCCATCGAAGCGGCTCGGCAGGTCGGTAACGAGCGCCAACTTGCGAGACCCCATGGCACGAGCGACTGGCCAAGCTCGCGGCTCGTCTGCTGCGAGCTCGATTTCGCGAGGACAGGCAGGCATCCCAGGGTTCAGGCCGGACGTGCTGACCAAGCGAGCGCGTTGGCCGTGTTGCTCGACCAAATAGAGCAGCGCGAATGGAACATCGACGTCATTCTTGTCGAAGATACCGGTAGCATTCTCACACGCCGTTTCCACGCTCTTGGCTTCCGCGGCGGCTCGCAGTAAGTCCCGCAGCGTCGCAAATCGTCGTTCGGCTTGAACACGCTCGGTGGTCTCGGCGACCACGCCGAGCATGCCACCCACCCCACCGCTTTCATTACGAATCGGGCTATACGAAAGCGTGAAATAGCAATTCTCGAGATAGCCGTTCCTGTCGAGCGGAATCAACTGATCGTCGAGAGCCACCGACTCACCCACGCGTGTGCGGTGGAACAGTGGTCCGATGAATGGCCACGCCTCCGGGAAAACCTGTCGCGCCGGAGCACCCAGAGCGTACGGATGTTTGGTCGCTCCCAAGATCGGGCGATAGCGGTCGTTGTAGAAGAACGTGAATTCGGGCCCCCACGCCACGACCATGGCAAAACGCGATTCAAGCATCATACTGACGGTCGTTCGAAGGCTCTGTGGCCAAGCTTCAATGGCACCCACGCTCGTCTTGGACCAGTTCTTCGAGCGGATCAGCGTACTCATCTCGCTTCCACCGGCGACGATCCGATTCAAGTCGAAACGGTCACTCGAACGCCTGAGCGGATGCTGTAGGCTCGGCGCTGTCTGACGTGCACTCGCATCTCGATCGGTTCGTTGTCCGCCCGTCATCATGTGCTCCTCGTTCCGCCGTCCCAGCCGGCCAGCAAGGTCGATAGCTTTCGCAGGTCGGGTGGCTTGATCAAATGGCGGTCGAAGCCGGTTTGTTCGAGCCTCGCGGCATCGGCTTGATAGCCTGTCACAGCCACCAAGAGCAGCTTGGAGTCCCCTTGCGTGTCACGAAGTTCGCGGGCGAGCTCGTACCCATCCATCCCGGGTAGCCCGAGATCGAGGAGCACGACCTCGGGCTCGAACGTGCGCATGGCCTCCAGGGCTGCCTGTCCGTCGTTGACGGCACGGGTTTCGTGGCCGTCCTCGCGCAGCAGCTCGGCAAACGTCTCCGAGGTATCCTCCTCGTCGTCCACCACGAGGATCCGGTAACGTTGCACCATAGGTAGGCCGAGCCCCAGCCCACCTTCGGCCCGGTCCAAAGCACGCGGCGCCTGCGTGAACACTTCGAATACGTGAGGAAGGAGGTCGGCGCTCATGCCGATACCATTGTCTCTAACGGTAAACACGAACACACTGTTTTCGCACGGTAGCCCGTGCGCAAGTGCGGACAAAGGATTGCGAAGCTCGTGGCCGATCATGGCGAGAAATTCGTTTCCACGGTTGGCGGCCGCCATCAGATCGTTGCTGGTTTGTCGCAGCTCATTCACCAACGTGAGGGACACGCTGACGTGCCGGCCATCCTTGGCCTGGCGCTCGGTTTCGAAGTGAACCACCTTTGCCCCTGTTTGCACGCGAGCGAGCACTTCGTCTACGTCCGATGGACAGGCTGCCCAATCGCCTGCGCCGCGGTGATGAACCAACGCGCTTGTTGGTGTCACCGCGTTTGTGTCGTGACGAAGCCTTGTTCATGGTTGCAGTCTCCTGCGCGCGTCCCCGACGGGCCGTTGGCGCTCCAGGGCGGGCACGGCTCGCCGGTCTCGGCCGTATTTGACGTGCAAGTGGCGAGGCCGGCATTCATGGCGCGGCACGCTACAACCGGGAGGAGTTGCACACAAGGCAGCATGCTGATGCAACTCGGCCTCCTCATTGTCCTATTCCTCGTGATGATTGGAAGTGGCAGTTGGTTAGTGAGCGCGCTGTACTGGGATCGTTCGCTACTCGCGCTGTTCATGATGCTCGGCGCGATCGTTGTCATTTGGGACGATTTGCCACGGTGGTCGACCTGCATTGGTACAGCGGTGGTACCGTTGAGCCTGAGCGTCGATGGCACCCGGGTACCGCGTTTCGCTGATCACTTGCCTGTCACGCAACACACCATCTCGATGGGTATCAACGCGGGGATCCAAAACAACACGACCGGATCGCGATGCTTCGAGCTTCGTGATCGTGACGTTTCGATCTTCGCAATCGCAATGCTCCGAGCCTCGCGATCGTTGACGCCCCGAGCTTTGCGATCGCGATGCTCCGAAACACGCACATGACGCGCATAGGAGCGATGGGCGGGTTTTGACTGCGGGCTGCCAGCGGCCATCGCACGAAGTTTTGACTGGGAGGCAACCCCAGGAGTTTTTTGCTGGGACGGAATCCCCAGGAAGTTCTAGCTGGGAGGGAACCCCCCAAGGGGGAACGGATAACACGTCGGTGTGAATCGTTTGCCAGCGTTTCCGAGGCGTGTTCTAGCCCTATCCAGCCATGCGAATTGGGCCGTACCTGTAGCGGCAGCGAGGGCCGAGCGCTCATGCACCGCGCTCGTGCTTGCGGCGGTAGTAGGCATCGCGTGTGCGACCGATGACCGCGAGAGCCAGGGAACCGCATGGGGGAGCGAAAGTGGAACCCCCGCGAGTGATGGCGACACGTCGGGCTCCGAAGGCGCAAGCACGAACGATCCGACCGAAGGTGACTCGTCGCCGGATACGGATGGCGGTCAAACCACCATGGGACCGACGACGACCAACACACAGCCAACCACGACGACGGGGCCAAGCACCTCCGCGGATCCCACGGGCGAGTCGGAAGACTATGGCCCCAAGTTCGATCTGCCGGCAGGCGAGATGGGTTCGACCACCAACGCAGACGATGGTGAAACAGGTGCGAGCGAGGGTTGCACGAAGATCGATTTCCTGTTCGTGATCGACAACTCGGGATCGATGGCTTCCGCACAGACGCGTCTGGTCAACAGTTTTGGTCCGTTCATCGACACGATCGTCTCCCAAGTGCAAGGCAGCGACTACCACATCATGGTGGTGGACACCGACGCCTGCTTCAATTCGATGGGTGGGGGAACGTGTGCGCCGACCAGCTGTGATACCACGCTCGGCGGTGGCCAGGTGAGAGGCTGTGCCGTGCCGGCTCCCAATCGTTATCTCACCTCGGATCTCGACGTTGCCGCCATGAAATCGGCGTTTCAGTGCGTCGCCGCAGTCGGGACCACGGGGGACGGCGCAGAGATGCCGATGAACGCAATGCTGGAGGCCATCGGTCCGCTCAATGCTCCTGGCCAGTGCAACGCAGGTTTTTTGCGCAATGACGCCGTGTTGGTCATCACAATCGTCAGCGACGACCACTCTGGATGGCTCGGGGACGACAACGAAAACGGGTTCGGCGGTACGCCGCAATCCTGGTTCGACGCGGTGGTCGCGGCCAAAAAGGGCATCGTGGAGAACGTCGTTCAGCTGGGGCTATACATGACGGCGGCTGATTTCAGCTGTGACTTGTCGTTCATGCCAAAGGAAGCCGATCAGTTCGTCGCGTTTACCCAAAAATTCGGCGCGCAGGGAATCGTGGGGAATGTGTGCGCGCTGGACTACAACAATCCGTTCTTCCAGCAGGCCGTGGGCCTGATCGACGGGACCTGTGAAACGTTCGTGCCTCCGCCGGAATGACGTGGACAGCTCGGACGACGGGACGGGCAGGGCTGGGATGGTCGTGGGCAGGACGCCCGTGACGATCGCGGACGGGTTGTTTGATCCGGGCGGCGCGCTATTTCTGAGCATCGACGTCGCGACGTGCGGGGTGGCGACGACGGTGCAGCTTCACTACCCCGCTTGCAATTGCGGCGTCTAGCTCTGCTTTGCTGATGTGGCCGTCTTGGTCGGCATCCGCCGCGCGAAGATGTTCCCATCGTTTGGCGCCGAGCTCACTCTGTGTGACAGTTCCGTCGTTGTCGAGGTCCTTGGCAGCGAAGTGGTCGGTGTGGCGTTTGGCTCGCGCAACGTCGCGCTCTTCGTCGGAAACGCGGCCATCGTGATTGCGATCCATCTGGGCCTTCCGCGCGGCGTGAGCCGTCTGGATCTCTTGCAACGTCAGCATTCCGTCACCGTTGGCGTCGGCCTGGCCCAGGCGCTGGCGTTTGCGCCCGGGGAGCTCGGCGAACGCGATCTTGCCGTCGCCATCGCTGTCCCATCGCGCGAACATACGCGCGGGATCGTATTTTCCGGATCGATGATGGCCGTTCGGACCTTGGCTTTCGCTTCGCGTGACTGATTCCGCGCGATCTTCGAGGTCTGCTGACTTGTCGTCATCACAGCCAGATAGGCCAAGCGTAGCGCTCGGTGCGGCCAAGGTGAGAAGCAGCATGAAGTAGGATCCGTTGTGGTGCATGGTGGTGTCTCCTGGTGGAGCCGATCGGGCTCCGTGAGCATGGACGATCGACACGAGACATTCCCTACGCGGGGCTGTTACCGTAGGGAGCGCGGACCGGCGGTCGTCGAACATCTACTTGACCAGGAGAAAGACCAAACTTGCCTACGCTCGAGCAGGCGGTGGCCCGAATCCGAAACGGCGACATCGGGGCATTTCGAGAGCTCGTGGACGAGACGAGCCCGCGGCTTTGCCGCCTTGCTGCTCGGATCATGGGCAGCGTTGCAGATGGAGAAGATGTCGTTCAGGACGCTTACATCAAAGCCTACGGCGCGCTCATGCAAGGGCGTTTCGATGGGCGCTCGCATATTCACACATGGCTCTATCGCATCGTAACGAACACGGCCATCACCGCCCTGCGCAGCCGGGCCCGCCAACGCCGTGTAACCGACGATCCCGCGACACCGGTACCGGGCAATCCAAATTCCCCGGAAACTCATCTCGCTGTTTCGGAAATTGCCGAATGGATGGGGGCGCTTCCACCGGAGCAGCGCGTAACCTTGGTGCTGAAGACACTGGAAGGCCTGACATCAGGGGAAATCGCTGCAATCATGGATTGCAGCGAGGGTGCCGTGGAGCAACGGCTCGTCCGCGCACGCGCGAAGTTGCGAGAAAGGCAGCGCTACCATGACTGACCGGGACCAAGACATCGAGGCTAGGCTGACTCGCTTGGCTCGATCTACGGAAGCGGTGGTTCCGAGCGAATGGTTCACGGATCGCGTCATGGTTGCTATCGATTCTAAGCGCGAGCCCGAATGGAACTCGACCATCGTACGCATGAGCCGAGTTGCATTGCCTGTGGCTGCTTTGGCGGCCTCGATCGCGCTGATGTGGGCTGTCGCCAGCGAGCACACGTGGGAAGAAGCGCTGGCGGTGTCGTCTGGACAGACGGAGCTCGAGTGGTGACGGCGACGAAGCTCAAAGTCGTGCTCGTGCTGGTTGGGTTGTTCCTTTTGGGAGCCATCGTGGGCGTGGCGGCCACTCATGCTTACCTTCGACGTGAGTACACGAACTTCGTCGAAGACGACTCTCCGGGGCATCGTGATCGGTTTCGCTTGCGCGCTCTGTCACGCCGCCTCGATCTCAGCGAGGAACAAGAGCAGCTCGTTCGTGATATCGTCGAACGTCATCGATCCGAGCGCGAAGCCCATATCGATCTCGTTGCGGACGTTTGCAGGGAGCCGTTGGAACAGATGAGACTGCGCACCGAAAACGAGATCCGCCAGGTGCTCACGCAGGAGCAGCGCGAACGCTTCGATCGAATCAGAGAAAAACACGGTGGTTGGCCACCTGCCCGGCACCGGCGGCAGTGAAGGCGGATATCCCGCGATACCGGAACCGGGGGGAATCTTTTTGCGCACCTTTCGAGCCCCGTTGTGGGTTTCTTGTGGGAAGGCGGCCACGGGCAGGGCCACTGTCGAAGCCTCGCGCTCCCGGGCCCCCCGTAGTTGATGCTAAAGCCACATTCGCGTGCCCCCTTGACGGGACGGCTGGCGGTAATATATTTCATTCCAGAAAGAAATGAATGGAGCCACCCATGAGCACAGCAAGCACCGACGCCCAAGACAAACTGGAAATCCACGAACTGGTTGCGAGGCTGTTTCATTCGATTGATGACAAGGACGTGGACGCGTACCAGTCACTGTTCGTCGACGAAGCAACATCCGAGAGCCCGTTCGGGAATCTGCAAGGGAAACCCGCACTGATGGCGTTCTTTGCACATCACGTCGGACCGCAAGGAATGGGCGACGGCAAACGCCATTTCGGTCTCAACGTGCATGTGCAGCTCGCCGGTGACCGAGCGCGCGTGAGCTTCGACCTCGTCGTTTCCGAGGTACGTGAGCCGCCAAAGATCATCGCTACGGGACGTTATGACGCAAACGAGGTCGTTCGAACCAAGCACGGTTGGAAATTCGAGCGCCTGAAGCAAGTCATCGATCCAGGCTTCTTCAAGGCGGTCGAGGCTACCCAGTCGAATGCACACTGATGTCGCGTCCCAGTAGCAAGAAGCGAGCATTAGGAAGACCACGCGAGGTGGCCGACGAAGACATCCTCTCCGTCGCGCGCCGCTGGTTTCTGAAACAAGGCGCAGGCGTGTCTGCAGTTACCATCGCCGAGGAGCTCGGCGTGAGCCATACGACGATCTTTAACCGCTTCGGTTCGAAGGAAGACTTGATGATCGCGGCGTTGGGTCCACCAAACAAGCTGCCGTGGGCGCATAAGCTCGAGTCAGGCCCGGACGAGCGACCCATCGTAGAACAGCTGATCGAAATCAGCCGGATCGCCTCGAAGTACTTCGAATATATCGCGGCCGGATTTCAGGTATTACGGGCTGCTGGCATCACGCACGAACGCGTCTTTCGAGGACGCGAGGAGCCTACACCCGTGCAGGCTTTCAAGGCGGTGTCATCTTGGTTGCGACGCGCGCAGGACAGCGGACGCATGCGTACCTGCGACGTCGACACACTGACCGCCACTCTGCTCGGCGCCTGGCAAGGTTGGGCATTCACGGCCCGAATGTGTGGGCGTCAGCTCACGGGCGTGAGCAAGGAACATTTCGTGGAGGAATTCGTCGATCTCATTTGGCGTGGAATTGCACCTGATCGACCTCAGAGAAAGGGATGATCCATGAGCATGGCAAGCGTTGACACCAAAAGAGTTTTCGGAACAGCACTGCCCTTGGCCATGGGCGTGTCCGCGGGACTCAACCTGGTCGTCTACGGAGTGGCGACGCAACTTTTGGAAGTGCCGCTCGCAATAGCACACGATCCGGGCATGCCACTCGCACCCTTGAAACTCGTTGATGTTCTGGTCGCGAGTATCGTACCCGCTGTCATGGCAAGTATCCTGCTGGCCTTATTGGGGTGGTTTGTCAAATGGCCGGTTCTGGTGTTCGTCAGCTTGTCCGTCGTCGCATTCGTGATGTCGCTACTGGTCCCACTCGACGTCATTGCGGGCGCGATCGAGGTAGGTGACGAGCGGACCCGATGGATCCTCGCCACGATGCATGCGATTGCAGCCACCAGCATCGTCACCATCTTCGTTCGCTTCTCCCGGAGGTAATCTTTTCGCGCATCGTCTGTTGGGCCGAAAGGCTGGCCAAGCATCGATGCAGGACGAGTAGACCAGACCGTCAGTGTCTGCCAGCCCACGCTGTAACAACAAGGTACGGCCGCGAGCTCACCCTCGCCGCAGCCGACGTTCGAAGAAAAGCCTCAAAGATCAGCGTCAAACCAATACCTCGCCGGCCGGAGGCCACAAATTGTCTTTTGCGAAGAACGCTTTGGGTTTGGCAAACGTCATGGTCGAGCCAAAGGGTTTGCCCCAGCTGGACAACCCGGTCCAGAGCCGTCCGGAACGGACGAGACCGGCA
>Ga0187893_10003313_pt1 | contig 33001 bp, 28 predicted proteins | sample MA1701074metaG_FD_139574 | JGI IMG/M metagenome (GOLD analysis project Ga0187893, IMG submission 139574) | White microbial mat communities from a basaltic lava cave in the Kipuka Kanohina Cave System on the Island of Hawaii, USA - MA170107-4 metaG ...
GAGCTGCTGCACTTCCTGGGCGAGGTCGAGGTCGTGTTCGGCTTGTGGGCGCTGGCGCTGATGGTCGCGATCAGCCTGTTCCACGGCTGGGCCGCGGCGCGGGACTACCTCGGCCACACCGTCAACTACACCGAGCCGGTGTTCGTGGTGGTGATCATGGCGCTGGCCTCGACCCAGCCCGTGATCGCCCTGGCCGAGTCCTTGATGCGGCGCGTCGCGGCGCTCCTGGGCGGCGCGCCCTGGGCGCTCTGGCTCAGCGTGTTGACCCTGGGGCCGCTGCTGGGCTCGATCATCACCGAGCCCGCGGCGATGACGATCTCGGCGCTCCTGCTGTCGCGCCAGTTCTACACGTTGCGGCCCTCCCGGCGCCTGGCCTACGCCACGCTGGGGGCGCTGTTCGTGAACGTCTCCGTGGGCGGCACCCTCACGCACTTCGCGGCGCCCCCGGTGCTGATGGTGGCGCGCACCTGGGCCTGGGACACGCCTTTCATGTTGGTGCACTTCGGCTGGAAGGCGGCGCTGGCGATGCTCGTCACCAACCTCGTCTGCTTCCTGGTCTTCCGGCGGGAGCTGCTCGCCTTGCGCGCGCCGGAGACCGAAGCCGGAATGCTCTACGCGCCCGCGCGCGCGCCGGCCTGGATCGTGATGGTGCACCTGGCCTTCATGGCCTGGACCGTGCTGAACGCCCACTACCCGGCGTTGTTCGTGGGCGGCTTCCTGTTTTTCCTGGGGTTCGCCAAGACCACGGCTCCGCACCAGAACACGCTCGACCTGAAGCCGCCCCTGCTGGTCGGTTTTTTCCTGGCCGGCCTCGTGATCCACGGCGGGCTCCAGGGTTGGTGGATCGCGCCGCTGCTCGCGAGCCTGGGCGATGTCACGCTGTTTTTCGGCGGGATGCTCCTCACGGCGTTCAACGACAACGCCCTCATCACCTATCTCGCGACCCTGGTGCCCCACCTCTCCCCCGCCCTCCAGTACGCGGTGGTGGCGGGCGCCGTGGCGGGCGGCGGGCTGACGGTGATCGCCAACGCCCCCAACCCGGCGGGCCAGGCGATCCTCGGGCGACACTTCGAGGACGGCGTGTCTCCCCTCGGCCTGACCCTGGGGGCGTTGGGGCCAACCGCGATCGCCGCCGCCGCCTTCCTGCTGCTGTAGCCCGGCCCGGGCTCAGCGACCGCCGGCCACGTAGCCGAGGGCCTCGAGCTGGCGTTTCGTCTCGGGATCGAGCGCCGGCACCTCCGAGGACCGGAAGCCGGCACCGAGCGTCAGGCTCGCCTCCAGGATGCGCGAAACGCGCCCCCGCCACACGTAGGCCTGGTCCTGGGTGAGCTGGTTGCTCCGCTCGCCCGGGTCCGACGCCAGGTCGAAGAGCTCCTCGCGATCGCCGTGGCGCAGGTACTTCGTGTCCCCGATCCGGAGGGACTGCAGGCCCTCGTTCTGCTCCTCCGCGTAGACCGGGCGGCGCTCACTTCCGGCGGAGAGCCCCGGCAGCGGCTGTCCCTGCAGGTGCTCCGGCGCCGGAAGGCCCAGCAGCTCGAGCAACGTCGGCACCACGTCGAGCAGCCGCACCACCTCGCCCCGGCGGCCGGCGCCGGCCGCCGACGGAAGCCGGACCAGCAGCGGCACATGGAGCTGCTCGTCGTAGAGCCGCGAGCCGTGCTGGAGTCCTCCGTGCTCCATGAACTCCTCGCCGTGGTCCGAGGTGACCACGAGGATCGCGTCGCGGTCGAGGCCCGCCTCTCGAAAACGCCTTAGGAACAGCGCCAGGTCGTCGTCCATCTTGCGGATGCCGGCGTCGTAGAGGTTCAGCAGGTGCGACACGTCGGCGGGGCTGCTCGAGTCCACCGGCTCCCAGAACGGCTTCTGCAGGCGCTCCCACACGTCGGAGCCCACCTGCCGGACCAGCTCCTCCTTCGACGACAAGATGCGACCCCCGTAGGCCGGGTCGACGAACAGGCGGGCGTACGGGGCGGGCGGAACGTAGGGCGCGTGGACCTGGTAGGTGTGGGCGAAGAAGAAGAAGCGCCCCCCCCGCCGGGCGGTCTCCAGGAGGGCGTGGCCGGCCGCGCCGATGTCCTGCCAGCGTGTCATCACGAAGCTGTCGAACCCCTGGTCGAAGCCGAACTCCGGATGCAGGTTGCCGCCGCCGCTGTAGGCAGCGGTGGTATAGCCAGCCTTCGCAAGCAGCGACGCAAGTGTCGGCAGACGCTCGCTGACGCGCCGCAGGGTCCGGCTGTGCCAGTTCACGACGCCATGCACCGCGGGCAACACGCCGGTGAACAACGTCATGTGGGACGGCGCGGTGTAGGGGGCCTGGCTGTAGGCACGCTCGTAGACGAGGCTCTCCCGGGCCAATGCGTCGAAGTGGGGGCTGGTGGGCCGCGTGTAGCCGTAGGCGCCCAGATGGTCCGCCCGCAGCGTGTCGATCGACACCAGCACCACGCTTTTGCCCTTGAAGGCGCCCTTCAGGCCCTGCGCGGGTGAAGCGGCCTGGGCGCCCGCGGCCAACACGGCCAGCAGGAGCAGCCCGGCGCTCACCCCAGCTCCGCCAGGAATTCCCGCAACACGCCGAGGTAGGGCGCCGGGGTTTCGAGGCTCGGCAGGTGCCCGCACCGGGGCAGGACCACCTGGCGGGCTCCCGCGATGCCGCGCGCCAGCGCCTCCATGTCGGACGGCGGCGTGAGCACGTCTTCGTCCCCGCCCAGCACGAGGGTCGGCACCCGGATCTCGCGCAGCGTCGGCGTCGAGTCGGCACGGGCCCCCAGCCCCAGCAGGGCATTCGCGAGTCCGCGGGGTGGTGTCGCGAGGATGCGCTCGCGGAGCCCCGCCACCAGGGCGGTCCTCTCCCGTTGTGTCGTCTCGCCGAGCAGCCGCGGCAGGAACGCGTCCACCACCACGCCCGCGCCCTGCTTCAGGACCTGCTCCGCGAGCCGCGCCCGGTTGGCGCGGGCCTCGGGCGTGTCGGGGTTGGCACGCGTGTTCTGCAGCACCAGCGCGCGCAGCCGGTCGGGCTGCCGGCGGGCCAGGGCGAAAGCGGCGTAGCCGCCCATCGAGCAGCCGATCACCACCGCCTGCCCGAGGCCGAGGTGGTCGAGCAGGCCCGACGCGTCGTCGGCGATGCGCTCCATGCTGAGCGGCCCGTCTCCCGGCGGAGACGCGCCGAAGCCCCGGCAGTCGAAACGCACCACGGTATGCTCGCGCTCCAGGCCCGCGGCCGCGTCGTCCCACATGAAGGATCCCAGCGGGAACGCGTGCAGGAACAGGACGACGCTTCCGCGCCCGCGCGCGTCGTACTCGATCTCGCCGCCCGCCAGGTGCAGTCTCATCGGCGTTATATTAGTTCGCGGGGAGGACGTGATGGACGCGCGTTTCGGTTCCTACGAGGCGTTCTGGCCGTTCTACGTGTCGCAGCACCGGCATCCGGTGAACCAGCGGCTCCACTTCGTCGGCACCACGCTGGTCCTGGTGTGCCTGGGCCTGGGCGTGTTCTTGGCGCCGGTTTTCCTGGCCGCGGCGCCGGTGGCCGGCTACGGCTTCGCGTGGGTCGGGCACTTCTTCTTCGAAAGGAACCGGCCGGCCACGTTCACCTATCCGCTGTGGTCCCTGAGGGCCGATTTCCGGATGTACCGGCTCAAGCTGTTGGGCCGCTTCCGGCCCGAGCTCGACAAAGCCCAGCGCCTGTTCCCGGCCGGCGCCTAATCTGCTGACCTGACTTCGGATACGTTCGGCGCAAGAGATGCGCCTTGACCACGTCTGGCGCGAGGGCTAGGATGGTTGGGCCGTCAGGGGCCCATCATGCTGAAGCAGACCTCACGCCGTCACCGAGGACGCCTGAGCGCCCCGCGCCTGCTTCGAGCCAAGGCTCCGAGGCGGGTTTTCGGCGACACCTAGCACCCTCCGGCGAGAACGCTCCACCCTCCAACCGAGAAACCGGCAGGGGCCATCGGGGGTCCCCGCCTCAGACTTCCGGAGTCCGGAATGGCCAAAGGCGTCGTCGTCCACATGAAACCCAGGAACGGCTATCGCTCGCGCCGACGCAAGCTCACAACGCCGCCGGCGCCCGCACCCAGCGCGAAGCCGCCGTCAGGGCTGTCGAAGCGCAAGATCATCGAGGAGGGCCGGCGCTGGCTCACGATCATCAACGCCCACAAGCTGAACGACTACAAGCGGCGCAAGATCGTGAGCGACACCATCGACAACTTCCGCTTCTACTACAACCGCGGCTACCTGGAATACCGCAAGTCGGTGACCGAGGGCGGCGAGTTCGCCGCCATCGAGTGGACCGGGAAGGGCTCGTACTTCGAGGACATCACCGGACGCAAGTTCATCGACTGCCTGGGCGGCTACGGCATCTACTCGGCCGGCATCAACCACCCCAAGATCGTGCGTGCGGTGAAGTCGCAGCTGGAGCGCATGCCCCTGAGCTCCCAGGAGCTCCTCGACCCGCTGCGCGGGGCGCTGGCCGAGCTGCTCGGGGAGCTGGCGCCGGGCGACCTGCAGGAGAGCTTCTTCATCAGCAACGGCACCGACGCGATCGAGGGCGCCATGAAGCTGGCGCGCCTGTACACCGGCCGGCCGGGCTTCATCTCCACGATCCGCGGCTTCCACGGCAAGTCCTATGGCTCGCTCTCGCTGATGGGAAAGGGCGAGTACCGCAAGCCTTTCGAGCCGATGCTCGAGGACGTCTTCTTCGTGCCCTTCGGGGACTGGCGCGCCGTCGAGAACGAACTGAGGAAGGCCGAGGCCGTCGGCCACGGCATCGCGGGCCTCGTGATCGAGCCCATCCAGGGCGAGGCCGGCGCCATCGTGCCGCCCGACGACTACTGGCCGCGGCTGCGGGAGATCTGCAGCCACTACAAGGTGCTGCTGATCGCCGACGAGGTGCAGACCGGGATGGGCCGCACCGGGAAGTTCTTCGCCGTGGACCACTGGGGCGTGCAGCCCGACATCCTGTGCCTTGGCAAGGCCCTGGGCGGCGGGGTGATGCCGCTGTCGGCGTTCATGTCGACGCCCGAGATCTGGAAGGTCCTGGAGCCGAACCCGTTCATCCACTCCTCGACCTTCGGCGGCAACCCGCTGGCCTGCGCCGCGGGCATCGCCGCGGTAACCGTGACCCTGGAGGAGGACCTGCCCGGCCAGGCGGCGGCCACCGGCGACTACATGCTGGCCGAGCTGCGCAAGCTGCAGAAGCGTTATCCGGACCACCTGGTGGAGGTGCGGGGCAAGGGCCTGCTGATCGGCCTCGAGTTCGTCGACACCGAGTTCGGCTACGCCGTGGCCTCGAACCTGTTCAAGCGGGGCGTGCTGGTGGCGGGGACGCTGCTGAATGCCAAGACGATCCGCATCGAGCCGGCGCTGAACATCCCGCGCGCCCTGGTGGACGAGGTGCTGGACAAGCTGGACGACACCCTGGAGCAGCTGAGGGACTGACGTCGAGGCAGGCGGCCCCCGCGCTCATGACGAGACGGGAGCCGAGTTGGGCTTCGCCTGGGCATGAGCGGCCGTCGGTCGTATTGGGTGCGGGCGGACCCAGCACCAAACTGCGCCAGACCCCGGAAGAGCTGCGCAAGATCCCCGACGTGACGATCGTCCCTGGCCTCGCCCGCGCTCCCGACTGACACTTCCACGCTCGCCGGCGCTGGCTTGATCCTTGCTTCGTTCCCATGGCGGAGAAGGGGTGTGTTCGGCCCCGCCGATGGGGTCCAGCTCTGGATTGCGTTTTCGCAACCGGCTCGCAGTCAGGCTCAGCCTGGCGATCGTGGGCACGGCCGCGCTCGTGCTGGCCCTGCACAGCGCCCTCGAGATCCGCAACCATCGGCGTTATCTGACGGAGGCCGCGGTGCGCGGCGCCGACCTGTTCGGCGACACCATCCGCAGCTCCACCCACGAGCACATGCTGGCCGGCCGCAACGACGCCGCCTATCGCATCATGCGGACCATCGGCGTCCAGGAGGGGATCGAGAAGGTCCGCATCTTCAACAAGGAGGGCCGCGTCACCTTCTCCACCGACGACGCCGAGATCGGCCGCCTGGTGGACAAGCGAGCCGAGGCCTGCGACCTCTGCCACCAGAGCGGCCAACCCCTGGTCCGGCCCCACCAGACCTCGCGCGCTCGGATCTATCGGCGGGGGGGCCACCGGGTGGTGGGCATGGTCACGCCGATCTACAACCAGGACTCCTGCCAGACGGCGGCCTGCCACGCGCAACCGGTGTCCCAGCCCGTGCTGGGTGTCGTGGACGTGGGCGTGTCGTTGGAGAGGGCAGACGCGGATCTGGTCCAGGAGGCGCGCCAAACCATGCTGCTGTCGCTGCTGGCCCTCGCCGGCCTGGTCGGCGTGGCCGTGCTCAGCGTGGAGCGCCTGGTCGCGGGGCCGGTGCGGCGCATGGCGCGTGCGACCCGTCGCGTGGCCGAGGGTGACCTGGCCGGGAGCGATGGGCCGGCGCACTTGCGCAGCGAGCTGGGTCTGCTGGCCGAGGACTTCGAACGCATGCGGGAGTCGTTGCAGCGGGCGCAGCAGGAGCAGCGCGGCCGCGCGGAGGCCCAGCTCGCCCAGGCGGAGAAGCTGGCGGCCCTGGGCCGCCTGTCGGCCTCGATCGCCCACGAGATCAACAACCCGCTCGCCGGCATCCTCACCTTCGCCAAGCTCCTGATCCGCGACATCGAAGAGCGGCCCCCCGACGACGCCCTGCGCGGCGATGCGCTGCGCCAGCTGCGACTGGTGCAGCGCGAGACCGAGCGCTGCTCGGCCATCGTGCGAAACCTGCTCGAGTTCGCGCGCCAGCGTCCCGCCAATCTGGTGCCGCTGTCGCTGCTGAGCGTGGCGGAGGAGGCGCTGTCCCTGGTGAGCCACCAGCTGGAGCTGAAGGGCGTCGCGATCGAGAACGACCTGCAGCCGGCACCCGCGATCCTCGGGGACTCGGGCCAGCTCCGGCAGGCCGTCGTGAACCTGGTGCTGAACGCCTGCGACGCCACGCCAGCCGGCGGTCGTATCCGGCTCTCCACCGCGCCGGACGCGGGCCGGGCGCGGCTGGAGGTGTCCGACTCGGGCGTCGGCATTGCACCCGAGGATCTGGCCCGCATCTTCGATCCCTTCTTCTCCACCAAGGAGAAGGGCACGGGCCTGGGGCTGTCGGTGGTGTACGGCATCGTCGAGCGCCACGGCGGGACGGTCGACGTCACGAGCGAGCCGGGTCGCGGCAGCTCGTTCCGGATCCTGCTGCCGTCGACACCGCCCGCCGGGTCCGCTTGAGGCCCGCGTGGAGATGGGGGTGTGGTGGATCGGGGCGAGCCGACCGGACGCCCCGCTGCTCGACGGCGTCTGCGCGCGCCTCGGGCGCGTCTTCGCCCACACGGTGTCGTTGTTCGAGGACGTGCGGCGGCCCGCGGACAGCCTCGACCCGCGCCGCGGCCAGCATTCCTCCGGCCGCATCCTGCGTTTCCTGGGGGCGGCCCGCCCGGGGCAACGCGTGCTGGCGGTCACCGACGCGGACCTGTTCGTCCCCGTGTTGACCTTCGTGTTCGGCGAGGCGGAGCTGGGCGGGCACGCCGCCGTGGTGTCCACCGCGCGGCTGGGGCGCCACGAGGGGCCCGCGCCGCTGCGGGCGCGGCTGGCGAAGGAGGCGATCCACGAGCTGGGCCACACCTTCGGGCTGGTGCATTGCCCCGAGCGGCGCTGCGCCATGGCGCGCTCCAGCCAACTCGTGGACGTGGACGACAAGGAAGCGGAATTGTGCAGCGACTGCCGCAGCCTGCTCAGGGACAAGGAACGCGAGGGGGCGACATGAAGCGCGAGAGGGTCCGTGTGCTGGTAGTGGACGACGAGGAGATCGTCCGCGAGTCGCTGCAGGCCTGGCTCTCGCGGGACGGCTATCACGCCGAGACCGCGCGGGACGGCCGGTCGGCCATCGCGCGCCTGGGCGGCCCGCTGCCGTGGTCGCTCCTGCTGGTCGACCTGAAGATGCCCGGCGGCCCCGACGGCCTGGCGGTGCTGGAGGAATCGAAGAAGCGCGAGCCGGGGGCCGCCGTGGTGGTGATGACCGCGTACGCCACCGTCGACACCGCCGTCACGGCCATGAAGCTCGGCGCCTACGACTACATCGCCAAGCCCTTCGAGCCGGAGGAGCTGTCGCTGGTGGTGAACCGCATCGTGGACGAGCAGGCCCTGCGTCACGAGAACGCGCTGCTTCGACGCGTGGTGCGCAAGGAGTACCACTTCCGCGACCTCGAGAGCCGGAGCCCCGCCATGCAGTCCGTGTTCGAGCTGGCCCGCACGGCGGCGCGATCCAATTCAACGATCCTGGTCCTGGGCGAGAGCGGGACGGGCAAGGAACTCCTGGCGCGCGCGATCCACACCGAGAGCCCGCGGGCGCGGGGTCCCTTCGTGGCGGTGTCCTGCGCCGCCCTGCCCGAGACGCTGCTCGAATCGGAGTTCTTCGGGTACGAGAAGGGCGCCTTCACGGGCGCCGTCAGCCGGCGCCGCGGCAAGTTCGAGGCCGCTCACGACGGGACGCTGTTCCTCGACGAGATCGGCGACGTCAGCGCCAAGCTCCAGATGGACCTGCTGCGGGTCCTGGAGGAGCGGCGCTTCACCCGCGTGGGCGGCACCGAGCCCATCCAGGTCGACCTGCGCATCATCGCCGCCACGCACCGCGACCTGGAGCAGCTGGTCGCCGCGGGCCAGTTCCGCCAGGACCTGTACTACCGGCTGAACGTGATCCCCGTGAAGCTCCCGCCGCTGCGCGAGCGCTGCGAGGACCTGCCGCTCCTGGTCGAGTCGCTCCTGGAGCAGCTCGGGACCGAGCTGGGCCGCGCCGTCGATGGCGTGTCCGCGGAGGCCATGGAGATGCTGCTGGCACACGACTGGCCGGGCAACGTGCGCGAGCTGCGCAACGTCCTGGAGCGGGGCGTCGTGGTGGCTCACGGCCGCATCCTCCAGGAGTCCGACCTGGCCCTGCCGCCCCGCGAGAGTCCCGCGGCCGCGCCGGAGGGGGAGCTGCCGAGCCTGGAGGAGGTCGAGAGGCGCCACGTGGTCCGCGTCCTCGACCACGTCCGCGGCAACGTCAGCCACGCGGCCCGCATCCTGGGCATCGACCGCTCGACGCTCTACGACAAGATGCGCCGTTTCGGCCTTCGCACCGAGGCCTGAGGCGAAACCCAACAGCCGCCGGATTCCCCCACAGCCTCGCTCAAGCCACTCGCCTGGCGCGCGTTGGATCGATCGGGGCCTCCGGCGGTGGTGGAAACCCCTACAGCAGAGCGGGTGCGCCCGCGCAGTATCGTCCGGATAAGCCGTTGATGGGGTGGAAGTTCGCCACCCACGCGGTGCATGGCCCGGCGCTTGCCCCAGAAGACGGTCGAGTGGAGGCGCCCGATGCCCTGCCCGTACCTGAAGGAAGTGGTGATGCTCTACTGCCAGGCCTGCCCCCTCCACAAGGGCGTGCCCCTCGACCGGCTGGCCTCGGCGGGACCCTGCCTCGCCCTTGAGTACTGGCAGTGTCCGATCTACCGCGAGGCTCACGAGCAGGCGCTCCAGGAAAGGAGGGTAGGCACGTGATGGCCGCTTTGCCGCTCGCCCTGCTCGGGGCCGCGTGGCTCCTCGTCAACGCGTTCCTCTTCGACCGGAGGTGATGTCGTGGCCTGCAACCGGAGGATCTTCTTGAAGACGGCCGGCGCCGCGGGGCTGGCGCTGACGGCGGCGCCGCGGACCCAGGCCGCCGCGCGCCCCGACGGTCCCGCGGTGCTGGTCGACACGACGCGCTGCCTTGGCTGCCACAGCTGCGAGGCGGCCTGCGCCGAGCAGAACGGCCTGCCCGCGCCGGCGGAGCCGCCGTTCGACGTCTTCGTGCAACGCCGCACGACCACGACCAGCGCCTATACCGTGGTCAACCGCGCGACGGAAGCGGCGCCCGACGGCTCCGAGCGCTACGCGAAGACCCAGTGCCTGCATTGTGTCTCGCCGGGCTGCGCCTCGGCCTGCCCCGTGCGCGCCCTCGAGAAGTCGACGGCCGGACCCGTCTTCTACCATGCCGACCGCTGCATCGGCTGCCGCTACTGCATGCTGGCCTGCCCCTTCGGCGTGCCGAAGTACGAGTACGAGAAGGCCGTGCCGTACGTGCGCAAGTGCACGTTTTGCTTCGAGCGCCAGGCGCAGGGCCTGAAACCCGCCTGCGTCGAGGCCTGCCCGGCCGAGGCGCTCCAGTTCGGACGCCGGGACGCGCTGCTGCTCGAGGCCAAGGGCCGCGTCTTCGCGCCGGAGAGCGCCTACCTGCCCCACGTCTACGGCGAGCGCGAGTCCGGGGGCACCAGCTGGCTGTACATCAGCGACGTGTCCATGAACAGCCTTGGCCTGCGCACGGACCTGGGCGAGCTGAGCCCCAGCGACCGCACCGACGGCGCGTTGTCCGCGGTGCCGGTGGTGATGACGTTGTGGCCGCCGCTGCTGATGGGCCTGTACGCCTTCGCGCACCGGAGGGACACGCGCGGGGCGCGCGAGGAGGAGCGCCATGTCTGACACGCTGGCGCTGCGCCCCGCCCTGCGTCCCTGGCTGCGCGAGAAGCTGCTGCTGGGCCGAGGCCTCCGCGACTACCTGCGGGGCTTCGCAAACCCCGCTGACCTCTTCACCCTCCTGGTCCTGGCCGTTGGCTTGCCCATCCTGGTGGCGCGTTTCGCCTTCGGCCTCGGCGCGGTCACCAACCTGAGCCAGCAGACGCCATGGGGCTTGTGGATCGGTTTCGACATGTTGTGCGGCATCGCGCTCGCCGCGGGGGGCTTCAGCCTGGCCGCGGCGGTGCACCTGTTCGGCCTGCGCGCGTACGAGCCCGTGGTGAAGCCGGCGATCCTCACCGGCTTTCTCGGTTACCTGTTCGCGGTGTTCGGCCTGTTGGCCGACCTCGGCCAGCCGTGGCGAGTGTGGTACCCGATCGCGGTGTCCTTCGGCACCACCTCCGTGATGTTCGAGGTGGGCTGGTGCGTGTTCCTGTACACGCTGGTTCTGTTCCTGGAGTTCAGCCCGGCTCTGTTCGACTGGCTGGGCCTGCGGCGCTGGGGCCGGGCCCTGGCGCGCCTCACCGTGTTCCTCACCGTGGCCGGCGTGATGCTCTCGACCCTCCACCAGAGCTCCCTGGGAGCGCTGTTCCTGCTGGCGCCGGAGCGGCTGCACCCGCTGTGGTACTCGGAGTTCCTGCCCGTCTTCTTCTTCGTGTCGGCGATCGCCGCGGGCCTGTCGATGGTGATCCTGGAGTCCTCGCTCGCGGAGCGCCTGTTCCGTGACCGCCTGGGACGGGCGCCGCACGACCTCGACCAGCTCGTGCTCGGCCTGGGCCGCGGCGCTGCCGTGGTGCTCTTCGCCTACTTCTTCCTGCGCCTGCAGGGGCTGGCGCGCGGCGGGCGCTTCGACCTGCTGTCGGGCACCTGGGGCGGCTGGTACCTGCTGGAGCTGGTGGGGTTCGTGCTGGTGCCCTGCCTGCTGTTCGTGGCCGGCGTCCGCGCTGACGACGCCTCTCGCGTCCGCTTCGCCGCCGCCCTCACGGTGGTGGGCGTGGTGCTGGGCCGGCTCAACGTCTCGATCATCGCCTTCGACTGGGCGGCGCCCGTGCGCTACGTGCCGAGCTGGATGGAGGTCGCCGTGTCCGTGACCCTCGTCACCCTCGCCGTGCAGTGCTACCGCTTCGTGGTCAACCGCATGGAGATCCTGGGGAGGACCGCATGACGACGACTCACGACTTCACCTCGCTCTACGACGCGCGTGCCCTGGAGTACGCCCTGGCCGTCGTCTTCCTTGCGCTGTTCGTGGTGCTGTGGCGCGCCCTCGAGGCGCCGCCGCGCGAGGCCGTGGCCGTGCGCCGCGCGGGCTGGTTCTCGTTGCCCGAGGGCGTGCGCCTGCATCCCGGCCACGCCTGGGCACGACTCGAGGCCGACGGCCTGGTCTCCGTGGGGCTCGACGACTTCGGCCACAAGCTGATCGGGCCGCTGCGCGACGTGCAGCTGCCCGTCCCGGGCACCGCGCTGGGACAGGGCCGTCCCGCCTTTCGCCTCGCTGCGGACGGTGCGAGCCTGCCGGTGCTGGCGCCGGTCTCGGGTGTCGTGGCGCAGGTGAACGAGCTGGGGCGACGCGCGCCCGGCAGGCTCCATGCCGATCCGTACGGAACCGGCTGGCTGCTCAAGCTGCGCCCGCACCGCGGCCTTCAGGCGAACCTCAAGCAGCTGCTCTCGGGGGAGCTGGCCCGGCTCCACATGGAGCGGGCGGCCGAGCGGCTGGCCGCGAGCCTGACGCCCGAGCTGGGCGCCCTGGCTGCCGACGGCGGCGCGCCGGTCCACGGGTTCGCCCGGGAACTCGACCCCGACGGCTGGGAGCGCCTGGCCCGCCAGTTCCTCCTCACCGACGACGTCAAGGATGGAGGTGAGTCATGACGACCCTGACGACCGCGCTCGAAACGATCGGCGTCCTCGTCTCCGGCCTGCTCATCCGCGCGGCCGTGGCGCTGGTCTTCGCGCTGGCCCTCGCGGTGCCGATCCTGTTGCTGGTGAAGGCCTGGGAGTTCGTGAAGGCGCGCCGAGGGGCCCAGCCCGATCCCGAGTGGGCAGGCGGGCTGCGCTTCCGGCCCGATGCGCTCTACGCCCCCGGCCACACCTGGCTCGCCGCCACCTGGCGGGACCTGCGCGTGGGTCTCGACGACCTGGCCCGACGCATCGTCGGGGTTCCCGAGGCGGTGACGCTGCCCGCGCCCGGGGCGCATCTGCGCGCCGGGGAGCCGGCGGTGATCCTGCGCACGGGGCCCCGCGTGGCCGCGCTGCCGGCCCCGGTGACCGGAACCGTCACCGCGGCCAACGACGCGCTGCTGCGGTTCCCGGCGCTCCTGGCCCGCGAGCCCTATGGAAGCGGCTGGCTGTACCGCATTCGGCCCGACGAAGGCCGAGCGCCGGCCCTGCCCACGGGCGAGGAGGCGCGCGTCTGGCTGCGCGCCGAGTCGGCGCGCTTCGAGCACGCCTTGGAGCGCGAGCTTGGTTATGCGGCCGCCGACGGCGGCCATCCGCCGCTCCCCGCCGAGGCCGCTCTCGACGACCGCCAGTGGCGGAAGATCGCCGAGGAGTTCCTGGCCCTGGCGGCCTGACCTCCTCCTGCCGCGGAGCAGCTAAAGGACGAGCTCACCGGCATCAGCGCAGAGCGGTTTCGCGGAGCCATTCCAGGATCGGCGCCACCACCAGCCCCGGGGCCGCGTGGCCGCCGCGCCAGGCCACGGCGTCCTCGGGTGTCGCGTAGACGCGGTAGTCGTGGCCCAGCCGCGGGACCTCCAGCACACGCGCCCGCCCGGGCCGCACGCGGTTCACGATCCGACCGATCGCCTGGTGGGCCGCGGGTGCTTCGAACTGGTCGTACTCTCCGTACACGACCAGCGCCGGCGCGTCGAGGGCGGCCCAGGCCGCCGCCAGGTCCCGCGCGGCGAGTTGCTGATGCCAGCTGTAGGGCCGGCCGTAGTGGACGCCCTCCCCGGTGCCGCGGATCCGAGTCCACAGCTCCGCGAGCTCGGGGCGGTCGGCGCGGATCAGGTCGGGTGATCGACCGCGCAGCAGGTACTCGGCGTGCAGCTCCGCCGAGCCCCGCATCAAGCCGTCGAGCTCCTCGGGCTTCGCCAGCCCGCGCTCGAAGCCCAGCATGCGCTCGTAGTACGTCAACGCGCCGCCGCCGCTCACCACCACGCCCGCAACCGGTCGTCCCCGCGCCAGCAGGGGCGCGCTGGCGCTGCCCAGGCTCATGCCGAAGATCACCACCCGGGCCGGATCCACCCACGGGTGACGGGTCAACACCTCGAAGGCGTGGGCGTAGTGGGCAAGCTCGGTGTCGTGGTCGAGCTCGTGGCAGCCGGGTCCCACGCTGTCGCCGCCCGACGAACGCTCGACGCGGATCATCACGGCGCCCGAAGACGTGGCGAGGCCGCGCAACACCTCGGCGAAGGGGCTGCGGTCGAGGATCTCCACGCTGTCGCAGGAGACCCACTGCGTGAGGAAGATGGCAGGCAGCCGGCCGCCGGAGCCGCTCGGCCGCGTGAGGATGCTGCGCAGGCGCGCGCCGTCCGGCGTCCGCAACTCGCCGTAGACGGACTCGACACCATCCAGCGCCTCCAAGCCCAGTGGCTCCGGGGTGAACGCGAGCTCGAGGCGCCGCTCGCCGCGCCGAAGCGCGAGCGCCACGCGGGCGCCGCCGCGCAGGCGCCTCAGCAGGTCCTCGCCGAGGTGGGGCTTGCCGACCGGGCGCCCCTCGACCGCCAGCAGCTGGTCGCCCACGGCGACCCCCGCCGCCGCCGCCGCAGAGCCGGCGTCGACGCGCTGGACCACGAGCGCCCCACCCTGTTCGCCGGCCTCGAAGCCGAGCGCGGCGCGGCGGGGCAGGTCGCCCGTCATGCGAGTCTCGGCCTGAGCTGCGACGGCCAGGACCAGCCACGTCAGCGCCTGGATGCACGGACGCAACACGGCTCCCTCCTCCTGCCCCGTCTCCGTTGGACGCGCGAGACGGGCCCGAACTTCCGTGGGGTAGAGTCGTGCGCCATGCCCACCCCTGAGTTGTCCCTCGCCGAGGCCCTCACGCGCCTGGGCGTCGTGCACGAGGTGATGGCCTGCGATCCCGCGGCCGCCGACACCGCGGCCTTCTGCGCGCGTTACGGAATCGCCCTGGAGGACACGGCCAACACCATCCTGGTGGCGCTGAAACGGGAGCCCCGCCGCTACGTGGCCTGCGTGGTGCTCGCGTCCACACGGTTGGACGTGAACCACAAGCTGCGCGAGGTGCTCGCCGAGAAGCGGCTCTCCTTCGCGAACGCCGAGGAGACCGTCGCCGCGACCGGAATGCTGGTGGGCGGCGTCGCGCCCTTCGGCCTGCCCGACGCCATCCCCGTGCTGGTGGACGAAGCCGTGATGGCCCGGGTCACGATCGTGCTCGGCGGCGGCGGCCGTAGCACCAAGCTGCGCCTGGCGCCGGCAGAACTGCGCAAGATCCCGGGGGTGAGCATGGTTTCCGGCCTCGCCCGCGCCGCGGGTTGAGCCGGGCCTGCTAAACTCTCCTCCGACAACACCATGGACAACCGGTCGTGAGGCTGCGCGCCAAGACGCTGCTGATCGTCGTGGTGACGCTCGGGGGCCTGTCGCTGTTGCTGTTGCTGGCGGCCCGCGCCCTGGTCGTGCAGAGTTTCGACGCCATCGAAGCCGACGCGGTCCGCCAGAACCTCGAACGCGCGAGCCGCGCCCTGGCCGAGGAGGTGGTGCACCTCGAGCGGACCACCCAGGATTACGCGGCCTGGGACGAGACCTACCGCTTTGCCGAGGACCGTCACCCGGAGTATCTCGCGCTCCATCTCCCCACCGAGGACGCAGCCCAGCTCCACGTGCGCGTGATCGCAGTACTCGACCTCGCCGGGACCCTGCTCCACCAGCGCCTGCTGGATTTCGAGAACAAGCGGCAGCTGACGGCGCCGCCCGCGCTGATCGAGCCCTTCCTCGACCGGCGCCTGCTCGCCCCCGACCCGGAGGCGCGCCGCGGCCGATCGGGCGTGCTGATACTGCCCGACTCCGAGTGGCTCGTGGCCTCCTGGCCGATCCTCGACAACACCCGGTCCCGGCCCGCCCGGGGCACCATCGTCATGGGCCGGCCGCTGGACGCGGCGACGGTCCGCGGCCTGGCCGAGACCACCCACCTCGATCTGGAGATCCGGCGCCTGGCAGCGCCCGCCGTCGCGCCCGAGCTGGGCGCCGACGGGACGGCGGTGACGCCGCTGTCGGAGCAGGAGATCCGGGGCGAAGCCGTGGTCAGGGACGTCCACGGGCAGCCGGCGCTCCTGCTCTCGATCCGGATGCCGCGCAGCATCCATCAGAGCGCTCGCAACACGCTGGCGTACTTCAGCATGGCGCTGGCCTTCGTGGGCCTCGTGTTCGGCGCCTCGATGCTCGGGCTGATCCAGGCCAGCGTGTTGTCGCGCCTGCAGCGCCTGGCCACCAGCCTGCAGGCGATCCGGGCGGAGAAACGCCTCGCCACGCGCGTCGACGCCTCCGGCCAGGACGAGATCGCCGACCTGGGCGCGGCCATCAACGGGCTGCTGGAGACCATCGACGGCTCGCAGCGGGCGCTGCAGAGGAGCGAGGAGCGTTATGCGCTGGCGGCCCACGCGGCGAACGACGGCCTGTGGGACTGGCACGTGCCGGCCGAGGAGGCCTACTTCTCCCCGCGCTGGAAGGAGATGCTCGGCTACACGGAGGCCGAGATCGCGGCGCGGCCCGACGAGTGGCTCGTTCGTGTCCACCCCGAGGACCAGGCCGGGCTGCGCGCCGCCCTCGACTCCGCCTCCGAGGTTCACGCGGAGCACGAACACCGGGTCCTCCACAAGGACGGCGCCCACCGGCACGTGTTGAGCCGCTGGGTGACGGTCCGCGGGGCGGACGGCGCCGTCGAGCGGCGCGTGGGCTCGATGAGCGACATCACGGCCCGCAAGCAGGCCGAGCAGAAGCTCAGGCACGAGGCGCTCTACGACGCCCTCACAGGCTTGCCCAACCGCGCGCTGCTGCTCGACCGTCTGCGCCAGGCCCTGGCCCGGATGCGGCGCCACCCGGACCGGGTGTGCGGCCTGTTGTTCCTGGACGTCGATCGCTTCAAGGTCATCAACGACAGCCTGGGCCACGGCGCGGGCGACCACCTGCTGCGCGAGGTGGCGCGGCGCATCGAACGCAGCGTCCGGCCCGAGGACACCGTGGCGCGACTCGGGGGCGACGAGTTCACGGTGCTGCTCGACAGCGTCCACGGCCCGACCGACGCCAGCCATGCGGCCGGCCGCATCCAGAGCGAGATCGCCGGCGCCTTCAGGCTGGGCGACGTCGAGGTCTACACCAGCGTCAGCATCGGCATCGCCATCAGCACCGCCGCGTACCAGAAACCCGAGGAGCTGATCCGCGACGCCGATACCGCGATGTATCGCGCCAAGGCGGCCGGCAAGGCCCGCCACGAGGTGTTCGACAGCGGCATGCACGCCCAGGCGATGTCGACGCTGAAGCTGGAGAACGACCTGCGGCGGGCCCTCGAGCGCTCGGAGTTCGAGGTGTACTACCAGCCGATCGTCCGGCTCGAGCAGCAGCCCGACATCGTCGGCTTCGAGGCCCTGGTGCGCTGGCGCCACCCCGAGCGTGGCCTGGTGCTGCCGGGCGAGTTCATCCCCCTGGCCGAGGAGACCGGGCTGATCGTCCCCCTCGGGCGCTGGGTGCTGGAGCGCGCCTGCCAGGAGTCCCGCGACTGGCCGCCCGCCCACCCGGAGCGGAGCCCACTGACGTTGTGCGTGAACCTGTCGGCTCGGCAGCTGGTCGAGGCCGATTTCTTGGAGGCCGTGGAGGGAACCCTGGCGCGCACCGGTTTTCCGGCGAGCCGGCTGCACCTCGAGATCACCGAGAGCGTGATCATGCAGCAGCCGGAGCTCTTCACCGTGAAGCTGAGCCAGCTCAAGGACCTCGGCGTCCGGGTCAGCATCGACGACTTCGGAACCGGTTATTCCTCCCTCAGCTACCTGCACCTGTTCCCGGTCGATTCCCTGAAGATCGACCGGACTTTCGTCAGCTCGATGCAGTCGCTCGGAAAGCAGAAACGCATCATCGAGACGATCGTGATGCTGGCGCACAACCTCGGCATCGACGTGATCGCCGAGGGCGTCGAGGGCGAGGACCAGCGCCAGGCGCTGCGCCAGCTGGGCTGTGGCCTGGCGCAGGGTTTCCTGTTCTCGAAGCCGGTCGACGCCGCGAGCGCGCGCCAGCTGGTCGAGTCCGAGCAGGCGCTCGGTGGGCCGGAGGCTGGAGGCGTCACGGGAATCACGACACGCCGCTAGGGACCGCGACGCGCGTGGCGCCGCGTCTCAGCGCTCCTCGCTGCCGAAGTCCGCGACGCGGCCGTCTTTCGTCAAGTAGAAGCGGTAGACGTGACGCCCGGCCCCGGAGTCGAGGGCGTAGTGGACGACGCGGACGACGTTCTCTCCGCGCCAGGCGAGCGGCCGGGCCGAGAGGTCGTCCTCGCCGACGAGGCGGAATCCCGTCATGCCCGCCGCGCGTCTGCCGGTGGTCCGCCGCTGGTGCGCCTCGCGTGAGCTGCCGGAAGCCGTGTCCAGCAGACCCTTGGCCATCGCCGGATGCGGCCGGGCGTCGGCGAACGCCTGCAGGACCTCGCGCAGGCGCGCCGCCCGCGTCGGATCGGGCTCCGGCAGCGTGCCTGCGGGATCGGGAAGGGCGAGCCGCGGCTCCACGATCCCCGCGATCTCGTGGGCCATCGTCTCCGGCTGGGCCTGGTCCAGGTTGGCCAGCACGGCCACCCCGAGATCCTGGTCCGGGTAGCGGGCAATCGCGGCTCGGAACCCCTGCCAGGAGCCGCCGTGCTCGATCAAACGTCGGCCGCGTTGTTCCGCGATCTCCCAGCCGAAGCCGTAGGGGTAGCTGGTTCCGTTCGCCAGGGCGACGGGCGTCCACCAGGCTGCGTAGCTCGAGGCGCGCAGCAGCCCGCGGTCGCGGAGCGCCACCTCCCAGGCCGCCAGGTCCTTCACGGTGAAGTAGAGGGCGCCGTCGGCACAGCGATTGAGTGAGGGCGCCACCCAGTCCTGGTTCTTGATCGCGCCGTGCTCGTCGAGAACGTAACCGGCCGCGCGGTTCTTCACGAGGTCCTGTTCGCTGATGACCCGGGTGGTGCCCATGCCCAGGGGCGCGAAGATCCGCTCGCTTTGGAACTCGCTCCAGTGTTTGCCGGCCAGCCTCGAGGTGAGGATGCCGAGCACCAGGTAGCCGCTGTTGCTGTAGCTCCACTGCGTGCCCGGCTCGAACTGGAGCGGCAGCCTCATCATCACTTCGAGCAGCTCGTCCTCGTCGTAGTCCCTGCGCAGGTCGATGTCCTGGCCGCCCTCGTAATCCCTGAGGCCCGAAGTGTGGGTGAGCAGGTGCCGGATCGTGATCCGGTGCCATCCGGAGGGTGCGTCGGGGAAGTGTTTGGAGAGCCGGTCGTCGAGATCGAGTCTGCCGTCCTCGGCCAGCAGCAGGATGCCCGCCGCCGTGAACTGCTTGCCGGTGGAGCCGGACTGGAACACCGTGTCGGCGGTCGCTGGCGCCTCCAGCTCGAGGTTCGCGAAGCCGTAACCCTCGGCCTTCAGGGTCCTCCCGCCGCGCGTGATGACGAGTGCGAGGCCGGGGATCTTCTTCTTCTCCATCACGCCGCGGACGTAGGCGTCCACGGCGTCGGCGGCGACAGGAAGCGCGGCGGCGAGGCACGACGCGAGGGCGACGCAGGATCGAAGCATCGGCGGATTCTAGCGGCCAGCCGGCCTTGCGGAGCAAGGGCGGACCTGCGCGCCCCGTCCCCGGCCGGCTGGCCATGTTAGCCTTCCTGACGAACCGAGAGGAGGCGTGATGGGACGCGTCAGCCGGCGTCAGTTCGTTCGGGCCGGTGCGGCCGCGGCGCCGCTGGCGGCCGCAGCCTCGCGCGCGCTCGCCCAGGGGCCGACCGTGATCACACGCCGCACCCTGGAGCCCGTGGTGATCTCCTCGGCCAACGGCTTCTTCTACAAGAACGGCGGAACCGAGACCTGTGTCGAGCGCGCCTACCGACTGATCGGCGAAGGCCAGGACGTCCTGGAAGCGCTGATCGCCGGGGTCAACATCGTCGAGCTGGACCCCGAGGAGGACTCGGTCGGCTACGGCGGGCGGCCCAACGCCGATGGAGTCGTGCAGCTCGACTCGTGCTGCATGCACGGCCCGCTGAAACGCGCCGGCGGCGTGGCGGCCCTGGAGGGCGTGCGTACGCCGTCCTCGGTGGCCTACGCCGTGGCCCAGCAGACCGACCACCACCTGCTGGTCGGCCCCGGCGCCCAGAGCTTTGCGCGCCAGGTGGGGTTCACGATCGAGGACGACCTCAATACCGAGCGCTCGCGCAAGGCCTGGCGCGAATGGAAGCGCCGCATCGATCCCGGGCACTGGCTGGACCCCGAGAAACGCGTCTCCGAGAGCCGCCGTGTGGTCGAGGAGCTGCTGGCCGAGGGCCTGCTGAGCTCGCGACAGCTTCACGGCACCATCAACTGCAACGGCGTGTCCGCCAAGGGGGAGTTGTGCGGCGTCACGACCACGAGCGGCCTGGCCTGGAAGATCCCCGGCCGGGTGGGTGACTCGCCGATCCTCGGCGCGGGGCTGTACGTGGACGGGGCGATCGGCGCCGCGGGCTCGACCGGTCGCGGCGAGGCCAACCTGTACGGCCTGTCGTCGTTCCTGATCGTTGAGGAGCTGCGCCGTGGACGCTCGCCCAAGGATGCGGGCCTGGAGGCGCTGCGCCGCATCCGCGACAACACCGTCGAGAAGCGGCTGCGCAAGCCGAACGGGGACCCGGCCTTCAACGTGAGCTTCTACGTCCTGAACGCGAAGGGTGAACACGCCGGGGTCGCCATGTACGCCGAGGCCGCCGAGGAGAGGGGCTGGGCCGGCGAACTGGGCAAACGCGTGCGTTACGCGGTCTGCGACCAGAACGGACCGCGCCAGGTCCAGGTGGAGGGCCTGATCCCCGGCAACCCGGAGGCCTGAGGGCGTGATCGCCGCCGCGGCGGTGACGATCACGCTGCTGCACTTCTCGGACTACCACTCCCACGCGCTGCCGTTCTATTCCGAGGGGGCGCCGGACCAGGCCGGGATCGCGCGGGCCATCGCCCTCTTCAAAGAAGCCAGGGAGACCCCCGGCAGCTTCGTGTTGTCGGGCGGCGACATGTTGAACCAGCACACGCCGGCCTGGAGCGACGAGCAGCGTTGTGTCGAGTGGCCGTGGCTCGCGGGCCTGGTGGACGCCATGGCCCTGGGCAACCACGATCTTGACTACGGTCCCGAGGAGTTCGAGCGCTGCCGGCGCGCCGCGGGTTTCCCGATCCTGGCGGCGAACCTGGTGGGCGCCGACGGCGCGCCCCACCTCGCGCCTTACCTGGTGAAGCAACACGCCGGCGTGCGGGTCGGTTTCTTCGCCCTGGGCGGCCCGGACGTGCAGGCGCTGGTGCGGGAGCGCGACCTGCCGCCCGGCACGCGCTGGACCGACGCGACCCAGGCCGCCCGGGTCACGGTGCGCGCGCTGCGTGAGCAGGAGAAGGTGGCGGCGGTGGTGCTGATCGGCCACCAGTCGCGCGACGAGGACGCCGCCCTGGCCCGCGACGTCCCGGGCATCGACCTGATCCTGGGAACACATTCGCACCTCAAGCTCCCCCTGCAGCGTCTCGAGGGGACCGAGACGCGTTACCTGAGCCCGTTCCAGTACCTCAGCTACGTCAGCGAGGTGCGGCTGGGCTTCGACGAGGGGCCTCGGCTGGTCTCGGTGGAGGGCCGGCTGCTGCGAATGGACGCGTCACGGCCCGAGGACGCGACGACTCGAGACGCGGTGGCGCGGCTCCAGGCGGAGCTGCAGCGCAAACGGCCCGAGCGCTTCGAGGTGCTGACCCGGCTTCCGCGCGCGATCTCCGACGCGGGCGTCACCGACGGCGAGGCCGAGATCGGCAACTGGGCCGGCGACCACCTGCGCGCCGCGGCCTCGGCGCACGTCTTCTTCTCGACGGCGTCGAGTTTTCGGGCTGCCTTGCCTCCGGGCGTCCTGCAGGTTGAGGATTTCCTGGCGGCCCTGCCCTACAGCAACGAGGTGGTGACCACGGAGATGACCGGGGCGCAGCTGCAGGCATGGCTCGACCTCGTCGCCAGCCGGCGCGGGTCCGACACGTTCTCGCAGTCCAGCGGCGTGCGCTACCGGATCGTGGACGGCCGGGCGCGCAGCGTCGAGGTGTTGCGGGATCCCGCCGACCCGGCGCGCGGGTTCCAGGACCTCGACCCGACCGCCCGTTATCGCATCGCCACCACCAACTACCAGGCCTTCGCCGCCCTCGGCTACCGCGAGTTGTTCGCCAGCGCCGGGCCCCCCACGCGCACCGGCCTCGACGTCCACCGGATCCTGATGGACCGGCTGCGCGCGGGCGACGTCGCGGCGCGTCTCGACGGCCGGGTGGGCGAGTAGGATCGGCTGCGGACCGGCTAGAATCCCGCCCACGAACCAGGGCCGATGAAGGGCGCGGTCGAGATCGAGGGGGTCGGCAAGGCCTTCGGCGGCGTTCACGCCGTGCGCGAGGTGTCGTTCGCCGTGAAGCCGGGGGAGTTCGTCACGCTGCTCGGTCCCTCGGGCTGCGGCAAGACCACGCTGCTGCGGCTGCTCGCCGGCTTCGAGGAGCCGGACGGGGGGCGCATCCTGATCTCCGGCAGGGACATGACGGGCCTGCCGTCCTACGAGCGGCCCGTGAACACCGTGTTCCAGCATTACGCGCTCTTCCCCCACCTCACGGTCGCCGGCAACGTGGCCTTCGGCCTCGAGCGGGCGCGGACGCCGAGGACCGAGTTGCCCGGGAGAATCGAGAAGGCGCTCGAGATGGTCCGGCTCCAGGGCTTCGGGGAGCGCCGCATCGACCAGCTCTCGGGTGGGCAGAAGCAACGCGTGGCCCTGGCCCGGGCCATGGTGCTGGAGCCCGAGGTGTTGCTGCTCGACGAGCCGATGGCGGCCCTCGACCTGAAGCTGCGCAAGGAGATGCAGGTGGAGGTGAAGAACCTGCAGGAGCGCCTCAAGACCACCTTCGTGTTCGTGACCCACGACCAGGACGAGGCCCTGATCATGAGCGACCGCATCGCCGTGATGAACGCGGGCCGCATCGAACAGGTCGGCACGCCCGAGGCGCTGTACGAGCGCCCGCGCACGCGTTTCGTGGCCGACTTCCTGGCTGTCAGCAACCTGCTCGAGGCCACGGTCTCCGAGCTCGCCGATGGGCTCGCGATCCTGGACGCGGGCCCCGGGCTCGTGTTGCGCGCCCGCGACGACGGCGGCTTCCGCAAGGGCGAGAAGGCCCTCCTGGGCATCCGGCCCGAACGTATCGCCATCGGCGAGGGGGCCGGGGCCCTGGAGGGCCGGATCGAGGACGAGATCTACCTCGGCGACACCACGGACTGGCGCGTGGCGCTGGCCGGCGTGACCCTCACCGTCTCCGAGGGCGCCGCCACCGCCCAGGGCCGCAAGCGCGGCGACGCCGTCAAGCTGGTGTTTCCGCCCGAGGCGCTGTTGCGTCTCGAGGAGAGCCCCGCTTCGTGATGAGGACCCGGCGCCAGGGCCTGCTGCTGCTCCTGCCCTGCGCGCTCACCCTGGTCGTGTTGTTCCTGCTGCCGCAGGCCCTGATGTTCGAGGCCTCGCTGGGCCGGCGCTCCCACTACGGCGGCATCGTCCACGAGTGGGGCCTGGGCAACTACCTGCGCGCCCTGGAGCCGCTTTACCTCTGGATCCTGGCGCGCAGCCTGTGGCTGGCCTTCTCCACCACGCTGCTGTGCCTGCTGGTCGGCTACCCGGTCGCGTACTGGATCGCCCTCAAGGCCCCGGCCCGCTTCCGCAGCGCGCTGCTGGTGCTGGTGATCCTGCCCTTCTGGACCAGCTTCCTGGTGCGCATGTACGCCTGGATCTTCGTGCTGCGCTCCGAGGGGCTCCTGAACCTGGGCCTGGAAGCCTTCGGCCTGCCGCGGCTCAACCTGCTCTACAACGACCTGGCGGTGATGCTCGGCCAGCTCTACGGCGAGTTGCCGTTCATGATCCTGCCGCTCTACGCGTCCCTGGAGAAACTCGACCGCTCCCTGCTCGAGGCCGCGGCGGACCTGGGGGCGACCCCGCGCCAGACGTTGTTCGGCGTCACCCTGCCCCTGACCGCGCCGGGCATCGTGGCGGGCTCGATCCTGGTCTTCATCCCGTCTCTGGGCGCGTTCCTGGCGCCCGACCTGCTGGGCGGCGCGCGAACGGTGTACATCGGCAACCTGATCCAGAGCCAGTTCGCGATCGCCCGGGACATGCCCTTCGGCTCGGCGTTGTCGTTCCTGCTCTCGCTGGTCGTGGTGTTGATGTTGTTCCTGTTCCGCAGGCCGTTGCAGGCGGCCCAGGCCGCGCGGTGAGGCGCCAGCGGCCGTTGCTCGCCGCCTTCAGCGGCCTCACCTACCTGTTCCTGTACGCGCCGATCCTGGTGCTGGTGGTGTTCTCCTTCAACCGCGGCCGGCTCACCGCGGCCTGGGAGGGGTTCACCCTCGAGTGGTACCTGAAGCTGCTCGACAACCCCCAGATCCTCGCCGCGCTGCGCAACAGCCTGCTGATCGCGGCGGCCGCCACCGTGGCCTGCACCGTGCTCGGCACCGCCGCGGCCCTGGCATTCTTCCGCCACCGGTTCCGGCGCGAGGCGGCGATCGACGGGTTGATCACGCTGCCGATCGTGGTCCCGGAGATCGTCCTGGCCTCGTCCCTGGTGCTGCTGTTCGGCGCGATTGGCCTGCGCCTCGGGTTCGTGACCGTGATCCTGGCCCACATCGCGTTCTCCGTGTCCTATGCCGTGGTGGTGGTGAAGGCGCGCCTGGCCGGCTTCGACCGGAGCCTCGAGGAGGCGGCCATGGACCTGGGCGCGACGCCCTGGCAGACCTTCTGGCTGGTCACATTGCCCCAGATCGCCCCGGGCGTGCTGGCCGCGGCGCTGCTCGTGTTCTCGCTGTCGATCGACGACTACGTGATCACGTCCTTCGTGGCCGGCGTCGGCTCGACCACGCTGCCGATCCAGATCTACTCCATGGTGCGCACGGGCATCACGCCCGAGATCAACGCGATCTCGACGCTGATGCTGCTGGCCACGAGCCTGCTGCTGTTCGCCTCCTGGCGTTTGGAGCAAGGCAAGGGTGTGAAGAGCTCGGCTCCGCCAGCTTTGCTCGGGCTGGGCCTGCTGGCGTGGCCGTTCCTGGTCGGTCAGGGTCCGAAGGACGCCGAACGGGTCCTGAACCTCTACATCTGGTCGAACTACATCGCTCCCGAGACCGTGCGGAAGTTCGAGCAGCGCCTGGGCGTCAGGGTCAACGTGGACCTCTACGACACCAACGAGGCGATGCTGGCGAAGGTCCAATCGGGGAACGTCGGTTACGACCTGCTCTGCCCCTCCAACTACCCGATCGAGACCCTGCGCAAGCAGGACCTGCTGCTGCCCCTCGACCACTCCGCCCTGCCGCACCTGAAGAACCTCGATGCGCGTTTCCTGGACCTGGACTACGACAAGGGCAATCGCTACTCGATCCCGTACTTCTGGGGCAGCTGCGGCATCGCCTACAACCGCAAGCGGGTGGCCCCCGTGGAGTCGTGGGGCGTGCTCTGGGATCCGCGTTACCGCGGCCGGGTCCTGATGCTCGACGATCCGCGCGAGGCGATCGGCGCGGCCCTGAAATGGCAGGGCAGGAGCCTCAACGCCACGGACCCGGAGTCGCTGGCCCTGGCGACCCGGCTGCTCCTGGAGCAGAAGCCCCTGGTGCGGACCTACAACTCCTCGAACTTCGAGGACGTGTTGCTGTCGGGCGACGTCTGGGTCGCCCAGGGCTGGAACGGCCAGTTCGCGCGCGCCATGGCCCAGGACCCGGACCTCGACTACGTGATCCCCAGCGAGGGCGGCAGCCTGTTCATCGACAGCCTGGTGATCCCGCGCTCGGCGCCCCATCCGGAGCTGGCCCACGCCTTCATGGACTTCGTGATGGAGGCCGAGGTCGCCGCGGAGATCTGCGCCAGCATGCAGTACTCGACCCCCAACCGCGCGGCGGTCCCGCTGCTGCCCGAGGCGCTGCGCCGCAACCGGGCCGTGTTTCCCTCGGACGAGGAGGTCGCGCGCCTGGAGCTGATCCACGACATCGGCGAGGCCACCCTCGACTTCGACCGCGCCTGGACCGAAGTCAAGACCCGTTAGGCAGGCCCGGTGCTGCGCTACCTCGAGCTGCCGCCCCGCCCGGCGCTCGCGCCGTATCTCGAGTGCGTGTGGGAGGTCTGGGACCACCGCGAGCGCGCGTTACGCGGGCCGGAGCGCGTGGTGCCCGACGGCTGTCCCGAGCTGATCCTGCACCTGGCCGATCCCTTCGCCCGCCGCGCTGGGGGCCGCTGGGCCGCGCAGCCGCGGGCCTTCCTCGCGGGGCCCCTCACGCGGCCGTGGCTGCTGCGCGCCGGGCGCCGCGTCCGCACCCTGGGCCTGCGGTTTCGGCCCGGCGCCACCAGCGCCGCGTTCCCGGTCGAGATGCGTGAGGCCAGGGACCGGGAGCTGCCGCTGGGTCCGCTGGTGGGACGCGCCGAGGCCGCGGCGCTGCTGCGCGCGGTCGCCGCCGCGCGCACGCGACCGGCGCGTTTCCGAGCCGCGCAGGAGTGGCTGCAGCAGCGGATCGGAGCCAAGGCCGCGCCCCGCGGCGACGCGCGGCCGGCGGTGCGCCTGCTGATCGCTTCCCGCGGCCGGCGCCGCGTGGCCGATGTCGCGCGCCAGCTCGGCTGGAGCCGGCGGCGGCTGGAGCGCGTCTTCGACCGCGACGTGGGGTTGAGGCCCAAGCTGTTCGCACGCATCGTCCGCCTGAACGCGGTGCTGGCGAGCCTCGACGCCGCCGAACGCGCCTCCGCCGTCGACCTGGCTCTCGACGCGGGTTATTTCGACCAGGCCCACCTGCTTCGGGACTTCCGCGCGCTGGCCGGCCGCCGGCCGCGCGCCGGGGGCGACGGCGACGGGGAGCTGGCCCGGAACTTCACGCGCCCCGAGCGGCTGCGTGTGCTGCTGGCCGGCGATTAGACGCCGACCCCGCGTCGCATTCGTCCAATCACGCGCCGACGCGGCAGCCTATGCTGGGCCCGGTTCGACCAGGAGGGTCCGATGAGGGTTGTCCGAGGCTTCACGTTGCTGCTCGCACTGACGCCTGCGCCGCTGGCTGCCGCGGGCCACGCGGAGGTGGAGACGCTGGGCTGGCTGCAAGGTCGCTGGGTCGGCGAGAAGGACGGTGTCGTGATGGAGGAGCTGTGGACCGATGTCGCGGGCGGCGCCCTGCTCGGCCTGCATCGTGACGTCAAGGGCGGGCGGCTGGTGTCGTGGGAGTTCCTGCGCATCGACTCGACCGCCGAGGGCGTCGTCTACTTCGCCAGGCCCCGCTCGGCGCCGCCGACGCCGTTCACGCTCGTGGAGTCGGGGCCGCGCCGCGCCGCCTTCGAGAACACGACACACGACTTTCCGCAGCGCATCGTGTACTGGCTGGATGCGGAAGGCGCCCTGCACGCCCGTATCGAGGGTCCCCAGGCCGGCAAGACGGTTGCGGAGGAGTGGGTCTGGACGCGCGCCAGATGAGATCGAGCCGTCGACGATGAGTCCGGGCGGCGCCGCGGGAGGGGCGCGGCGCCGCCCATGATGTTGTCGTCTAGAGGGCGGAAGTCTCGGCTCCTTTAAGATACGCCGTCCGCATCCCCGTCGTCATCCTCGTCGTCCCCGTCACCATCGTCGTCACCGTCTTCGTCGTCATTGTCGTCATCATCATCGTCATCATCATCGGGGTCGTCCTGGCCGCCTTCGCCCGTGCCCGGAGACGGCGATGCTGAGGGAGTGGGGGATGGGGAGGGCGATGGGGAGGGCGACGGCGAGGGGGAGGGGGAAGGCGACGGGGAGGGTTCGGATTCGCCCGCGATGAGCTGGGCGTTCCGACCCGAGACCTGGATCGTGACGCGCAGCACCTGGCCGGGCACCAGGCCGCCGATCTCGAGGCGGGCATCGATGCCCGGGCCCTCGAACCGGAGCGTGACGGAGCCGGTCGGCACACCCTCGAGTGTGAAGCGGCCGGAGCCGTCGCTGGTGGCGGAGAGGCCGGTGCCGACGACGCTGACGCGGATGCCGCTGCGGCCCGAGGCCGCCTGCACGGAATCGGCGGAGCCGGAGGCGTCGCCGAGCTGGCCGACGATGGTGGCGGTGGAGGCGGCCGAGCTTTCGGACGCCGAGGCGGGTGAGCCGGGATCAGAGCCGCAGGCCGCGGCCAGGAGGCCGACGGCGACGAGCCCACACAAGGCGGGCCATGGATGACGGTCGAACATGGGGGATCTCCGTAAAGGGCAATGAACAGGAAACGGCGGAATGGACGGCCCGCAGCAGCAGGGCCGCGAGAATGATCCACGCCGATACGACGTCGAAGGAAGGCGTGGCGGCCGGGAGTGTCCCGAACATGCTTCCACGATAGGAGCCGGGCCACGCCCTGTCTGTGCGTGCCCTCACGCCCCGTGTGTGACTCGCCTCACGCCGCAGATGCTGCGCGGCGGAACAGGTGCCTCAGGCCGTGGCCTGCGAGGCGAAGCCGGAGCGAACGAAGAGCGCCGCGCCCAGCCAGGCCAGCAGCACGCCCAGCAGCACCAGCGTCATCGCGCGCAGGCTGATGCCGACCCCGAAGCTGAGCACCAGGACCAGCAACGCGCCCGCCCCCTCGCCGATCCGCGAGACGAGACCCGTCAGGAGCGCGCGCACCTCGGCGGCCCGGTCGTCGGGTATCAGCAGGTAGAGCCGGTCGACGCCCGGCTCGTACAGCGTGCTGTGGAGCGCCGACTCCACGATCTTGAGCACGTACATGATCGCGAGCACGGTGCTGAAGGCCAGGGAGAGCGCGCCCAGGCTCACGGCCGCCGGCAGTGACAGCAGGGCCAGGCCCACCCCGAAGCGCTGGATCAGGCGGCTGCTGCCGAAGGCGAGCATCAGCAGGCTGGCGCCGTTCAGCCACAGGTAGAAGTTCGCGAAGTAGAGCGTGCGCCCGTTCGTGGGTCCGGTCTGCTCGCTGACCAGCCAATAGAACAGGTACTTGAGGATCGTGTCCGCGACGCCTCCGATCAGCATCAACGCGGCCAGCCGGCCCAGGTCGGGGTGCTCCGCCACCTCCTTCAACAGCGCCCCGAGCCGTGTCGCGGCCCGGGGCGGCCCCGCCGCGGCCGCCGCCTGGCGCCCCGAGAGCCGCTCGATGGCGAGGATCACCGGGACCTGGAGCAACAGCGCCAGCCCCATCGGTCCCATCAGGTTGTCCCGCACCAGCTCGAAACGCCAGTCCATGAAGCGGAAGCTGACGCTCGCGAGCAGCTTGGCCAGGGCGCTGCCGGCCATGCCCCCGACGACGATCCCGATGCCCACGGCGACGAAGCCGCGCTCCCGGTCCTCGCCGCGGAACAGGCGGAACACGTGGCCGAAGGCGTTGGCACCCAGGAAAGCGGTCACGACGCCGACCCAGACGTAGAAGGCCAGGTAAACGAGGCGCAGCGCCAGGATCCAGGATGATGGATCGCCGTCGCTCTGCTCGGCGGCCTGCTGGCCCCGGAACAGGACGAACGTCAGCAGCCGAAAGACGAGGAAGCTGGACGCCGCGAGGAGGGTGCAGCCAAGTTGCCAGGCGTGGGAGCCGAAGCGCCGCTCCCAGCGCACGCGCACGGCGGAGAGCGGCAGGGCCAGGACCGCAATGGCGAGGATCGCCAGCGGCGACAGGTCGTAGCCGACGTTGCAGGTGAGCGAGCAGTCACGGACGATCTTGCCCAGGCCCAGGCTCATTCCCAGGAACGCTGCCGGCAGGCCGGCCAGCACGAGGCGCAGCCGGGGGCGCTCCGCGGGCACCATTTCTTCGTGCATGGCACCAGGGACGAACGCCGCGACGGACCCGCCTATTCCGGGGCGGCGCCCTGCGGCAAATGACGACTCCGGCCAAGCAGGTCTTGTTTTTGCCGGTCCCGGAGCCTAACTTGTGAGTGAGCGCAGTATGCCCGCGGGGGCTCCTTTGCTCCCCGAAGCCGACCGAGCCTGGAGCGCCGGCCTCCTCGGGCCCCGACCGAGGGAGGCGTCATGGCCAAACGGCGCTACGAGCTGGATAGCCGGGTCCTCACCATCTTCTTTTTCGTCGCGATCCCGTTCATCGTGGTCGGTTCGTTCCTGGTCGTGAACATGGCCCGAGTCCGCCTCGAGGCCGCCCTCGGCGCGAGCCTGGAGCAGCGGGCCCTCGAGACCAAGTTGTGGATCGAGCGCTACATGGGCGACCAGGTCGTCCACTTGCGCATCCTGGCTTACGACTCCCTGGTCCGCCGGGCGGTCGCGGCGAGTGGTGCGCACGCGAGCATGCCGGAGGGGCTCGAGACCGCCTGGAACAGCGGAGCGGACCCTGCCGCCCTCGCCCCCGTGCTCCAGTCCCCGCAGGCCGGCCACCTGCGCGAGGTCGTGCGGCTGCGTCCGGCGCTGCGCCTGGTCCAGGTCGCCGATGTCCATGGACACCTGGTGGCCAGCTCCAGCCGGGCGGGGCGCTTCGCCAACGCCGAGGCGCCGTGGTTCCAGGCCGTGGCCGCCAACCCCGTCGAGCGCGCCTTCGTGAGCCTGCGCGAGTTCCCTGGCAGCGCCTTGCCCGTGCTCGAGATCGCCTACCCCATCCTCGACGACGAGGGCGTCCTGCTCGGGGCCTTGCGAGCCCTGCTCGACGTCGGGGACCTGTATGCGGTGCTGGCGCCGGTGCGGATCGGGCGCACCGGGCATGCGGTGTTGCTGCGGTCGACGGACGGCGTGATCGTGGCGTCCGACGAGACCCAGAGCGGAGTCAGGGCCGTGTTCCCTGGCTTCGAGTCCGCGCGCACCGTGATCGAGCGCGAGCGCCGTGGCTTCTGGACGATTCCCGCGATCGAGAGAGACGGCGTCGTCGTGGAGCCGGCGCGCGTGGCCGGGTTCTCCCAGATCGAACAGGTGCCGGGGGTGAAGTGGCTGGTGGCCGTGGAGCAGGACGCGCAGGAGGCCGCGGCTCCGATCACGGAGGTGACCCGCTACCTGTGGATCCACTTCCTGGGCGTCTTCGGCACCGTGATCATGCTGGCGCTCTATTTCTCCTTCAAGCTCGAGAAACCCGTGATCGAGGACGAGCTGCACCTTCACGAGGAGCACCTGCCTCGCGGCGTCCCGCGCACGGGCACGGACGGGTAGCTCTAGAGCGCGACCCGACTCGCTCGACGACCTCGCCGCGATCGTGCGCCTGTCCGACCCCCAGATCGCTCCCGACGGGCGGCGCATCGCGGTGCTGGTGGGCCGCGCCAACCTGGCGGAGAACCGTCACGACACCGAGCTCGTCCTGTCGACACGGCGCTATGACGCCTGGGGCAACCTCGAGCTCGGCTACGACCAGCCTGGCTACGCGTTCACCGGCCGTGAGTGGGATCCGGAGACCGGGCTGTACTACTACAGAGCCAGATACTACGACCCGTTGGTCGGGAGGTTCATCAGTGAAGACCCGATTGGGTTTGCTGCCGGCGTAAACTTCTATGCGTATGCTCTCGGTGCGCCGACCGTCTTCACCGATTCCGATGGTCTCGCGGTCGAGACGCCGTGGGACGTGGCGAATGTCGCGATTGGCGTCACCTCACTCGCAGCCAATGTGGCGGCTGGCAACGTCGGTGGAGCCTTGCTCGATGCGTTCGGCCTTGCAGTCGATCTCGGAGCCACGGCAATCCCGGGTCTGCCGGGTGGAGCCGGCGCAGCGATCCAAGCGTACAGGGGATCCAAGCTCGCCAGGGCGATGTACAAGGCGGCGCGCCCCGTCGCAAAGGGACTGGAACAGGCACATCATGTCGTGGCAAGGACTTCCAAGGCTTTTGAGGCGCGCCGCCGCCTCAAGAAGTGTGGCATCGACATCGACGATGCCGCAAACGGCGCGCGCCTTGCGAATCGCTTCCACAGAGGGCTTCACACGGATGAATACTACGACGCCATCAACCAGGCGTCCCGTCGGTGGGATGACGAGGCCAGCGCAAGGCAGGGCATGGAGGAACTGGCGAGACGTCTCGAGCAGGGTGACCTCCCGTACTGAGGGCTCTCAATGACCTTGGACGTGTGGCGACTGGTCCTCGAATCAAACCGGGACCTTGTTATTCGGACAGACCTCGACTACTTCCAAGATCACTTCGTTGGAAAGCCGATCGACAACTGGGCTCCGCCACCGATAACTGTTCGCGGCAAGAGCAAGCGCCTCCGCGACTTTGTCTCTTGGATGCTGATGGCTCCCGTCGTGTCCGATCGAGCGAAGGGGGCGCTGGAGGAGCTGCTTGAGCCGCACGTGCAAGTCCTGCCGCTCATCCAGCTAAGGGGCAAGCAGTACTACGCGATTAACGTAACTCGTCTCGTTGATTGCCTGGATCGACAGCGGTCGGATGTGGTTTATGACCGTCGGGATTCTTCGCGTATCCTGAACATCTATCGCTTCCGTTTCGCCGCTTCGCGTCTTGAGAGTGTCCCGATCTTCAAGCTGCCCGACTACCCTGACGAGGTCTTCGTGCGTGGATCCTTTGTTGAGGCGGTCAAGAAGCATGACCTCAGGGGAGCAGCGTTCGCTGATCCAGGCGGCGCCGCATTCGAGGCGATACTGCGGGGCGATTCGCAGAACGTCGTCGCGGGTGCGCCAGGCACACGACGCAACGCCGACTGACGCGCTCGGCCGCGGGCTCGCCCCGCAAACGACGGTTTCAGGAGCTAAGGGTCCGTAACGAAATAACTCTTGCAGTTCTGATGAAAGAGGTGTAGTCTGGCGTGGATGTCGGAGGAGGAGTCAATCCGGGGGCGCTTCAAGCTGATCAGCGGAATGCTGGACGAGCGGCTTCGGCGTTACCTGGCGGCAGCCGAGGCTTTGGCGATTGGGCGAGGTGGAGTGTCGATCGTATCGCGGGCGACGGGGATGTCCCGGGGCACGATCCAAGCGGGAGTTACGGAGCTCAAACAGCCTTCGCGGAAGCGCACGCCAGCAGGGCGAATCCGGAGGCCGGGCGGCGGACGCAAGCGCACGGTCGATTTGGACCCCAGCCTGCGGAGCGATCTGGAAGAGCTGCTGGAACCGGCGACGCGTGGGGATCCGGAGACGCCGTTGCGCTGGAGTTGCAAGAGCTCGCGACAGCTTTCCGCTGAGTTGAACCGTCAGGGTCAACGCACGAGCCACCGCATGGTGGTCGCGTTACTCCACGAGATGGACTACAGCTTGCAGGCGAACCGCAAGACGATCGCGGGAGCATCTCATCCCGACCGTAACGCGCAGTTCGAGCACATCAACCGAAAGGTCAAGGAGCACCTGCGGACAAAGGACCCGGTCATCTCGGTCGACACCAAGAAGAAGGAA
>Ga0187893_10003314_pt1 | contig 32993 bp, 31 predicted proteins | sample MA1701074metaG_FD_139574 | JGI IMG/M metagenome (GOLD analysis project Ga0187893, IMG submission 139574) | White microbial mat communities from a basaltic lava cave in the Kipuka Kanohina Cave System on the Island of Hawaii, USA - MA170107-4 metaG ...
AGTCATCGTTAGGGAATAGATGTTGTCCCTTTGCGTGGTGGAGCCGCCCGGGCTGTTCGGAAAGGTCTGCGCCATGAAGCTGTTGACCCCATTCTCGGCATCCCGGCTCCAGGAGAAGCCCAACCGGTGCTTGACCGACAGGTTGTGGTCGATTTTGAGATTTAGTTGATCCCGATCACCGGAACCGCGGCGAGTCCAGGTATATCCGGCCGTATTCAAGCCGTCGCCGAAACGGAAATTGTTGGGCAGCGGCAATTGATCGAGCGCGCGTACTGCGATGCCTGTTGGGTCCACAGCCATCCGCACGGGATCCCGATTAAAAACGCTCGCTGTTGCCAAATCGCCCGTTGCGCCCGCCGGGCGCGCGGGGTTCCCTTGCAGATCAACCACCGGGCTGCTCGATTCGGCGTTGCCGTTCTGAATCCCCGGAAAGAAACGAAACAGCCCGCGGCGTGCCGGCTCAGTCAATACGGTCGATGTGACGGCGTTCCTCGTGCGGATCCTCTGGCCTTCATAAAGAAAATGGAAGAAGGTGCGGTTTTTGAGGATCGGTCCTCCGACGCGCCCACCGAATTGATTGCGAATCAGGATATTGCGAGGGGAAATCAGTTCGCCGGTGCGCGGGTCCAGGCCTCGCTGGTTGTTGAACCAGGTGTTCGCATTGAGGGGCGTGTTGCGGTGGAAATTGAACAAGCTGCCGTGAAACTGGTTCCCGCCCGAGCGTGTGACCATTTGAATCTGGCCCGACCCGCGTCCCAGCTCCGCATCCGCCGGCGAGGTGATAACGCGGAACTCCTCAATCCGGTCGGTGCTGGGGAATATTGTGGATGCTACGCCTGTATTGATTCGTGCATCTTGTACGTTGATGCCGTCAATCTGAATATTCAGAGTGCCCATTCGGGCGCCGGCGAAATTGTCGCCAACCACTCCCGCCTGGATATAGACCAGCCCGAGCGCATCGCGGGTAGTGAGAGGAAGGTCCAGCACCTTGCGCGCGGTGACGACACCCCCGACCGAGCTGGTTGCATAACCGAGCGACGATTCCGCATCGGCGCTCACCTCGACGGTTTCCGCGGCCGTACTGATCTCCAGTTGAATGTCGAGCGTTCGCCTGCCGCCAACCTCCAGTACCACGTCGCGAAAAACTACGTTCCTGAAACCGGAGTGAGAGGCCGTGACGCGATAGCCGCCCGGAGGCAACGCAGCAAAAAGATAAACGCCGGAGTCATTGGCGGTCGTGTCAAAACGCACGCCGGTGCGGGTGTTGAGCGCGTTGACCTCCGCACCCGGGATGGCGGCGCCGCTTGGATCGGTGACGGATCCGGAAAGCGTTGCGTCGGTGGTCTGTGCAAGTGCGGCGGAAGTCGCCAGAAGCACAAGAAAAGGAATTCGAAATAACATCTTCCCTTCCCCCGAAAGATTAAGTCTTTACGCTATACCCTTTATCGTAGGTCCCAGCCAGGGCCCAGTCAAGCTGAAAGCCTGCCCCTCCTTTTGATTCTCAGCAGACCGGCCGGGCGTTTCGCTTCTCACTGTAGTATGATACCGGGGAGTAATCCTAGAGAGAATCGGCCATGGTAGTAGAGATCGAGCGGCACGGTGATATCTGCGTGCTCCACTTTAAGGGCCGTTTCCTCACCGGGACCGACCGGGAGTATCTGTGTTCGAAGGCGGATGAAGTCAGGCAAGTCGGCTTTGACAAGGTGCTTGCGGATTTCCACGATGTACCGTACCTGGATTCGACGGGAATCGGCTTCGTGGTGGGATTGTACACTTCGATCACCAAGAGACCGAACGGGCGCTTTGTGCTGGCGGCGCCCAATGGCCTTGTCCGGTCAGCGCTCCAAGTCACCGGGCTGACCACGGTGATTCCCACGGCCGACGATATGGCCACCGCCTTCGATATGCTGGGGAGCAAACGGGCCGCGGCAAGCTAACCGGCTTCAAGAAGATGCGAAACTCGATTCTGCTTTTGATCCTCGCCTCCCTTTCGGCCCCCGCGCAGCAGCTTACTCTGCGCGCCGGTTTGGCTCGCACCGAGATTACGCCCTCCACGCTCGGGCCGATGTACGGCTACGCCAACCGCAAGTGCGGGCCCGCCACCGGGACGCATGATCCGCTGTTTGCCAAGGCGCTGGTGCTTGAGGCCGGCGCCACGCGGCTGGGCATCGTTACGCTCGATCTGGGGAACATGTCGAGCCAGACGCTGTTCCGGCGCGCCGCGCGCGAGCTGAACATTCCGGTTTTGTTGCTGGCGGCGTCGCATACGCATTCTGCCCCGGCGTTTCTCCCGCCCTCGGTCGCGCCGCCATCGCCTTACCTGGCCGAAGTGGAGGAGAAGATTTTTCAGGTCTTGAAGAAAGCCTCTGGGAGCATGTTTGCCGCCCGGCTCCGGTTCGGCCGCGGATCGATTCAACTGGGTTATAACCGGCTTCTTCCGCGTGAGGATGGCCGCGCCCGCGCGCTGTTCGATAATCTCGAGCGCATTCCCTACGGTCCGTTGGATCCGGAATTCACGCTGCTTGAGGTTCAAGACGAAACCAACGCCAGGCGCGCGCTGCTGGTGCACTACGGCGTGCACTCGGTTGTGCTCGGGCCAACCAACTGCAAGTACTCGGCCGATTATCCCGGCGTTCTTCAGGCCCGCGTGGAAGCCGCAATTGACGGCGTGCAGTGCATGTTTGTCCAAGGGGGAGCAGGCGACATCAATCCGCTGTTTCTCGCCCGCACGGGAAATGAAGAAACCGACTTCGCCACGACAAAGAAAATGGGCGATCTGCTGGCGGCCGAAGTGCTTAAAAGCGCCAGCCGCATGCATCCGGGCCGCGCCGTGACGCATCCCATCGAGCACATCAGGCAGACGGTGACCCTGCGCGACCGTTGGGAAAAGGACAAAACGATCGAGGCGGGCATCACCACCGCGCTCATCAATCGCGAAATCGCCATCGCCGCCGTGCCAGGCGAGCCGTTCCACAAAATGCAAACCACCTGGAAATCGCGCGCCGATGTTCCCTTACCGCTCTTTTACGGCTACACGCAATCGGCCGAAACCGCGTGGCCCGGCTACCTGCCGGATCTGCGCTCGGCGGCTTACGGCGGCTATGGCGCCGACGTCACCACGCGAGTGGAAATCGGCGCCGCGGAAAAGATCATGGAGCAGCACCTCATCAACCTGTATCAACTGCTCGGGATGTGGCGGGATCAGCCGGGCCGGCCGTAAGGATCAACTCCAGCCTTTGACCAGCGCATCGATGGCGCGCAGCTTCGCGAGCAGTCCGCTCAACTGGCCGAGCGGCAGCGCGTTGGCGCCGTCCGACAGCGCACGCGCCGGATTCTCATGCACTTCGATGAACACCGCATCGATGCCGGTCGCCGTGGCCGCTCGCGCCAGCGGCTCGATGAACTGCGGCTGGCCGCCGGAAGCAGTACCGGCCGCCCCTGGCATTTGCACGCTATGCGTGGCATCGAAAACAACGGGATACCCGAAGCCTTTCATGATCGCCAGGCCGCGCATATCGACCACCAGATTGTTGTAGCCGAAGCTGGCCCCTCGCTCGGTCAGCAGGATTTTCTCATTTCCCGTCGAGGCGACTTTTTCCGCGGCCAAACGCATGTCGGCTGGGGAAACGAATTGGCCCTTCTTGATATTCACGGCGCGCCCGGTGCGGCCCGCTTCCACCAGAAGATCCGTCTGACGGCATAAAAAGGCGGGGATTTGCAGAATGTCGGCGATTTCGGCGGCGGGGCCGGCCTGCGAAGGCTCGTGAATATCGGTCAATATCACGTGGCCCTTTCCCTTCAGACCGGCGAGAATGCGCAATCCCTCCCGCAGGCCGGGCCCGCGGTAGCTCGCGACGCTGGTGCGATTGGCTTTGTCGAAACTCGCCTTGAAAATGAAGGGGCCGCCTGCAATCCGCGCGATTTCGCCGGCGAGCAAATCCACGTGCGGCTCGCTCTCGATCACGCACGGGCCCGCAATCAGCGCCAGCGGCTGGTTATCCCCGAGCCTCAACGACGGGGAGATTGGAATCGGCACGGTCCTTGCGGAAGACCTCCTTCTTGCGCCGCCCGGCCGCGCCGACAAAAGCGCGGAACAGCGGATGCGGCTCGAGCGGTTTCGATTTGAACTCCGGATGAAACTGGCAGCCCAGGAACCAGGGATGATCGGCGATTTCGCAGATCTCAACGTAAACGCCGTCGGGCGTTTGCCCGGTCAGTCGCATCCCGTGTGCCGTCAGCACGCCTTCGTAGTCGCGGTTGAATTCATAGCGATGACGGTGGCGTTCGCTGATCTCCGCCGCTCCGTAAGCTTCCCGCGCGCGGCTGCCTTCGGAGAGCCGGCAGGGATACGCGCCCAGCCGCATCGTCCCGCCTAGCTCATCCACTCCCTTGAGCTCCCGTAGTTTGTAGATCACACGGTGCGGCGTCGCCGGGTCGAACTCGGTGGAATCGGCGCCTGGCAGCTCGCAAACGTTGCGGGCGAACTCGATTACCATTGTCTGCATACCCAGACAAATCCCGAAGTAAGGGACCTGGAACTCGCGGGCATAGCGAATGGCGTTCAGCATGCCTTCGATGCCGCGCTTGCCGAATCCGCCCGGAACCAGAATGCCGTCGTATGGCTGCAGGCGGCGAATGCATTCGGGCCAGCTAAGCTCTTCGGCCTCCACCCACTCGATATTGACTTTCAAGCCATGGGCCAGGCCGCCGTGCAGCAGCGCCTCCTTCAGACTCTTGTACGCGTCTTCATAAGTGACGTACTTGCCAACCAGTCCGATGCTCACTTCGCCCAGCGGTTGACGCATGCGTGTGAGCATGTTGCTCCACTTGTGCAGATCGCGCGCCGCCGCCGATACGCCCAACTGGTTGAGAATAATCTCGTCGACTTTCTGATCCGCGAATACCAGCGGCACTTCGTACACCGAATCGACGTCCATGGCCGAAATGACGGCCGCAACGTCGACGTCGCAGAACATGGCGATCTTTTCCTTGACGTCCTGGCTGATGGCGCGCTCGGAGCGGCAAAGCAGCATATCCGGCTGGATGCCGATGGTGCGCAGCTCCTTGACACTGTGCTGGGTCGGCTTGGTCTTAAGTTCGCGCGCCGCGGCGATGTAAGGGACCAGCGTAACGTGAACGAAGAAAGCGTTATCGCGGCCCACTTCATGGCGCATCTGGCGGATCGCTTCGAGAAATGGCAGCGACTCGATGTCGCCCACCGTGCCGCCGATCTCGACTATAATCACATCCACGCCCGCCGCAACCCGCCGCATCGCCGCCTTGATCTCGTTGGTGACGTGCGGGATCACCTGAACCGTCTTGCCGAGATAATCGCCGCGCCGCTCGCGCGAGATGATTTGCTCATATAGCCGTCCGCTGGTGAGATTGTTTGCTTGCGTCAGTTGCGCGTGAGTGAAGCGCTCATAGTGGCCCAGGTCAAGGTCGGTTTCCGCGCCGTCGTCGGTGACAAACACTTCGCCGTGCTGGAACGGACTCATCGTGCCGGGGTCGACGTTGAGATAGGGGTCGAATTTTTGCAGCGTGACCCGCAGTCCCCTGCTCTCCAGCAAACATCCTATGGAGGCCGCCGCAATTCCCTTGCCAAGCGAGCTTACCACGCCCCCGGTGACGAAGATGTATTTCACCATAACTCCTCTCTCTCAGACCTGCCGCGCAATAGCTTCGAAAAGCCGGGCTACGGTCTCCAGATCTTCCGGTGTGTCCACGCCAAGCGATTCATACTCGGTCTCCATTACGCGAATGCGATAACCGTTCTCGAGTGCCCGCAACTGCTCCAGCCGCTCGGCCAGCTCCAGAGGCCCCACCGGCAATTGCGAATAGCTCAACAGAAAATCCCGCCGGTATACATAAAGGCCGACGTGTTTATAGCGAGCGGCGTTTTCCCCGCGGTCAAAGGGAAGCGGCCAGCGGGAAAAATACAGGGCGTTGCCCTCTCTGTCGGTGACCACTTTTACGACGTTCGGATTCGGAATCTCGTCGCCGTTCTCGATCCGCTTTTTCAGCGTGGCCATCGGGATGTCGGGATTATCGATCAGGGCCAGCACGGCCGCGTCTATCGCCGCCGGATCGATCAGTGGCTCATCGCCTTGAATATTCACGACAATCGAGGCCATGTCCGAACTGGCGGCTTCGGCCACGCGGTCTGTGCCCGTCGCGTGATCGGATCGGGTCATCTTCACCCGCCCGCCAAACGAGCGAACTTCGTCGTAGATGCGCTCATCGTCGGTGGCGATCACGACATCGGTGAGATAACGTGCCTGAACGGAACGCTCATAAACGTGCTGGATGATCGATTTGCCGGCCAGAGTGGCGAGAGCTTTTCCTGGAAATCGGACGGAAGCGAACCGGGCGGGAATCACGCCCAGAATTCTCTGCGGCACAAATGAGTATACCACGCCTCAGCCGCCTCAAGAATCGTATAAACTGTAGTTTCCTGGAACTACCATGAAACGAAGAGCATTCTTAACCACCCTCGTTCCCGCGGCCGGTTCGGCATGGGCCGCGCAAGTCGCATCCAGCAAGCTTCCCAAGCCCTATCACACTCCTTCGGCCAACAATCGCCCGCGCGTGATTGCCAGGCCCGACGGCGCGCAATTAAGCCTGCCGCAAGGCTTCCAAATCGACGAGTTCGCCGCCGGGTTTGAGCGCCCGCGGTTCATGCTTCAAGGATCGTCGGGCGAGATCCTTCTCACCGACAGCACCAACAAAGGCAAAGTGTACGTGATCGAGGATAAGGACAAGGACAACAAGGCCGAAGCGCGCAAAGTGCTGATTGACGGCCTGGACCGTCCCTATGGCCTCGCTTTCTGGCGCGATTATCTCTATGTCGCCGAGACCACTTCGCTCAAACGGTACAAGTACGACCGCAAGGCGATGACGGTTTCGGCCGGCGAAGAAATCTTCCCCATGAAGGACTACGCCAAAGGGCACTGGACTCGCACCGTGCTCTTTGACCGCAAAAACGAGAAGCTGTACCTGAGCATCGGGTCGGAATCCAATGTCAGCACGGGCGAGCCGGAACAGCGCGCGGCGATCCTTCAAATGAACCCCGATGGTTCCGCCCCGCAGATCTATGCCGCCGGCACGCGCAATCCGATTGGCATGCGCTGGCAGCCTGGCTCCGATACGCTATGGGCTGCGATCCAGGAACGCGATGGACTGGGCGATGATCTTGCGCCCGACTTCTTCACTTCCATCAAACAAGGCGGTTATTATGGTTGGCCCTACGCCTATGCGGGCCCGAACGAGGAGCCGCGCAACGCCGGCCAGCGCACCGACCTGGTGAAGAAAACCATCGTTCCGGACGTGCTGCTGGGCGCCCATGTCGCCGTGCTCGATTTCATCTTCTATCAGGGCAAACAGTTCCCGGCCAAGTACCGCGGCGGCGCATTGCTCGCCCTTCATGGATCGTGGAATCGCAGCGAGCGCGTTGGTTATTCTGTGGTCTTTGTGCCGTTCAAGAATGGCAAGCCGGCGTCGGCACCGGAAGATTTCCTCACCGGATGGATGCTCGGCAAGGACAAGGCGGAAGTATGGGGGCGTCCGGTGGGCTTGATCGAGTTGCCCGATGGCAGCATACTCGTTTCCGACGACGGCGGGAACAGGATTTGGCGCATCTCCTACAAAGGCTGACCGGCGTCTTCGCGATGGCCGCGCTGGCGGCGGCCGGCGAATTTTCGCACGCCGCGCACCTGAAGCTGAAGCCGGAGTGTACAAGCTGCCACACGCGGGCCGCCGCCAGCACGAAACTGGAAGACAACCTGCTGCCCGAAAAGCAGGCCTGCGCACCGTGTCACAAGGAAGTATCCATTGGCCGGCCGCGTCCGGCCCGCCTGGTGAAATTCGACCACGAGTTTCACCTCAAGTTCGGCAATATCGCGCCGCTGCTCGAAGCCTCCATCAAGACGAAGTCGTACTTGGGTGAGCCCGAACCCTTGGCGCCGCACCTCAAGACAAAGAATGCCTGCGCCGGCTGCCATCACGGCATCGAACAATCGGCGGCGCTATCGAAGTCGCACTTCCCGCAGATGGCGGATTGCCTGGTGTGCCACAACAAGATCGACGCTCCGTTCAGTTGCGAAACCTGCCACGGCAAAGATAAGACGCTAAAGCCGGCCTTCCACACTCCCGAGTATCTGGATTCGCATACGCGCCGGTCGGTGAAGCAGGGATGCGCGGTTTGTCACGGACGCCAGTTTACGTGCCTCGGCTGTCACTGATTCTTCTTGAAACGTATACTCGGTCAGCGTCACTATAGCAATTAGAGGTGTCGATGCCTTTCCCCTACACAGTCCAGTCCGGAGACAACCTGAGCGCCATCGCGCGCCGCTTTGGCTTGCGAAGCTGGCAGGAAATTTACAATCTGCCCGAAAACGCGGATTTCCGCCGCAGGCGGCCGAATCCCAATCTAATCTTCCCTGGGGACGTCGTGATGATCCCTGGCCAAGGCGGAGATCCAGGCCTGGCCGAATGCCTGCGCCGCTGCCAGCAGGAATTTGACCGCAATACGACGCTTCCTTTTAACGACAGGCAACGAGCTCTGCGCCGCTGCCAGCGCCAGTGCCGCGGCGTGCCGGTATGACCGGTCAGCGCGGATTGCGGCGGCTTCCCTCCGCAGCCGCCTCGTAGGTTTCGAGCACCTGCCGCGCGGTGCGTTCCCAACTGAACTTGCGCGCCTGTTCAAGACCCTGCGCGACCAGGTTGCGGCGAAGCTCCTCGTCGAGCAGCAGATCCTTGATGCCGCGCGCGATGTCGAAAACGTTTTCCGGATTGACCATGATTGCCGCGTCCCCGACCACTTCGGGCAATGAGCTGACATTCGAAGTGACAACCGCCGTCCCGGAGGCCATTGCTTCCAGCGGCGGCAGCCCGAATCCTTCATAAAGAGAGGGGAAACAGAACACCTCCGCCGTTTCGTAAAAGACGCGCATCGTATCGAAGGGGACGAATCCGAGAAACCGCACCGCATTGCCCAGACGCGTCTGCACCACCGCGCGCCGCACTCCCGGATACTTGCCGACATCGTCGCCGATAATGATCAGCCGCAGGTCACGGTAAACGGGGTGCTCCTCCAACTCGTGCCGCACAACGGCGAACGCCTCAACCAGACGTGGAATATTCTTTTGCGGGCGGATGTTGCCGGCGTAGAGCAGAAACGGATAGTGGATCTGGTAGCGCTCGAGAATGCGGCGCCTTTCGTGTTCCATGGCATCCGGCCCGCCGGCGCGGGCATCGGTGGGCGGAGCGTGTTCGAAGAAGCGCGGGTCCGGAGCGTTGTAGATCATCCGCATGCGATCGGCGGGGATTCCCACCAGGTTTTCCACGTCGGCTTGCGTGGCCGCTGAAACCGCAATGACCGTCGCGGCCTTCATCAGTCCGCGGCGAAGACGGTAGCGGCGCACGTTGTACCGCCAGCCGGGCGCTTCCTCAAACATCAGGCGGCTTACATCATGCACGGTGACCACGTAGGGCCGGGGCATCCAATACGGCACCATCGTAATCGGGATGTGGTAAAGATGCGCGCCCAGACCGCGCAGAAATATTGGGAAAGAGATGTGGTCGCGGGCGTCGGTGTCATGTCCTTCGTAATGGATATGCCTGAAATTCGGCGGCAGATCGGCCAGCAACGTCCGGTCTGCCTTGTGCGTCACCAGGATGTACTGGTTTCGTGAATCGATCCTGGCTAGCGCCTGCGTCAGGTTACGGATGTAGGTGCCGACGCCAAAGTCCCTGACGTGCCGTGCATCAATGGCAATGGACAGCGTCATTCATCGCGCGGCGGCAGGCGAAAGTTTCCAGCTATAGAGCGGGAATCTCTCGGTCAGGGCATGAACGCGGCGGCCGACGGAGGCGATCACCTCTTCGGATTGCAAATTCGCCAGCACTTCGGCGATAAGCCCGCCCACTTCGCGCATTTCAGGCGCGCGGAATCCGCGAGTGGTCACGGCGGGCGATCCCAGCCGGATGCCGCTCGGGTTGAGCGGCGGATTCACGTCGAAAGGAATGGTGTTCTTGTTGACGGTGATGTGCGCGCGGTCGAGCGCTTGCTCCGCTTCTTTGCCCCGCGCGCCTTTGGCGAACACATCCACCAGAAGCAGGTGCGTATCTGTTCCGCCGGAAACAATGCGATACCCTTCTTCGGCCAGCGCGGCCGCCAGAGCTTGTGCATTGGCGATCACGTTCATCTGGTACTCGACAAAACCCGGCGCCATGGCTTCTTTGAGGCAAACGGCTTTAGCGGCGACCACGTGCACCAGCGGTCCGCCCTGAATGCCGGGGAAAAGATTCTTGTCGATGGCGGCGCCGTACTGCTCCTTCGCCAGAATGATGCCGGAACGAGGGCCGCGCAGCGTCTTATGCGTGGTCGAAGTAACGATATCGGCCCACCGGCAGGGGTTCGGATAGATGCCGGCCGCCACCAGTCCCGAGAAATGCGCCATGTCCACCAGCAGAATCGCGCCCACCGAATCGGCCACTTCGCGAAAGCGCGCGAAATCGATGATGCGCGGATAGGCGCTGCCGCCGGCGATGATCAGCTTCGGTTTGTGCTCGCCGGCCAGCCGGAACAAAGCTTCGTAGTCGATGGTCTCGTCTTCGCGCCGCACTTTGTACGGAATCACCTGGTAGGTCTTACCCGAAAAATTCAGGTGATGGCCGTGCGTGAGGTGGCCGCCATGGGAAAGATCCATGCCGAGGATCGTGTCGCCGGGCTGGAGCACGGAAGCGTAAGCCGCTTGGTTGGCCTGCGAGCCGGAGTGCGGCTGCACGTTGGCGTATTCGGCGGCGAACAACTTCTTGGCGCGCTCGCGCGCCAGCTCTTCGACGACATCGGTGAATTCGCACCCGCCGTAGTAGCGTTTGCCGGGATAGCCTTCCGCGTACTTGTTGGTAAACACGCTGGCCGTCGCCTCCAGCACCGCTTCGGAAGTGAAGTTCTCGCTGGCGATCAGCTCCAGGCCCGAATGCTGGCGCTCGACTTCCTTGCGGATGGCGTCAAATATGTCCGGATCGACCTCGGCCAGCGGCCGGGCCATGCGCTTCTGTTCCGTCATTCCGTATGGGTCTCCTTGACGCCGTTGCGGACGGTTTGTTCGGTTTCGGCGATTTTTGAAATGCGCAGGGCATGCCGGCCGCCCTGGAAATCGGTTGAAAGAAAAACATCCACCAGTTCGGCGGCCTTCTCGGCGCTCAGATACTTCGCCCCGAGCGTAAGCACATTGGCATCGTTGTGCTCGCGCGTCAGCCGCACCTCATCGGCGTCCCAGCCCAGCGCCGCGCGAACACCGGGGATTTTGTTGGCGGCGATGGACATGCCGACGCCTGTCGAGCAAACCAGAATGCCTCGCCCGGCGCGTCCCTGGCGCACATCTTCGGCCACGGCGACAGCGAAGTCCGGATAATCGGTGGAATCCGAGCTTGTTGTGCCGTGATCGACCACCTGATGACCTTGCTCGGCGAGCTTTTCGCGCAGGGTTTCTTTTAGCAGGAATCCGGCGTGGTCGGCGCCAACCGCGATTTTCATGGAAACCAGTATTTTAGCAGGACGGGGCGGATGATTGAACTCTTCCTTGGCGATGCTTCGACGCCTGAAAGCTGCTGGCCGAGGCGCAGGGCGAGGTGGTTGATCGCCAGGTTCTGGCCGAGATGTATCATCAGGGGGCGCCGAAACTAAAGGGAAGTATCTCCGACCCTCGTCTGCCATGCCGCCAACTCCGCCTCAAGCGACTTGATGCGCCCCGCCATCTGCGCTTGCCCCGATAGATCGTTCTTTTCCCACGGATCGCGCCCGATGTGAAAAAGCTGCGTGGTCTGCTTCCCATTGACACGATATCGAATCATTTTCCACTCGTTTGTCCGCACGGCGCGCTGGAAATCTCGATAGGCGAAGAACATGGAATCCCGCAGGCCGCGTCGTCCATCCTTGAGCACGGGCACAAGGCTCTGGCCTTCCACCGTCTCGGGCGTCTTCAGTCCCGCCAGCTCGCAGATGGTGGGAAACAGGTCGAACAGGTACACGAACGCGTCGCTGCGTTTGTTGGCGGGCAACCCCGGCCCCCGAATGATCAGCGGCACACGGACGCTATGATCGTAGACGTTCTGCTTCCCCATCAGTCCGTGCTGGCCTACGGCGAGGCCGTTATCTCCGGCAAACACAACATAGGTGTTCGGCGCGAAGCTGCTGCGGTCGAGCGCATCGAGCACGCGGCCGATCTGCGCGTCCACTTCCGAAACCATGGCATAGTAATCGGCAATGTGCCGGCGGATCGCTTCCGGCGTGCGCGGGAAAGGAGCCAGCATTTCATCGCGAACCTTCAGCTCGCCGTTGTCGAAGGGATGCTCGGGCAGAAAATTCTCCGGCAGCTTCACCTTTTCCGGCGAGTATAGATCGGCGAACCGTTTCGGCGCCGTGCGGGGATCGTGCGGTGACGTGAAAGGGCAATACAGCAGGAAAGGTTTGTCCGCCTTCTGTGACCGGAGAAACTCCACGGCGCTGCCGGCGAAGACTTCGCTGGCGTGTTTGCCGCTTGGCCGCGCGCGTTCCTTGCCATAGCCGGCCTTCGGATCGAAGTCCTGCACCGGCATTTCGTATTGGTTGCCCATGCCGCCGAAAAACAGATTGTCGCCGTGGGTGAAGCAGCGGGAAAACAGGCGCGGGCCGTTGTGCCACTTGCCTGTTGCGAAAGTCGTGTAGCCGTTCTCGCGCAGCAGCTCCGGAAAGAGATGGAAGGCGCCTGGCGGCGTCTTATCGCCCGGCGTGGAGGCGGTGTTGCGCGCCGCCCGGAACAGGGTCTGTCCGGTGAGCAGCATGGCGCGGCTGGGAACGCACACGGCGCCTTGCGTGCCGCCCATGATCGCGGCCTGCGTGAACGCCACTCCTTCCCGCGCCAGCCTGTCCATATTGGGCGTCGACACTTCGCGGTTCCCCAATGCGCGGATCGTATCGAATCGCTGGTCGTCGGTGAACAACACGATGAAGTTAGGGCGCTCGGCCGCATCGAGGCGCGTCCCTGCAATCACGCCGCCCAACGTTTTTAAGAATTGCCTGCGTATGCTCATGAGAAGCAATGTAGCGTATCCGGTCCCCCGGCTGCGTGCTCTTGAGATAATGAGCCGATGCCGCACAGTCGCGTCTTTTTGTTATTCCTTTGGCTCGCCTCGGCGATTCTTGCCCAACCCGCCGCGCCGCACCAAACCGCCATCCTTACGGCGGTTGAATCGCAGGCTCCGGGCGCTATCGCGCTGCTGGAGCGCATCGTCGGCATCAACTCCGGCACCTTCAACCTGAGTGGCGTCAAAGCCGTAGCCGATGTCCTGGAACCGGAGTTCCGCGCGCTGGGGTTTTCGACCCGCCGCATCCCAATGGACGCCGTCAAGCGGGCGTCTCACCTGGTGGCCGAACGCAAGGGATCCGGCGGCAAAGCCATACTTCTGATCGGGCACATGGACACCGTCTTCGAGCCTTCCAGCCCCTTTCAGCGCTTCACCAGGACAGCAACCTCCGCAACCGGTCCGGGCATCAACGACATGAAAGGCGGCATCGCGGTGATGCTTCTGGCCTTGAAGGGTCTGCACAAAGCAGGTTTGCTCGAAGCAGTCTCCATTACCGTATTCCTCACGGCTGATGAAGAGGCCCCCGGCGATCCGGTTTCCGTCACGCGGGGCGATTTGATCTTAGCGGGAAAGAACGCAAAGGCGGCTCTCTGCTTCGAGCCGGGGGTCCGCGATGGAAATAAGGAGTTTGCCTCTACGGCCCGCCGCGGTTTCGCCGGCTGGGAGATCCGCATCACGGGAACGCCGGGGCACTCCGGAAGCGTTTTCTCCGAGCGGCTGGGCCACGGCGCGATCTTTGAGCTTAGCCGCATTTTGAGCCAGTTTCACCAGCAACTTCCCGAACCTGACATGACTTTCAATGTGGGCATTGTTCTGGGTGGCGCTGACATCAGGACCGGCGCGGCCGGTTCCGGTTCTGTCTCGGGAAAGCCCAACATCGTGCCGGCCGAAGCCCTGGCCAGAGGAGAGGTACGCGCCCTCTCACCGGACCAGCTCGCGCGCATCAAGGACAAAATGCATGGCATCGTTGCCCGCGGCCTGCCGAAAACCAGCGCCAGCATCACTTTCGAAGAAGGCTATCCGCCCATGGCGCCCACCGCGGGCAACAGGCGGCTTCTCGCTTTGCTCAATGAAGGGAGCCGCGCGGCGGGACTGCCGGAGCTCGGCGAGTTGGACCCCATGCTGCGCGGCGCCGGTGATATCTCCTTCATTGCGCCTTACGTCGATTCCCTCACCGGACTCGGCATCATCGGCGGCGGGAGCCACGCCCCCGGCGAGCGCGCCGATCTGGAGAGCATTGCGCGCCAGGCCAAGCGCGCCGCCCTGCTCATTCACCGGCTTTCCCAATAGAGCGAGGCGGGATTTACTGTTCCAGACCCTTCACCGCTCTTTGATCGCCAGCCCGATCGAGCGCATCAGCTCGAGCGCATTGCTCTTCTCGACAACCCCCGGCCGCACTCGATAGTCGAATCGAAGCTTGCCGTCTTCCAGGTGGTCCTCGAAATGAATGTTGGCCGCACGTGGAGCCAACGCTTCTCCGATCGCCGTAAGGGCAAGATCATGAGTCGTAATCAGACCGATGGCGCCGCGATCGAGCAGTTCGCGCAGCACGGCTTCGGCTCCGACGCGCCGGTCGCGTGAATTAGTCCCGTTGAGCAGCTCATCCAGCAGAAACAATACGGCCCCCTGACCGGTGAGATCCACGATCTTGCGCAGGCGTGTAATCTCGGCGTAGAAACGCGATGTGCCGCCCTGCAGCGAATCGGTGACGCGAATCGTGGCGCCCACGAACACCGGCGAGAGCCGGAAGCTCCTGGCGCGTACTGGCGCGCCCGCCATCGCAAGAACCGTATTGACTCCGATGGTTCTCAGGTAGGTGCTCTTGCCCGACATATTGGAACCGCTGACCACAAGCAGGCTCGGATCGCCGCCAAGCGATACGGAGTTAGCCACGCAATCGGCTTGGGCCAACAGAGGATGACCCATCTGGTCTCCTTCCATCATCGTTTGCTGGGCAAGTTCGGCGAATGGATCGCCCGGATGCTCGAAAGCATAACCCCCAAACGAAAGCAGCGCTTCCATTTCACTTAATACGTCCAGCCAGCCGCGGACGTGAGGTCCGCTGTGCGCGCGCCAGCGCTCGGCGGCGAAGGCAAGCTGCGTGCCGTAGAGCAGTGGCGGGCCTACAACGCGAACAAGCGGGTTGTCGCGCGAAAGGATCCACTCCGCGATGCGGTTCAGGCTCGCGATCTGGCGCGACGGAGTGTGGCCTTCTTCGTGCAATGCCTTGTGAAGACGCGCCAGCAGCGGCGCCCGGAAGCTGGAACGCTCGATGAGCCGCAGTACTTCCGTCACCCAGGCCAGCTCCCCGGCGGCATGATCCACTTCATGAAGCACGGCAATAACCCTGCGCCGCAGCCAGAAGCCAAACGATGCGGAGACTAAAAACGACGCAAGCAGTGGAGCCGCAACCCCCGATGAGAACCACGCCAGCGCGCTGATCGCGTTCAACGCCGCAAGCGAGGCCGCCACTATCCACAGGCTCGCCGGCGGAAGCCGCGGCGGGGATTCGGCCCAACTCACCAGCTCGGCGGTGTGTACGCGGCGGCGCACATCTTCTCCGACCACGAACATGCGTTCGCGCAGATCCAGAAAATCGCGCAATTCATGGATCGCCTGCTGGCGGTCCGGAATCGTTTCCGGCGCGGCCGGGGCCAGCAGCCAGCTAGCCAGCTTTTCCTCGCCTCCCGCCGTCCGGGCCTGGCAGAGGAGCTCAAAGAGGCTGCCTTTGCCGAACAAATCAAGGTCGTCGGAATAAGGATGCGCGCTATCGCGAAAGCGCTCGCCTGGCTCGCCCGTTCCGGCCCAGCGGTCATCAATGCGAGCCAGTCCCCGCTCGTAGAATTGCACGGCGCGACGGGCCATTGTCCTGGCGCGCAGGATGCGCTCATGCCACAGCGCGAGCGGAACAAACAAGGCTACCGGCGCCCCCAGCCACAACGGCGAAAGCGCGCCGCTCATAAAAGCCTGCCAGGCGATCACGGCCGCCGCCAGGCCAAGAAAAAGGCGAATGTTTCCGATCCGAATATGCCACCGCTCCTGCAGCTCCAACTGCTGCATTCTCTCTCTAAGGCGCGACTGGTAGGTGTCAGCGGGCGCTTGTGTGTTTGCCGTGGAGTCGGAAGTCAATTGTGTTCTCAAGCCGTCGGACCGTCGAGCACGCAGATGTCGCGCAACTGGCGGTAATCTTCATCGAAATCCAGTCCGTAGCCGACGACGAACTTGTCCGGGATCGCAAACCCGACATAATCCACCTCCACTGGCCTGGCGCGCCGCTCCGGTTTGTCCAGCAGCGTCGCGATTCGAACCGATTTGGGGTGCCTCTGCTGCAACACCTTAATGAGGTAGCTTAGCGTGTTGCCGCTGTCGAGAATGTCTTCCACAACCAGGATGTCGTAGCCTTCAATCGAGTAGTCGAGATCCTTGGTGAGTTTCACTTCACCCGAGCTGGTCTTGCCTTTGCCGTAGCTGGATATTCCGATGAAGTCCATGCGAACCGGATGCCGCACGGCGCGGGCCAGATCGGAGAAGAACAGGATGGCTCCTTTGAGGACGCACAACATGTAAATCGGACCCCGGCCGGCGTAATCGGAGTCGATTTGCGCAGCCATCTCCTGGACGCGCGCCTGAATCTCATCGGCGCCGATCAATACGTGAAGGTTCGAATCGGACATAAGGTTCGAGGATTCGAGTATAAGCGAAGCAAGGTCAAAGCTTTCAATCGGAACTGCGAAGACGAAGACTCGGCGGGCCGATGTGAATGTGGGGCGCCGAGGAACGGCCTCGCAAGGCGGAGCGGAAGGCGATGTACGGGATGCTCATCCGTTCAAGCCAGCCGCGCAGCCAGCGGCCTTCACGGGAATCGGGATTCAGGGCCACATCGATGCGGCCGGTGTGGTTAAAGCCAAGCGCGCGATGAAAGGTAGTGTCACCGCGGGCGCTGACCGGAAGCGGCCGGGCGAACGCGTCTTCGTATTCGCGTTCGAGCTGGCGCACGCGGCCCGTGGGCAGCAGCCCGTAACCGGGATCTTCCTCGGCCCGCGCCAGCACGGCTCGCTGCTCGGCTTCGAGGTCCGCCAGGCGCTGCTGCTCGGCCAGCGCCATCTCACGCAACTGGCTCCACAGCCGGGCCCGCGATTCCGCCAGATCGAGCGCCCTGCGCCGCAAACCAAGTTCTTCCAGAAGCGGCGTCAAGGCCAATCGGCCCAGCACGCCTTCTTCGATAAGCTTCTTTGCGGCCTCCACTTTTTCCTTCTGCGTTTCAACCAGCCGCGCCGCGCTTTCCATCATTTCCTGCGTCAGGGGCTCGGTGAGATCCTCCACGTTCATCGATCCGTACAAGGTGCGCCGGAGGAGGTCGCGATCCTCGGCCTCGCGCAGACTTGCCCGGGCTTCGTCCAGGCTCCTGGCGGGCAGCCCACCCTCGCGCACCAAACGTTCGATGCGCTCGTATTCGGCTTTTTCCCTGGCTATGCCGGATGCCTCCGCGGGCGGTGGCTGTGCGGGCAACCCCGGAAGACACACCAAGATCAAAATGGCGGACAGCATGACTGAATCCCTATTGTAGTACGATACGAACAGGGGTCGTTGACAACCAGTCCTTGCCAAGAAAGAACCTAACCAGCATCTCCACGGCGCGGAAAGCCGCCTCCACCCGCAAGCCCAGAATCTCTCGCAAGATTGTCGAAGCGGAGCCTTCGTCTCTGTGGCAAATCGTGGTTCGCGCGGCCGGGGAAAAGAAAGCCTCCGATATTCGAGTGCTCGATCTGCGGCCGGTGACCAGTTTTGCCGACTACTTCATCATTTGCAGCGGGACCAACCAGCGGCAGATTCAGGCCATTGCCGATGAAGTGGAGCGCACCCTGAAGTTGGCCGGCGAGCACGTAAACAGTATCGAAGGTTATAGCAACGCCGAATGGGTGCTGATGGACTACGGCGATGTCGTAGTGCACATCTTCTCCGACAAGGCCCGCGGCTATTACGATCTGGAGCGGCTGTGGCGCCACGCGCCTGATGTGCCGGTAAGCGGCTAGACGCTTTCCTATCGCAGGACGCGCACCCGGTGCGCCTCGCTATCGCCGATGTAGAGGACGCCTTTGTTGTCGGCGAAAACGCCGTGCGGGCGTCCGGTGCGGCATTTTAGCGGATCGGGTTCCGGTCCGTCGCCGCGCTGGCCGTCGCCGGCCACAGTGGTGATGACACCCGACTTCAAATCGATCCGGCGGATGGTGTGGCTTTCCGTATCGGCGATGTAGACGCCGTTATCAGGCGACCATGCGATGCCCTTCGGGCCGCTCAAAAGGGCTTGCCTGGCGTCGCCCCCATCGCCGGTATATCCTTTGTCGCCCGTTCCGGCGATATGGTGGAGCCGTTCGGTCTTCGGGTCGATTCGATAGACCGCGTTGCCTTCGCGCAACACCAGGTAAAGGTTCCCCGCCTTGTCGAAATCGATGGCGCGCGGGCCGTTGAGCGGCGTCCCTTTTAAAGGCGCGCCGTCCGGAGCGGGCTTGCGTTCGCCCGTACCCCCATAGGTTTCCACCAGCCCCGTCCTCAAATCGATACGCCGGATTCTATGATTGCCGATGTCGCATACCAGCAATCGCCCCTGGGGGTCGAATGCGATGCTGTGCGGCTGCCGGAATTGCGCTTTTACGGGCGGGCCGCCGTCGCCGGAGAAGCCCGCCCCACCCGTGCCGGCCACCGTCGTGATAATGCCCGTCTTGCGATCGACCCTCCGGATGATGTGGTTCTTCATTTCGACAAAGAACATGTGGCCGGCACGGTCAAACCGGATCTCGTAGGGTTCGTTAAGCGAGGCTCCGGTTGCCGGGCCGCCATCGCCCGAGTAGCCCGGCTTACCGTTTCCCGCGACCGTGGAGATGGTCCTCTGCTTCAGGTCAATGCGCCGGATTACGTGATTGCCGATCTCGCAGACGTAGAGCGCGCCATCGGGTCCAACGGCTAGACCGTACGGGTTGTTGATCCGGGCTTTGCCGGCCGGGCCGCCGTCGCCGGAGTAGCCGGGCTGCCCGTCTCCGGCCAGAGTTTGGATGGTCTTGCCGTCCGCGGCCCGGAGCGGGATTGTGAGGAGAAGTGTGAGTAGGAATCGCATCATGACTACTTCCTTCCTAATCCGGAATTGTGATCGGTTGCAAGCGCCCCATCAGTTTGTGAACGAATACGAGCGCGATGAGATGGAACACCCCCATGGTGAGCATGATGGGGGTATACCCGAAGTGCTGGACGATTAGGCCCGCCAGAAGCGCGGAGAACAGAGTGCCGCCCAGGCCGCCGGCGGCGCCGCCGATGCCGATTACCGAAGCCACGGCACGCTTGGGGAATACGTCTGAGATGGTCGTAAACAGATTCGCGGCCATCCCCTGGTGCGCCGATGTCGCCAGACTCACCAGGGCAACAGCCAGAATCGGGTCGGCCGCCAGCGCGGACATTGCCGCAATGGGCATCATGGAAGCACATACCAGCATGGCGGTTTTACGGGCTCTGGCAACATCCCAGCCCTGGCGAATCCAATAACCAGCCAGCCACCCGCCGAACACGCTTCCGAAATCCGCCATCAAATACACCACCGGCAAGGCCCATCCGATGGCTTTCAGGTCGAATTTCCGCACGTCGTAGAGATAGGGAGGAAGCCAATAGAGGTAAAACCACCAGACCGGATCGGTGAAGAATTTGGCCAGCGCGAAGCCCCACGTTTGCTTGTAACCGAGCGCCTGCACCCAGCCGACTTTGCCGCGAGCTTCATCAGCCGCATCGGCATGAATGTAGGCCAGCTCGGCGGCATTGACGCCCGGGTGTTGCTCCGGCGGGCGGTGTGTCGTCAGCCAAACCGCAAGCCAGACAAAACCCGTCGAGCCGGTAAGGATGAAGCAGGTCCGCCAGTCCAGTCCCATATCCTGAAGCATCCAGACAAACAGCGGAGGTCCGATCATCGAAGCGACGTTAGTGCCCGCGTTGAAAATGCCGGTGGCAAAAGCGCGATCCTTCTTGGGAAACCATTCGGCGACGCCCTTGATCGCCGCAGGGAAGTTGCCCGATTCCCCAAGTCCGAGCAAAGCGCGCCAAAACCCAAGTCCGAACGCCGAGCGCGAGGAGGCATGCAATACGGCGGCCAGTGACCACCAGGCGATCGAGACGGCGTAACCGATGCGGGTACCGTAACGGTCAACGAACTTACCCATGAATAAGAAGCCAATCGTATACGCCAGTTGGAATGCGCCGTTGACATAACCGTATTCGCTATCGCTTAAATGAAGCTCGTCGCGAATGACCGGAATGAGCACTGAGAATACGATGCGGTCCAAATAGTTGATGGTGGTGGCGAAAAACAGCATGGCCAAAACCCACCAGCGCACGCGGGACTTGAGCTGCGAGGACACTCCAGCGATTATAAGCGATCGTCCTAAGGCAACTCCCTAACCGCAATTGCGGGTGAAGGCCACCCCATGAAATTCGCCGCCTGCTTCCATAAAACGCGAAACGCACGCAGCTTCGTGTGTCACTAATGAATGGGGCCCCGGCTTCGGCCCGCGTGGAGCGGTTTCGCGCGGCTCCGGCCGTCACGTGATGCCATCCGCGTCGGGGAAGCCAGGGCTCCTCAAAACTCGGTTTCTTTCCGGATGATCCCCGCAAGGCGTTTGCTGACAACTACCTCCGCGCCGTTCGACATCAGGAGAAGCCAGCGTTTGCTGCTGAGCGGGGAGATTTTCCGGATGTGATCCGCATTGATAATGGTGCCGCGATGAACGCGCAGAAAGCGTTCCTTCGGCAGTTTCTCCCCGATCGTCTTCAACGTGCGATTCGCGTAATACCGCCCGCCCGAGGTTACGATAAATACCACTTCGCCATCGGCCTGAAAAGCGACGACCTGATCCAAATCGAGCATATGCAGTTCGCCGCCGCGGTGGCCGACGATCTTGCGGACAGGCGGCGCCGCGGGTGCGGCGCTTGGACCCGCCGCAAGTCCCATGAGCCGAGAGCGGGCTTTCCCGAGCGCCGCCTCCAGCCGCTCCCGCCGAACGGGCTTAAGCAGGTAATCCACCGCTCCGGCTTCAAAGGCCTCCAACGCACGGTTTTGATAGGCGGTGACAAAAATGACGACAGGCGTCGGATGCGGCTTGCCAGCGCAAGCCACTTCCAGGCCGTCCATGCCCGGCATTTCCAGATCAAGCAGTACCACGTCAGGACGGGACTTGCGGATTTGAGCCACGGCATCGGCCCCGTTGACAGCTTCGCCGGCGATGGAAACATCCGGCAAGTCCTCCAGCAGTTCGCGAAGTACCTGGCGCGCCACGGCCTCATCATCGGCGATCAACACTCTCACCGCGCCACCTCCTCCGGCTGGCGGATGGGGACGCGGAATTCGATGGCCGTACCGGATGGGCCGGAGTCGATCCGGGGTCCGAAGCCGGGTCCGTAACACAGCTCGAGCCTCCGTGCGACATTCTCCAGCCCAACGCCTGCTCCCGGTGTGGAGCGCGAGTCGAATCCCGATCCGGAGTCGCTGACGCGGATAAACAGATCCTCGTCAACAACTCTTGCTTCGACGCGCACCAGACCGCCTTCCACCTTTCGGGCAACGCCATGTTTGACGGCGTTCTCTACCAGTGGCTCGACCGAAAGGATTGGGATGGCGTGCCCGAGCGCTTCGGGCTCCACTTCGATCTCGACCCTCAGTTTGTCGCCCAGCCGCAGGGATTCGATCTCTAGATACGCGCGCACGATGGCCATCTCTTCGGCGAGCGGAATCACCGCGCGATCGGTTCGGAGGAAGTAGCGGAAAATATCGGCAAGATTGAGCACTGTGCGGCGCGCGCCTTCCGCCTGGCGCGGGATCACTCCATACAGAGTGTTCAACGCGTTGAACAGAAAATGAGGATGGATCTGCGATTGGAGCGCCCTCATCTCGGCTTGAGAAACCAGGCGCCGCATTTCGATCTCGCGGAAGCGTTCGAGCTGATCGAGGATTTCCACTTGCACCCGCCCAAGCGCCTGAAAATCTTCGCTCAGATAGCGGCGGCCGCCGCCGCGCCGGCCGAACTGCCAAAACCTGCAATCCGCCGCCGGTGGACGCAGCGGGAATACCACTTCGACTCCCTCCGCCTCCAGCTTTTCCCGGATCCTGTGAGGGAAGTCGGAAACCGGAGCTGGCGACTGAAGCGGCATGGATTCCAGGGGCGGACCGGAGTCGATCAAAGCCGCGCTGAGAAATCGAGCGGTTCGCGTGGCGGCCCATTCGAGAAACTGTTGTTCGTCGCGCGACCCGGCGGCCTGCGCGCGTATTTCCTGCAAGAGAAATTCGAGATTGTTGCGCGGAAATACCAGACGATTGAGCAGATGGTCGATACGCGCGCGTAAGAGGCTGTAAAGCAGTAACAGCAAACAGCCGGCAACCACCAGCATACCCTCGCGGAAGGCGCTTGTCCGCGCCCAGTCGAGCAAAGTTGGAAGGGGGAAAACGCTCAGAAACGCGGAGACAAATGCCGCCGTGAACAGGATATTGGCCAGAAAGCGGACGAATGCGTCGACCAGCAGAAACCGGTAGTCCTGCAAAAGAACGAATAGTGCGAGAACGATGCCCGCGTGATGTGCGACCAACTCCAGTGGCCAGGCATGCGGCTGCGTCGAACCCAGATGAACGAACGACATCGAAAACAGAAACATCGACATCGTCGCCACCAGGCGCGGCGTTAGCTTGTGGCGTTCCGAGCCCCGCCTGAGCAGCGCGGCAACTGCCAGCAGGGTCAGGCCTCCGAATCCGGCCGTGGTCATCCGTAATGCCAGGTGATGATTCTCCGGAGCGCTGAAAAGGACTTCGCTGGCGTGAATGGCAATCGTTAACCCCGACAGCGCATAGGCCGATGCGCGGATCCCGGCAAAGAGCGAGCCGATGGAAAGATGCAACAAGACTGCGGGAAGCAGGCTCAAGGCGGACGAGCTGACCGCAACCAGAATGGGGGAGACAATTCCGCCAAGATCTTGAAGAGCGATCACCAGCAGCGAGGCGAAATTCCATGCCAGGGCCAGCGCGGCCGCGGCCAGCGTCAGCCGGCTTCCACGAAGCCGCGCTCCGGCGCGGTCGCGGACAAGCAGAAAAAGGAAGATGGCAAAGACAACGGTTCCGGCGCTGTGTCCAAGAGTGTTTACCAGCAGGGGCTCATGTACGGGGAGCAGATCGCGCATCTTTACTCCGGATCGCGCGGCGGAATCTGCCAGCCTTCTCCGCATTCGAACACTTTGAATCGCTGCGAGGGCCGGTGAAACAACATATGTTCGATGAAGCGTTGCGGATCCGCGGTCGTCCCCTTCAGGGTACCGTAATGCATGGGCACGAGCCATCGGGCGCCGATATCTTCGGCCACTTGTGCGGCTTCTTCGATGGTGAAGTTACCCGTGTCGGGCCCGCTAATGGGCAGCAGGGCGACTGTAACGTTGTAAGGTCGCAGCCGGTCAATGATGCCTTCGTAGGGCGTGCAGTCGCCGGCATGGTAAATCGTGCAATCACCGCAGCGGATCAGATAGCCGAGAAAAGGATAGCCGCCGGTTGGGGAATAGGAGAGATCCGGATGCGCCGAAGGGATGGCGTACACTCGGGCGTACTGGCCGCTTTTGAAATATTCTACCCGCAGATCGGAATCTGTCGTGGTCATGCGCTCATAGGGGATGCCCGCGGCATTGGCCGGCCCGGCCGCGCTTTTCGGAAGCACGACTTTGGCGCGCCTGGAAGCGGCGAGCATCGGGCGCAGCGTTTCCGGATCGAGATGGCCGGGATGAGGATGGGAACAAAGAATGAGGTCGGCGTGGCCGAGCTGGGCGGGATCAAGCGGCGGCGCGGTGAGCCGGGCGGATGTATGGGACAGCAGCGGGTCCAGGTAAAAGACGATGTCGTAATACTTGATCAGAAAGCCGGAATGGCCCAGCCACCAAATCCAGGGTGTTATCGCTTCCGCCTCATCGATTTCTTTTAAGAGAGCTTGATTCCTGTTGATTGGAGAGCGCATGCTTCTAGGCGTATTGTAAGCTGCCATGGGTTGCTGGGGGCGAGTGAAGCCATCAGCGAAACTCAGGATGCAGGAAGCGAATCGCCTGGTCCGCCAGACGTATGCCTACGGTGTCTTCTTCATCCACCACCGCCGTGGCGCCGGCTTCGGCGAGGGCCTGAACATAAAGGTTATAACGCGCTCGCACCAGGATGGCCGCCGACGGAGCCAGGCGCTTGACGTGCTGAACGACCATTCGGGAAACCGCGGGGTCCGGAACCGTGACGATCACGGCCTTCACTGCTTCGACTCCCGCGTGCAACAGAATATCCTCGCTGGCGGCGTTGCCAAGGTAGACGGGGACCTCCGGTGGGGCGTTCTTTGCCGTGGCGGGGTTCAGCTCGAGAACCAGCATAGGGACACGATTCTCCACCAGAGCCTCAACAACTCGCTGCCCCGCCGGACCGTACCCGACAACAATAACCTCCGGCGGGTTTTTAGGGGCGGCGGCCTTGCGGATTCCCACAGACGACCGGCGGTCAATCCAGGCTGCGGCTTTGGCTCCGGCGGCGATCAGGTATGGAGACGCCAGCAGCGTCAGCACGGAGGCGGACAGCAGCGAATCGAGTGTGCCTCGCGGCAGGATCCCTTTGTTGGTCGCCTCTCCAGCCAGCACGAAAGAAAACTCGCCGATCTGTGCCAGCGCCAGGCCCGCGTGCACCGACGCGCCTGACGGAGCGCGGCTCAGCCTCACCGCGATGGCGGCGAACACGGACTTGCCCGCGACGATTCCCAGTGCGATCAGGGGCACCAGAACCCGCGCCTCTCCTTGTGGAACCGTGGCCAGCATCCCAATGGAGGCAAAGAATAGGGTAACGAAGACGGAGCGCAATGGAATGACATCGGCGCGGATCTGCTCGGCGCCTGGCTGGTCGGCTAGCAGCAGGCCTGCGACGAATGCGCCCATGGCTGGGGAAAGCCCCGCTGAATGGGCCGCGCCCGCGCAGCCGATGGAGACGACAACAGCCAGCACAACCGGCAAATCCCGTTCGGTATGTCCCTGGCTTCGGAAGGCGCGGGAGATGGCGATCCGGATCACGAGATAGAACAGGGCGACCAGCAAGGCCGCTTTCCCGAAGCTCAAACCCAGCTCGAGCAAGCCTTCCCATCCGCGTTTGCCCTCGGCCACGACGGAAATGAGGATCAGCAAAGGAACCAGTGAAACGTCCTGAAAGAGAAGAATTCCGAGAGTGCCTCTGCCATGCACGCTGTCGAGCTCGGCGCGGTCGGTGAGTACGCGCAAAACGACCGCGGTGCTGGACAGTGCCAGCGCGGCGCCCAGTACAAAGGCCTGCTCGCCGGGTAATCGAAACGCTATGGCAACGGCGGCGCCAGCCGCTGCCGTCAACACAAGCTGTGCCGCGCCGCCGATCAAGGCCTGTCTTCCGAGCGAGGCCAGACGTTGAAAGGAGAATTCCAGCCCAATGGTGAACAGCAGCAGCGCAACGCCAAGCTCGGCCAGGAACTGGACCGTTTCCACGCTCTGAACCAGCCCCAGCGACCGTGGTCCGACGAGAACCCCGGCTATTAGATAGCCGATAATCGGCCGCTGCTTCAGGCGGCGGGCGATCCAGGCGCAGAATAGCGCTACGGTGAGAACCGTTACGATTTCAAACAGAAGCTCCCATGCCGGCACGTCCATCCCATAATGCCTGATTGCATTGGCGCCCCGCTTCGCGCTGCCGCTTGAGCCGGCTCACGGCTCACCGCCGCCGTTCATCGGATTCCGGCACGCGATTGGTCAGCCGGTTCGGTTCCCCGTTCCGCTTTTCGAGATCGAAGGCGTCGTAGAGCACGCCGCGGGCAGTGCGCGCTTCATATTTCAGGCGCGCGCCATCGATGTGCACCACCTGAAAAAGCTGCGTGTCTTCGGCCGCCCGCTGCATCCATGGCTCCCGGTCGAGCTGGTACATCTTCGTAAGCGCCGGCGCCCGTGAGTTGGTGCTGGCCGTTTCCGGCAGTTCCGCACGCATGGCTGAAGGCTGCAAGGATCATCCCGTCGATACCGCAATCATCGGCATCGTCGATTCGGTTTACCTGGACGACTCCCCGCCGAAATCCAGGAAAGGCTAACCATGTTTCTGGCAAAAGTCACTGGCCGGGTCTGGGCAACCGTTAAGGATCCCAAACTCGAAGGGCAGCGTCTGTTAATCGTGCAGCCCTTGACGCCAGAACTGGCCGGCACGGGAAAGCGGCTCATTGTCGCCGACTCGGTGGGGGCAGGCGCTGGAGAGTTGGTTTACTGCTGCCGCGGGCGCGAGTCGAGTTTCCCGTTCCTCCCTTCGGAAGTCACCACCGACACCACTATTGTCGGCATAGTCGACGAGCTTCATCTGAACCGCAAGAAAGACACGCCATTCTGATCGCGCGCGTAATCGGCGAAGTCGTGGCCACGCAGAAACATCAAAGCCATGAGGGGCAGAAGATCTTGCTCGTCCAGCCGCTGAACCTCGATGGTTCCGATCGCGGGGACGCGGTAGTTGCAATGGACGCTGTGGATGCGGGTGTGGGTGATCGCGTTCTGCTGGTCACCGAAGGCTTCAGCGCGATGACCAGCGTCGGCCGCCCTATGTCCCCCATCGACATGGCCGTGGTGGGAGTCATCGACCAAATCCAATTGACGGAGTAGTAACCATGATGCTGCCCTTCTTACTGACACTGCTGATGCCGCAAGCCGCTCATCAGCATCATCCGCCTCGCGACGCCGAAGAGTATGCCAAGGTGCTTGAAAACCCGAAACGCGACGAATGGCAGAAACCGCATGAAGTCATTTCAGCGCTCAAACTGCGCCCGGACGAAGTGGTAGCCGATATCGGCGCCGGTTCCGGCTACTTCACGCGCCGGCTTGCGCATCATACCGCCCTCGTCCATGCGGTCGATATTGACGCGAAGCTTCTCGCAATGATTGAAAAGCAAGGCATGCCCAAGATCAAGACGATTCACGCCACACCAGACGATCCGAAATTACCCGCGGCGTCGGTCGATACCATTTTCATTTGCGATGTCCTGCATCACATTGACCAGCGGCCTGCCTATTATGCCAGGCTGGCCGGGGCGCTCAAGCCCGGGGGCCGCATCGTGATCATCGATTTCTTCAAAAAGAAGCTTCCCGTTGGCCCGCCGGAATCGATGAAGCTCAGCGAACAACAGGTGGTGGAAGAACTGAAGGCCGCGGGTTTTGAGAAAGCCGCGGCCCACACGTTCCTCCCGTATCAGTACTTCCTTGAGTTCCGGAGATCCTGATCCGCGCTTAACGGCATGTTCTGGGCCATGATCGCCATGGAAGCCCAGTTGGAGGCCGCCGCCGAGATCCACTGGTCTCGCCCGTGCGGGAAGCCGGTGTCAATCAGAGGTTGGAACGCCGGCGATCTGGAGACAACATGCCAGGTTCCATCCGCTTCTCTGGTCCGCTTCAGGTAAGCAACCCCGCGGCGATACTCCGGGCTCGACGGAACGAGCAAACCCGATTGCCACAATGCGAACAATGCTTTCCCTGTCGCATAGGCATCGCTTTCCAGGGTCTCCAGTTGCGCCCATCCCCCGTGGGGACGCTGCGCGGAAAGCAGCGTCCGCGCAGCCTTTGAGATATCGGCTTGATCCGCCGCCGACCAGTGCAGCCCGAGCAGGCGCATGATCTTTTCTTCTGTCGTCTTCGGCTCCGCGTGCAGCAACCACCGGCGGGCGCGCCGGACCCTATCCTCGAATTCTTCACTCCGGCCCGGAGGACGATACAACCGCAAAGCGCGCACGGCGTACGCGGTCGCTTGAATATCCCCGAATTCCATCGGCGGTCTTGGAAAAGGACCGATCCAGCGTCCGTCGCGAGCTTGCTTCAGCGCGATATTGTGAACCATTGCCGTAGTCATCCGGTCGGGGCGGTGCTCCAGCGCCGCCAGTGAGTCGGCAAAATAGGAGCCGGTCACCGGCAGGTCCGGAACGATGTCGGATCCTTCCAGAAGAATCGTTGTAACCGGTTTCATCATCCCGATCATCAATCTTCGAACTTTATCTTCAGCAGTGCGATCGCCGCCGTATCCGTGGCGGCGGGCCAGATTAATGGCGCTCGCCGTCAGTGTGTGGTGGTGACAGGTTGCGCAGCCGGTCCGCTGGAACGAAACCGTTGCCGAATGAGCAAGAAGCGATTGAAGCGGGGACCAATCGAAGCCTTTAGCGGGAATCGGGGCTGGTATTACCTCTTTTTTCTCCTGCGCGGGACTGGCTCCTGCTCCCTTCAAAAGCTCGACGGCGGCGGTCTGCCCTCGCTTGCGCGCTTTGATCAGCGCCGTTTCGCCCTGCTTATCTTTCAGGTTGGGGTCGGCGCCCGCCTTCAACAACCGGGAGATAAGCCGCGGATTCACGTGATCGGAGTCCGCGGCCCACATGAGGGGCGTGACGCCGCTTTCATCGGTTTCGTTAACGTTGGCGCCTGCCGCTATCAACATATCCGCGATAGCAATGTTCCCCCTCATGGCCGCCAGCGCAAGCGGCGATTTCTTGGAAGGCGCGTCGGTAGCGGTTATTCTTGCGCCTTTGCTCAGCAGAAAGCGGACAATTTTGGTTCGTCCATAAAAAGCAGCTTCCGATAATGCGGTGCCTCCGTGCCCATCACGAGCATTGACGTCCGCTCCATGTGAGACCAGCAGACGTACTGTCTCCAGGTCTCCTACTCGAGCCGCTTCAATCAGCGCCGTGCCGCCTCCCCCGCCAGTCCAGACAATGGGAATGCCGCTCAGCCTGTCGCGCAGGTTTGGATTTGCTCCCGCCTGCAACATCAACGCTACCGTGCCGGCGCCGCCCGCCGTCGCAGCGGCTGTCATCAACGGAGTTCGCCCCGACTCGGATTGCGCATTAACATCCGCTCCGAAATCCATGAGCAATCCGGCCTTCACCGGGTCCCCGGCCGCCCACAGCAGCGCGGTGCCCCCGGCCGAATCGCGCGTATTGACCACCGCCCCGCGCCCCAGCAGCATCCGCACCATTTCCGCATCGCCATACAGCACGGCGTTCATTAATGCAGGCACTCCCTCGCTGTCGGTAACATTCGGATCGGCCCCCTCCTCCAGCAACGCTTTCACTCTTGCGTTTGAGCCGGCTTGGATGGCCGCTAGCAATTCTTCAACGCTGGTCTTGTTCACGCCGGCGCTCATCAGTAAGACAGCGCCGGCGCCAGCGCATACCGCAAGACACAATGGCAATCGTATACTCATAACTCTTTTTTTCTCCTGTCTAAGGAAGAACGCGAAAACGCGAACTCAAAAAGGCTCAGGGATTCTGGACTGGCTGAGATTTTCGCGGCGCCCGGTAAATCGTTTCAAAACCGGGGATGGCCGCGCCCACGCCAGCTCCCGCACCCAGGCCGATTGGCGTGAATACCGTCTTGGCGATGTGCTCATCCTCTTCGGAAAAGCCACGATCCACCAAGGCTCCGATGGCCAGGGCCGCTCCGCCTCCGATGGCGGCGCCCAATAACAAATTGCGGAGCCGCTTGGATTTCTCCAGCGAAGATATGCGGAAGATCTTCTCGCGCGGCACGGTCATTTCCGCGCTCTTCATTGTCAGCACAAGCGCTTCTTCGGAGACTCCGCCGAATTCGCCCCGGAATTTCTTCAGGTCCATTTGAACGATCTCAATGCGATCGCCCCGATGAAGCCGGGAGAGATTCGTCCATGCATTCACATTTGCCACCTGTGCCTGCACTGGTGCGGTTAGCAGCGCCAGGCTCAGCGCGGCCAGTCCGCTCAGGCAGCCGGGCACAGGCATGATTCCGCTCCTGGCTCGAACACGTTTCTTAATCCCACCAACTCGAACAATTCCAGTGTGCGGCTAGGGACATTGCAAAAGCTCACTCTGGCGCCCTGATTACGGCCCGCAAAATACGCGCCCACCAGCGCGCCCATACCTGCGGCGTCGATTCTGTCCAACCCGCTCATGTTGATAACCACATCGGTGTGTCCGGGAATCAGGTCCTTGAGCAGGACTCGCATCTTCTCCGTGTTCTCACCGGCTACCAACATCCCGCGAGGGGACACCAGGACTTGGCCCTTGTTGCTGGTTCGCATGGAGATTGAAAGCATATTCTCCCCCTTCCGGGAAATCCGCGTACAATAAGGAACGCGAAACGGCGCCTGTTAAATGGCTCAGTCCATGCAAAAAGATTTTTTCCGGTTACTCCGATGGCGGAGCTTTGTGCAGCCCGGCGATTTCATCCTTGACCCTCAGTGAGTCGGCCCTGCTGGCCGCGTTCAGGTTCCCGCGTGCGCCCAAGTCATCGTAGATTCCGGCAGCGCGCCGGTACCAGCCAAGGGCTGCCCGTTTTTGGGATAGGATCCGGGCCGTGTCGCCCAATGCGGCGTAGGATTCCGCGATCTCCCCTCGTGCGCCCATGTTCATGGGATCGGCGGCTGCCAGCTTCTCTCGCAGCGCAAGCCCCTTTTGATACCATTCCACAGCCCTGCTTACTTTGCCCGAATTCAAGAGAGCATGACCCATTTGCGTATAGCTGGAAGCAAGCTGGCTGGCCAGCCGCCAGTTTTTTCCATCAACTGCGTACAACCTTTCGCGGAGCTGCTTTGCTTTGTCGAAATACATGAAGGCCTCGGAGTGGTTGCCCGCCTTCATCAGCGCACGCCCCAGCCCCGTCGAGCTTGCGGCCAGCGCGGCCAGGGCTTCCGTATGTCCAGGGAGTTGCGCGGCGAGGGACGAATCCAGTTCCACGGCTTTGCGGCCGTGCCGCATTCCCTCCCGGACTTCGCCCGTCTCCATGAACACGCTTCCCAGCCGCGTGTGCGCCAATGAAAGCCTGGTCCGCAGCCGGATGTTTGAAGGTTCAGCCGCTGCCAACTCCTCAAAAAGCGCGAGAGCCTCGCGCCTCACCTCAATCACTTCTCTCCACCGCCCAAGTTGGGACAGGCTGCCGCCGGCCGAATGATAGGTTTCCGCGAGTCGGAGTTTCCGCTCGCGATTCATCCCATACCTTGCGACCAGGTTCTTGAGTACGTCGAGAGCCTTGAAATCCTGCTCCAATCCGCCCGAGTAATCCCCCGCTACTTTAAGGACCGCGCCAATCCGCGTATAGGAGGCGGCCAGGGCCGCACACGCCTCCGCGCTGCCCGCGCCGCCTCCACACAGGGTCTCGTGAATCGCCAGCGCCTTCCGGTAACTTTCAACGGCGGCGCTCGTATTGCCGGAATTGGGCCGTGCAGGACCTCCTTGTACGTCCCCCAGCCGGGCGTAGACCGCCGCTAATTCCAATTGCAGCGACGGATCGCCCGCGGCGTCCCGCGCAATCCGGTCCACGTACTCGAGTGACCTCTTGATTAGAATCTCCCGCGCCGCAGTTGATCCCTGCGTTGCGATCGCTTCTTCCAGCTCGAACATCCCGGATGTAGTAAGTTTTCTTAAGTCAACGAGCAGAGCCTGCGCCTTGTCGCGCTCGGCCTGGGCCACGCTTGCTTGCCAGGCGATTCCCGCCGCGCCCCCCGCCAGAGTCAGGAGGAGCAGTGCGGCCGCCGCGGAGCCAAATTTGTGGCGTCTCAAAAATTTGCCAGCCCGGTAACTCAGATTCTGCGCGCGCGCCGTCACTGGCCGTCCTTGCAGGTAATGCTCCAGATCCTGAGAGAATTGCTCGACTGAGCTGTAGCGGCGTGCCGGATCTTTCTCAAGCGCCTTCATCACGATGTTGTCGAGGTCTCCGGCGAGGATTCGCGCATCGAATGGAAGGCCACTCTGGCTAACAGCCGCGGCGCTTGGTTTCAGTGGTTCCTGCTCGCAAATAACGCGTTGAATCTCCGCCGGGGTCCTGTTCTTGAACTGTTGCGCGCGGGCGCCGGTAAGCAGTTCGTACAAAATGACGCCAAGTGAGTAAACGTCGGTCGCCGTTGTTACTCGCTGCCGTCTGATCTGCTCCGGGCTGGCATAATCGGGGGAAAGCGCGAAAACCCGAGTAAGCGTGACATCGCCGGACTCATGCACATCCGGCACGATCAACCGCGCGATTCCGAAATCCAGCAGCTTCGGCTCACCCGTCGGCGTAATGAAGATGTTGCCGGGCTTCAGGTCCTTGTGCACAATCAGGTGCCTGTGGGCATATTCGACGCCGGCGCAAACAGCCCGGAAAAGCCGCAGCCTGTCCGCAAGCGGGAGCCGGCGCTCCTGGCAGTACGCCGTTATGGGCTTTCCATCGACGTACTCCATCACAAGGTACGGGCGGCCATCTTCGGTGACCCCTCCATCCATTAACCGCGCAATTGAACCGTGATTGAGAAAAGCGAGGATCTGACGCTCGCGCCGGAATTGCGAGACACCGAAACCAGGCTCCAAATCACGCCGTACCAGTTTTACCGCCACTTCCTGCTGGTACTCATCGTCGTCGCGATATGCGCGATACACGACCCCCATCCCGCCGCTGCCGATCGCTTCCGCAATCCTATAGGCGCCGATGCGCGAGCCCACAACGGGATCAGGGATCCGCACCGGATCATCCGCGAGCTGCGGGCCGCCTTCGAGAAACTCCCGGTCGCCTTCGTAAACCTCGATTAGAGCTTCCACTTCCCGTTGCAGCAGCGAGTCGTCTACCGCTACTTTGCTTAAGTACGCTTGGCGTTCGGACGGATCAAGCTCCAGGCACGAATGCAACACCTCTTTCACTGCCCGCCAGCGTTCCGGTGTCATCTCGCTATCCTGGTTTGCGATCCGTCATTTCCCGAAGAAGCCAGGCCTTTGCGGTTACCCAGTCGCGCTTAACCGTTGCCGGTGAGATTCCGAGAACTTCCGCCGTTTCCTCTATGGACAGACCCGCGAAAAACC
>Ga0187893_10003315_pt1 | contig 32992 bp, 25 predicted proteins | sample MA1701074metaG_FD_139574 | JGI IMG/M metagenome (GOLD analysis project Ga0187893, IMG submission 139574) | White microbial mat communities from a basaltic lava cave in the Kipuka Kanohina Cave System on the Island of Hawaii, USA - MA170107-4 metaG ...
AGCTAATGTCCGACAAACTTCAGTTTGTCGCCGCTGCTGCGGCCGCAACTTTCGATGAAAGGCGCCAAACTAAGTCAGCTTTCGCAGCCGCGATGGGCCGCAACTTTCGATGAAAGGCGCCAAACTAAGTCAGTCTGTCGCTGCCGCAATGGCCCCGGAACTCTCGAGGAAACGACAAACTGAAGTTTGTCGGACTTGCGGTCTATCGGCGTTCGAGGTCGGCAGTGTAGAGTTGTTCGTAAGCTCGGTAGTTTGTCATTACCTTCTGCACATACGTTTTGGTTTCTTCAAAGCCAATCTCGGCGGTGAAGGCGCCCGGATCTTTCTGTTTGCTGCGTCTCACCCAACGGGCCACGTTATCTTCCCCGCCGTTGTATGAAGCAGCCACCGCTTCCACCAGATTGGGAAACTGGCGTGCGAGTGCAGCAAGATATTCTGTTCCCAGAAGAATTGAGGTCTCGGGACGATAGAGCTCGCTCTCACGCAGTGAGTCAAGCCCCGCAGTTGACGCATACTTCTGCGCTGCATCAATTGTCAGTTGCAGCAATCCACGCGCTCCGGCTGGAGATTTCGCCAGGGGTCGAAATACACTCTCTTGCCGGATGATGGCTAGGATGAAGCGCGGATCGAGCTTGCGCGTCTTTGCGCTTCGAAGAATTGCTTGCCGATATGGTGCGGGATAATCGGCGGCTGCATTAGCGATTTGACTACGCACTCGCGCCTGCCTCTCGGATATCGGGTTCCCGGTTCTTTTTTCAGCGAGTCGTTCGATCCTCTGTGTGGCCAGCCATCCAAAATAGGATCCTGCCGAATCGGGAATCGCCAGATAAGCAGCGGCAGCGCCATGTCGATCACCTGAGCGCTCCAGGCTATAGCCCCTCAGATACGCCACTTCCGAAGTGGTCGTCAGCACTCCTCTTTGAAACGCGCTGCGACCAAGCTCATCTGCGGTTAATACCGCGTGTTTCCAGTCGCCTTCCGCAACATCGAGCCGAAGCCGCGCAAAAACTGCGTTCGTTTCCGTTACCGTTCCCGAGAATCTCTGCCTGGTGCGTTCAATCCATGCAATGGCCTGTTGTGGCTGGCCTGCCTCGCGGAGAGTGTCGATAACATTGAGATGGGCCGTCTCAATCCGCTCTCCATTCGGGAACTTGTTAATGTATTCAATGTACTTCTCGGCCGCTTTCGCGGGTTGGCCCATTCGCAAGAGCGCGGCGGCGCTGTAGTTTAGACCTTCCCGGCCTTCCTTCGTGGCCGTATGAGTGCGGAAAAGCCGATCCAAGGTCGCATGCGCCTCCGCATAACGCCGCGACTGAAGGTACGATCTGCCTATACCTAACAATGCTTCAGCCACCCTCGGATCCTGAGGATAGTAGTCAATCAATGCTTGCCAATGCGCCCTGGCTTCGTCGAATGCCCGGTTCGACATGTAAACATTCGCACGCCGTAAATGCTCTGCCGCAGCTAAGCGTCCTAATTTGTTATCTCGGCCTCGAGCCTCCCGATCGCTTTGGCGCACCGCCGCCAGCGTGCCGTCTTTGGCCGACTGGAACGCCTTTCGACGAGACACCGGGCTCGCTTTTGCGGATGCCGAGCTGAGCAAGCCAAGGCCTCCCAGCCCTAAAGCCAATGCCAGCGGTATTGATAAAACGGTTAAGTGTCGCATGTGATCCGAATTACTGATTCTCCCTTGCCTCAGCTTCGATGAGTTCGTAGCTTGAAACGATTTCTGCCGTCGGTCGTAAAGTAGCCGCAACGCTGCAGTACTTGCTCTCTGAAAGTTCGATTGCGTGTTTTAGTGATCGCTCAGAGATGTTTCGGCCACGAACAATATGGTGGAGTTCCATTTTCTGATAACTTCTCGGGTGGTCATCCCGACGCTCCCCCCTCACCTCTACACGGTATTCCGTAACGTCCGCTCGTTTCTTTGCAAGAATGCCAATAACGTCGACCGCCGTGCAACTTCCCAAGGCTACCAGCAGCAGTTCCATCGGACTAGGCGCGATCGCGCGCTGACTGTTAGTGTCCATCGTCAAACTATTTTGAGAGGGAGTGATGCCGATGAAGAGATCGTTTCCGGCAAAAAGGACCGTCGCTTTTGGGTGTCCAAAATTCATTCTGGCCTCCGGATGGGAGCATAACACATCTTAGCTACCGGGCTTTTGCGGTAAAAAAGCGGTTCGTGGCACGGTCATTGTTAGCAACGCGTGCGGTTCCTGTGGTTGGCCTGAACCGTGCGAATTTGGGAGTGAGGGTTTAGGCCCCCAACTAGAGAGGTCTTGGATTAACCGCCAAAGGGTTAGGAGGAAGGATAATGAGTAAGACATTAAAGGGTTTTTTGGCGATCGTAGCTTTAGGAATCTTTTCTACTGGGATTTCTGCTCAAAGCCAGCAGCGAAGTTATCGTGGAACCTATCAATCGGTACTTCAACTAATACACCGAATCGAAGATCGGACAGACCTATTCCGTAACAGCCTGGAAGCCGCGCTTGATCAAAGCACACCTGAATTAACCAGCCCGGATGACGATATTAATCTCTATGTCAGAAACTTTGACGCAGCGATGAATCGCCTGCGAGAGCGCTTTGAGAAGCGGCAATCAACTTCCGCAGACGCGCAGGAAGTGCTTAACCGGGCCGGCGTCATCGATGATTTCCTGCGACGGCGGCCGCTGGACGGGCGAACTCGCCGCACTTGGTCCAACCTTCGACTCCAGCTCAATCAATTGGGTTATGCTTATAACGTTTCGTGGCCTGCTCGCGGTCGAGTTAAGCCGGTTGCGATGCCGACGGGTCATAGCTTGACCGGAACATATCGTCTCGATCCCGCAAGCAGTGATGACCCCCGTGAAGCAGCCGAGAAGGCGACGCAGAGTTTGCCTTATAACGATCGGCAACGACTCAGTGATGAAATCACGTCGCGCTTGGAGTCGCCTGACCAGATTGCGATTGAGGTGCGAGGGCAAACAGTAACCCTAGCATCTTCGCGTGCGCCGCAGATCAGTTTTGAGGCTGATGGCGCCGAACGATTCGAGGCGGCCCGCGACGGACGTAACATTCGAGCACGGGCTACGCTAAGCGGCAGCCAGTTAATCGTCAATTCGTCTGGTGACCGGCAATCTGATTTCAACGTGACCTTTGATCCAATCGATAATGGCCGCAGACTCAGCGTCACCCGGAGTGTTTACGTGCAGGGTCTAAGTAGACCGGTAGTGGTGCAGAGTACTTATAGTCGAACGTCAGACGTTGCCCACTTCGATATCCAAACGGGATCTGACGCGCCCCCGCGGTCAGCCACCGCCAGCGCTGAGTTCATTGTTTCGGACGGAGAGACGGTCTTGGCCGAACTCAATGAAGTGCTATCGACAAAGACGGCTCGGGACGGTCAATCGTTTACCGCGAGGGTAAGACAGCCGTCCCAATTTGATGGCGCGACGATTTCCGGCCGAGTTGCGAATCCCCAGCGTAGTGGCCGCATTAGCGGCCGCTCAGAAATGACTTTGGTCTTCGATACTATTCGCCTGCGTGACGGAAGAACTTACAGATTTGCCGGCATTCTCCAGTCCGTGCGGACCCCTGACGGTGAAATCGTGAAGGTAGATAACGAAGGCTCGGTAAAGGAAGAAAATCAGACTACCAAGACGGTGCAGCGCGCGGCCATAGGCACGGCGGTGGGCGCAATAATCGGAGCCATTGCCGGTGGAGGCAAGGGCGCGGCGATAGGGGCCATCCTGGGAGCCGGCGGCGGCGCTGGTTCAGTCTATGTTCAGGGCCGCGATGATCTGGAACTCAATGCTGGCACAGAGCTAACTATTCGTTCTTCGCGTCCAAAGTAAGGCGCAAAGAGATCTGAGAGTGTTTCCCTGGCAGGCCGGCCACCCAAAGTAGTCGGCCTCTTTATTTGTCTCGCCGACAGGCAGAGCTGTGGTATTATTCCCAGGCTCAGACCAACCTCCCAATTCTTAAAAATAGACCTTCAAGATGGGTGCAACTCTGGGTGTCCAGAACACCTTTTTGAAAATCGCAACCGTGGGAGGCCAAAAGTATGCCACTGGTTCTGGTGGTTGACGATGACGAAAAGATTCGTGACACGCTCTATGAACTTCTCTCTGCAGAGTATCTGTGTAAAACGGCCGAAACTGCGGAGAAGGCGCTGGCTAGATTAGCGGCGGAAGCTTATGACGTGGTGCTAACCGATATTTCAATGTCGGGTCTAAGCGGCCTCGAGCTTCTGGGGCAAATCCGGCAAAATTATCCGCAGACCCCGGTAATCATAATTTCGGGGATCGGCGATCAGGAACACGCTCAGGGCCTGATCAAGCTTGGAGCTTTTGACTACTTGCTGAAGCCTTTTAGTCTCGAGGCCGTCGAGAAAAGCGTCAGGAGAGCACTTTTATATCGAAGAAGGTTACTGGATGACCCTCAAACTGAGAAGCTTGACGCGGGCGAGAGCGACGGGAAGGACGAATCGAACAGTTGGAAGATCGTGAAAGAGGATTCTTGAAGCGCCCCGTCCAAACCCCTCAACCGATCACGGTGTGCTCGTAGTCAATCATGCTATCCATGGGCGGTGGCAGTACGTCGCATACCCAATCTGTTGAGAGAAGTTTGGCGGCGCCTTCTGCGTTTAGCGCTCGCGAGAAGAAGTAACCCTGACCGTACTCGCAGTTCATTTGTCTGAGTTTTGTGGCTTGATCCAGAGTTTCCACCCCTTCGGCAACCACCTCCATCGACAGGTTGCCGGCAAGTGCCACGATCGTGCGCACAATCTCCATACTTTCCACGTTGTGAGTCATAGAACTGACAAACGAGCGGTCGACCTTCAGCGTCGAAATAGGAAATCGGTGCAGATAACTCAGCGAAGAATAGCCTGTTCCAAAATCGTCAATGCTTACGTCAATGCCCAGCGCTTTCAGATGCCCCAGCATCGTCGTCACTGATTCGACATCGCGCATAACCATGCTTTCGGTAATTTCAACTTTGAGGCTAACCGGTTCCAAACCGCTTTTGTCGAGGGCTACGCTTACCAGGTCAATCAAATCGGGCTGCATGAACTGCTTGGCCGACAGGTTTACACTGACATAGAGCGGTGGATCATGCGGATAGATTTTTTGAAATTGGCGAATCTGCAAACACGCCTGCTCGAGCACCCAGCGTCCAATGGACACGATGAGTCCCGTTTCCTCGGCCACCGAAATGAACTCCATCGGGGATATCAAGCCTCGGGAAGGGTGCCGCCAACGGAGCAGAGCTTCAAACCCGGCAATTCTCCCAGTTCGCAGGGAAACGATGGGTTGATAGTCCAGGGCAAGTTCCGCTCGCTCAACGGCCCGCCACAAATCGGTTTGAATTTGTAGCTGGTTCTCGGCGCTGGCGTGCATCGTCTTATCAAAAACTTCATAGCGGGCTTTGCCCATTGTCTTCGCACGGTACATTGCCGTATCGGCGTCTCGGAGCGCGTCCTCTGGCTGCTCATATCCAACGGTGCTAAGCGTGATCCCGATACTTGCCGTGACGAATACCTCCCGTCCAGCCAGATTAAAAGGCTCAGCCATCTTCCTCAAAAGACGGTCGGCAATTAGCATGGCCTCATCGGCGGTGTTCAAATCGTCAACCAGAATCGTGAACTCATCGCCGCCTATCCTCGCAACGGTATCACCCGGACGAACCGTTGACTTCAATCTATTCGAAATATCAACCAGGAGTTGGTCACCCGCCATATGTCCAAGGCTGTCGTTGATTACCTTGAATCTATCGAAATCAACGAAAAGCACTGCAAATGGAATGTGCTTCCGGCGCTTTGCTCTTTCCACGGATTGTTGAAGATGATCCATAAAAAGCGCCCGGTTCGGCAGACCCGTCAAGGCGTCGTGAAACGCGTCGTGGATCAGTTGTTCTTCAGCACGCTTGCGGTGGGTGATGTCCTGGATCTGAAAGATTAAATTTGCCGAGGGATTGCTGACCTTGGTTACGCTTAGCAACACCCAGATTAAATGATGGTTCTTATGCACAAACCGCTGCTCCATTTGCACGGTTGAAACCATGCCATGATGCAGCTTGCTGATTTGGTCGAACGTCGCGTTAAGATCTTCGTGGTAAGTCAGAAACTGAAAATCACTAGCCAGGAGTTCCGCTTCAGAGTATCCGACGATCTCGCACAGGGATCGATTGACTTCAAGCCAGCGTCCGTCGGGTGCGACCAGCGCCATTCCGGCAGCATGATCGAAGGCGCTGCGAAAGCGCTCCTCACTTTCACGCAACGCGGCCATGTGAAGCTGGGCATGTTCGGCCTGAGTCTTCGACACCTCCAGGTTTTTCAAGTAGGTGGTGTAGGTGAAATAAAGGACAGCGACAATTGGTGTTGTAGTTAAAAGGGCATAGAAGCCAAAGATACTAATCAGATGGAAAATAATTCCGGCCGCGAAGGCTCCAGCGAAGTAGGTTAGTGAAGTCCAGAGAAAACCGTCTCGCCAGGTTATCCAGAGGCGCTGATCGGTTTTCAATGCTGCTGCTATTGCAACCAGCCCCGAATTACCGGCGTACTGTACGCAAGCAAGAACGGATATTCCAATCACATAATCGGCTGAATAATATTGTTGGAAAACGTTGGGCCCAAGGAAGATGTGAACTGCCCAACTCGCTATAAAAGTCGAGCTCCCCATTACCGCCGTATTGAATAGAATGGTAGATACTTTCTTGCTGAAACGCAGAGACGAACAGAGCGCCTCCGCAGCCGCGAGAAGCACCGCGGCCTCCTTGCCGAACATCAGCAAGACCAGGAAGATGAAGGTATCTGAAACTGAGATGAACCCCTTAACCCTTGGGATCCGAATGTTAACGCGAGATCCGACTACCAGTGTCAGGATCGCCAGAAACAGAAAGCGAAGGTCCAGAACAGACCGGTCGATCCAGGCAACGGACAAGGCGCAGGTCAACCCGCCGACCATGACGGTCGTCCCCGTGTAAATTCTTAGTCGTCGTGAAGTTTGCATACGGCCAAGGCGGTCGAGGTTTGTGAGATGTGAAACAGCGGCAATGGCGTTTGAGGGCTCGAGGACGGTTTCTGTGGGTGCTCTGCTCGGAAACACAAGGAGCCAGGGGCCTAACGTTTGTCAGTGTATAACAGCGATTGTCTCCTTGTCGAGCAATTTTCCTATAATTTTTAGGGGCGTACATGAGCCATATACCCCCCTTTGTGATCCTCTTTAAACGAAAATGGTATCGTACAGTCCTTGAAGCTTGAATCCGGCTTTCTTATACAGGGCCTGAGCCGAAAGATTCTCCTCGTTCACTAGCAGGCAGATTGATTTTGTGTTCAATAAGAGGTTTCTTGCCAGTTGCGTAAGGCACCGAAGACCGTAACCTTTGAACCGGTGCTGTTCGCTGACCGAGATACCCTCGAGGTAGATTATGTCGGGAGTTTCGGCAACCACATCAGCCTTAAAGATCAATTTGCCCTGCTCAATCCATACCCAGGTCCGGCCTTGTTCGATACGCCGGGCGCAGCGACGGCGAAACCCTACCGGATCAGATTCGAGGGGATTGATACCACTTTCAGCAAGCGCCAACTTTGCGTGCAGGGGTAAACACCATTTCAATATCACCCAGAGTCGCGAGTCGCAGTTCAGACACTTCTTCCCAGACCTGCACCGGCCAGCTAAGCTGTAGTAGGAGTTCACGGCACGCGCGGCGCATACCCTGACCATCCTCGGAATAATAGCCCCAGAATTCTTCAATGCGTTCTTGCTCACCCATTATCAAGTGCTTGCCTGGACACTGGCGCGCTAACTCGGCAAAGGCTTGAAGAGCCCGATCCGTCCGCGTCTCCATTAAAGTGGCATGTCCAATCAGAGCCACTCCCTCGAGTTCGCCGCGGCGGTTGCGGCAGCCGTAGAAGGTCCCTCGGTTAAGTTTACTTACCAGGCCGTTATCGCGAATGAACCCGATCATGGCTACAGTATGGAGCGGGCGTCGGGCGAGAAACTCAAGCACCTCTGCCTCGCATTCCCTGGCCAGTGGCTCGGCGATAACTTCATTCTGAATTTCCGGAAGCGTCAAACGAGGCGCTAAGTGAATTGCGGTTGCTGTTTGTCGGTACATGGCGTCTTAATCCTCTGAGTTTCGATAACTATCAGATCCGCTTATCCACAACTCAGTAACCAGCGTAGTCGGTACCAGTGTCGGCATCAATCTCCATCGCGGTCGTTGCATCGCCGCCCAGTAGAGCTGAATACGCCTGAACAATCGAGTCGGTTAGAAGAACGCCGTCGCTAACCAAAACGCCGTCGCTTACCAGCACTCCATCGCCGAACAGAACGCCATCGGTCAGCAAAACGCCGTCTCCTAACAGCACGCTGACGCTGCAAAAGTAACCTCCGGCACTCATGGTTGTGCCGTTACCAATCTTGATGTTGTCACTCACAAGGACGCCCGTCGACAGCTTAGTCAGGTCGGCTACCAGCACTCCGTCCGTCACGAGCACGCCCTCGCTTAACAGCACTCCGAGACCGTAAATCTTCTGGTTTTTGGTAATGAGGTTGACCCCGCTGGCATCGGCTCTTCCAAGAATTACTCCCTGTGCCCAGGTGAAGGTATAGCCTTCAATAGTCGATTGCGCCGTTGGCGGCTGGGCGGAAGTGAGCAGCGAAGACCCCAGTAACGCTGTAGCAAAGTCGGATTTAATTAATTTCGCCAATGTTACGGCGCCATGGATATTAAGCTCTCCAGCTCCTTGCTCCAGCATGTTGAAGTTGGGAAGTTGCTGAGCCGTGTACATCAGAATCATCTTGATCATGTTCGGCGTGAGTTTTGGATTAGCTTGAAGCAAAAGCGCCGCGGCACCAGCCACGACAGGCGTGGCCATCGAAGTGCCGCTCATTCTCATTTGTTTCCGAGTTGCACTATTGCTGACTGAGACGCTGAGTGACGGATCCTGCTGCACCAAAAGACAATCGAGTGCTTGTGCATAGATTAGTTTATTACCAGGGGCAGAGAGATCCGGCTTGATCATATTGTCGAACCGTTTGACACCGTTTGCGTCGACTCGAACTCCGCGCGTCGGTCCTCGTGAACTGTAAGTCGCAATGACGTCATCGCTGCGCGAGTTTGTTCCTTTGGTGTTCGTCGCCCCGACCGTGATGACCGAAGGCTCAATACCGGGCGAATGGATATGTCCGTAAACCTTTTGGCCGCTGCTGTTCTTACCGTTATTGCCGGCCGCCGCCAACACAACGACGCCTGCGTCCACCAATCGGCGCGACGCCAGACAAATGGGGTCATCTTTATAGGAATCAACGGCCGGCATTCCCAAGCTCATGTTGACCACGCGAACGTTGTAGGTGGTTCGGTTGGTCATTAGCCAATCGAGTGCGGCCAGCAAACTTGACACTGAGCCGACGCCCTGGGAGTTCAAAACTCTCAGATTGATGATATTGGCTTTGGGAGCGATGCCGATGTATTTCGCGCCTGCGACAATTCCGTTGCCCGCCGCTGCCGCGGCCACATGGGTTCCGTGGCCATAGGGATCGTCAGTACGTCCTTCACCAGTGAAATCGACGCTCTTGACTATCCGGGAAGTGGAGCTGCCGGCGCCGGTCAGAAACGAGACGTGCGATTGATAGATGCCTGAGTCGAGAATTGCAATGCCAATACCTGCTCCGTCCAGATAACCAGTGGTGGCCATCGATCGGACGCTGTCCGCCCCGGTCGTACGTGAGACATGACCGCCCATGGATCTTACCTCGCTGTCTGTGGAAACGAACTCCACTTCCGGAAAGGATTCGAGAGAGTTGACAACGCTGGCCGGCAGATTGACTGAGAAAGTATTAAAGTTAACGAACTGTCGCTTGACCTTTACACCATTGCCTTTCAGTAGCGAAGCGAGCTGAGGGCTGATCTTGTCGTTGAGCCGCAGAATAACTTTTTGCGTTTCCATCCCGGACGCCTTATTTGCTCGATCGCTTAGATCTGACGCAATCTTTCGGCGTGGGGCAGGCGGCTCAGGCTTTCGACGGGCGGCACTGGCGTTGTCCATCAATAGGATGCTGCTGCACAACGAGAGCATCAGCGATCCGCAAGTCAGCCACGTTAACACCAGGGTCCGTTTTGTTCTTTTCATTTTCAAACCTTCCTCAGTCTGCGTTTCTTCAATCGATTGCCCTGCGATTTACAATCCGGGCGCAGCACATTCGGCAACGGCTATGCCACCCGCTCTGGGTTTCCATAAATGGCCGAATTAAACTGAGTTAGCTTGATTCTTCCACTTATTCCTTCGCCGACTCGATCCCAGGATGATCGGTCAGGGTGATAACCCAACGCATCAATCTGATAGGATTCAGGAATGTCACCGCGCCAGAATCTTCCGGAATCAGTGGAGGTTTATCGCGATGGTTTCTGGTGCCGAGAAGCGGAAAATCGCATCGAAGACGCTCCCTCTGCCGAGAAGTTCATCGAGAAAGTGGGCTTTTGCAGCGCCCTGACGGATTGTCGCCGGCCCGGCCCCTCCCTCTTTATCGCAGTGTGCGGTCGCCGGGATGCTTACATTCCACGTAATGTCCAAAAGGATCCTGAAACCAGTCTGGCCTGGTCGATCAAAGATGACATTATGCGGAGAGGCCGCGTTTACTATGGGAAACTCTTGAGGGGTCGTTCAACGTTCGTTTCTCGTCGCCTGCTTCCTTCTTTTCATGCGCTCTTCGGAGTTCCCAGGGCAAAGGAGGCCACAGTTTTGTCGGACGATGCACGCAAGGTCTTGAGGGTCCTGCGCCGCGAGTGGGAGATGGGGTCTGCGGATCTACGTAGAGCAAGTCGCATTGAGAGGCGCCCTCACTTCAACAAGGCAATTGATGAGCTGCAAAAGGCGCTCAAAGTAATCCCTATCGACGCCCTCTACCAACCGACGTTCACATACATTTGGGCTCTGGCAGAGATCCGATTTGCGGGTGAGTTAAAAACTGTGGTAAGCCGGGAACAGGGGCTAAAGACAATAGCCGGCGCTTATCTTTATGGAGCCGGGATGACGCTTCGGGGCGAGCTGGCGAGTGTTACCGGCTTATCGCGAGTTGATGCGGGTTCGGCAAATTGGTCTCTGGTCGATGATGCTCTGGCACTTCGGCTCGCCTCCGGGGTTTATCGCTGGGGAGAGCTGCCTCAATCCTGGTTCGAGCCAAATGACGACTCGCGTTTCTGAAGTTGACGCTCGGCTTCGTGCAAAGTTTCTCTCTCCAACCGCTCCATCTCGATGACCAGCGGCAAATGCTCTTGCGTGGCGCTCAGCCGGCGTAACATTGAAGCAGTTTCGTTTTGAGTTAGACTTCTGCTTGCCGCCGCCTCGATCGTCTGTAGCCGCGCCCTGGCTTCCAATAGACGTGCATTGGCCTCAGCCTTGAGTCTCTCAAGCTGAAGTTGATCTGATTCGAGATCGTTTATCAAATCGGCGGTATCCGCGCCGGTGAGCGCCCGAGCCCGTCTGATTCTTGATCGAACCTTAACCAGTTCCCGAGCCGTCTTCTCAACAATCCGGCTTGCGGTAATCCGGCCGGCGAGTGTTTCCCGGTATGCATCTCCGAGCAAAGGGTTTTGCGCGCTTGTCTCTCGTAAGGTTTTCCGCTCTGCCGTAGTTAATTCGCGCGTAAACCAAACGATCTCGTTGGCGGTAATGCCGTCCGCCGCCAGCCTATCTCGTAGCCGGCTAAGCCAGCGATTGCGGTAGATAAGCAGGAAGATTAGCACCGCGACGCCGGTCAAGAATCCCAGCCCCAGGGTAATGCCGGAAAGAAAGAGGTAGATGGCCGCAGCCTCAGTAGTCACTGAGCCAAGGAACAAGACGAAAAACACTAACGAGACCGGAAGCGCCACCAGTGGAGGTAACAACCATACAAGCCAATTTAGAAGACGGGCAAATTTCTCGTCTTTGGCAGTAAGCTTTCCCTCGGTTAGTTGAATCATAGCTGTGCGAGAGTTTATGTCTGACGGGCTCGGATTTCCGTTCACCACCAAACACAGGCTTTCGTCGAATTGGGCCGCACAATCCTAGCCTGTATGATTCGGCCGCGCCAGTCCCAAAAGCAGCCCTAATCGTCCAGAAGCGCTTTGTCCGGCTTGTCTGTATAATGAGCCAGCCCGTCAACCCTGATAGGAGTAAGTCATGAGAAGAATGCCACTATTGGCAGCGGTTGTGTTGGGATCATTGGCAGTGGTGAGTTGGAGCTCGGTTGGAGAAGCTACTCAATCGCCCGCGGTATCGTCTGCGAATAGATCACGCTCCGCCAGACCTATGACGATTCCGGTGGGTATTCGCGTCCAAGGTGTAAAGCCGGAGCCGGAGCTTCAACTCATAGATCTGACCGTAACCGAGGACGGTGAGCCGCAAACAATCCTCTCGATTCGCGCAACTGGAACCAGTTCGCCGCTGACGTTGGCCGTGCTGATTCAGGATGATCTGGTCTCCTCAATCTCCAATGAGATCAGGCCCATGGCGGAATTTATCAGGGGATTACCCAAGGGATCGCGCCTAATGGTGGGTTACTTGAGAAGCGGGTCGCTTCAGGTGCGCCAGAAGTTCACGACCGATCTTGAAAAAGCCGCTAAGGCGTTGAGACCACCAGTAGGGTTCGCAAGTGCCGCTCCTTACAACCCTTATGTGGAAGTTATCGAAGCCATTAAACGTTTCGATGCGCAACCGTCGGGTCGCAGGGCCATCCTTTTGGTGTCAGATGGATTGGATATCTCGCGCGGAATCGATTCGAGCTCACCCACACTGAGTTTGGATTTGCAACGAGCAATAAATGAGGCTCAACGAAGAAGCATCGCGGTCTACGCGTTTTATGCGCCCACGGTCGGCCCGCAAAATCCACTGCTCACAGCCGCAGCCCAGAGTTCCCTGCAGCGCCTCGCTGATGAGACCGGAGGAAAGGCTTTCTTCCAGGGCACGGGCCCGCCGGTGAGTTTTGATCCTTTCATTCGTGAACTGGGGGTGTCGCTTGAGAAGCAGGTGGCACTGACATACCTCTCAACCCATCCGGACAAAGGATTCCATCGAATCGAAGTCCGATCATCCTCACCTGGGGTGGAAATAGAACATCCTGCAGGTTACACGCGACAGTAGAACAGGGGATTTGTGTTCGCCATCATGCACGAGCGCGTAGGTGTCCTGGTTTAAAAAATGTTCAGTTGTTTTCTGTCGCGAGGTTTGCACAGATGGTCATGAACAATCCGCGAGATATGGCCAAACAACGATCCTCGTGTTCGTTTGGTGTGGATTGGTGAGTGGATCTTTCTTCCAACATGCTCGCAAATTAAAACAACCAACAGCAGCTATTGCACGTTGACAGGCAGCAGAGAGCCGCGCCGATCGCTGGCGATGGCCCAACCATCCGCGATGCTTCCGATCATCCCGTGAAAATGGATCTCACTTCCGGACAGCACCAGCAGCACGTCTCCGGCGTGGTATCGCGGATCGTTGAGTGCAAAACGAACGACCGTAGCCTGACCGTTTTCTTGTTCAAGACTCTCAAAGGAGAAATCGTCGGCATCAACCACATATGTTTGCGAATTATTAGCGACCCTTTGCTCGTCTGGCATTGGTAACTCCTTCCCGCGGCTGCCTCTGGATCCTGTTCCGGGAACCTGCTCTAGAAGGGATTGTATCTCACGCTTCGGTATTGTGGGGCGGCTAGAGGGACTCGAACCCTCGGCCTCTTGATCCACAGTCAAGCGTTCTAACCAACTGAACTATAGCCGCCACAAGATGACGTGCATCCCAATGCCTTTACCAGTGGACTGCACGGGAAGACACTTGGCCGGTGAAACCACTGACAGCATTTGCCCGTGGATGCGCTCCGGAAACCATTGCCCCCGGCAGGACTCGAACCTGCGGCCCTCTGCTTAGAAGGCAGATGCTCTATCCGCTGAGCTACAGGGGCGCACGTCTAATAGCGACGCGATGTTAGCATGCTGATGCGTGTTTGGGTCAAATGCGTTATGAGCGGCCGAGACAGGATCGTCCAGCGTGAGTGTCTGGTCAACGTTAGCGCCCTACGGACTCGCGATACGATGAGGTCAGTTGACAGCGAGTAGTGGTAGGGAGGGGCGAGCGATGAAGCTATTGAATGTTAGAGCAGAGGGTCGTCGCGCCACTCCAAAGCTAAAAGACCGTCCCTCCGAAGAAGGGCGGTCTCTTAGGACTCTATTCGTTAAAAAGAGAAAATCAAGCCGCGCGCGGGTGCTCGGTGGTTTCGGCATAGACTCGGCGGCCATTTAGTGCGTCGTCAATGATTTCTCGAACGGCTGACGTATCGGGATTGACGTCCATGCGATCACAGGCACGCAGGTGCCGCAAAATTCCCTCGGATGCGATCTCCAAAGCCACGCCGGTAAGCTTGGAAAATCGGCGTGCCTGGATATGGTCTATCTTAAGAATCCGCTCGTCGAGCGGAAGGTGTCGATCAAAAGTCATCGATTGCTGTTACTCCTCTAAAAAGGCCCGAATCGATCGGGTTATTTATTTCCGTATTGTAGATGCAATGCTTCACCAGCAAGATGCAAAAACCTCACATTTTTCACAAGTTCCCCTATCCCTTACCTAACTGGTTTGGACAGTCACGCCTACTCTTCGTCAGGAAAACGAAAGATTATATAGAAGAGGCGCACAAAAATCTACAGTTTCTTACTTGCCGCCCCAAATAGCCCTTGCCAGCCCGCGGGGCCGCCAAAAACGTAAGCGCCGCTCCAAGTTCACCAAGCATGAACCGGCGCAGCGCTTGTCAGATTTTGAAGCCAGAGATCCGGGACTGATCGGCCTATTTTTTAGGAAGAACCGTGTCTTTCATTGACTTTCCTACGCGAAACTTAAGGGTGGTCTTCGCTGGAATCTGAATTGTTTCCCCAGTTGCGGGATTCCGACCCTCGCGCGCCTTTCGCTCAGATTTGACGAGCTTGCCAAAACCTGGAAGTACAAATTCACCATTTGTCGTCACTTCCTGGGCTGCAAGGCTGCAGAGATCTTCAAAGAATTCCTTAACTTCTGCGCGCTTCATACCCCTTTTCTCAGCAAAGTAATTGACCACCTCTGACTGAGTCATGCGCTTCTTGCCTGTCGCGGCTTTGGTCGCCATAGTCTAGTGGATACCTCCCACAAAGGTTAGAATTAAAAAGCTATGCGAACAGTCATATATCACAACCACGCAGCAAAGTCTCGATAAAATCGCGATTTTCAGGGCAATTGCGCAAAAAAGTTTATGGCAGGCCTCCATCCCTCCCGAGTTACACTACCAACCTGGTAACGCCGGCGCACTAATTGTTAAACTGATTACAACACTTTAACGGGTTGGAGGGGACTTAACAATTGACCATGACCTCTCACGCGGGTGTCCGATGGCATCCTCCGTCCGAGCAAACTCGGATTGGCGATGCCGAAGTCCATGTCTGGCGGGTTAGCCTAACACCGCCAGATTCAAGAATCAGGCAACTCGCCTCGCTGCTCAACGAGGATGAGACCCGTCGATCTGAGCGCTTCTATTTCCCGGAGCATCGAGAGCGATTCATCGTCGGACGGGGAATGCTGAGGCTGATTCTGGGCCGCTATCTAGATGCAGATCCCGCAAACCTCTGCTTTGGTTATTCGGCTTTTGGGAAACCATTTCTCGCCGGAAAGGAGGCCGGCAATGAATTACGGTTCAACCTGGCTCACTCTCAGGACATGGCCGTCTACGCATTCACTCTTCGCCGCCAGATCGGCATAGACGTAGAGTACTTGCGCGCCGATATGTCCGGAGATGAGATAGCGGAAAGATTTTTTGCCGCGAAGGAGGTTGCCGCCCTCCGCGCCCTGCCACCTGCGAATAGAATTGAGGGGTTCTTTAATTGCTGGACGCGTAAAGAGGCGTACATCAAAGCTCGAGGAGAGGGACTAAGCTTTCCGCTGGACAAGTTCGTGGTCTCCCTCAACCCCGGCGAACCTGCAGCGCTCTTAAATGTTTTAGACGCTCCCGAGGAGAGCGCTCGTTGGTCTTTGCGTGAATTAACACCCGGCCCTGGCTACGCATCAGCTCTCGCCGTCGAAGGCCATCAATGGAATTTAAAGCAATGGGAAGCTAAGGGGCTTTAAAGCAATGGGAAGCTAAGACTCTGATAACCGCACCGTGAACGCTTCGTTTCAAGACAATGTCGGAAGCGTCGCCAACCCATTGGGAATGATGTAGCCGTTTTGTTTAGACACACCAGCGAGGGCCGAGCGAAGCGATTGATGGGGTTCGATACCCATCAAACGAGTCATTTCCGAATTGATCGACGAGATTAGCATGATTCGAAATCGTTCCGCTTTGCGCCGCAGGCTCCAAGCAGTTTGTCCATAGATTTTGTAGTCTTCGACCAGCATTTGCGCAGTAGCACGTGAACCTCCCGGAACAAACCAGCGCAAGAAATCGACAAGCCCCAATCCTTCCGCGCACTCGGCGAGCACGATCATCGCCCCTTCGTCCTCAAGCACGGCGGACGCGTGCTCCATCGCCTTATGTGATTGAATCAGATTGATATCGCGAGGCGCACCGCCGGCGCTGACAATCACGAGCGGACGCCGTTCTGTTACCGGCACACGGTGTGCTTTGGCGTAATCTTCACAACCTTGGCGATGAGCCTGGCGCCAGTGGCCGGCATAGACGGCGACGACGTCTCCCTCCTTTCCGAGCACGGTATTTACCAAAAAGGAGGGGTTGAGAAGCTCGACCGCTTCCGTCATGTCTTCGTGGACTGGATTGCCATCAAGACAGCCCGACGCCACGCCAGGACTCTTTTCGAGGGTGTTGCGATCGAAGGAGAGAAGGTGAGTGCTTTGTATCGAGCTTCTGGCGGCACAGCCCGGCAGGATAGCCTTGCGGCCTCCTGAGAAGCCGGCAATGTAATGATAAGTGATCGCGCCGAGGACAATTACATGGTCGTTCTCAAGGAGCCTGCGATTGAGCAGCACAGGAGTCCCACGTGAGGTTTTGCCCAGACTGACATGGCTCGATGCATCATTAGCGTCATGTGAATAAACAACGATTCTCAGCGGCAGCGCGGGGCCAAGAATCGATTGAATTTCAGCGCTTGTTGGAGCGCGATGTGTGCCGCCACCGATGAGGACGGAAATCTGGTCGTCGCGCAGTCCGAGGCGGTTTAATCGTTCGACAATTAAGGGCGCAATGCGATCCACGCCTGCGGCGCGGGTGGCGTCGGGTGCGACGATGATGACTCGTTCACTTGGTTTGACGATTTCTTCAAGGCGAGGCGTGGCTATTGGAACATCGAGGGCTGCGTTTATCTCCCCGTCTGAGAGTCGCACCGCATCCGAGTACTGGGGTACGAGTACCTGAAACTGGTTAGGGTCAAACTTGAAATGAACGTGGCGCGCGCCATAGCCGAGGGCAACCGTTGATGAAAGCTGTTCAGTTGACTCGTCGCTCTGCTCGTGCAAAAGACCGTGGTTGAAAATTGTTTCGCTCATGTTGTACTTAAAACACAAAGCGATCGGATCGATCTTTGCGATGAAAAGAATGCGTCCAAGACTACCTGGATCAATGGGTAGGGGAAAGGACTGATGAATCAAATTGGTCGGGGCGAGAGGATTCGAACCTCCGACCTCTCGGTCCCAAACCGAGCGCACTACCAGGCTGTGCTACGCCCCGAATTGCTTGCCGGATTAGATATCGAGCAGGCGATGCATTCTAAAAGCCAGTCATATCAGGGGTCAAGTTTCGAACCAAAGAGTGTCGACCAGCAATCTGCGCTAGAAAGTCGCGCGTGGCTGCCAGCGCCCTGGCCCGGTGGCTGATTCTATTCTTTACCGGCAAAGGAATCTCAGCAAACGTCTTGTCATAACCCTCGGGAATAAAGACAGGATCAAAGCCGAATCCTCCGACACCAGCGGGGGTGGTAGAAATAGTTCCGACGCATGTTCCAGTAGCGGTGTGTATTACGTGCCCGTCCGGTTCGGCAATTACGGTCACGCAAACAAACCTTGCATTTCGAGTTCCCGTTGTTAGCTTTGACATTCGGGATAATAATAGCGCGGTTCGTTCCGAATCCGATTTCTGAACCCCTCCAAAACGTGCCGAATCTATACCCGGGGCGCCATTGAGCGCAGCTACCTCAAGCCCGGAATCGTCAGCCAGTGTCAGGAGCCCGGTTTGGTGTGCATAGTAACAGGCTTTGATCGTGGCGTTCTCTTCATACGTTGCGCCCGACTCGATTGCCTCTGAAACACCTGGATACTCTGTAAGAGAATGTAGTTTCAGCGGAAGTCCTTCCAAGGCATCCTGAATCTCGCAAACCTTCCCGTAATTGCGAGTACCGATCAAGAGATCAAAGGTTCGGGATTCGGGCATCTCGTGAATCTCAACTTTAACGACTACCTGGTCGAATTTATCGAGCGGCAACTTAGCGTTCGGGGAAGAGTAGCGACACGAGAGTACCAAGCTGACCCAAAGGTGATTCGGTTCTGCGCTCGAGACCCATCTCGCTCAGCGTGGTTTCGGTCGCCGAGTATGGCAGCGATTGGAGCTTGCGTATCAGGGTGCTCGATTCAGGGATTTTCGAAGATCTCCCGTTTGCTCGCAGAATAGATTGCAAAAAGTCGATGACCCGCTTCTCATCGTTAGCATAAGTGGCAACACTAGCCGAATCTGCATTGCGAAGAAAACTTTCTAGTTCCTTAAGCCTGGTGTTGCCGAGCCTCGCATCGCCTTTACTAGCTGCTTCAAGGCATCGTCGCACGTCGTTGGGCTGGCCAATCAGCACAATCCCGTTCAGAAAACTCACGGCCATGAGCTTCCCTGGGATCTCGATCAATTCTGCGTACCCTCCGGAGTTTCGATTCGAGCCGGATGAACCGATCAGGAGTTGCCGCAGCGCCGACTCGTCGCGGACCTGAGCAATCAGAACTGATTTCTCAGAATCCCTGGTTAGCCGGGCGGTGATTAATTCAGGTCCCATGGCGCTAAGCAACTTTTCCGGATCTTCAATTCCGTATGAAGTCAGCCCGGACTTCAAGAGGGAAGTGAACATGATCGCCGGCAGAGTGTCGAGTTGGCCAGAGACACCGGTTTGCAGCGCTCGCCAGGTAGCGAGAGGATCTTCAAACTTATAAACAGTAACTGAGTAAAAGTCTTCCGGCAGGCTGGCAAGAGCACCGAGGCCCACGTTTGTCGCTCGAAATGTAGGCTGGAGCCGAGATACCAGACTGGGGTTGAGTGAAAGAAGGTAGCGATCCTCAAAGCCGCCGCTCGAAAATCGGGAACTCCAACCCGCGCCGGTCAAAAGTCTTGAAGCGCCGCCGGCTATAATGCGATCAAAGCGTGGATCGCCGGGCGCCATACCAAGAACCAGCGGCGCCGCCTCAGAGACAAGGCGCGCGGAATTCGCCGAAGAAACGAAACCGAACGCCAGCGCCTTGTCGGCATGGAGATTTTGGCGCATGCGCGGCATTTCCGGGTGATCTTGGAGGCTCGGCCTGAGCCCTCGAACAACGTCGAGGCATGCTTTTACGGCCCTTTCATTATTTCCGACAATCACCAGGCTCCCATTAATGGTTGCAACAAATTGAGAATTGCCTGAAGCGGCGTGCCAAATAATTAGTTCGGCGCCGTCTACATAATTCTTCCGCAATGCAGGCGCCTCATAAGCCGACTCTGCAAATCGTTTCAAAGCATCCTCTACTACCGGCCTGATGCGGCGTTCCTTTGTGTGTGTTTCAATCAGAATCGCGGCCTCCGGTTTAACGGTAAGGGTTTGTCCGTCTTCGGTAGCGCCGAGGTCAAGCATGACAGCGGCCACCTGAGCTCGTGCGAGTATGACGCTTGGCACAGGTCCGACTCCGGTCCATGAAATCAGACGTCTCAACCATCTGCCAGGCAACGGACGTCCGGCGGTTTCCAAAAATGGCGTTAGCTCTCGCCACGCCTTCGTATTGACAATCGCTTCTCCGATATCCAGAAGGCTATTGCATTCGAGGTAGATGAGAGCATCGGAGGGTGCGTAACGCGCCATATCAGTTTTACGCGGGCGATTCCACCAGAGCCAGGCGGAGGCGACCAAAACAATTATGATGGCGACGGGTAAGAGTCGCTTGAGCAAACTCATGCTCGTGGATCGTATCGTCAAGCCGCCACTCGAGCAAGCGTTCTTTGGAACGGTTGAGTAGAAAGCAAAACAATTGAAGTAGAGAATTCTCTGTGATAAGTTGAGCTTCATCATTAGGATGTGGTCTCGCCTTTGCCCAATCCTTGTGTTTCGGATCTGTAGGAAATTAGTCGAATGGCGTATCGCGAGTTATCTGCCCAGCCGGAAGCCCAAGCCGACTTCGATGAATTCCTGGCCGAGCTGTATCAGAGCTTGACTGAAGGGCGTCGTGATCCGAATGAAGTTGTCAGGGACGCCTTATACCAAATCTATTACGGCGCGCATGAATTGATGTCTGATCGCGTGAAGATGTCGCTCGGCGCGCGCTCGGTGATCGCTTCGTTCGATCCCCGTAACATAACAACCGAGCCTGAGTACTATGAGGAGATTGACACCGCACTCTATGCTGAGCGAAAGCCGTTTATTTGGCTTTGGCAGATGTTTGATCGTTCCCCTTTAGGACAGAATGCTCTCCTGGGGCACCGTCTACGCAGGATGCTTGCGCCACTTATTTTCAAGCGGGTTGGTCGCAACTTCAAATGTTGGAGTTTTGTGGAGTGGTCATTCGGTTACAATCTTTCATTCGGCGATAATGTGGTCGTTCACCGTAACGTTTTGCTTGATGATCGGGGTGGAATTGAAGTTGGCAATGACGTCTCTATCTCAGACTATGTAAACATCTACTCCCACAGTCACGACCCGTATGACATCGGAAAGGTTTACAATCGGGGCACGCGAATAGGAGACGGCGCCCGACTCACCTATCATGCCACCGTCCTCGCCGGGGTGGAGATCGGCGACCATGCGATGATTGGGACCAGCGCAGTCGTCACCAGGAATGTCGACGCGTATCACATTGCCGTGGGCATTCCAGCCAAAACAGTAAAAGTGAAGGCGCCGCATTACTCTCAGACAGCTTCTGACCGTGACTAATCATGAGCTCGGGGAACTCAGCGGAACAAATACTGGAAGCGACTGGCATAGGCTTCCAGAAATTTGCCGTAAAACTCGATTCAGACCTTACGCAGATGTCCTTACTCCTGCCACTACTGAGGTTAAACGAAATAAAATAGAAGTTGACATTGTTTATCCGCTGCGGTAATCTCCCTACCTGACGGTGGAGACGCGTCCGCCCGTCAGAGGCTCGCCAGTGATTCCTCGTTACGCGGATAAGCCAGGTTAAGAAGTCCGCTCCTTTTGAAGCCAAACGATAAAGGCAACACTTCGCGCGAGCGAGGGCCGCAATGCCGACAGGTTGGGGCAGACACGCCTTCAACTTGGTTGGGTTCCGAAGGATGGGCTTAATTCTTGACCGCATCACCACAGAGTTTTTCTCAGCGCCCGAACATATTTAGATCGTGTTCCGAGCCAGACCACGGTTTCCATATTCCTAAAAGGTGCGCCAGCACATGGCGAAGGACAGCAACTCTTGAAAATCGGCACTCCCTTCAGTCGCCCGAAGCTAGCGAGCATACGCCTGCCAAGAGCGCGAAAAGCACGCGCTCGCATCCGCCGCTTGAACAAAATGCGATCAGTCTCCCCGGGAAGGAATAAGTAGAATGCTCAAACAAGTCAAAAAGAGTCTGGTAGGGCTTGATATTGGTTCGACTTCGGTTAAGGCGGTCGAGCTCCAGAAGAAGGGCGGTAATCTTGAACTGCTGAACCTGGGTTACGAACAACTCCAGCCCGACACCGTAGTCGACGGCCAGATCATGGAGCTTAACGATGTTTCGAACGTCATCACGAGGATTTTCGGCGAGCACCAAATCAAAACCCAAAGAGTTGCGGCGGGGGTGAATGGCCATTCCGTGATCGTGAAGAACATCGTGCTCCCGCAAATGAGCGAGGAGGAACTTCAGGAGTCATTTAGCTGGCATGCTGAAGAGCATATCCCTTTCGACATCGCCGACGTGAATCTCGATTATCAACTCACCGGTAATTCGGCGGACGCCCTTCACGTTCTGTTGGCGGCCTGCAAGAGCGACAAGATCGCTAACCTCAAGCAGGCAATTCAATTGGCGGGAAAACAACCGGTAATAATAGACGTTGACTCATTCGCTTTACAGAATTGCTACGAGGTCAACTATCAACCGAAGACCGGCGAGGTCGTTGCGCTCCTGAACATCGGCGCTGCAACTATGAACATAAACATTCTCAACGGCACGAGATCGTGCTTTGCCCGTGACGCCTCGGTCGGCGGCAGTCAGTACACGAGCTTATTGCAAAAAGAGTTGGGCTTGACCTTTGAACAGGCTGAGGAGATTAAGCGAGGACAGCCGCTGCCGGAGGACGTCGAAGCGCGACCTATTAGACCGATCATCGAGGCGGTTTCCGACATGTTGGCTTTAGAAGTACGGAAGACGATGGACTTCTATCGAAACACTGCTGAGAAGGGCGGCGAAGCGGTGCAGAAGATCCTGATTGCAGGAGGCGGCTCCAAACTTCCCGGCCTGGACCGATATCTTGGAGAGCGGTTCGATATCCCGGTGGAGGTGTTTGATCCTTTCCGGCAGATAAAAGTTAACTCGCGAAAGTTCGATCCTGACTATATTCGAGAGATTCTCCCGGACATGGCAGTGGCTGTCGGCCTCGCGTTAAGAGGAGTTGATGCCGCATGATCAAAATTAACCTGATCGAATCCGTCACGGATCGGCCTACTGGCGCAGCCAGAGTAGAGGACAAAGTATCGAGTCCACGGGTACAGACCCTGTTGCTCGGGATGACGGTTTTTGGGCTCCTGGTGCTGGTCTCCGGGTACGACTACGTTAGTGCGAATTCGGCGTATCAGGCAGCCCAACGTGAGCTCGAAAACCAGCGTCGCATTAATCAGCAGATGCTTGCCGTCAACCAGGAGCAGGCCGACCTCGAGAAGAAGACCCAGGACATCCAGGGCCGGATCGATGCGATCAAGCGGCTTCGCGAATCGCAACAGGGACCAGGTTCAGTTCTGCGCGAAGTCAAGATGCGTTTCGATAGTGTGGCAGGGCTCTACCTGAATAGTATTGAACAAAGGGACGGGGAGTTGACGATTAGAGGTCTTTCCCCCAATGAGTCGTCGGTGACTCGCTTTGGTCAGAGTCTGGAGTTCTCAAACGGGATGTTTTCTAACCTCAATATTGAAACCCAGCGCGAGGCAGCGAAGGCGAGCGGAGCGGCTTCGGCCGAGAACTCGGCTCAGCCGGAGGTTGTTAGCTTCATAGTAAAATGTCATTTCGGTCCCTCGAAGCCAATTTCACAAGCAGCAGCAAACAGCGACCCAAATCAAGTTGCGATGAGGAAATAAGTGCTGTGGTTCTGTAAGGGACACGCTCACTAATTTGTTGAAGGAATGAATAACATGAGAATCGGTAACCTCCAAACGCTGCCTTGGTACTTGCGACTGATGGTGTTCGTGGTGATGGCTGGCGCCATGTATGCGGCCTTCCGGTACTTTGTAACCAGCAGCACCAGGACTGAGACCAGCAACCTGAACGCCGAAATTACGCAATTGTTGCCCAAGAATGCGCAAGCCCAAATTGCTTCGCAGAGACTAAACGAGTTTCGAGCAATGTACGCCGCCAGACAGGAGGAGTATGACGAGCTGAAAGCGCTTCTGCCCGAACAGCGCGAGTTAACGATGGTCCTGCAGGGAGTTCAAGATCGGGCGCGCTCAAATGGGCTTGTGCTTCGAAAATTCACACCAAAGGAAGACGTTCAGCAGGACAACTACAGTGGCAAGAAGATCGAGGTTAGCGTCACCAGTAGTTTTGCCTCATTGCGTTCGTTCTTCGAGCAGCTTGCCCAGTATCAACGAATTGTCTCGATCACTAACTTCGAGCTCAAACAACTCGAAAAACAATCGCCCTCACAGACTGTGGACGCGAGGTTTGATCTGACTGCTTATTACGTTTCCGCGGAGAAACTTCAGCAAAGCAACCCGTCTACAGCCGAAGCCGCCCAACCCTCGGCAACTGCAACACCAAATTAGTTGAAGGCGATGATTTAGACCAAGCTGCGAGGAAGAAGATGATGATCCATCACGAAAAAGTAATCAGGTACGGACTAGCTCTCTTGATGATGAGCTTCTTAGTGGGTCATGCTCCAAATGGTGTTCGCGCCCAGGAAAATGGCGACGCTAAGCCTGCCCAGACAAAGGGAGTACGCGACAGTGGACGTGACCCCTTCCGGAAATATGAGCCGCGGATCGTGGCAAAGAAGGTTCCCGTGCAGGTGACCGTGCCCTCGATCCAGGAACGAATTGCGCAGTACAAGGCCCAGAAGTTGGCGGCGATGAACGCGCGCATGGCGGCGCCCAAGCCCACAACCGCGTTACTGCTTAGCGAAATACAAGTAATTGGGATTTCGCGTTCACCGCGCGGTTATGCTGCGATCGTCGAAGCCACGCCTATCAAGTTGTCCTACGTGATTTACCCGGGAGAGCGGTTCTATGACGGCCAGTTGGTAGCCGTTGAAGACAACCGCCTCATCTTTCGTCGCGAAACTGTTTTCCTCGACGGGCGCCGAGAGCGTTCCGTGGAGGTTAAACCCTTGCGGCAGGCTAACACTCCCGATTCAATGACGGCCGCCAAGGCGGTTCCTGTCGGTGCGCCGGCGGTAGAATCCGGGAAAACCTCAGACAAGCCGGACGCCAGTCCTGCTAAACCTTGAACTAGCTGGTCTCGAGCCCTGGTTCGAGACCCTTTCCGCGGAACAGACCTGACCTAAGCCGAAGTCCTGAACCGTTCTGTCTGCTCCTTTTGACAATCAACCAAAGGGCGATGCTGCAGGTGCGGCGCGCGCTTTAATTGCGACAGCAACAGAGCGTAGCGCGTGGTGGCGCCGTCCCAGACAATTCCCTTAAGGAGGGAAAGATGTCCTATCAGCCTCGAATCAGTTTAGCCAGACCAGGGACTGCGCTCGTCCTGCTGTTTCTCTGCCTTTTTGGCGACTATGGTTTGGCCACAACTACCAAACCATTAGCGGAACCGGCCCGAGAGGATTTGACGTTGGTCCAGCAAGCCCAACCGTCGCCTGAGCCGTCGCCGAGCCCCAGGATGACGGTCGCGGTTCCGGCCAGGGCGACCCAGTCAGAGCAAGGCCGGCAGTATGGCCAGCCAGGTTTCATCGGGGAACCGATCAACCTGAATGTAGTTAACGCAGACATTCGCGACATCCTCAACTACATTACTGAGCAATACGCCGTTAATTTTGTGATTGACTCATCAGTCGGAGCAGTTGCGGTAACGGTTAACGTGCAGGACGTTCCATGGAATCTCGCTCTTGAAGCTGTTCTCAAGGCAAATCGGCTGGGTATTGAAGCCAGCGAGAGTATTCTTCGCGTAGCAACAATGGAAGTGCTTGCCAAGGAGGCTGAAACGCAAAGAGTCATCAATGACTCGCGTCTCGACGCCTCGCCGCTGATTACAGAATTCATCCGTCTAAACTATGCTCGTGCGTCGGGCACGCTGGCCCAGGCCGCGGGTTCGACCGGAGCGTTTTCGGGTGGATCTACCAACCTCAGTTTCAGTGGCGGTGCTGGCGGAGACGCAACCGGCGGCAGCGGCGACCAGGGTCTCTTGCCGATCATCTCGCGCCGGCTCTCGCGTCGTGGTTCAATCGAGGTTGACGGTAGAAGTAATACACTGATCATCACTGACGTTAAGGAAAACATTGCGGCGATCAGGCAACTGGTTGCAATTCTGGACCAGCCAGAACCTCAGGTTGAGATTGAGACTCGGATCGTAATCGCCACGCGCAATTTCAGCCGTGATCTGGGCGCTCAACTTTCTGCCGGCGTGCTAAATCTTACCCGGGGTGGGCTTGGCAACATTTCCACGCTTCCGGCGACCAGCGGTGAAGATGGCGGTGGCGGCGGTGGAGGTGGCGGTGGCGGTGGCGGCGGGTCTGGGGCCCTCCGGAGCGGGCCAAATCCTTTTGGTGTTTTTGGTGGGCTCACCGGTACTAATCAGCCGCTTCCGTCTCTTGGCGCCGCAGCGGCGAGCACCGTCATCGGATTGACGACGGGACTCTTCGGGACGGCGCAAATCAGCGCTCTCATTACGCTTGCCGAATCAAGAGGCCAGGCAAAGACGGTTGCGACTCCCCGCGTGACTGCTCTCAACAATCGCCCCGCTCAGATCGAGAGTGGTTCTCAGATTCCGGTGCAGACCACGCAGGCTGCGAGCGGCACGGCCGTGGTGACCACCACTTTCGTTTCCGTTCCGTTGCGTCTCTCAATCACGCCTCAAATCACCGACGCGGGCACCGTAATTCTTCGAGTCACGATCGAGAACAACACAATTAACACCGGCATCGCCGTTGGCGGCGTACCTGGCATCGACACTCAGCGCATGCAGTCTGAGGTGCTCGTGCCCGATGGCGGCACCACGGTGATGGGTGGAGTTCTGGCTGACTCGGAAGGCGAGACTCGGCAACGCACGCCTGGTCTAGCATCGATACCGGTGGTCGGTAATCTCTTTAAACGGCGATTGACGACCCGATCCAGCAGCGAAATCCTGTTCTTTATCACGCCGCACATCTATCGTCCCGATTACCAGGGTCGCCCGATTCCGGGTGGCGCGGTCGGACCACGCGTTACAACTATTCCGCAGCCGGTGCCCTTGGGTAATCCCCAAAGCAACACACCGACTCCCACCCAGTTGCAGCAACAACAGCCGCAGTCGCAGCCGCAGCCATCGGGAACTCAACAGCTCAATGCACCGACGCCAAACACGCCGGCTTCGGGCGCACCGACGGCGAGGCCAGGCGCATTGGGTGGTACCCGCCCGTAAGGAGGGGTTGCCATGTTCAAAGGGATGCTTGAGACGATCATGGAGCGCACCGAGGGAAGCCTTGGTGCGCTGATCATGGGTATGGACGGCATAGCCGTCGAGAAAGTGCTCGGCGAGGCGGGGAACGAAGCTAACCTCGACGTGGCCGCCGCCGAGTTTACCTCTCTGGTACGGAGTGCCCAGCGAGCGGGTAATGACACGGGACTTGGAAGCTTGAAAGAGTTAGTGATCTCGCTTGATCGAGCAATCGTTGTGATGCGTCTGCTGAGCCGCGATTACTTTGTGGTGCTGGCGCTTGCTCCCGAAGGCAATCTTGGCCGTGGACGGTTTGAGCTGCGCAAGGCAGAGCTTCAATTAGCCCAGGAATTCTCAGTATAGGCAGAAATGGTTTTCGCCTGAGCAAAAGAGAAATCGCCGGCCTCAGATTTAAGTGAAAGAATAACCGACGTGTCTCCGACGCTGGTTAGCCGGAGGGCTGCCCTTGACGATTGTCCCTATTTGAATCGTCCCTAGCTCGCACGCCATCTTCCCAAAATTCTAGTTGATTGGAAACGGCCTACCATTTCCTTATCGTGGTCCTTTTCTCAAAAGGGCTTTGTAAGATATATTACGGGCCGCACGGGAACGGCGGAATTCTTAACTTCAGGGGCGGTCAAAACCATTACCTCCCTGGACCGCGTATCTTGCGCGGACTAAAAATTGACCCTCTGCTGACGAGGAGAGTTGGCCAAGAATGAGTTACCCCGGAACTCAACCCCGTAATTTGGCCCTAACGCTCCAACCAGAGCAAATGATCAGGCCTCATGGTCGAGTCTTAATAACCATCCTGTTTCTCTGCCTTCCAGGTTTCTTCGCGTTTGCAATTTCAAAAACGAAATTAGCCGACGGACACGTGAACCCGGGCCAACCGGCCGACTTGGCCAGGCTTAGCGAAGAAGTCAGCGTTCGGACCGGCGCTCCCGCCAATCCTACAATTAGTATTAGCAACGGCCATGATCTTTTGGCCTCGTACGTTGGTCCCGATGAGTTGCGAGTAGCACTGGAAGGGAATCAAGCCGAGCCGCTCAGTCTCGCGACGGCGGATTTCGATGAGGATGGTGTGCCTGACCTCGTTTCAGGCTACGCCTATCAACAACGAGGAATGCTGACGGTGCTGCGCGGAAATGTAGATTCGATGTATCCCAATGCACCCGAGGCCCAGCAGCGGCGCGCTCAGGGCAGATTCACACAAGCTCCGTTTTGCTCGCCGGGCAGCATCTTTGATTTACAAGAACGGGCCGATTTTCTTGGGGCGGGAGATTTTGACGCAGACGGTCACTGGGACATTGTATATGCACGCCAGGACGGCGGCCGGCTTAACTTTTTGTTGGGAGACGGCGCTGGCGGCTTCCAACGAAGTGACTCGGTTGCAGTGGACGGCAACATCACTGCTTTGATTATTGGAGAGATTAACCGGCGCGATGGTTTGAATGACATTGTGGTTGCGGTCGAAGGTGTCGTCGAGAGCCGGCTGCTGGTATTCGAGGGTTCCCGGGGCGCGATGCGAAGCACTCCCGAAACTTTGGAAGTACCAGGAAAAACGACCTCACTGGATTTGGGTGAAATCGATGGCGACTATCCAATGGATTTAATCGTGACGATCGGCAATCGTTTGCTTATCGTTCACGGGCGCGATCGAAAGCTCACGTTGTCCGGAGCTGAAAAGGCGACCGTCGGCCCACCACGGATCACAGAACGCGTTTTCGATTTTGATTTACGCTCGGCAACGATTGGTGACTTCAGCGGCGATGGTTTTAAGGATCTCGCGCTCTTATCTACGACCGGCGAAGTGCATCTGTTGAAACAACCTCGGATCTCGCAACAGGCCTGGGCTGAGATCAAGAACGAAGTAGAAAATTACAGCGCGGGACGAAAGTCTCGTTTTGCGGAACACAGCTCTTCGAGCTCCGAACCTCTTCGTTATTTGCCGGCCTTTCAGCTTCATCGGTGGTCCTTGGAAAAAGTTGCCGGAGTACGTTGGCCATCCGCTCAATTATTGGCTAAAACGCGCATCGCAAGTGTGAGTGCCGACACGCTGCTATTGCCTGATCCTGAGCAGCGACAAATGCATATCGTCTCAAGAACTCGGGAACAGAGTTCTCCGGAGACAAATGACGCAGCACAGATCTCATCCATTGGGCCAATGGAGTGGCAGAGCGTTTCGCTCAACATAACGGGAGCGCCCGCTGCGTTCGTGCCGATGAGGCTCGACACCGACGCCCTGAGCGACCTGGTGATTCTCCGGAAGGGCACGCACCAGCCGAGCATCCTTTTTACTGAAGCATCACGAGTTGAGACTCCTACACCTAACGCGCCATTTTTCACCTTTACGAATAGCGGCTTCATTTCCGTAAATTCCTTCTTCGAGTTGCCCGGTCGAGCGAGTCCTTATCCGTCGACGATCGCTGTTTCAGGAATTAATGATTCGAACAGCAGGGTTCGAGTCAGGTTCAACGACATGTTCAGCAACAAGCCCGACCATGTGGACGCGCTTTTGGTAAGTCCCGCCGGCCAGAAGGTGATCCTTATGTCGGACGCTTGTGGAACCACCATTTCGGGCGGGAACTTTGTGACGTTTGACGACAATGCGCCAACCTCGCTGCCGGCAGTGCTCGGCTCCGGAATTTTCAAACCAACAAATCTCGACGATGGTCAACCGGATGTTTTCCCCTCGCCGGCGCCGTCTCCTCCTTACGCAGCCACACTCTCTGCATTCAATGGCAACAATCTGAACGGAACCTGGCGTCTCTATTTGGTTGATGACAGTCCTGGGCCATCGCAGGCGCAGCTTGAGGAAGGTTGGACTTTAATCTTCGGCGACGAGCCACCTCCGTCTGATTTCTTCGTTACCAACACCAATGACAGCGGCGCCGGATCTTTACGACAGGCAATCCTGGACGCGAATGCCAAACCCGGAGCCGACTTCATAAAATTCAACATTGTTTCCGGAGCGCAGACCATCACCCCTGCGACTCCGCTTCCGACCATTACCGATACGGTCACCATCGACGGTACGACCCAGCCCGGTTTCATGGGCACGCCGCTGATCGAGTTGAACGGGATGACCGCGGGCGGCGATGGCCTGGTAACTACGGCCGGAAATTGCGTCATTCGCAGTCTGGTAATCAACCGCTTTGGCGACGATGGGATTGTGTTATTGCAGGGAACCAACAATATCGTCGAAGGTAATTTCATCGGTACGGATCTGACCGGAACTCTGGATCGAGGAAACCTGGGTGACGGCGTCAATATCGACACCGCAAACAATCTGATAGGAGGAACTGTAGCCGCTGCCAGGAACATAATTTCCGGAAACCAGATCAATGGAATCCTCTTCGGCACATTCTTCTCCGATCTGGCTGAAAACAATCTGATCCGGGGAAACCACATTGGCACGAACGCTGCCGGCACCGCTCTAATCGAAAATGAGTTCAATGGTATTTCCACCAGCAACGCGCCTGGCTCTCCAAACAACATCATTGGCGGGACGGTGGCCGGCGCTCGTAACGTGATTGCGGGCTCGACCTTTAGTCGCGTCGACATCACCAATACCGGATCCTCGGGGAACGTCGTGCAGGGCAACTTTGTTGGCACCGACGTCACGGGGACCATTGACCTCGACGGAGAAGGCAGCGGAAGTTCCGGCGAAGGGGTTGGCCTAAGCGCGGGTGCCGGCGATTGTTTAGTTGGCGGCACGACGCCGGCAGCCCGGAATATTCTCTCCGGCAACTGGTGGGGCGTCAGGATTAATACCAACAACACCGGCGCTCCGCCCCCGGCCCGCAACCTGGTGCAGGGAAATTTCATTGGCACGAATGTTAATGGGAATGTGGCCCTGCGCAATTTCTTCAGCGGCGTGGACCTAATTTTTGGCGCGACTCAAAACACGATCGGAGGCGACGTCGTCGAGGCCAGAAACATTATTTCGGGAAACCGAATTGCGGGCATCCAGATAGGTATAATCAACCAGGTGGCGACGTTCACCAACGTCATCAAGAACAACTTCATTGGAACTGATGTTACCGGAAACAACCCACTCCCTAACGGGCATGGAGTAGATCCATCGGGCGGCATCGTAATCCCGGCAAACGCGGATGGAGATCGCATTGAGAGGAACCGCATTGCGCACAATATCGGCTCCGGCATTCGCATAACCAACGTGACCGGGAACAACAATCCGGGTATTCGCATTCTCATAATCGACAACGAGATATTCGGGAACACCGGCCTGGGGATCGACCTCGGTAATCTTGGTATTACTCCGAATGATCCGCAAGACCCTGACGACGGCCCCAACCTGCTGCAAAACTTTCCGGTGCTGAACTCGTTTATGAACAGCGCGCCAACTGGAGCGCTCGTGACTGGTAATCCAATTTTAAGCGAAGTGAAAACGCCACCAGATGAAGTCACTGTAACTGTTAATGGCACACTTAACAGCACTCCGAATACCACGTATACGATCCACTGGTACTTCAGCGCGGATTCGCAATGCACTTCCAGCCAGGCGGCAAGCAGGCCGTTGGTAACGGGGCGGATTCCCAACATCACCACAAGCCCCAGCGGCGACGCGCCTTTTAGCTTGATGTTCGAGTTTCCGGTGGGGATTACCAACGGGATCATCAACTGCACGGCCAGCGACCCCCTGGGTAATACTTCTGAGTTTTCGGCGTGCATGATGGTCAACGATGGAACGGGTCCAACTCCAACTCCGACTCCCACCCCGTCCCCAACACCGGTTCCAACTCCGGCGAATAATACTTTTATCAATGCTCAATTAGTTACCGGTGCTTCAGGAGGAGTTAACGGCTCGAATGTGGGAGCCACGAAAGAAGCCGGCGAGCCGAATCATGCCGGTAATTCAGGCGGGAAATCCGTCTGGTATCGCTGGGTCGCCCCTTCCAGCGGGACCGTGCAAATGAACACAGCGTCGAGTACGTTTGACACCTTGCTCGCTGTCTACACCGGATCAACCGTCAGTGGACTTACGCCGATTGCCAGTAATGACGATGAGAATCCACCGAGCGTGCGTACCAGTAGAGTGAGTTTTAATGCGGTTAGTGGCACTACCTATCGAATCGCGGTCGATGGTTTCAACGGCGCTTCCGGCAATATTACGTTCAGTTGGACCATGCCCAACCCGGCCATCGCGCTCGCTCTTTCAGGCTTCAATGTGCCTGAAGGGGGATTGGCTGCCTCGGTCACGGTTAATCGTACGGGAGACTTGTCGGGAGCGTCGACGGTCGACTACGCAACCAGCGACACGGCGGGCTTGAACAATTGCAGCGTTTTCAACGGAGCCGCCAACTCGCGTTGTGACTACATCACTTCAACCGGCACGCTGCAGTTTGCCCCCGGCGAGAACTCAAAAACTATCTCGATCCTGATTATCAATGACTCGTATGCGGAAGGTAATGAGAACTTAACGATCAGCTTGAGCAATCCGACCGGAGGGACACTGGGTTCGCCCAACACGGCCACGGTGACAATTGGCGACAGCGAAATGGGTTCCCATGGGCCGAATCCGATCCAGGATCCGACGTTCTTTGCGCGGCAGCATTATTTGGACTTTCTTAATCGCGAGCCCGATCCGGCCGGGCTCTCGTTCTGGGCCAATGAGATCATCTCTTGCGGCGCGAACCAGCCGTGCATCGAGGTCAAGCGAATCAATGTGTCCGCCGCGTTCTTCCTCTCGATTGAGTTTCAGGAGACTGGTTACCTCGTCTATCGCATGTACAAAGTTGCCTATGGTGACATGATGTCTCCTAATGTGGCGATTCCCGTACCCATCATCCGGTTGAATGAGTTTCTGCCGGACGCGCAACGCATTGGGCGCGGCGTGCAGGTGGGGATTGGCGACTGGCAAAATCAGCTCGAGGCCAACAAGAACGCTTATGCCCGTGAGTTCGTGAGCCGGTCGCGTTTTATGACGGCATATCCGCCAATGAGCTCAACCGAGTTTGTAACGAGGTTGGATCAAAATGCCGGCCTGGTGCTGTCGCCAGCCGAGCGCGATCAACTGATAGCCGAGTTGAA